>Ga0326727_10028979_pt1 | contig 10018 bp, 6 predicted proteins | sample MB2enrmetagenome_FD_207643 | JGI IMG/M metagenome (GOLD analysis project Ga0326727, IMG submission 207643) | Lab enriched peat soil microbial communities from McLean, Ithaca, NY, United States - MB29MY | ecosystem: Environmental > Terrestrial > Soil > Wetlands > Peat | place: USA: New York...
GTGCCGAACAGGAGGCGTTGCGCGCCGAGGCCGCCAATCGCGCCAAGAGTGAGTTTCTCGCGAACATGAGTCATGAGATTCGCACTCCCATGAACGGCGTCCTGGGAATGACGGATCTCCTGCTGGCCACGGAACTCGATTCCACTCAGCGTGAATATGCCGACATGGTAAGGAGTTCCGCCGACTCCTTGCTCGGCATCATTAACGACATCCTGGATTTCTCCAAGATCGAGGCCGGGAAATTTGAATTGGAAGCCCTGGAATTCAAGCTGCGGGGCAGCGTTGAGCCGACGCTGAAGACTCTCGCCCTGCGCGCCCACCAGAAAGGCCTGGAGCTGAACGGCATCATTGACCGAGACGTGCCTGAGGTGCTGACCGGTGACCCCTGCCGCTTGCGCCAGATTCTGGTCAACCTGCTTGGTAACTCCCTGAAGTTTACCCAAAAGGGCGAAATCAATCTGCGCATCCAGCGCCAGTCCGCCGAGGAAGACTCCATTTGCCTCCACTTCCGTGTGGAGGACACGGGCATCGGCATCCCCCTCGACAAACAGGCGAGCATTTTTGATGCCTTCACCCAGGCCGATGGGTCCACCGCGCGCCGCTTTGGAGGGACGGGCCTGGGACTCACCATCTGCCGCCAACTGGTGGGAATGATGGGTGGCCGAATCTGGGTGGAAAGCGCTCCCGGCCAGGGGAGCACATTCCATTTCACCGCCTGCTTCGGCCTTGTCCAGGGAGCCGGGCTTCCCCTGGCCGCGCAAGAAGTCCACCTGCCCGGCATGCGGGTGCTGGTGGTGGACAACAATTTGACCAATCGTCTGGTTCTTGAGCGCATGCTCTCCGGCTGGGGCCTGCAGACGACGCTGGCGGAGAATGCCCGGCAAGCTCTGGCCTGCTTGACTCAGGCGGCGAAAGCCCATCAGCCGTTCGCGCTGGCGCTGATCGACGCCCAGATGCCGGAAAGGGACGGGTTCCAGCTTGTTGAGGCTATCAAAAAGAGCCCACAATTTTCCTCGACCGCCCTGGTGATGCTAACCTCCGGCGGGCAGCGCGACATTGCGGCTCGATGCGCTGCCCTGGGGCTGGCCGGCTACCTCAGCAAGCCCGTCGGCCAGGCGGAACTGCTGGATGCTGTCCGGTGCGTGGGCGGCGCCCAGGGCGCAACGGAAAAGCCGGTGTCGGCTGCCGGCCTAGCGCTGCACGAAGAGGGCAGGCCCCTCCATATCCTCCTGGCCGAGGATAACCCGGTAAATCAGATGCTGGCCTCGCGCATACTCGAAAAGCACGGTCACAGCGTGGTCACCGCCCCCAATGGGAGGGAAGCGCTGGAGCGGCTGGAGAACGAGAGCTTCGACCTCGTCCTCATGGATATCCAAATGCCTGAGATTGACGGGCTTGCAGCTACAGCAGCGATACGCAAGAGGGAAGCAGGGACGCAAGTCCACATTCCGGTGGTGGCGATGACTGCTCATGCCATGCAAGGCGACAAGGAGCGCTGCCTGGCGGCCGGCATGGATGGCTACATCTCCAAACCCATAAAAATCAAGGAACTTCTCTCCGCCATTCAGGCCGTGCTGAAAAAAACCAGGCTGCGTCGGCCGCCATTTCCGAACGACGCGCCCGGTGACATGGGGAGTGATCAGCATGTGGTGGCATAGGCGGGTCTTGCTGCGCTGTCCGAAGCTACCCGCTCACCTTCGCCGTGGCCAGAAAGCCGGGAGGGCAGCGTTCGCGGCTGGCTTGCTCGAAGGCAAAAGCCATCTTGATCAGCGTGGGTTCGCTCCAGGCGCGGCCGAAGAAGGAAATTCCCACGGGCAATCCTTCAACGAAACCCGCCGGGACGGTGATATGAGGGTAGCCCGCCACAGCGGCGGGGGTGGAGCAGCCGCCCAGGTCGTGGTCGCCATCGATGAGGTCGGTCAACCACCCCGGGGCGCCGGTGGGCGCCACCAGGGCATCCAGCTTGTACTGGTCCATTACTGCGTCAACCCCCTGCGCTCGCATCAGGCTCTTGCTCTTATCGAGCGCGTCCAGGTATTCCTTTGTGTAAAGGGACCCTTTTGCCTGCGCTTTGATGAACATGTCCTGACCGAAAAAGGGCATTTCCTGTGCCGGGTGCTGATCATTGAATTCGATAATATCCTGAAGGGTATGCACCGGCGCAGCATCGCCGAGATGCGCTAGATAGGCATTGAGGTCCGCCTTGAGTTCATACTGCAACACCAGGTCCTCTGCCGCGGCGACCTGGTCCAGGGTGGTGATGTCCGCGGGGTCCACCACCGTCGCGCCCTGCCGCTTCAAGACCTCAATTGCGCCATTTATCATCTTATCCAGCGCTTCATGGTAGCCGAACAGCTTGCGCACTACGCCCAGGCGAGCGCCGGCGAGGCCCCGGGCATCAAGAAAGGGAGAGTAATCCGCCAGCGCTTTTCTATGGCTGGCGGGCGTGGCCGCGTCGTCGCTGTCAATGCCGGTGAGCGCCCCCAGCAAAATCACCGCGTCCGTGACCGTGCGCGCCATGGGCCCGGCGGTGTCCTGGCTATGGGCAATGGGAATGATTCCGGCGCGGCTTATCAGCCCCAGGGTGGGTTTGATGCCGACAATTCCGTTGACGCTCGCGGGTGATACGATCGAACCATCGGTTTCCGTGCCGATAGCGACGGCGCAGAGGTTCGCGGCCACGGCGGCGCCGGAACCCGAGCTGGAGCCGCTGGGATTGCGATCCAGCGCGTAGGGATTGCGGGTCAGGCCGCCGCGCCCGCTCCAACCGCTGGTGGAGTGTGACGAGCGGATGTTGGCCCACTCGCTCAGGTTGGTCTTGCCCAGAATCACCGCGCCCGCGTCACGCAGCCTTCTGGCCACAAAGGCGTCGTTCGGGGGCACCGATCCCACCAGCGCCAGCGAGCCGGCGGTGGTTTGCATCCGGTCGCGCGTCGCGATATTGTCTTTGATGAGAACCGGGATGCCATGCAGCGGTCCACGCACCCCTTTCGACTTTCGCCAGGGCCAGGGCATCCGGATTTGACTCGATGATGCAGTTTAACGCGGGCCCGTGCTTGTCAATCGCCCCGATGCGCGCCAGGTATTTTTCCGTGATCGAGCGCGCCGTGAACTTTCCAGACGTCATGCCCGCCTGGAGGTCGGCAAGGGTGATCTCATCCAACTCGAAAGAGGACACCTGGCTCGGCGGCGAGCTTGCCGGCGCGGTTTGCCCCTCTGCCCAGGGGGCAATGGCGGCGGCCACCCCGAGCATTCCGGCCCGCAGAAAGCGGCGGCGATCGAGTCCAGTAAGATTGGAAGTGTTGGTCATGAGCTTCGGCCTCCGGCGAGGATGGGTAAGAGCGTGCCTGCACAATATACCAGGGATAGAGTCAATCCGCTGAACAGACAACATCCCATCCTCTGGCCGCATCCCGACAAAGGGCGGGTTAAGGGACGGCGATGAAACGGGCGGCAAAATTCGGAAGCCTCGCACTGCTTATGCTCGCCGTTTGTTCCCGTTTGGGTGTGCAAGCCACGGCGCCCACTTGGCGCAGCAGGGCAGCGGGGACGGCGCCGAGTGTGGCCACCTTTAAAGTGGACGTCGACCTGGTGCTGGTGGAAGTGGGCGTCCACGATGAACACGGGCGCGCCGTGGGCAACTTGCAGAAGGAGGATTTTCACATTTTCGAAGATGGGGTGGAGCAGCAAATCCGCGCCTTTTCCCACGAGGAGTTGCCGCTGGCGGTGGCGCTGGTGATTGACAATAGCTCCAGCATCAGCGCGGCGCTGGAGGAACTGCGCTCCGGGGCCCTGGATACGCTGGCCCTGCTCAAGCGCGACGACCAGGTGGCCATCTTCAGCTTTGGCGAAAAACCTGAAATGGTGGAGGGCCTGACCTCGGATCACGAGGCCCTTTCTGTGGATTTGTGGGCGCTCAGCCCCTATGGTGGCACTGCCCTCAACGACGCGCTGTACGACGCGGCGCTCTACCTGGGACGCGCCGCGCCCAACCGCCGCCGCGCCGTCATTCTGGTCTCGGATAATGAGCCTTCCGATGAGGAGACGCGCGGTGTGCCCGAGGTGGTGCGCGCCGCGCAGCAATCCGGGACCCCCATTTACAGCGTCAAGGTGGGATATCTCCAACACTCGAGAGCATTTTTTCTGAGCCATTCAGAGGCGCGGCTTCATGATGTGGAGAAGATCTGCAAGCAAACCGGCGGCGAATTGATCGACACCCACAACGGCATCTCGGTGACCTCGGCGATGGAGACCATCATCAAGTGGCTCAAGCAGGGCTATACTCTCGGCTATTCCCCCACCAATAAGCGGGCCGATGGGTCCTATCGCAGCATCGAAGTGCGCCTCGACGAGCGCAGCGAAGCCCATGCGCGCAAATACAGCATCTATGCGCGGCAGGGTTATTACGCCCCCACCGCCCCGTAAAAGCCCGCATGGCCGGCGGATGCTTGCCAAAGATTTCATTTCATGATACCCAAGTGGCGCGATGAGCAGTTCCACGAGGCGTACGCGGACAAGCGATGCTGCCCAGCCCGTAATGATGGGGCATTCAATTCTGGAGATCCGGTTATGCGAGTTGCTCAAAAGGTTTTTGTGGTGTTGATTGCTGCGGTATTTTTGTGGGCCGGAATCTCGGTGGGCAGCGGGAGAGCCGCAGCCGGCGGTGACCAGGCCATGGGCTTGGCGCCCACTCCGCCCATGGGATGGAACAGCTATGATGCGTACTGCGGTGACGTGACCGAACAGGAAGTGAAGGCCAACGCGGATTACATAGCCGAGCACATGGCGAGCTTGGGCTGGAAGTATGTGGTGATTGATTATTACTGGTATTTTTCCCAGACCCACCCCACCCTGCAGCAGGACACGCGGGGATTCAACATGGATGAATATGGGCGGCTGATTCCAGCGCCCAATCGTTTTCCTTCCGCGGCGCAGGGACAGGGATTCAAACCCCTGGCCGATTACATTCACAGTAAGGGGTTGAAATTCGGGATTCACATCATGCGCGGAATCCCCCGCGCCGCGGTGGCCAAAAACCTGCCGATTCTGGGCACGACCGCCCACGCCCAAGACGTGGTCGATACCGGGAATGCCTGTTCCTGGTCTACCGCCATGTACGGAGTGGATGTCAATAAACCCGGCGGCCAGGCGTACTACGATTCCATTGCAGCCCTGTATGCTCAGTGGGGCGTCGACTATATCAAGGCTGACGACATGAGCCATGCGGGAAAGCCGGCGCGCGAGGATTACCACGCGGCGGAAATCGCCGCTCTGCACCGCGCCATCGTGAAGTCGGGCCGGCCCATGGTGCTGAGCCTCTCGCCCGGCCCGGCGCCCGTGGGCGAAGCCGCGCACCTCGAGGAAAACGCCAACCTGTGGCGCATTTCCACCGATTTCTGGGACAAATGGAAATTGCTGAAAGCCACTTTTCCCCTTTGCCGCGCCTGGGCGCCGTATATCGGCCCCAATCACTGGCCCGACGCGGATATGCTGCCTCTCGGGCGGATCCGCATTCGCGGTTACGAGGACGCGGAGCGGCGAACGCGCTTCACGCCGGCTGAACAGCGAACCCACCTTACCCTTTGGGCGATTTTTCGCTCGCCGCTGATGATGGGCGGTGATCTCCCCACCCTGGATGCCGCGACTCTGGACATGCTGACCAACCCGGAATGGCTCGAGGTGGATCAACACAGCAGCCACAATCGCGAGTTGTTCACACTGGGGAACCAGGTGGCCTGGGCTGCCGATGCGCCCGGACTGCGCGACAAGTACCTGGCGATTTTCAACCTGAATGATTGGCTGCCCTCCCGCATCAGCGTGGATTGGAGTGAGCTGGGCTTGGGCAAGAAGTGCGCCGTGCGCGACATTTGGGAGAAAAAGGATTTGGGAGTTGTTGATGACTCCTTCGCGTCATGGGTCGCGCCACACAGCGCGGGGCTTTACCGGATTACGCCTGTCCGCTAGAAGCGAGGTGTCAGGTATCGGGTGTCAGGGGCTGGGGGCTTGAAAAGGGTAAAGTATAAAGGGTGAAAGCAGAAGCGTAATGGGTAGGGTGTAAATGGTGAAGGGTAATGGATAAATGTGCAAAGGATCGATGCTCCATGGTTTATCCTTTACCCTTCATCCTTTACCCTTCCTCCTTTGCCCCTCACCCTTTATCCTTTATAACTTTCAAATCATGGCTTCTGGCACCTGATACCTGGCACCTGATACCTGGCACCTGATACCTGGCACCTGATACCTGGCACCGCCTTATGATTTCAGTCACCATCCCCACTTACCAGGAAGCGGCGGTTATCGAAGAAACCCTTCGGCGCGCGGCAGCGGCCATGCGCGCCACCGGTGAGGAGTTCGAGCTGATCGTGGTGGATGACGCGAGTGCGGATGGCACGGCGGAGCGGGCGGAATCACTGGCCGCGGAGATTCCGGTGCGCGTGCTAAGGCGGCCGGGGCGGCTGGGGTTGGCCACAGCCGTACTCGATGGATGGGCGGCGGCCCGGGGAGACGTTTTGGGCGTGCTGGATGCCGACCTCCAGCACCCTCCCGAGACGCTCACCGCGCTCACGGCCGCGATTCTTCGGGGGGCTGACCTGGCCATTGGCAGCCGCTACATGCCCGGCGGCGGCACTTCCGATTGGACGTTGGTGCGCCGATTGATTTCGCGCACCGCCACGCACATGGCGGCCACCGTATTGCCGCTCAAGCTCGCGACGGTCGGCGACCCCATGTCCGGCATGTTCATGCTGCGAACCTCCGCCCTGCGCAACGTTCACCTGAATCCGCTGGGTTACAAGATTCTCTTGGAAGTTATTGCCAAGGCGCATTATAATAAGTTTGTAGAAATGCCCTACGTATTTCAGGAACGTGAGCGCGGCACTTCCAAGCTCGGTGCGCGCCAATATTGGGAATACCTCCGGCACCTGGGGCGCCTGGCATTGGGGACCGGCCAATTTCTGGGCTGGATGCGCTACGGCCTGGTAGCGCTGCTCGGCGCCCTGATTGACGTGGGCTTGTTTTACGCCTTGATGGAGCGGGGACACTGGCTTGCGCCCGTTGCCTTGCCCGTGGCCATTGAAGCGGCCTTGCTGAGCAACTTCGTGGGGAGTGAAGCCCTCACCTTTCGAACGGTCAAGACCTCCGGCTTCCGCCGTGGGTTTCTGCACAGGGTGCTTCGATATGAACGGGTTTGTCTTCCCGGCGCGGCGCTGAACTGCCTGGTGACGCTTCTGTGGATCTCGCAAGGTGGTCCGGTTCTCCTCGCCGCTGTCGCGGGGGTTGTGGCCGCGGGCATCTTCAACTTCACCGTCAATATTCCCGCCATCTGGAGGACGTGGGGCGGCCCGCGGGCATAATCAGGAATGACTAGTACCAACGGTTATGGCGGACCATGGCCAATGGCGCTAGAGTGGAGCAGGGAAAATGATGAAACGAGAAGGCATTGCGCTGAGCGCCATCAAGCTGTCCGTTGTGGTCACGGTGTTCTCCGAGACTTTTTCGATCGACGAGACCGTAAATCTGCTCCTGGCCCTTGACCGTGGATACATCGCGGAAATTCTCCTTCTGGTGTCTCCACGCGCATCGCAGGAGACTTTTTCCATTTGCCGGCGCTGGGAGGCTCAGGAGCCGCGCGTCAAAGTGCTGGTCCAGAAAAACAACCCCGGGATCGGCTGGGCCTATCGCGAAGGGATGGAAGCCGCCAAGGGGAACTACGTGGCGTTGATGGCCGGAGACCTGGAAACTGAACCCGCCGCCGTGGACCGCATGGTGCAAAAACTTGAGGAAACGGGCTGCGATGAAGTCATTGCCAACCGCTGGCTGCCGGGGGGCGGATTCACCAACTACGACCCTCTGAAACTTGTCCTCAACTGGATTTTTCAGAAGGGTTTTCGGGTATTGTTCTGGTCCCGCATTGGCGACTTCACCTTCGGATTGAAGCTGCTCAGCAAAAAAGTTGCCGACGCCATCGAGTGGGAAGGCACCACGCATGAAATCTGTATCGAGACCACTGTGAAGCCCCTCAAAAAGGGCTATTATCTGGAACAGGTCCCCACCGTGTGGGTGGGCAGAAAAGAAGGCCGCAGCGTCAATACGTTTTTCAAGAACTTCCGCTACGTGAAGATGGGGCTCCGGGTTTTCCTGACACCCGTCCGCAGCGCCAAGCCTGTTTAGCTTGACGGTTATATTTAATGAGTTAAAGATAACAGCAAGAGAATTGACAGTTCGGTTTGGCCTGCAACCTGTTGAGTTTTGCAGAATGCCGTGACGGATGAACCCCCTCACCCGGCGCTGCGCGCCACCCTCTCCCTCAAGGGGGCGAGGGCGTAATATCAATCTCCCTCTCCCCTCGCCCCCTTGGGGGAGAGGGGCGGGGGTGAGGGGGTCCTGGTCACTCAGTTTTGCCAGATTCAGTAAAAGGGGAGTGAGCGCGTGAAAAAGCCTTGCCACATTGTCTTCACCACGATTCACCATCCGGCCATCCTGCGCGACCTGTACGAGAACATCCATCATTACGGGCATCTGGAAGAGGTGAAGGTCTGGGTGGTGGGAGACCGCAAGACTCCCCCCAGCGCCGCCGCCCTGGCCGCGGAAATTTCCGCCCAGGGCCTGGAAACGGTCTATTTTGGCGTGGAGGATCAGGATGCGTGGGGCAAACAATTCGCTCTCTACCCTTTGATTCCTTACAACACCGACGGCAGAAGAGTTTTCGGTTACCTGCGGGCGCTGGAAGACGGGTGTGAACTGCTCATTTCCATCGACGACGATAATTTTCCCACGAACGATGACTTTGTGGGTTTCCACCGCAGGACCGGAGAGGCATGGCGCCAGCCGGTACTGAAGGAGGAAAAGCGCTTCCACAACATCTGCGAATATTTGACCTTCGATCCGCCGCGCCTGGTGTTCCCGCGGGGGTTTCCCTTTCAACTGCGCGGCCATGTGAACCAGCCGCAACGGGTTCCTCCGCTCGAGGGCTCGGCCATCGGGGTCACGGAAGGATTGTGGTTTGATGAGCCCGACGTTGACGCCACCACCTGGCTTAACGGGAAAATAAAGGGAGTGGACTACCGGGGTCCTGACACCTTCGTTCTCGACCCCTCCACCTGGTCCCCGGTCAATACCCAGAACACCAGCGTGGTGCGGGAATTGATTCCCGCATTTGTGTTTGTCACCATGGCCTGGCCGGTTCCGGGCGGCAAACTGGATCGCTATGGCGACATCTGGGGTGGATACTTCCTGCTGGCTTTGATGCAGGGCACTCGATACCAGGTGGCGTTCGGCCGCCCGCTGGTTGAACACCGGAGAAATCCTCACAATTATGTCGATGACCTTCGCTACGAGTTCTGGGGAATGATCCTGACGGACTGGCTGCTGGAGATTCTGCGCAGCTCGTTCAAGCCCACCAGCCGCAGCATGCCGGAAAGAGTTTTGGAGTTGGCCGAATTCCTGGACGCCGAGGCCGTCACTCATTTGCCCGCCTGGTGTCCCCCCGAAATTGCCAAGTTCCTTCATTACACCGCCCAAAACCTTTGCCAGTGGTCGGTCGCGTGTCGGCAGATTGGGGTCTAGGTCATCCCCGCGGGAGTTGCCGAACGTCATGAACCCTCGCTTGGCGGGCGTTTCCTAAATATCTGATCCAGTATCCGCGCCCAACGGCGCTTAATTCTGCCAGTAGGAGGGCTAGTCAGATTGCCGCGTTTAAGAAGATCAAAGGTGGCAGATATCTCTTGGACACCAGGACATTTTTCGACGACACGCACTTGATCAGCGTCGGCGAAAAGGGCTTCAGTCATCTCGGCACCGATCCGCTGAGCTACGCCCTGAGCGAGTTGATCGTCGGGTGAGAGCCCAACTCGTTGGAAGAGCGGGCAATCAGGCAATTGAGATTTTGCAGCGTTCCAAAACCTTTGCTCATCCTCAGCCAGAGGCGCACCTTCCCAGATTCCGTACCTGATGTGGAACAGCCGAAGGATCTGGAGCAAACCATCTTCGGGAAGCTTCATGAACTGCTGGAGGTCTGGAA
>Ga0326727_10028980_pt1 | contig 10017 bp, 7 predicted proteins | sample MB2enrmetagenome_FD_207643 | JGI IMG/M metagenome (GOLD analysis project Ga0326727, IMG submission 207643) | Lab enriched peat soil microbial communities from McLean, Ithaca, NY, United States - MB29MY | ecosystem: Environmental > Terrestrial > Soil > Wetlands > Peat | place: USA: New York...
ACCGGATGGGGCACTACCATCGGCAACTCTACCTTCGGGCTGCCAACCGCCGCCTCGGCCATGCGTAAAATGACCGCCAACCTTCGATTCAGGTTCTAAACTATGCGAGCCACTGTTCTCACGTTTCTCACCGCACTGCTGATAGCTTCGGCGCAAAATCCGCCCCGGCCGGCGGCTGCGGCCAAACCGAATGGGGCCGCGCCGAAACAGCCCGCGCAGAATGCCCCCAAAGGCGGCTTCAGATTTGAAGCCACCGCCCAGTTGGTAGTGGTCAACATATCGGCCAAGGACAAGGATGGCAACCCCATCAAAGGCCTGAAGCCGACCGATTTCACCGTCACCGAAGACGGCAAGCCGCAGACCGTCAAGGTCTTCGAATACCAGGAGCTGGAAGAGACGCCGGTCCCCGCGCCCGCGCCAGCCCCCGCGCCCAAGCCCGAGCCGAAGAAGGAAGCGCCCAAACCCGCTCCCGCTCCCGCCCCGGCCGTCCCGGCTAAAGCGCTGGAAGCCAACGTGGTGAAGCCGGTGGTGGGTACGCAAATCGCGCCGGCCCGGCCGGGCGAGATCAAGTACAAGGACCGCCGCCTGCTGGTAATGTTCTTCGACCTGACGGGAATGCCCATCCAGGACCAGATGCGTTCTCAGAACGCCGCCTTGAAATTCATGCAGAGCCAGATGACGCCCTCGGACCTGATGGCCATTATGACGTTCTCCACCGACCTCAAGGTCGTGGAAGACTTCACCGAGGACCGCGACCTTCTGGCCAAGGACATCAAGGGCCTGTCCATCGGCGAAGGCACCGATATCGCCGGCACTACCAGCGACGACAGCTCGGAAGACACCGGCGCTGCCTACACCGCGGACGACACCGAGTTCAACATTTTCAATACCGACCGCCAGCTGGCCGCGCTCGAAACAGCGGTGCGCATGCTCGGCTCTCTGTCCGAAAAGAAAGCCCTGGTGTACTTCGCCAGCGGCATGGCCAAGACCGGCCTGGATAACGAGGCGCAGTTGCGCGCCACCATCAATGCCGCCATCCGCAGCAACGTGGCGTTCTATCCCATCGACGCGCGCGGCCTGGTGGCGCAAGCCCCGCTCGGCGATGCCACCAAGGGGTCGCCGGGCGGTCAGGGTATGTATTCCGGCAGCTCCTCGCGTACGGCGCAGAGCAACTTCCAGGGCCAGCAGGAGACGCTGTACACGCTGGCCGCGGACACCGGCGGCAAGGCGCTGCTGGACAACAACGACCTGGGGCTGGGCATCGTGCAGGCGCAGAAGGATATCTCCAGCTACTACATCGTTGGTTACTACAGCACCAATGAGACGCTCGATGGCCATTACCGCCGCATCAAGATACAACTGAATCCCGCCATGGCCTCCAAGCTTGGAAAGCCGCTGGATTACCGCACCGGGTACTTCGCTTCCAAAGAGTTCAAGCAGTTCAACTCCTCGGACCGCGAGCGCCAGCTTGCCGAAGCGCTACTGCTGGGCGATCCCATTGAGGACCTCTCGATCGCCATGGAGGTGGATTACTTCCGCTTGGCGCGCACCAGCTATTTCGTCCCCGTGGCCGTCAAGATTCCGGGAAGCGATATCGAGCTCGCCAAGCACGGCGGCTCGGAGAGCACGCGGCTCGACTTCATCGGCCAGGTGAAGGACGCCAAGGGCGTTATCGCCGGCAACGTCCGCGACTACATCGAAGTCAAGCTGAAGGACGAAACCGCCAACCAGTTGTCCAAACGCACGCTGCAATACGACACGGGGTTCACGCTGCCTCCGGGAGCCTACACCCTGAAGTTCCTGGCGCGCGACAACGAAACCGGGAAGATGGGGACGTTCGAAACCAAGTTCACCATCCCCGACCTGACCACCGAAGCGAAGCTCCTGCCGATCAGCTCGGTGGTATTGAGCAACCAGCGCGAGAAACTGGATGCCGCCGTCGCCACTGCCGAACGGGACCGCAGGCTGCTCAGCTCAGACCCGCTGGTTCAGGACGGCGTGAAGCTGCTTCCCAGCGTGACGCGCGTGTTCAAGAAGGACCAGGACATGTACGTGTACCTGGAAGCCTACGAGCCCACCGCCGAGACCACCCAGCCCCTGGTGGCGACGGTGAGTTTTTATCGCGGCAGGACGAAGGCTTTCGAGACCGCCCCGCTGCAAGTGACGGAAGGGTTGAACAGGACTTCCAAGGCGCTGCCAGTGAGGTTCAGCGTGCCCATGGCCAAGCTCCAGCCCGGCCGGTACACCTGCCAGGTGAGCGTGCTCGACCCCACTGCGCAGAAGTTCGCTTTCTGGCGCGCCCCCATGGTGCTGGTGCCGTAGGGGCACACACCGGCGGCACGACCGCCGGCGCGCCACAGTTACCGCCCAAAATCGATGAAGCCGCGCTGCGGGTCGGTGCTGAGCAGCGTGACGCGCAGGCGGTCGCCCACATCCAGGCCGTGTTCGCCGCGCATCAGCCGGCCCTCCACTGGGGGATCGAACACCCGGACAAACACGCCTTTGGGGGTCACGCCCGTGACCACCGCAGGGAACGACTGGCCCACGCGAGGGCGGAGCGCCACGGCGGCCATGCGCTTGCCCATGGCGCGCTCGACTTTCCGCGCGTTGTCCTCCATCAGGGTGCAGTTGCGCGCGATGGAATCCAGCTCAGTGTCGGAGTAGGCCGCCGGGACCTTGGCCGCCAGCGCTTTCAGCAAGCGCTGCGTGACCAGGTCCGCGAACCTGCGATTGGGCGCGGTGGAGTGCGTGTAATCGTGCGCCGCTAGGCCGAAGTGGCCCTGCTCGGCATCGCCGGGGCGCATCACGACATACTCGCCGGGGCCCATCAGTTTGAGAACCGCCAGCGAAAGATCGGGGTAGTGTACGGCATCGGCCTGTTGTCGCCGCATGAGGAAGGCGTTCAACGCTCCGGGATCGGGCGTCGCGGGCAGTTTCTCACCGTATTGCGCCGCCAGCTCCACGATGCGCGGCCAGCGCTCGGGAGCCTTCACCACGCGGCGGATGGAGGAAACGCCGGCGCCGCGCAGCGTGCGGGCCATCACCTCGTTGGCGCCGATCATGAAGTCTTCGATCAACTGCGAGGCGCGATTGTGGCCGCGAGCGACGATATCCACCACCACGCCGTCCGCGAAGACCGGCTGCGCTTCCAAGCGGTCGAAAGTGAGCGCACCCAGCCGCTGGCGGCCCTTGCGCAGCGCTTGGGCGGCTTCGTCCTGCAGCTTAAGCTGGGCTTGAAGATCCGCCGAGGCCGCGACTTTCGGCGGCGGGGCAGCCGTGCCTTCGAGCCAGGGGCCGACCGTGCTGTACGCCAGTTGCGCGCGGTTGCGCAGCAGCGCCCGGTAAATGGCGTTCGAGGCGATGGAGCCGTCCGCGGCCACCACCATTTCGATTACAATTCCCGCGCGGTCCTGGTTTTCGGAGAGCGAAGTGAGGTCGGTGGAGAGCCGCTCGGGCAACATGGGGAAGGTGCGCACGCCAGCATAAACCGTGGTGGCTTCCCGCGCCGCGTAGGTATCGATGGGGGTGGCCTTGGCGACCGCGGAATCGACGTCGGCGACGCCCACCAGGACGCGAATGCCGGTGGGCACGCGCTCAGCCCACTCGATTTGATCGAGGTCGCGCGAATCGTCGTTATCGATGGAAGACCAGGGCAGCGAAGTCAGGTCGCGCAAGCTGCGATCGGGTTGAAGGCGAATGGTTTCGAGCTGGCGCTCGGCCTCGGGCGGAAAATCGGGCGAGAAACCGTGCGCGATCATTTCCTGGCGGGCCGCCGCCGCCAGGTTGAAGTCATCGTGGGGCATAGAACCCGAGGGTAACATGGGGCCCTCCGCCCCGCCTTGCTAGAATGAATCCAGCCATGGCTTCCGGCCCGTCCACATCTCCGCTGCGCCAGATTCTGGAGGACCACCTCTCGCAGTTGGCACTCGAAGCGGAGAGCCTTTTCGCCGAGGTGCGCCACCGCGCGCGGGGCGAATCCGCCGACCAGTTGAACCAGGCCGTGCGCCGCATCCGCCAGGCGGCGGATGCGGACGAGCTCGGCGCCACGCTGCTGGACGCCGCCGGCGGGTTCGCGAGCGGCGCCGCGTGGTTCCGCATTACCGGGGAAGCCGCTCGAGGCGAACGGATCCGCGGCGTGCCGGAGGAGGCGGCCGAAGCTTTCCACGGGCTGGAGATTCCGTTGGCATCCGCGGCGGCCCTGGCGGGCGCCGTCGAGAGCCGCGACCCGGTGATTGCTGCCAGCACTCCGCGGGAAGTATCGGTGGAGCTGGCGAAGCTTCTGGGGCACCCGCCCGAGGGCCGCGTTTCCATCTTTCCCGTGGTGGTGCGCGACCGCGTCCCCGCAGTGCTATATGCGTGGGGAAGCGTGGAGGGTCCGGCCGTCGAGCTGCTGACGCAGGTGGCTGGCGCCGCCTGGACCGCGATGCCGGAGCCGCCCGCGCCCCAGCTTGTGACCATTGAGCCGGCGCCTCCTCAGCCTGCATCCGCGTGGGACCGCCTGCCCCTCGAGGAGCAGCGCATCCATCTCCGCGCGCAACGCTTCGCGCGCGTGAAGGTGGCCGGGATGCGGCTGTTTCAAGCGGACGCGGTGCAGGCGGGCCGCGCCCGGCGCAATCTCTACGATACGCTCCGCCAACCCATCGATGCCGCGCGCGAAGCCTATCGCTCGTCGTTCTTCGCGCCCTGCTCGAGTATGGTCGATTACCTTCACCTGGAACTGGTGCAAACCCTGGCCAATGACGATCCGGACCTGCTTGGCGACAACTATCCCGGCCCGATGGTATAGGGTTTTGTGCGGCACGGGCCTGCTGGCCTGTGCGGGCCTGTGGTGCGCCTTGGCCGCGCCCGCTCCCGCCCGCAAGCCCGCGCCTAAACGCGCCCCCGCGGATCTCGCCTCGCTGGTTCGCGCCTGGCGTGAGTCCCCCACGCCGGCCCGGCGCGCGGCCGTCGAATCGTACGCCGCCGCGCATTCCAAAGATACCAACGGCGCGCTGGCGCAACTGGCGCTGGGTGTTGTGGCCTACGAGCACAAAGACTATCCCGCCGCCGTTGCCGCACTGAAGAAGGTTCAACATCTTTCCCAGATTGCCGATTACACCGCCTGGTATCTGGCGGCGTCGCGCGTGGAATCCAAGAATGCCGCCGGCATTGCGAACGACCTCGCTCCCACGCACAACACACCTTGGCCCTCGCCGCTTTCCGCCAAGGCATGGCTGCTCGAAGCCCGCGCGCTCGAAACCACCCAGGCCGCCGAGGCCGTGCGCATCCTGCGTGAGCACTACGCCGAGCTGCCGCAGCCCGAAGGCGACGTGACGCTGGCCGATTGCTACCGGGCCGCCAACGACCTGGTTCACGCCGCGGAATTTTACCAGCGCGTTTACTATCAATACCCCACCGGCGACGCCTCGACACGTTCCGGAGCGGCACTGCTCGAGCTGAAAGATAGCATGGGCGATGCCTATCCACCGCCGCCTGCCCACCTGATGTTGCGCCGCCCCGATCGCCTGATGGAGGTTCGCGAGTACGCTCTGGCGCGGACGGAGTACCGGTCGCTGGCCGATCGTATTGCCGGCTTGGAGCGCGACCAGGCGCGCGTGCGCATCGGAGAAGCCGATTTTCTCAAAGGCAACACCAAGGTGGCCTGCTCCTATCTCCGCGGCCTAGACCTCGGCGAATCGGAGGCCGATGCCGAGCGCCTGTACGAGCTGGGCGAATGCGCGCGCCGTCAAGGCGACGACGGCGAGATGATGGCCGCCCTGGAGCGGCTGGGCCGGCAGTATCCGAAATCGCCATGGCGCTTGAAGGCGCAGGTTTCCGCCGCCAATCGCTTCCTGTTGGCGAACCGGCCGGACGATTATCTGCCGCTTTATCGCGCGGCGTACCAGGATTTTCCCGCCGACCCGGCCGCCGGCGTGTGCCATTGGAAGGTGACCTTCTACGCTTATATGCACGGACAGGCGGATGCCGCAGACTTACTCCGAGACCATGTGCGCAGCTATCCCGACCACGCCACCGCCGGGGCGGCGCTGTATTTCCTGGGGCGGCGCGCCGAACAAGAAAGCGATCTTACCACGGCCCGAGCCTGCTACCAGCGCCTTTCCCAGGCTTTTGAGAACCACTACTACGCCGTGCTAGCGCGCGAGCGCCTCCGCCGTCCCGAGATCGCCGGCGCCGCGGCGTCGGCGGAGACCGCCAGGTTTCTGACGGCGGTGACGTTTCCGGAACGGAAGCCGGTGCCGACCCAAAGCACCGGAGCCACCGCCGTGCGCATCGAGCGGTCGCGCCTGCTGCGAACCGCCGGCCTGAGCGACCTGGCCGATTCCGAGCTGCGCTTCGGCGCCCGCACCGATGGCCAGCCGCCGCTGCTGGCGATGGAGATGGCTGGGGCCGCCGCCGCTCCGCACCAAGCCATGCGCATCATGAAGTCGCTGGCCCCGGAGTATCTGAACCTGGCCCTCGATCAAGCGCCGCGCAGGTTCTGGGAACTGCTCTTTCCCTTCCCCTACCGCGCCGACGTGGTCCACGCCGCGGGCGAGAAGAACCTCGATCCCTACCTGCTGGCCGGCCTGATCCGCCAGGAATCGGAGTTCGACCCGCAGGCGCGCTCCCGCGCCGACGCCTTGGGCCTGACGCAGGTGCGCCCCGCTACCGGCCGCCTCTTCGCCCGCAGGGTGGGGATCAAACGCTTCAGCAGCCGGCTGCTGTTCCAGCCCGCGACGAACCTGAAGATCGGCGTTTCGATTTTTTCTTCCATGCTGGATCAGAACGGCGGAAAGCTGGAGCAGACGCTGGCGGCCTACAACGCCGGTCCCAACCGGGCGGCCGAGTGGCTTCGGTGGAACACCTACCGCGAGCCCGCCGAGTTCGTGGAATCCATCCCCTTCACCGAAACTCGCGATTACGTGCAGGCCGTCCTGCGCAACGCGGACCTCTACCGCCGCCTGTACGGAGCGTTACAGTAGATACGTGCACCGTCGAACATTTCTGACTCTTCCCATAGGAGCTGCTTCCATGCAGGCGCAGACGTCCCCCGCCAACCAGCGCGTGATCATCGAGCTTCGGTATTTCCGCATGCGCAACGGACGCCAGGTGGAGCGCACCACCGATTACCTGCGGCGCGGCCTGTTACCCGCTTCCGAACGGGCCGGTATCCGGCCGGTCGGATGCTTCAACGCCGTCATCGCACCCGACAGTCCATTCATCCTGACGCTGGCCAGCTACCCGTCCCTGGCCGCCCTCGAAACCGCTCGCGAGAAACTCGGCGCCGACAAGGAGTTTCTGGCGGCGGCAGACGAGTACAATTCCATGACCGAGCTGAGCTACACCCGCATGGAGAGTTCGCTGCTGTGGGCCTTCCCCTCGGTGCCCACGGTGGTGGTGCCTCCGGCCGGCGAGAATCGCGCGGCGCGCATCTTCGAATTGCGCACCTACGAGGCGCCCAACGATAAGGCGCTGGCGCGCAAGATCAAGATGTTTGGCGATGGCGAGATCGACATCTTCCGCCGTTCCGGCATGTTGACGGTGTTCTTTGGCCAGACCATCGTCGGGGGCCGCATGCCGAACCTCACGTACATGCTGGCGTATGACGATCTGGCTGCGCGGGACAAGACCTGGCGCGCATTCTCCGCCGATCCCGACTGGCAGAAGCTGCGCTCTACGCCGGGCCTGTCGGACGCCGACATAGTGAACAATATCAGCAACGCGATTCTCCGCCCGCTGCCCTTTTCGCCGATCCGGTAGCCCAGGTCGGCAGGTCACACCGATGCGTACTGGGTGGTAAAATACGTTTCCTACTTGGAGGACCGGAAGCATGCGTGCTCTCTTGAGCATGGCGCTGATACTACTTGCAATGCCCCTGCTCTGCGTTTAGCCAAGGTGCTGGTGAGCCGCTCCCGGCCAAATGGTTGCATGACGGGCACGTCGTTGTCCCCGAATTCAACTTTTCTGTGGCGTCTCCAAGCCCTGACGCTCATTGGTCCTACATGGCCCTTCCCAGCCACAGGGAAGCAAAGCCACCGCCTTCGTCGCCGATACTTCCGACAAGAAACGGTACGCCGTCATCGTGTGGGAGAGGAACGTTCGCACAGATTCTCTGAATCGGAAGCGCCTTGTTGACGAAGTGCAAAGAACGTCGCCGAAATACTGGAAGGTTGAAGACATTCAGTTCGGACAGGCCAACACTCCAACGAGTGGATCGCTGAGAGTGAAAGTTGCATTCGGCCTTCCAAACGGCTCCAATTGGTACGAATATGGATACCTTTTCTCTGGCAAGCATACCTACATGCTCTTCCACTACAGTCCAGAGGCAACTGAACCTGTCGAAGTTGGGCGCTTCGTCGCTTCGTTCAAGCTGATTTCGCCTAGCGCCAATGCCCCACCAACGAGCATGACAGGTCTGTTGTTCCTGTGGGCACTGTGGGGAGCAATCGTAGATTGGCGCTATAAGAGGCGTGGCGGCTCGAAACCTGATTGGAATGAGAGAAGGCCCTACCTGATTGCAGTTGGTGTCGGTCTTGGCATTATGGTGGCTGGTGGCATCTGGAGTTCCGACCCCGCAGGAGTCTGCGCCGCCGTCATAGTTTTCTTGGGAACCCTAGTTTTCCCGGTGTGGGAATACGGGCGATGGCGGATCAGGCAGAAGAATCCTGTGATTGGGACCGCTGCCACGGAGCGCATAGCGGAGAATCCCGACTTGCACTCGTTGCGCTCGGTGAGGCAAGAGCGTTATGGCGACGATGGGACGGGACGATGGACGGAATTCGTCGGGGCCGGTGAACGGCGCTATAGGCGTTGTAAGGTTCGATGTTGTCGGGGATGCCAGTGGTCCACCGAGTGAACGAAGTGCTAGGCGCTTGTGCGGGCTGGCGTGCCGCTACCGGCAGCAACGCGATTCTGCACCCGCTGCCCTTTTCACCGATCCGCTAGCCCAGGTGTCAGAATGGTAGAGAGGCATGCCTGAGATCAGCCGGTTCTTCGGTATCGTAATCCAGATGTTCTACCATGACCATGCGCCGCCGCACTTTCATGTACGCTACGCGGGTCAGAGAGCGCTGGTCGCGATCGAATCGCTGGCCCTTCTGGAGGGGCATTTGTCGCCGAGAGTACTGGGACTCGTGGTCGAGTGGGCTGCCTTCCACCGTGCCGAACTGATGGAAGACTGGAGCCTCGCGAGGGCTGAGGCGGGACTGAAGCCCATCGCACCGCTGGAGTGACCGAATGCTGAAAGACATTGTCGACGTGAAACCGCTGGGCGAATATCGCCTCTACCTTCGCTTCGAGGATGGGGCAGAGGGCATCGTGGACCTTGCCGAGGACCTCGCCTTTCGCGGCGTTTTTGAGCCGCTGAGGGATACGGGGTATTTTGCCCTGGTTCGGGTCGACAAGGAGTTGGGCACCATCGCGTGGCCCAATGGCGCCGACTTGGACCCCGATGTGCTCTACTCGCAGCTTACCGGGATCCCAATTGCGCTCGACTCGGAGAGAATTTCCGCTTGATGCGCGCCCCTCGCGCGTTGGTAGAATCGGCTTAAATGCAGACCACCACATCCGATTTTCTGTACCGCCGCTTGCAGCAGCACCTAGACCACATGCCGGTGGGGTTTCCGGCCACTCAATCTGGAGTGGAGATCCGGTTACTGCAACGGCTGTTCACTCCCGAAGAGGCCGGGATCGCGCTGGAATTGAGCGCCGTACCGGAGCCCGCCGCTACCATCCACAAGCGCTTCAGATCGCGCATGACTTTCCCGGAACTGAAGCAGAAGCTGGACCAGATGGGAAAGAAAGGGACCGTCCTGGCTTGGCCTATCGAGGGCGAGGTTTGCTACGCCAAGCGGATCTTTGCCATCGGCATGTACGAGAGTCAGGGCAAGAACCTGACAGTGGAGTTCCAGCGCGACACCACCCAGTACTTTGAAGAAGCGTTCGGGCAGGCCTTCCACACCAAGAAAACCACGCAACTGCGCATCGTGCCGGTGAACAAGCAGATTGCCGTGGAGCGCAGCGTCACCACCTACGACC
>Ga0326727_10028981_pt1 | contig 10017 bp, 10 predicted proteins | sample MB2enrmetagenome_FD_207643 | JGI IMG/M metagenome (GOLD analysis project Ga0326727, IMG submission 207643) | Lab enriched peat soil microbial communities from McLean, Ithaca, NY, United States - MB29MY | ecosystem: Environmental > Terrestrial > Soil > Wetlands > Peat | place: USA: New York...
GCGGCAAAAAACTTAACGCAGTTATCGGGATCAGAGAAGTAAATCACGGCTTCTTGAAGTGTCTTTGGGGCTCTCATGATTCAAGAATAGCGCAATTCTGTTCCTGAGTCAAGTATATAATTGCCCTCGTTGGAGTATCCGCTGGTTCCTCCGGCGTTGACCGCGGCGAGCCACTTCAGCCGATGTTTCCAGGTGCGCTGCTTCTGGCCGAAGTGCTCCACGCGGCGGATGAAATAACTGCTCACCGCGGCCTGCGCCAGCCCGGTTGCATCGACGGCTACCGTGGCCGGACCCTTCGGCAAGCTCAGGGCAGGCTTTCGCCACCTCCCCGGCCTGCGCCGCACGATCTCGTTCATCACCCGCGCCACATCGGCCGGTGAGGACCATCTTTTCCGAGATGCTAGGCCACTCGAGATTGACTCCGATACGGCTCTGGCGCGATTACATGTGGAACTCGGGGTCGGCATTCGGGCCAGTGTTACTGCCGGGCAGCAACATCAGACCGGCGGGAGTGGGGAAGTCGTCGCCATTGGGCGAACTGCTGTCGTGCTCCGCGGTTGCTTTGATGAAACCGTAGGGCGTAAACGTCACCGGGCCGACCTTGAGACCGACTAAACCGCCGGATAGAGGCGGGTCAAAGGCGAGCGCGCGCAAGGGAACAACCGCCGGGACCGCGGCTGCGGGTTTTGTTCCCGCAAGTTCGGGTCGCGGCACGGGGGCAGCTTGCGGCTTAGGCGCGGGTACAAAGCTGCCAGCCGGGACCGCGGCTGCGGACAGGTCCGCTGCATTCAATACGCTTTTGTGGATGAGGACTTCAACCAGGAGTTGCAGTTCGGATTCGGGGGCTGCGAGGCGCAGAGCATCGACTTCGGAAGACGTAAGCACTCCTTTCTTCAAGAGCGCATTGACCAATGCCGTGAGATTCACAGCGTCTATGGCCGCGGCTGGCGCAGCGGTTCCGGCAACCGCGCCAGTTGCGCCGGGCGCATTTTCATTTGCTTTACTGCTATTGTTGTTTTCCGCAAAGACGGTCGCGACCGCTATGCCCAAAATGACCATACCGACGAGCTTCACTTTCAGTCTCAGCAAAGATGTTGCCTTTCTCGTTCCGGCTTGTGTGCAGAACGCAGCCGAAATCATCTCCTCCTCGTTCATCGTACATTCGACGAGCTACGTGCCGCGATAAGGAAACAAACATTGTCGCGGGTCAAATTGAGACGGAAGGCCGAGAGTCGTCTTGAAACAGGCACACTCGAACACTGTCCAACCGACATTCGTACAGGCAGGCGGATTCGGCTATTGTCTTCGCATATCAGAAGCAATTGGACGGCGCAGACATGAAACTCCTCAATCTCGCCGCCGGAGTCGGGAGCGTGGAAAAGTGCGAGGCAAGCAGCGCTTCGCACTTTTCCACGCTCCCGACTGCAGCTATCAGCGATTCGAAAAATGAGAGAAAGCCGGCCGGTGAAAGAGTGGCCTTCGGTCACCGGCCGGGCTCGGAGATAGCCTCGTACTCCCTTTCGGGCCCTTGACGCCAGCCGCGCCCCGCCCGTGCCTCCGTATGCTCTTGTTTCGCAAGGATTCGCTTCCATCCCCCTTGACAATGCCGACGCCGTTTTAGATGCTTATTGCACTCAGCGTGTCAGTGTCGATTTCGCCGGATGCCGCGCCCAAGGAGATGGGCTGGGACCTGGCGAATGGGAACGTGAATGGCGGGACCATCGCGCTGAGCCATCCGATCGGAGCTTCGGGACGCCGGATTCCGGCGACCTTGCTCCACAAGGTGCATTCTTAAACAAGGAGTCATTTCATGGCAGAAAGCAACGGTATTGGCAATATTGGCAGTACGAGCAACTTCAGCGGGCTGGCGACGGACTCGCTCAGAGGCAGAGTCGCCCTGGTGACGGGCGGATCGCGCGGCATCGGAAGGGCTATCTCGCTTGAACTTGCCCGCAATGGGGCAGCGGTAGCCGTCAACTTTGTCAGCAATGTGGTCAAGGCGGAGGAGGTCGCGGCCGACATTCGCGCCATGGGCGGCGAGTGCCTGCTGGCGCAGGGCGACGTGTCGCGCAAGGAGGACGCGCGCCGGGTCGTCAGCCAAACCCTGGAGGCGTGGAAGAAGATCGACATCCTGGTCAACAACGCCGGGATTACGCGCGATCGCACCCTGCGCAAGATGACCGATGTGGAATGGGAAGCGACAGTCGCGGTGAATCTGAATGGAACCTATTACTGCACCAGTGCCGTGATGCCGGGCATGGTCGAGCGGAAATACGGGCGCATCATCAACATTGCCTCTATCGTGGGCCAGACAGGGGCGTTCGGCCAAGCCAACTACGCCGCCAGCAAAGGCGGCATCATCGCGTTCACCAAGTGCGTTGCGCTGGAGTTGGCAAGAGACAACATCACCGCCAACGTGATTGCGCCGGGGTATACCGCTACGGAAATGGTGGAAGCGATGCCGCCGGAAGTTCTCGAGAAGCTTTGCGCCAAGATACCGCTGCGCCGGCTGGCGAAGCCCGAAGAGATCGCCAAGGCGGTTCTCTTCCTGGCCCGGGATGCGGATTACATCACCGGAGCGGAGTTGAACGTAAACGGCGGGCTGCTGATGTCCTGAAGCCGGCTTGGATTCTGTCGCGGATTTTGGAGCCAGCCGTCGAGCTACGGCCAGGCACGCTGGCTCTACTTCCCGCCAAGAACCCGTTCTGCGCTCTGCCCGGACAAGCCCGGGTTATTTCGTCTGCCGCCGCCCCTCGAGCAGGTGCTCGCGGGCCTCCTCGGCACTCTCGTAAATGCGGGGAGCGACATCGCGCTCGGCCAGGGCGTCCCCGAGTTTCATGCGCGCGAAGCCGCTGGTGGTGTATCGGGTGACGCCCGAGTAGCAGTCGTTCATCAGATGCTTCACCATGTCGGTATACGGCCCCAACAGCTCGGGAGAGATCGAGAAGTTGTCATAATTGACGATGGTGTATACCTTTCCGGGCGCCTGCTTCAGATGCTCGCGCACCGCCTGGTCGATGTGGCCGATCTGTTCCATGCCGCGCACCGCGTAGCCTTCGAAGTTGACGAAGAACAGATTCTGTTTCGGTTCGTAGCTGAGCCGGCTCTCCAGAGGCAGATCCAATAGATCGCTGCGCAGACCCATGGGCTTGGGCAGGAACAAGCGCGCGTCCATGAGCTTCGGCTGGCTAAGGATGGGCTTAAAATCCATGTAAGCCAGGATGTCCTTTTCGATATCGATTCCCGGGGCGACCTCGGTAAGTTCCACGCCATTCGCCGTGAGGCGGAAGACGCAGCGTTCGGTTACATAAAGCACCGGCTGTCCGCGCTGGCTGGCGTATTTGCCGCTGAAGGTTCGATGTTCTACTTCGTTCACGAACTTCCGCGCGCGGCCCTCGGTGAGGATTTGCACTTTGCCGTCCGCGAACCCGAGTTCCAGCCGGCCCGCCGTGAAGGTGCCGCAGAAGACCAGGCTTTTGGCGTTTTGGCTGATATTGATGAATCCCCCCGCGCCCGCCAATCTGGGGCCGAATTTGCTCACGTTGACGCTGCCCTCGCGGTCCGCCTCGGCCAGGCCCAGGAAGGCCAGGTCGAGTCCGCCGCCGTCGTAAAAATCGAACTGGTAGGGCTGATCGATGATGGCGTGGGCGTTTACCGTGGCGCCGAAGTCCAGCCCTCCGGCCGGAACTCCCCCGACCACTCCGGGTTCGGCGGTGAGGGTAATGAGATCGGTAATCTTCTCCTCGTTGGCCACATTGGCCACGCCTTCGGGCATGCCAATTCCCAGGTTGACCACGCTGTTGGTCTTCAACTCCATCGCCGACCGGCGCGCGATCACCTTGCGCGCCGACAACTCCATCGGGGCGATAGCTCCCATCCGCGTACGGATCTCTCCGCTAAAACCAGGGTTGTACACGGTAGCGAAGGTCTGCCAATGGTGCTTCGGGTCTTCGACAACCACCACGCAATCGACGAGAATTCCCGGTACTTTCACCTGGCGCGGATTGAGCGTGCCGCTCTCGGCCACGCGCTCCACCTGGGCGATGACGATCCCGCCGGAGTTGTGGGCAGCCATGGCGATGGAGAGCATTTCGATCGTCAGCGCCTCGCGCTCCATGGTGATATTGCCCTCGGGATCCGCCGTGGTGCCGCGGATAATGCCCACGTTGACCGGAAACGTTTTGTAGGACAGGTACTCCTGGCCGTCGATGGTCACCAACTCGATGAAGTCCTTGGTGGTGCGGTCGTTGATTTTGCCGCCGCCGTAACGCGGATCGACGTAGGTTCCCAGGCCTACTTTGCTAATGTGCCTGGGACGATGGGCGGCGATATCGCGAAACATATGCGAGATCACTCCCTGGGGGAAGTTATAAGCCTCGATGTGGCCGGCGACCGCCAGCGCACCGAGCTTGGGTACCAGGCCCCAATGTCCGCCAATCACGCGCTTCACCAGACCCAGATGACCGAGGTGATTCAGCCCCCGTTCCTTTCCGTCGCCCTGTCCGGCTGCATAGACGAGCGTCAGATCGCGAGGCCGTCCGTTACCCGCACCGAGTTCCTCTTCGGACGCCAGGAACCGTTGCTCGATGGCGACGGCTATCGCTTCGGGAAAGGCGACGCCCACGAAGCCTCCGGTCGCTACTGTATCGCCATCGCGAATCAAGCGCACGGCATCGGCGGCGGAGACGAGTTTGTGCCGCTCCGGAGAACGCGCGGTGGCCAGCGTGGCTATGGGGTGGGTCTGAAGAGAAGTGGTCAGAGGATTGGTAGGCATGGCAATTCTCCCTGCGAGTTATGAAGGCGTGCCTTGCGGCACGCCTTCGAGCATCTTGTCCTAGCGCGCCGTCCAGCCCAGATCAATGTCCAGCGCCGCGCCGGTGATACCCGCGGCTTCATCCGTACACAGGTACCGCGCCAGCGAGGCGACTTCGCTGGGTTCCAGCAGCCGCCGGATGGCGGCGGGTTGAAGCATGATCTTCTGAACCACGTCCTCCTCCGAAATGCCGTTAGCACGGGCCTGATCCGCAATTTGCTTCTCGACCAGCGGAGTACGCACGTAGGCGGGACAGATGGCATTGCAGGTAATGTTGTTCTCGGCCTGCTCCAACGCCACTACCTTCGTCAACCCCAGCACCCCGTGCTTGGCCGAAATGTAAGCCACCTTGAAGGGCGACGCTACTCTGCCGTGGAGCGAGCTGATGTTGATAATCCTGCCCCACTTCTGCTTGATCATGTGGGGCAAGGAATACTTGCAGCAAAGAAACGTTCCGGTAAGCATGACGCCTATCAGGAGGTTCCAGCGCTCTTCGGGGAAATCCACCACCGGCGCCACGAATTGCAGGCCCGCATTGTTGACCATGATATCGAGGCGTCCAAATTTCTCGACGGCGGCATCGACGAGGTGGCGTACGTCGTCGGGCGAGGAAACGTTTGTTTTAACAAAAAGGGTGGTAAACCCGGCCTCTTGAAGTTTCGCCACGGCTCGTTCCCCACTGGGAACGTCCATGTCGGCAATCACGCAGTTCACGCCCGCCTGGGCGAGCGATTCCACAATCGCAAACCCGATTCCGCTTGCACCACCCGTAACGATCGCAACTTTTCCCTTCATGATGTGCTCCTTGCGACACTACCGTCCGCTGTTTGGTTCTGTTTGCATTTTGAATTCCGGGTGTGTGCCCTTGGCACACAGCCACCGCTATGGATTCAATCGCGCCGCGAGGCCATGGCCCCGCCATTCACGTTCCCCTTCGCCAGATCCCGGCCCATCTGCTTGTGCGCGGCATCCGGCGAAATCGACACTGACACGCTGAGTGAGATAAGCATCTAAAACGGCGTCGGCCTTGTCAAGGGGCCGGCAGCGTGTACCTGCGGCAATGCCCTTCACGCCTTGCCGATCACCTGCGCGAGCATCGCCCCGATCTCGGCCGGCGAAACGACCACGTGAATTCCGGCCTCCTTCATGGCCTTCATCTTGTCGGCGGCGGTGCCCTGGCCGCCGCTGATGATGGCGCCGGCGTGGCCCATGCGGCGGCCGGGAGGCGCTGTCTGCCCGGCGATGAAGCCGACCACCGGCTTCGTCACGTGCTGCTCCACGAACTCAGACGCCGCCTCTTCGGCCGTCCCGCCGATCTCGCCGATCATCACGATAGCTTCGGTCTCGGGGTCGTCGTTGAACAGGCCCAGGGCGTCGATATGGGTGGTGCCGACTATGGGGTCGCCGCCGATGCCGATCGCGGTGGACTGGCCGATGCCGCGCTGCGTCAACTGGTGCACCGCCTCGTAGGTGAGCGTGCCAGAGCGCGAGACGATGCCGATCGATCCCTCTTTGTGGATGTTGCCGGGCATGATGCCGATCTTGGCCTTGCCGGGCGAGATGATGCCGGGACAGTTGGGGCCGATGAGGCGCGAGCGGGAGTTCCTGAGCTTCGCCCACACCTTCACCATATCGAGCGTGGGTATGCCCTCGGTGATGCACACGATGAGCGGAATGCCCGCGTCCTCGGCCTCGAGAATGGCGTCGGCGGCGAACGGCGGCGGCACGAAAATCATGGTGGCGTTGGCGCCGGTTGCGCGGACCGCATCCTGCACCGTGTTGAAGACCGGCCAGCCTTCATGGGTCGTTCCGCCTTTGCCCGGCGTTACGCCGCCAACAACGTTGGTTCCATATTCGGCGCAGCCTTTGGCGTGGAAGGTTCCTTCCTTGCCTGTTATTCCTTGAACAATCAGACGAGTTTCTCTAGTTACTAGCACTGCCATGTCATGCCCCCACCCTTGTCGCTGCGGCAACGACTAACTCGGCTGCTTCTTTCATTGTTTCACCGACTTGGAAATCCAAACCCGAATCTCTGAGAATCCTGCGGCCCTCTTCGACGTTCGTTCCTTCGAGGCGCAACACGATGGGCACCTTCACGTTGAGCTTGCGCGCCGCTGCGACGACGCCCGTGGCCAGCCGGTCCACACGCAGGATGCCGCCGAAGATGTTGATGAGAATCGCCTTCACGTTCGCGTCGCTGAGCAGGATGTCGAAGGCGTGCTCGATCTGCTCCGGGGTTGCGCCGCCGCCCACGTCGAGAAAGTTGGCCGGACTGCCCCCTGCGTACTGAATGATGTCCATGGTGGCCATGGCCAGGCCCGCGCCGTTGACCATGCAGGCGATGGAGCCGTTGAGCTTGATGTAGTTGAGCGCGTACCTGCTGGCCTCGACTTCGAGCGGGTTCTCTTCGGCGGTATCGCGCAGCGCCTTGATGTCGGCGTGGCGGAAGAGCGCGTTGTCGTCGAAGTTGATCTTGGCGTCGAGCGCGAAGAGCTTGCCGTCCTTGGTGGTAATGAAGGGATTGATCTCGATCAGCGAGGCGTCGGTCTCGAGGAAGGCTTTGTAGAGGCTCTGAAAGAAGCCGACGGCCTGGTTGATCTGCGCGGGCTTGAGGCCCAGCGCGAAGGCCAGTTTGCGCGCCTGCCAGGCGCCGAAGCCGACGGCCGGATCGATGGTCTCCTTGAAGATTGCCTCGGGGGTCTTGGCGGCGACTTCCTCAATCTCCATGCCGCCGGCCTGCGAAGCCATGAAGACCAGCCTGCCCACGGCGCGGTCGAGCACGATGCCGAGGTATAGCTCGCGGTCGATGGCCGCGGTTTCTTCGATCAGCAGCCGCTGCACCTTCTGGCCCTGCGGCCCGGTCTGGTGCGTGACCAGCGTCATGCCGAGAATATTCTTGGCGTGCAGTTCGGCGTCCTCGCGCGTGCGCGCCACTTTTACGCCGCCGCCCTTGCCGCGGCCTCCGGCGTGAATCTGCGCTTTGACAACGACGCCTGGGGCGCCCTCGGCAAAGAGTTTGCGCGCCACCGCCTGCGCCTCTTCAAACGTGTTGGCAACTTCGCCCTTGGGCACAGGCACGCCATACCTGGCCAGGATTTCCTTCGCTTGATACTCGTGAATCTTCATGTGGAGTTTCCGTTTTGCCTTTCGGCTGCAAACCAATATACCTCAGTTGCCTCCGCTCGCGATCTTCTTTCCATCCGCATCCATCCCAAAGTACCGGGCGTGCCCGGCTGAGGCCCGCCAAGCCGGCGAAATTCGCGGCCCCTGCCAGTGTCTCGGTCTCGAAACTCCGCAACCGCGAGGTGAGAGCGATGCTTCGATCCCCGACCATTTCCGAACAGATCGGCCGGAAGGCCGGATCCTGGAGAAACCGCTCGGCGTCGTTGAGGCGGATTTCCGCGAGGGTTTGGCGGCTTTGCTGGAAAAACGCAAGGCTCAATGGAGGAAATGACTGTTTGGTCTCTTCGCACACAGAACAGAACTCCATTCCAGCTTTAGCGATGAAGACGAATACGGAGGATCTGACCCGCCGCTGAATCAGCAATGTATAAGGTCTGCTCTCGTATGGCCAGCCCGGCAGGCACTTTGAATCCCTTGGCCAAAACGTCTATTCTACCGTTATTAGCAGCAACCTTGTACACTGTGCCGTTGGTTCCATTCTGACTTGCGGCGACATATAGAGCCCCGTCGGCGTCAAAAGTCAGACCGAACACGTCGCTTGTCTTAAATGTGTTTGACGGGATATTACTTATTGATTGGTTTGGTCCTATCTTGAGAAGACCTTCACCCCTCAGTGCAATCACTACTATTCCCTTTGACACAGCCATTGCGGTGACTTGGGGGCTCGAATATTCGCTGCTCTTAAGAAAAGTGGTCGATGACAAAGGTGCCAGAACTCTCTTATTCTCATTTGTGGTGATCGTTATAGGACGGGAACCAAAATCAAGTTTGAGAACGAGCAAGCCCGGATGGATATTGTTCATTATTTCGAAAGAAGACCGATTGTCAGGGCCTGCTACAAAGAGAGTTTTGTTGTCCCGGTCGCTCGCCATTGAGTGAATGGTGATCACCTTTCCAGTTGCCATATCGTATGAAGGACCGCGACCATCGGTGAATAGAGGTTCTTTGAGTAACACGGGTTTAGGAAGGTCCACAACATCAAGGGTTCCGGTCGAGTTATCGAGGGACGCGACAGTGTTGTCGTCCAATTTGCTGATCGGCCCGAGCCTGGTCAACAAGTAAGTATCCCCCATGCCATCTTCCCCATTCTGGTATTTGGGCGATTCAATGATTGGAGCTACCATTCCGGAGCTGGTTATTCTGAGGATAATGCCTTGCCCATCCGATTTCTCCGCTGTGCAGAGTAGGCTACCGTCTTTGTCGAACGTGATACCGAATGGACTGTCTATCCCGCTGACGAATACTTCGGCCTGATTCCCGACACGACTTTGGGCGAGGACGAATAGGATACAGCTAAGGGACATCAGCACAAGAAAGAAAAGACGGATTCGCTTTCTCATCATTGCTCTCCTCCAGAGTCGACGTTAAAAACAGTCGAGCAACTTCGGATTCCAGGCGGTCAGGGACGTCGGTTTGTGCTCAGCGGGTCCGCTTTGTTCGGCGTGTTCCGTGCTTACCGGCACAGCCTTTCGCTCTTCAATTTCATCAAGATAGCTATCTGCTTGACTCAGGTTGCGCCCACACATTGTGGTTGTGGCTTTTACGGAGTCTGAAAAAGCACTCTTGAAAAGGCTCATTTCGTCCAGAATTTCCGTTTTGCCTTTCGGCTGTGGACCAATATACCCCCAGCGGTTTGACCGATCCGCATCCCCAACCGCAGATCCCCGCCATAGCTGGCACGCTTTCGACTTCCGCCGCGGCGGGCCGCGGAGGACCCGCTCAGGGTGACAGAGTTGGGTGAAAGCGCACGGGCGCGCCGGTGCGCTGCTCGACCATCTCGCGCGTGACGCCGTCGGCGAGCTCGACACACTCGAAGCCGGAGGGCGTGACGTCGAGGACGCAGAGATCGGTGACGATGAGATGGACGACGCCCTTGCCGGTAAGCGGCAGCTTGCACGCGGGCAGCAGTTTGAAGCTGCCGCCGGGTCCGTTGTGCTCCATGATGACAATCACGCGATGCACGCCGTTGACCAGGTCCATGGCGCCGCCCATGCCCTTCACGCGCTTGCCGGGAATCATCC
>Ga0326727_10028982_pt1 | contig 10017 bp, 10 predicted proteins | sample MB2enrmetagenome_FD_207643 | JGI IMG/M metagenome (GOLD analysis project Ga0326727, IMG submission 207643) | Lab enriched peat soil microbial communities from McLean, Ithaca, NY, United States - MB29MY | ecosystem: Environmental > Terrestrial > Soil > Wetlands > Peat | place: USA: New York...
ATTGGACCGCTTGCTCCAGTTTTAAATCCCGTTCGTTGGCGGCCTCCCGCCACATGGATTGCGGCAGCATCGCATAGCCGATCTGGAGGACCGACCTGTCAATGAATTTTGCCAAGGGAGCGATCATTCGTTGTTAAGTTTCTTCCCTTCGCTATCCGGCAGCCCTGCTTTATGGTGAATTATCGCCATCACTTCGCCTTTATCATTCTTAATGAATGTCACTTGCGCGCCGTAGTTTTTGAGGAAGAAATTTGTTTCCGATTCGGGATAAAGATTCGAAGCAGCTTGTAATGCGCTTCTTCCAAAAGCTTGCCAGACTAAATGATCTCCATTTCGCCGAATAGTCACCTTCGTTCCAGGAAACATGTTATCTGGCGCAATTTCATATTCGCCGATACAGGCATCGAGAAGTTTTGCGTCCAGCTTGATGATGTCATGCGGTTTCGGCGCTTGAGGAGCCGTTCGTGGCAGCTCCAGGCATTGGAAGGGAACGCAACCCACGAAGATAGCCAGGGCGATGTCACCTTGCAGCCGGGATCCGCGGCGGGCCGCAACCCAGCCGATGACAATTCCCACGATCAGGGCGGGCGTGAGGAGTAGAGTGCAAACCAAGAATACAAACGCGGCCCAACTCGGGCTCGCCTTGAACCAGCATACCGCAATCACCATCACGAGGGCGCCAAGCGCGGCGAAGCTCCATCGCGGGATGCGCAGCCTGCCGGCAATCATTGCCAGGACGAAGGTAACAGGCGTGGCGATGCCCTGTAACCGTAAGTGTGGTGTCGCATCGAGCCACCTGCCGCCGATGGTGAGCATGAAGGCGACAACAATGAAGACACCGATAAACAGTCCGCGGAATCGAGCCAATTGCGGAAACAAATCAGTCAAATAACTGGCCAGCTTGCCTGCTGCCAGCATTGCCAGCACTGCGCCAATGAGTCGCCAGCGCCAGGCAGTGGGAGGCGCCGGTGGCGTCTTTTGCACTGCGGCGCACGCGGCCTCGACGGCTGCATTCACCAGCACAGGATCAAACCCCTCAAGCAGATGGTCGGACCAGGGAGAAATCACCAGACGCGCATCCGTTCGGGTCTTGAGGAGGGCCGGTGGAAAGGCTTCCTCGAACCGGCCAGCCAGAAGAAGCAACGGCGGGGCATGGTCGCCCAGGACCGGTGAGGAACCAATGGCAATGAAAAGCCCCGGCCTCATTCCCCCTTCCCGCACTGCCTCACCTCCTTTGCCGCCGCCCATCGATTGGCCTGCGAAAACATCTACCGGCCCGACCTCGCGTGCGACCGCCTCCAGCGTATGCACGGCTTCCATAAAAGAATATGTCCGCGGCGATGCTCCGTGCCCCGGAAGGTCCACGTCGTAGCAAATAAATCCGGCGGCGGCGAGCGCCTCCCCGTAGCGAAAGAGCGTCTCTTTCGAGCCAGCGTATCCATGGGCAAGCAGCGCCACCGGATGCGGTCCCGGGCCGGCGGGAAGAAACTCAAGCGCAGGCGTCTCTTCGGCGAGCGTCACTTTTTGGACACGGACGCCAGACTCAACGCGATGAGAGAGCACCAGACCGACGGCAAAGCAAATGATGGATGCCGTGGCGATCCACCTGTTATTCCTATCCAGAACATTGCTAACGACTCGGACGGCAGGGGTCATTTTTTACACCTTAACAAATCATCGGGCAACGACAACAATTGTCCTGAAAAATCACAATTGGCAGAAGTTGTCAAAGGGGTCAAACCGGAATGGCGCTTAGTTAGGTTCCTCAACGTTTTCAGTGGAATAGATTCTCCTTAAAAGCCCTTTTTTGGGGGCCGGCCTGGAGCGAAGCTTCCAGGCCGGAGGCCACCGCGGGGCGGTGGCCTAAGACGAAGAGGCTCATAGAGAAGGAGTTACGTGGGCGTACGGCTTGGAGGCACGCCAACTCCACTTCACTGGCCTAAAGTTCAGACGGGTCGGGGCGCACCTTTATTCCACCGAAAACGTTGAGGAACCCTTAGTTAAGGCGTAAATCATTGATAATCAACGCGATCTATGAGTGGTCAAAAATCACCAAGAGCCACAGTCGCCACGCCTCTCCGACGGACGCCAACAATAAGATTTTCCGGCCTTCCGAGCATGATCGGCCAGCGCGGCTTGTAAGACGCTGTAAATCAACATGTTAAAAACCACATTCCTTAACTAAGCGCCATTCGGGTCAAACCGTATATTTGCACTATTCTGTTCATTCATTCGTGCCTTTTCTCTTTTGAAGATTTGTAAACGAGTCAGTCCCGCATAATCGCATATTATCGGGAATCTGCTACGCACCCAGCGGGTCGCGGCGTTTCACTGCCTCATGCTGCTGGACCAGATAGTCGCACCAGGCATCCAGTCCGGTCCCGGTCTTGGCGGAGATTTCGAATAACTGCGCGTGGTGGGCAATGTGCCGGATGTTGGCTGTCACCTCCGCGCGGTTGAAGTCGCAGGCTTGGGCCAAATCGAGCTTGCTGATGATGACGGCGCTGGCTCTGTGAAACATGGGCGGGTATTTCAGCGGCTTGTCCTCGCCGTCGGTCACCGACAACAGCACGACGCGCAAGTCCTCACCCAAATCGTAGCTGGCCGGGCAGACGAGGTTGCCGACGTTCTCAATGATGAGGAGGTCAAGCCCCGTCACATCCAATTGTTTCAAGGCGCGGGCTACCATGTCCGCTTCCAGATGGCAGACGGTGCCGGTGTTGATCTGAACCACCGGCGCGCCGGAATCGCGCAGGCGGCGGGCGTCGTTGTCAGTGGCCAGATCGCCGACAATGACGGCCGTTTTCAGGCGCGGGCCGAGGCGGCGGATGGTTTCGCGAATCAGGGTCGTTTTTCCCGAGCCGGGAGCGGAGAGGACGTTGAGGACCAGAACCCCGCGCGCCCGGAAGAAGCCGCGGTTCCGTTCGGCGAGGCGGTCGTTCTTCTCAAGGATGGCGTGCCGCAGCTCCAGCGTCTGACGTTCTTCGGCAGCGGGTTCGTGCGTATGATGATGGTGCGAAGGATCGCCGTGGTCGTGGTCGTGATCACCGTGGTCATGGTGGTCGTGGCTGGAAACGGTCACGGAAGCTCCCGCGGACAATCCGCAGCCGCAGGTTTCACACATGGGTCACCTCCATTGAGAGGGAAGAGGGGATTAAGATTAGGATTAAGATTAAGATTAGGAGGGAAGTGTTAGGCATGGTCCACCTCCATGGAGCTTAATTCCAGTTCCCGGCCGGCGCGCAGTTCATTGCTGGGCTGGCCGCAATCGGGGCACTCGGCAAACAAATTGGCGGACACAAACTCCCTGCCACAGGGCGCGCACCAGAATCGCGCCGGCACCTCTTCAATCGTCAACAGGGCGCCTTCAGCGGACGTTCCGGGCGTGAGGGCCTCGAAGGCGAACTGGAGCGCATCGGGCACGACGCCGCTGAGGACGCCGACGCGCAGCCGGATTTCATGCACGCGCGCGGCCCCGGCCAGCCGGGCTTCGCGCAGGGCCTGATTCAACGCACTTTGCATGATCGAAAACTCGTGCATCAACCTAAATCTTCTCCGCCTTTTCGTAAACCACCATTTCACCCCGGCCGCGGAGGTCGGACGGATGGTAGCGCGGAATGGGCAGTTCCAGCTCCCTGAACTCGACCGGCGCCACTTTTTTGTCCACCAGGCCGGCGGCCACCGCCACGCCAAAGATGATGGCTTCGGGCCGGGGCGGACAGCCCGGAATATAATAATTGACAGGGATGATTTTTTCCACCGGGCCGAGCACCGGGTAGGAGTCGTGCCAGATGCCGCCGCCGCAGGCGCAGCCGCCGATGGCAAAGACGAGCTTGGGCGCGGGCATCGCCTCGTAGGCGCGGCGCAAGGCCCGGGCGGTGGCGCGCATGGCCGGCCCCTGGCAGAGCATGACATCCGCGTGCCGGGGCGAGCCGACGAGCTTGATGCCGAAACGCTCGACGTCATAATAGGGCGTCAGCACGTTGAGCACCTCGATGTCGCAACCGTTACAGCCGCCGCTGTTGGCGTGATAGACCCACAGGGACCGGCCGAACATTTTCTGGCAAAGATTTTTCAGCATGGCGGTTCAATCCAGTTCGATCTTGATGTCATCGACCACAGGCTCAGTTTCCAGGTAGGCGCGGGAGCGGAAGATCCACCGTTCGTTGTCCAGATCGTCAAAGCGGTAGCCCTTGAGCTTGAGCTGTTCCAGGGGCGAAGTTTCCTTGAAACAACGTCCGCACCGCTGGCAGGTGCTCATGAACAAATCCAGCCGTTGCTGAAGGTCGCCGATTTTGTTGGTGGCCGTCTCGAAGTCACGGCTCATGGTGATGGCTTTCTCCGGGCAAACATCGGCGCAGCGTCCGCACTGGGTGCAGCGCCGGCCCAGGTACTTCAGGATGCGAATTTCCTGGCAAACATCGAAAACGAGGATTTCGCGCGCCGGACAGTTGTTGGCGCAGCCCGCGCAGCCGATGCATTTTGCGGCGTCGAAGATGGGCCGGCCGCGGAAGTTCTCCGGCGCCGGCCGCGGCTGCGCCGGATAATCCAGGGTGACGCGACCGGCCTTGAGGCCGACCATTGCTTCCTTCAATTTGCTTGCAATGGACATGAATTTGTCTCCGTCAGTATCCGTAACCCGCCAGCGCCAGAGCACCGAAGGCCACCGCCAGCAATCCGGCAAAGTAACGAATGGCCTGGTCAATCCGGTAACGCGCATGCGTTGCGGCGACGACCGTCACCACCAGCACGAGCGCCAGCACTTTGGCCCAAAACAGCAGCCAGCCCAGCGGAAAGGCCAGTCCCGATCCCCAGGGCACAAACAGCGCGACGAACAAGCCGCTGTGAACGACCAGCCGCGCCATTTGCGCGTACTTGAAAAGGGCCAGCTTTGGCCCGGAGTATTCCATCAACGGCCCGTCCATGAGTTCGGTCTCCGCCTCGGACATGTCAAAGGGCACCCGCTGCACAAACGCCTGAAAGGACAGCACCATGACGACCAGCAGAATCAGGCCCGACCACGGAATGCCTTCGGCGGCATAAACCGAGCCGTTCAAGACGGCGTCCAGCCGGAACGACCGCGCATGGACCGCGCCGACGAGAAGGGCGATGGCAAACAACGGCTCGAGGGCGATCATCGTCATCATCTCCCGCCCGATGCCGAGCAGCGAATAAGTGGAACCCGCCGCCAGGCCGCCGAGCAAAGTGCAAATGCCGCACAAGGTCAGCAGGTAAATGAGCAGAATCACGTCGCCCGCGCCGTTCATTGGCGCGGGAAATCCCATCGGCACCAGACAGGCCAGCGTCAACACCGCCGCCAGCGAGAGCCGGGCGACAAACCGTTGCAGCGCCGGTGATTCGCCCGATTCGATGTCCTCCTTGCCGAGCAACTTCAGCAGGTCAATGTAAGGCTGCCACAGGGGCGGTCCCCGGCGCGATTGGAGGCGCGCCGTGACCTTCCGCAGCACCCCTTCGCACAAGGGCGCGATGAGCAGCACCGCTTCGACGTTGGCCAGCCCGCCTGCAATCCGCCGTATCATAACATATCAACCATAGTAATCAGATCACGAGGAGACCGGCCATCTTTTGGCAATTCCTTGCCTGAAATTGCAGAATGTCATGGAGTCGGCCGCAAAAATGCAACTCGACATGGAGCACACGTCACGGCGTTTTTAGAATTCGCGTCACGTCCGGACCGAATTGACCATAGTGGCGGGTGTTCCAAGTAAAGAGCGTTTCCGCTTTTGCCTTGAGGGCACAGGTGGCCAGGAAAGCGTCGTAGATGGTGCCGCCAACAATGCCGATTGAGGTGAATTTTTGGAGCATATCCCCATATTCGTCCGCACTCAGCGATACAATGGTCAGCCGCTCCCGAATGTTGGTGATAAAAAGCATCCCCTGCTCGCTGCTGATGCGATATTTGCCGGGCATCCGCGTCAGAGTGGCATATACTTCGAGGAGACTATGCGCCCCGCAGCAAACATCCTTTTTGGGGAACCTGGTGAAGAGGTCCAAACTGGCGGCGTGATGCACATGGTCGCCGTAAAAAACCGGCACCAAGACCGACGTATCCAAAAATGCCTTCATTCGGGTGCGGCGAGATTCTGCGAGTCGCGCTGCTCCCGGATTTGTTGCAGAAGATCGTCGGTAACGGAAGCCGCCAAAGGCCGGCCGGTGCGGAAAACCCACACGCCTTTTTCCTTGCCGAGCGGCCCCCCGCAGCGAACCGGGCGAAGAGTGATGCGTTCGCCGGCACTTTGCAACTCCAGCAAATCACCGGGGCCAATATCCAATTCCTTCCGGATCGGTTTGGGAAGAACAATCCGCCCGGCACTATCAATCGTCAGTTGCGCAATCATATATGGCATAATATCATGGGTCACCCCAATAATCAATGCCAAAATGCAATGTCGTGCGAGGGAAACTCCTTCAGCCGAAATTGCTTGAATCCTGCCGCTTTGGATTTAGACTGAAACGTTATTGAATGGGCCTGATTACAACCAGGAGAGCTGCTGAACTACTACGTATTACCGCGGTGAGAGTTCGTCAACTTATTCAGACAAAGCAACTTAGTTCAGAGAAAGCCGGCCGCGACCATCTGCTGGACGAAGCAGACGTAGTGAGGTTTAACAAAGAAGGCCGGCGCGGGCGCGGCAGGCCAAAAAAAGATTGGCGCAAATAATTCTTGCTTGTGCGATAGATTTGTTTAAATTGCTGCCATGCAGAAAGACCACTCGACAAACGGAAATTTGGATCATCTTGTGTTGGGCTATCCGCATACGTCCATTGGGCGGTCACAAATTATTCTGGCTGATTGTTTGAAATGGCTCGCCAGGATCCCGGAAAACTCCTTTCACGCAATCGTGACTGACCCGCCTTATGGATTGACCGAATATGACGCGGAGCAACTCTTGAAACGGGAGAATGGCCGGGGAGGGATTTGGCGGCTTCCTCCGGCCTTTGACGGGGCAAAGCGGGCTCCGCTGCCAAGATTTACCGCGTTGAATGAGCGCGAACGCAAGCGCCTCTCAGATTTTTTTGCGAACTGGTCAAGGTTGGTGGTCAAAGGGATTCGACCTGGCGGGCATGTTTTCATTGCGACAAACTCCTTTATGTCCCAACTCTTGTATGGCGCCTTGGTTTCGGGGGGGTTGGAGTACAGGGGAGAAATTATCCGTTTGGTAAAGACGCTCAGGGGCGGGGACAGGCCAAAAAATGCGGAGGAAGAGTTTCCAAATGTTTCAAGCCTGCCCAAAGGGTGCTTCGAACCGTGGGGAATATTCAGAAAACCGCTGCCAGCGAAGATGACGGTTGCAGAGTGTCTGCGGGAATTCGAAACCGGCGGGATCAGGCGCACCGTTACGAACGCGCCCTTGGAGGACATCATTCCCAGTGAAAGGACGCCGCAGGCGGAAAGAAAGATCGCAAATCATCCCAGCCTCAAGCCGCAATCCTTCCTGCGCAAGATTGTCCATTGTTCATTGCCATTGGGAAGAGGAATCCTTGTTGACCCATTTATGGGCTCCGGCTCAACCATTGCCGCCGCCGAATCAGTGGGCGTGGCCAGCATTGGGCTTGAAGTGCATGTGCCTTTTTATGACATGGCCAGGATCGCCGTCTCCCGGCTGAAATGCGTGCAGCTGAACGGCGCAGTTTTTACTCATCTCGGTAAATCCAGTTCCGTTCCATCTTCTGAAAGCCACTCCGAGTTACACTTGCCGTTATAGTTCTCCGGCTCGTTGCCGACCTGCCCGAAAAAGCCCAATCTTTTTTCCTTATCAAGGCTCCCACTACTTTCACAAAACGAAATGGTCTTGGGCCAATTCCCAACCCCTGATCTCGCGCTGTGTTGCTATCAAACACAAAAACCATCAACCAGACGTTTTCCGCGTTGTGCCCCTGCCAGCCGCTCGCATGACGCGATCCTTTTATTTCAATGCCCTGGTTGGCGTGGAGCATTGAATCTTTCGGGAACTTTCCTTTCGGCAGTAAATCCGGATGGCCATTATGGTAGGTGTTTTTTACCAGAGTGGGACAGTATTTTGGGATGGCCGCGGCCATGAATTCGCCGACCAGGCTGCTGAAGTTTGCCGGCATCATAAACGATTCGAGTCTTTGAATTTTCTTCGTCGCCAACTGCACGTTTATGAATCCAAGAAAGTCGATGAAACCCTCCATCGCCGATTGGACATGGCCCACTTCACAGCCAAAGGGGAGTTGTGCCGACCTGTTGAATTTGCCGGGCTTTATCGGCATGGGGGTGCAAGCCAGCGTCTCAAGATTGGCGGAGGCACTTGGTATTGAGCATAACTTTTCACTTCGCGCTGGCCGCATTGCGCCAGTATGCGGCCAAACCGCACTGCGAAGGAAAGTTAATTAAAATATATCGCATGAGAAATGATTTAATGATACGTCAAGGGTCAACCCGGACTATGGTGACCCCTTTGACTGGATAAGACCAATAAGGGTGTCGATAATATCCCAACGCCGTCCGCGCCGGAGATAGTTCGGGTGATAAGTGCGAAAGGACGCATTAGGCAGGTCGGAATGAAGCACCCTGTCGATGGCTGGTGCTACTGGCTCTAACTGGCACCCTGGGAATGTCTCTTGCAATCGACTGTCGTAGGTATATCCTGTCAAAAAGAATACCGCTCGTGGCCGGATAATCGCGATCTCGCGGGGCACCAGAGCATATCGGGATATGATCGCCTCCACCTGTGCGCTCGGACGTTCGCCATTTTGATCGACCTTCACGAGATTGGACCACACAAATGCTCTTTCTGGCCCGCGAGGATTGATCCCGCGATCAAGATCACGCGCGGCTTGCCAGAAAGGCGAGCTGTACCCCCCTTAAGGACGAATGTTTGGTAGTGTTGCATCAGCCCAGAAACGGGGTCCGCCCCGAGTTCTGGTTCCCAAAAATTTGTTTGCTGGCCCAGCACCATCAACCGGATGGCCGTGACTTGGTAATCATCAGGGACTCGGCAGAGCAGCGGTTGTGAAACGCCCTCGAATGAGGATAAGTCTTTGCGGATATCCGCATAGACGGATTCATACAAGGCAGAAAGTTGTTGGTTCATGGAGGTGTAGATGTCGCCGCGAGCACCCGAAGTCAATGCCTTAACGCGGCGAGTTCCTCCGGCGACCAGACCCTGGCCGCTCCTGACTTGAGGTCGATGGTTTCGAGCCGGTCCGTGCAGGAGAAACAGGGGTCAATGCTGCCCAGCGTAATCGTCATGTCCGCCAGTTGCTGGTCCTTGATCATCATCGGGACGGCCTGCAAGTTTTGATAGGTCGGCGCCCGCACCCGCCAGCGGCGCGGCCGGTTGTTTTCGCCAGTGATGACAAAGTGATGGCACTCCCCGCGCGGGGCTTCGACGGACGACAAGCCCAGCCGGCCCACCGGCAATTCATCCTTCAGCGCCAACTGGATCGGGCCGCTTTCCATTTTTTCCAGGCATTGGCGGATGATTTTGATTGACTCGAACACTTCGCGCGCCCGCACCACGAGCCGCGCCCAAACGTCGCCGTCGGCGGCGGTGATGACGTCGAAGGCCACGCGGTCATAGGCGGCATAGGGATGATCGCGGCGGCAATCGATATCGACCCCGGCCGCGCGCGCCACCGGTCCGATGAGCGCCGCCTCCTTCACCAGCGCGCGGTCGGCAACGCCGACGCCGCAGGTGCGCTGCTGGATGTTGCGGTCCTTGAGCACCGCGCCGGTCACCGTCTGCCATTCCTTTTCGAGACGGTCGAGCACCTGTTGCAGTTCGGCCTGCAACTCAACCGTCAAGTCCCGCCGCACGCCGCCGATGACACACAGGCCGTAGGTTTTGCGGTTGCCGGTGATTTTCTCGGCCACCCACATGACCGGCTCGCGAATGCGGAAGCATTGCATGAACAAAGTGTCGAAACCCACGATGTGGCAGGCCAGTCCGACCCAGAGGAGATGACTGTGCAGCCGCTCGAGTTCCAGCAGGATCGTGCGGAGATATTCCGCGCGCGGAGGGGCTTGCA
>Ga0326727_10028983_pt1 | contig 10017 bp, 6 predicted proteins | sample MB2enrmetagenome_FD_207643 | JGI IMG/M metagenome (GOLD analysis project Ga0326727, IMG submission 207643) | Lab enriched peat soil microbial communities from McLean, Ithaca, NY, United States - MB29MY | ecosystem: Environmental > Terrestrial > Soil > Wetlands > Peat | place: USA: New York...
CGACCGAGAACGCCGACCTGCATTACGAGATTGACCAGGGGGTGGAAATGGGCCGGCCCAGCCAGATCATTGCGGGAGCGGAGAAGACGGGCGAGGGACCGGTGCTGGCGACCGTCGCGGGCGATTGCGTGAAGATGATGCAGGGGACGGTGGAGGTGTAACGGGCCGGCTGCGAATCCCGCCGGATGCAACACAGCGATTCTCATTATAGACGACACGTGCTTGCCTCTCCGCGTCATGGCCGGGCTCGACCCGGCCATCCTCTTCGTGCCGCGGACAACAAGCGTGCCATGGGCGGCAAGAGGATGGCCGGGTCAAGCCCGGCCATGACGTTTCTACAACGAGTCAGATCATAATGAGTATTGCTGGATCCACCTGCCCTACGCCGCTACTCCACCGTCACCGACTTCGCCAGGTTCCGCGGCTGGTCCACATCGGTGCCCTTCAGCACCGCCACGTGATACGCCAGCAACTGCACCGGAATCGCGTGCAGGATCGGCGCGACGAACGGATCGACGCTGGGCAGCACGATCCTTTCGGCGGCGATCCCCGCCAGCTTCGCCGCGCCGAGCGCATCGCTGAACACGATCACCTGCGCGCCGCGCGCCGCCGCCTCCTGCAAATTCGAGGCGGTCTTCTCGAACAACGGCCCTGACGGCGCCATCGCGATCACCGGCACGTCCTTGTCGATCAGCGCGATCGGGCCGTGTTTCATTTCGCCCGCGGCATACCCCTCGGCATGGATGTAGCTGATCTCCTTCAGCTTCAGCGCGCCTTCCAGTGCGATCGGATAACAATTCCCCCGCCCGAGGAACAGCACGTCGCGCGCCACCGCGATGCGCGCCGCGAGGTGCTGAATTTCCTCGTCGCGTTCCAGAATCTCGGCTGCCCGACTGGGAACTTCCAGCAGCGCATCGGTCATCGCGGCCTCCTGCGCCGCGGTGATCGCACCGCGCGCGCGCGCCGCCGCCAGCGCCAGGCACGCCAGCACGGACAATTGCGCGGTGAACGCCTTGGTGCTGGCGACACCGACCTCGGGGCCGGCGACCGTCTCCAGCACGGCGTCGGAGCAGCGCGCCATGCTGCTCTCCGGCACGTTCACGATCGACAGCACCGACTGGCCGTTCTCGCGCATGTAGCGCAGCGCGGCCATCGTGTCGGCGGTCTCGCCCGACTGGCTGACCAGGATGCCGAGGCCGCCCGCGGACATCGGCGGCGTGCGATAACGGAACTCGCTGGCGACGTCGGCGTCGGTCGGAATGCGGGCGACCGCCTCGAACCACCAGCGCCCCACCAGCCCGGCATAAAACGCGCTGCCACACGCACTGATCGTGATACGTGGCACCGTGGCAAGGTCGAACGGCAGCGCCGGCAACGCCACCGCGCGGGTCGCGGGATTGACCATCTGGTGCAGCGTGTCGCCGATCACCTGCGGGTGCTCATGCAGCTCCTTCTCCATGAAATGGCGATAATTGCCCTTGCCGATCGAGGCGCCGGTCAGCCGCGTCAGCTTCACCTCGCGCTCGACCGGCTCGCCGTCCGCACCGAAGAACTGCGCGCCCTGGCGATCGACCACCGTCCAATCGCCGTCCTTCAGATACGCGATCCTGCGTGTCAGCGGCGCCAGCGCCAGAGCGTCCGAGCCGACGAACATCTCGTTCTCGCCATAGCCCACCGCGAGCGGCGCGCCATGTTGCGCTCCGATGATCAGCTCGGGATGGCCCGCGAAGATCATCGCCAGCGCGTAGGCACCTTCGAGCCGGCGGAATGCGGTGCCGGCGGCGGTGACCGGATCCATTCCTTGTTGCAGCAGCAGATCGACCAGTTGCGCCACCGTTTCGGTGTCGGTTTCGGTGGAGAATTCCTGCCCCGCGGCTTCCAGTTCCGCCCGCAGCTCGGCGTGATTCTCGATGATGCCATTGTGCACCAGCGACACGCGCGCGGTGCCATGCGGATGGGCGTTGGTCTCGTTCGGCACCCCATGCGTCGCCCAGCGCGTGTGGCCGATGCCCGTGGTGCCGCCCAACGGCGTCCTATCCAGCACGGCGGCGAGGTTGCTCAGCTTGCCCTCGGCGCGCCGGCGCTCGATATGCCCGTTCACCAACGTGGCGATGCCGGCGCTGTCATAGCCGCGATATTCCAGCCGGCGCAGGCTGTCCAACAGCAACGGCGCCGCCGGCCGTGATCCGATCAATCCGACGATGCCGCACATCAGCCACGCTTCCTTCGGTGCATATTCAGTGATTTGCGGCAGGGGGCGAACCCGCACAGGCCAGCCAATCACGCCTCCTCGTTCGGATGACGCAAAGGCGTGGATGGCCGGCCTTCGCCGGCCATGACGGCTTCATTTTGCTCCACCTCAGCATGACAGGGTCGTTTTGCACATCGCAGCATGACGGAGACGTTGCACATGTCAGCCTGGCTTCCTTCTGCTGGCGCGGAACCCCGCCGCGTAGCCGGGTTTCACCGCCTGGCGTCCGCGCGCGATGGCCAGCGCGTCGGCCGGCACGTCCTCGGTGATCACACTGCCCGCGGCGATCATTGCGCCGTCGCCGACACTGACGGGCGCGACCAGCGCGGTGTCTGAACCGACGAACACGCGCGCGCCGATCGTGGTGCGATGCTTGGCGACGCCGTCGTAGTTGCAGGTGATCGTTCCGGCGCCGATATTCGTTGCCTCACCGACCTCGGCGTCGCCCAGATAGGTCAGGTGATTGGCTTTCGCGCCGGCGCCGAGCTGCACCGCCTTCAGCTCGACGAAGTTGCCGACATGCACGCCTGCGCCCAGCACCGTGCCGGGACGCAGGCGCGCGTGCGGACCGATGATGCAGCCTGGTCCGATCTCGCAACCTTCCAGGTGGGAGAACGCGCGGATCTCCGTCCCCGAGGCCACCCGCACACCCGGGCCGAACACCACGTTGGGACCGATCGTCACGTCGCTTTCCAGCTCGGTGTCCGCGGCGAGGAACACCGACGCGGGATCGGTCATCGTCACGCCGTTTTCCAGCGCCGCGGCGCGCAGCCAGGACTGCACCATCGCCTCGGCCTCGGCCAGCTCGGCACGCGAGTTGATGCCGCGCAGCTCGGCATACGGCGCCTGCACCGCGGCGACCCGTGCGCCGTCGCCGCGCGCCAGCGCAACCAGATCGGTCAGGTAATATTCGCCTTTCGCGTTGTCGGCGCGCACCGCGCGCAGCCAGCGCGCCATGTCGGCGGCGCTCGCGCATAGCACGCCGGCGTTGCACAGCGTCTCGGCGCGCTCGGCGTCGCTGGCGTCGATCCATTCGACGATGCGCTCGACGTATTCGCCGGCACCGATCACGCGGCCGTAACGACCTGGCTCCGGCGGGCGCATCACCAGCAGCGCCAACGCGGCATCGCCCGCCGCACGGCGCGCCAGCAAACCTCGGAATGTGTCGGGGCGGATCAGCGGATTGTCGGCATACAGCACCGCGACCTCGCCGTCGCCGAAATGCGCGGCGGCCTGCAACGCGGCATGCGCGGTACCGAGGCGCTCGGTCTGCACCACTGAAACATGCCGCGCCGCCAGCGCCTGCACCGCCGCCATGCCCGGTCCGACGACGATGACGATGCGGTCGAACACGGGCTCGCAACTCGCCAGCAGATGGCGCAGCATTGGGCGGCCAGCGATCGGATGCAGCGCTTTGGGCAGCGACGATTTCATCCGCGTGCCGAGGCCGGCGGCGAGAATCACGGCGGTTGCAGGCATGGTCACATGCTGGTTCCCTTGGGGTTCCCTGGCCCCCGCATCGTGCCCATGAGGTAACGGCCGAGCCTACGCCGTGTCAAAGCCTGCCGGAAACTATTCATTCAATTCGCGTTTCGGAGTGCTACACGCTGACCCAGACCTTGATACTCGACCTTGACGGCACGCTGATCGATACGATCCCCGACCTGGCCGCCGCACTCAATCGCCTGCTGGCCGTCCGCGGGATGGCCGACCTGACACTGGCGGAGACCGCGTCCATGGTCGGCGATGGCGTTGCCAGGCTGGTCGAGCGCGCGTTCGCCTTCCGCGGTTGCCAGGCGGGTGCGGACGATATCGCGGCCTATGCGGCCGACTATGCCGCCCACGCCACCGAAGCGTCGCGGCCATTCCCCGGGGTCGCCGACACGCTGCGGCGACTGGTCGCGGACCACTGGCGCCTCGCCGTCTGCACCAATAAGCCGGAGGCCCCGGCGCGGGCGCTGCTGCACGCGTTCGGCCTCGACGAGCTGATCTGCGCGGTCGGCGGCGGCGACAGTTTTCCCACGCGCAAGCCGGACCCGCGGCACATGCTGGCGACCATCGCGGCGGCCGGCGGCAGCCCGGATCGCGCGGTGGCCGTCGGCGACCACGCCAACGATGTCGCGGCAGCAACCGGCGCCGGGCTCCCCTGCATTTTCGCCGCCTGGGGCTATGGAACGCCTGCGATGGCGGCGGGCGCCGCAGCCACTGCCGCCGCGTTCACCGAGATACCCGCGCTCGCACGCGCGCTGCTGCCCGCGCTTGCACCGCCCGCGCTTGCACTGCCGCCCGACGGATCGGCACCCGGGACGCCCTGATCACTTGCGCCGGTGAGATACCCCGCGTCGGTGAGATACAGCGTCGCGTCGCCGAACCAGCGTGTCACGACAGTCAGCCGCACCGGCAACGGTCCGGCGCCTGGCACGACCGACGCGAACCACGCCGAGCCATGCAACGGGCGCTGGCGCGCCTGCTCGCTGGCGTCGGACAGGAACCCCGCCAGCACGCGGCTTTGGAAGTCGCAGCGCAGCGCCGGTCCGTGGAAGGCCGACCGGCCGGTGGGCGCCAAAGTCTCAACACCGACGGTGTGCGCGGACAGCAGGGTGGCGGTGCGACCGTCGAAGGTGTGCACCGTCGCCTCGCAGCTTCCGGACCTGGTCACCGTGCGGACCAGTTCCGCCAGCGCGCTCAAGGTGTCTACCGTGTTGGCGCGCAGATTTGCGGGTACCGGCTCGCGATCGGCCTCGTTCGGCGGCTCCAGCGTGCGGATCAGCGGCTCGCCGTGGTGATAGTCGATGACAGTGGCGCGGCGCTGGCCACGCCACACGCCCTCGCCGAGGAATTCGTGCGGTACCGGACCGTTCTCGGCCCAGGAGCCGGTGACCGTCACCTCCTGGTGGCCCTGATAGAAAAACCCGATGAGCCCGGTGGTGTGGTAGGCGAGGCGCACCTGATACGACCACGGACCAAGCCCGAAATCCGCCGTCGCGTCAGCCACGTGCAGGCCCGCTGCGATCATCTGATAATCGACATGCAAATCGCCTGCTTGCTGGGCGTCAGCCGGCACCGCGGCCAGACAGCCGAATGCCAGAGGAACCAGGAGGCAGCGCCACATCGGCCGACTATCACGCGACGCGCTATCGCCGGCAAGGCGCAATCAGGTGAGAGACGGCAAGGTCGGGGCTCCGGCCGTATCAAATGTGACCAACCTTTTGTTGTATGGTGTTGCGGGTCTGCTAGCCTGATCGACAATGGAACAAGACGGCCACCGGGTCCGAGGAACCATACCTACCGTCGCGGGGCGGCCTTGATCGGCGTCCGCCGCGAGCGCGTACCGGGGCGCGTCTATGTCGGCGCGGTTGTCAGCCAAATCGCGATCGTGCTGGTGGCGGCGGCGCTGATCGGCCTCGCCTGGCTCGGTTCGATCACCGCAATCCGGGCCGACCGCGAGCAGGCCGAGGCGCGGGTGGAGGCGGCGGTTGGGGTCGAGGCCCTGGCGTTCGAGGAGCAGGTCAGCCGGCAGCTCATGGCGCTCGACCAGACGCTGCGCTTTGCGCGGCGCGTGCAACAGGCCAACCCGGCAGAGTTCGATCTGGCGGCCTGGCAGTCGCAGGCGACACTGCTGCACGACATCGGGGCGTCGCTGTTCCTGACGGATGAAGACGGCCAGGTGCGCGCTGCGGGGACGCCTGAGGCGATCGGCCTGGACCTGAGTGGCACGCCGTGGTTTCGCGTGCTGCTGGCGCAGACCGATGCAACCGACCGGATGGAGGTGGGGCCGGCCGAGCGCGACGCGCTGGAGCCGGGCTGGCACATGATCCTGGCGATTCGGCTGCGGCATCCGGACGGCAGCTTCGCCGGCGCGATCGGCCTCACGTATGGCGCGGCGGCGCTCAGCCACTTTTTCAGCGAGGCGCGTCTGGCGCACGACGACATGATCGCCGTGGTCGGCACTGATGATGCGCGGCTGCGCGCCGAGGTCGGGCCGGTGGCGGCGGTGCCGGACACCTGGCTGCACGACTCGGCGATGTTCCAGGCGCTGGAGGAGATGCCGGACGGCGAATGGATCGGTCCCTCGGCGACGGACGGGATCGAACGCATTCACGCGTTCCGCCACGTGCCCGGCCAGGCGCTGGAGGTGGTGGTGGGCGTGGAGCGCAACGCGGCACTCGCCGCCGCGACCACGTGGGCGAAGGGCGCGCGGTTCTTTGCCGTGGGCATCACCGCGCTGGTGCTGCTGATGGCGGGGTTGCTGCTGCGCGAGGTGCGCGCGGCGCGGCAGCGTGCCCTGATGCTCGGCAAGGAGCACGCGCGGCTGGCGGCGAGCAATGCCGAGCTGGAGGCGGCGAAGGCACGCGCCGACGCGAAGACCGCGCAGCTCGAGGCGACGCTCGCCGGCATGACCGATGGCGTTGCGATGGTCGATGCCAACCATGCGCTGATGGAATGGAACGTGCAGTTCTCCGAAATCTCCGGGGTGCCGCACGAGCTGCTGCGGGTCGGCACCACGATGGAGCAAATGGTCCGCTACCAGGCCCAGCAGGGCGAGTTCGGGGCGGTCGATGTCGAGGCCGAGGTGGCGCGGCGGATGCGGATCCTGCACAGCGGCAAGCTGTCGGAGACCAACGAACGGGCGCGGCCGAACGGGAAAATCATCGAATTGCGGCGCAACTACCTGCCCGATGGCGGCATGGTGACGCTGTATACCGACGTCACCGCGCGCAAGCAGGTGGAAAACGCGCTGCGGATGGCGCGCGCGGCGGCTGAGGAGGCCTCGGCGGCACGGGCGCGTTTCGTCACCATCGTCAGCCATGAAATCCGCACGCCGTTGAATGCGCTGCTGAACAGCCTGGTGCTGCTGGCCGAGGGCGAGATGCTGCCGAAGCAGCGCGTGCTGGTGGATGTGGCGCGGCAGTCGGGCGACGCGCTGCTGGCGCTGATCAACGACATCCTGGACATGTCGCGGCTTGAGGCGGGGCAGTTGTCGTTGCGGCGCAGCGTGTTTGCGCTGCGGCCGTTGCTGACCGGGGCGATGGAGATGATGCGGCCGCTGGCGGCGCGGCGCGGGATCACGTTGCAGTTGGTGATCCGCCAGAACGTGCCGCATCTGCTGTTCAGCGATGCGGTGCGGCTGCGCCAGGTGCTGCTGAACATGCTGAGCAATGCGGCGAAATACGCGGCGCCGGGCGAGGTGCTGCTGACGGCTGAAGCTGCCGGTGGGGAGGATGATGCGGCGGCCGGGGATGAGGCGGCCGGGGATGAGGCGGCCGGGGACGAGGTCGGCGGGGCGTGGGCCGGCGGGGCCAGGGCCGGCGAGGGCGACGCCGGCGAGGTTGGGGCCGGCGAGGTCGGGGCCGGCGGGGACGGGGCCGGCGGGGACGAGGCGGATGCGTTGACGTTGCGCCTGGCGGTGCGTGACCAGGGCCCGGCCATACCGGATGTGGAACGGGCGCGGCTGTTCCAGCCGTTCTCGCAGCTCGATCAGCCGGGGGCGGAGCTGCAGCCGGGCAGCGGGCTGGGTCTGGCGATCTGCCGGCTGCTGGCGACGTTGATGGGGGGCGAGGTCGGCTGCGACATGGTCGAGCTGGCGCCGATGGGCCAGCCGCGGCGGACCGGCAACGAGTTCTGGCTGACCCTGCCGGTGGCGCCGCTGCCGGCGGACGCGGTGACCTCGCCGGAGCGGCCGCCGGCGGGGCTGCCGATGCTGCCGCACAGCCGGCTGCTGCTGGTGGAGGACGTGATTGCCAGCCGCGTCGTGGTGGCGCGGCTGCTGCGCCGGGTTGGGCACATGGTGGACACCGCGGCCTCGGGCGAGGAGGCGATCGCGGCGGTGGCGCGGCATCCGTATGACGCGGTGCTGATGGATGTGCACATGCCGGGGATCAGCGGGATCGATGCGGCGCGGCAGATCCGGATGCTGCCTGGGGCGGCCGGAGCGGTGCCGATGATCGCGCTGACCGCGACGGTGTCGCCGGAGGAGACGATGCAGTGTCGCGCGGCGGGGATGGAGGGGCTGGTGACCAAGCCGGCGGCGCTGGCCGATCTGCTCGGGGCGATCGGGCAGTATGCGTGGCCGGGGCGGGGGTTCGGGGTGTTGCAGGCGGTGAAGGGGACGGGGGAAGGCGCGCAGACGGCGGAGGGTGTGATGGCGGCTGGTTTGAATGTTGGGACGGGGGCGCCGGAGGTTCCGGTGCTGGCGGCAGCGCGGTTGGCGGAGCTGCGCCAGCATCTGGCGCCGGCGATGCTGGGCAAGCTGGTGGAGGACGGTCTGCTTGATTTGCAGCAGCGGCTGCCCAAGCTGCGGGATGCGCTCGGCGCGGGGGATGCGCATGAGATTGTCGAGGTCGCGCATGCGATGGCGGGGGTGGCTGGGGGGTACGGCATGGCGGCGCTGGAGGCGCGGTTGCGTGCGGTGATGAACGCGGTGCGGGTGGACGGGCCGGTGGATGCGGTGGCGGCGGCGGAGACGCTGGAGGCGGATCTGGCGCGGGCGGCGACGGCGTTGCGGGAGTCGTTGCGGATTGAGATGGTTTAGCCGGCGGCGGGGGCCACCGACTTTCGGCTCGGCTCGGCGGTGACCCTGCGGTGCTGCTTCGAAGATCCCCACCCGGGACGCACCGACTGAGCACCACAGTACCGAGGTTCAATCCGGGCGAATCGCCGATGGCGATCATACCCGCTTCATCAGGCGACAGGAGCATGCATCATGGGAAACCTGACGGGCAAAACGGCGCTGGTTACGGGCGGATCCCGCGGCATCGGCGCGGCGATCGCCAAGCGATTGGCTGCCGAGGGAGCGCGCGTGGCGATCACTTACACCAGTGGTGCCGACGCCGCCGCTTCGGTGGTTAAAGACATCGAGCGTGCCGGCGGAACGGCGATGGCAATTCAAGCCGACGCGACCGACGCCAAGGCGGTCGCGGCGGCGGTTAAAAAGACCGTCGCGACCCATGGCAAGCTGGATGTGTTTGTCAACAACGCCGGCACGGCCATTCCGAAGCCATTCGTGGAGACGACGCTGGAGGAACTGGATCGTATGATCGATCTTAACTTCCGCGGCGCATTGATCGCGACACAGGCGGCGCTGCGGCAGATGAACGACGGGGGCCGCATCATCATGATCGGCTCGTGCGTCGGCGAGCGTCTGATGACGCCTGGCCTGGTTGCCTACGCGGCGACCAAAGGCGCCATCAAGATGTTCACGCAAGGCCTGTCGCGAGAGGTTGGGAGCCGTGGCATCACGGTCAACAATGTTCAACCGGGTCCCATCGACACGGATTTGAACCCTGCCGCGAGCGATTGGGCGGCGCCGCAAAAGGCCGCCACGGCGCTCAACCGCTATGGTCGCGTCGACGAGGTCGCCGCGTTGGTGGCGTTCGTCGCGGGCCCCGAGGCGGGTTACATAACGGGCGCGAACCTGACCGTTGATGGCGGCACGAACGCATAACAGGAGATTATCAAGAGCGGTGCGGCATCGGCGTTGCATGGATGCCGCGGCACGCTTGTGCGCGCGCTTTGTGCCAGCAGGTTCATGTTAGACCGAGCTTCCTTCTCACCGATACTGTAAATTGGCGGAATCTCTGGCAAACCATCACGACATCCATCCAGAGTGTGGCCATGTAATCACGAATTTGTGAATTGTTACGAAGTCACCGGATCGATTCTTGTCAGGCCATGTATATCGAATCCGTCCCGAACCGGAATTCACCGCCCGCCGTCCTTTTGCGCGAGACATATCGCCAGGACGGCAAGATCTGTAAGCGCACCCT
>Ga0326727_10028987_pt1 | contig 10017 bp, 10 predicted proteins | sample MB2enrmetagenome_FD_207643 | JGI IMG/M metagenome (GOLD analysis project Ga0326727, IMG submission 207643) | Lab enriched peat soil microbial communities from McLean, Ithaca, NY, United States - MB29MY | ecosystem: Environmental > Terrestrial > Soil > Wetlands > Peat | place: USA: New York...
AGCCTTACCGTGACCCGTCGACGCTGGCGGGGCGACGGGGCCGAGGGGCACGCGGGGTCTCCGCGCGGTCCGTCCGGACGGCAATCCTGCTGGCCTAGCACGTCCGGCGGATTTCCGGGCCGTCACGCAAGTCATTAAATACGCGGTCCCCGCGTGTTCAACCCGGTTCGCCTCCGATGCACACCTACGTTGACCTCTATTTCACGCCGGAAAGCGTCTCACCGCTCGAGCTCTCCGACCGCCTCCGCGCGGTCGCCGGCCTTTCGTTCATCATCGGCCCCCACGACCTGGTGTTTGACTGGAACTTCGAGAAGGAGTTCCAGGAGCGCTTGGCGAAGATCCACGAGGCGCTCAAGGGGACCGGGATCCTCTACCGGGTCGAGACGGTGTCGGACGCCCCGGACTTCGCGCCGCCGATCCCCTGGCCCCCGCCGATGCCCCGCCAGGACCCCGAGCACCCCGGCTTCTGAGCCGACACCTCCCCCCCACCCCCCCTTTTCCAGTGGAAGGGCACCTACCAGCCTTCGTCCGTAGGGTCCACCGCGTCCTGCTCCAGAATGGCCCGACGTGCGGCAGGGATCTCCTGTTTCTCTCCTCTTGAGTAGTCATAGACGACGCTGACCGTCCGGCCGCGAGCGGTGACCGTGGCCGTGCCGGCGAGGGTGAAGCGGTAGAGTAGTGTGAAGCTCGTGCGGCCGAGCGGATGGGCGGGCGCGACCTCGCCGATGAGCTCGGCGCCATACGGAACCGGGGCGAGGTAGCGGCAGGCGGCCTCGGCGATGATGAGGTCGATCTGGGTGGGGTCGGTACTGCCGAGGAGTGGTAGGTAGTAGTCGCAACGGAGCGTTTCCATGTAGACGAAGTACGCGGCGTGATTGAGGTGGTTCAGCACGTCCAGGTCGTGGTACGGTACGTAGAAGCGTCGGTGGACCGGCCAGGGGCGTCCGGGGACCGGGGCAGCCGGTGAGGGCGTCACGCCGCACGGACGTCCACGGTCCATATATGGCCTCGAGGAGGTGCGGGACCCCGGTCCATCCGGGAGCGTGGGATCATGGCAGGGCATGGGGTAGGAGCGGGTTCCAGTGGAAGCGGAGGGGTGGGGGGGCCAGCCTCACCGCCGGCAGCCCCGGGAGAGATGGCGGCCACGGTCGCCCGCGTCCGGGACGCGGTCCGACGGCACTCGAAGCGGTTCGAGCACGCCATCCCGCTCATCGCGAGCGAGAACCTCCTCTCCCCGTACGCGAAGGAGCTCCTGATCAGCGACTTCCATTCCCGATACGCCGAAGGGCTTCCCGGGGAACGGTACTACGAAGGGAACGAGCAGGTCGACGAGGTCGAGGAGATCTGCCTCGCGCTCGCGAAGCGGCTCTTCCGGTGCTCGTTCGCGGACGTCCGCCCAACGTCCGGCACGGTCGCTAACCTGGCGGTCCTCAAGGCGCTCGCCGAACCGGGTGACCTCATCGGGACGAGCCGCCTCGCGGACGGGGCCCACATCTCGAGCGCGTCGTTCGGCGCGTTCGGGCTGCGCGGCGTGAAGCCCGTCTACTACGCCTGGGATGCGGAGCGGATGACGATCGACGTCGCCCGCACCCGCGAGATCCTGAGGGCGGTCCGGCCGAAGGTGTGCCTGTTCGGCCTCTCGCTCTTCCTGTTCCCGATGCCGCTCGACGAGCTGCGACCCACGCTCGAGGAGATCGGGGCCCGCGGCTGGTACGACGCGGCGCACGTCCTCGGCCTGATCGGCGGAGGCGAGTTCCAGGACCCGCTCCACGAAGGGTGCACGGTGATGAGCGCCTCCACGCACAAGACGCTCCCCGGCCCCCAGCACGGGATCCTCCTCGGCTCGATGGAGGACACCGAGGTCGTGAAGCGCCTCCAGGGCGGCGCGTTCCCGGGCGTGACGAGCAATCACCATCTCAACGCGATGGCCGCGCTCGCGGTCAGCCTCGCCGAGCACATCGAGTTCGGACGGGAGTACGCCCGGCAGACCGTGGCGAACGCCCGCGCCCTTGCCCAGGCGCTCCACGACCGAGGGTTCGACGTCCTTGCGCCCAACCTCGGCTTCACGCGCTCGCACACGATCGCCGTGCGCGTCGAAAAGGAGGGTGGGGGCGAACGGGTGGCGAAGCGTCTCGCGGACTCGGGGATTATCTCGAACAAGAACCTGCTTCCCGGCGACAAGAGCCCGAAGCACCCGGGCGGTCTGCGCCTCGGCACCCCCGAGGTGACCCGGCTCGGGATGCGCGAGAAGGAGATGGCGCGGATCGCCGAACTGTTCGACGACCTTCTGCACCGCGGCAAGTCCGAGGCGGATGTCGCGCGCGCGGCGGCCGAGCTGAAGAGCTCCTTCACCACCCTCAAGTTCTGCTTCGGGGCCGGCGAAGCGGCGTACCGCTTCTACGACCTCGTCGGCCGCGAGCCCACCTAGCGCCGCGTAGCGAACGAGCCCGCGATCTACGGCGGCTCCTCATCGGCGCCCTCGACGGCGGCGTCGCGACGCGCGATCCCCCGCTCGAGGGCCTCCTCGTCGAGCGTGACCCTCGGCTTGCCGCTCGGCCGTTCGGCGAGGGCGAACCGCGCCTGCCCCCCCTCACCGAGGGTGACGGTGAGGGTCCCGTCGGTCACGAGCGAGGCGACCCAATCCGCGACCGCGGGGGGCGCCGGAGGTGGCTCCCAAGCCGCCTCGATATCGGGAAGGGCGAGCGCGCCGGCCCTCCGCACGAGCTCGACGACCGTGGCCCGCCCTTCGGCCAGCCTGCGAAGCTCCTCCTCCCCGTCGGTCCGGGGGGGCGAGGGGCGGGCTCGTCCTCCGAGCAGAAGGGCCGCCATCCCGACGACCGCACCGACCACGAGCAAGGCGACCGCGACCAGCGCGAGCGGCGAGAGCGAAGGGGTCGAGGACGGCGCCGCCGCCCCGGGCGTGGACACCGGGACGGGCCCGAGGAGCGTCGTGTGGGCCAGGTCCTCCACCGTCAGCGTGCCGTTCGTGGGGTCCCTGCTCGAGTAGTTCACCCAGGCCCCAGTCGTGCCCCCGGCCGCCCAGGTCACCGGCACGAGCGTCCGGCTCTCCGAGGAGGCGTTCGCGACCTCGACGACGAGGAGCGCCCCTGGCGTCGGGTCGCCGAACCGGTCGCGTACATGCCAGAACGTGTCGTTCGACGACGCGGTGGGCGGAGTGGGGGTGACGGGTCCGTAGAGCTCGAGATGGTAGAGGTCGGGTCGGACCGTGAGCGCGACGGGGGCGGGGAGGCTCGGAAGGAGCGGACCGAAGAGCCGGACGGTCACCGGGACGGCGGAGCCGACACTGACGGTCAGGTTCAGCACACCGGCGTCCCATGCGGCGGAGGGCACCGAGAACGTGCCGTTCGGGGACGGGACGAGCGGTCCGGCCGTCGAGGAGTTCACCCAGGCGAGCACGCTCGAGCCGTTGGCGCTCGCGGCGACCGCGAGCTCGCAACCGACCGCGAAGGTGGTCGCCCGGGCTCCCGTCGCGTCGAGCGCCTGCCAGGCGATCGCGACCGGTACGCCCGCGGTGGCCTCGGTAGGAACGGGGCCGAGCTCACCGATCGAGGTAGCGAGCCCCGCGGTGGCCACGACCCCGTCCCGCGGCGAGACGTGGGGCACAAGCGACGGCCCACCCGCGAGATGCGCGCTCGACCCAACGAGCGGCCCGAGCGGTACGACCGCCGTCGCGAGCAGCGCGAACCCGACCACGACGAGAAGGACCGTTCGAGGTCGTGGGCCGCCGAAGAGCGGTCGGACGCCGGTCGTCACCCAAGCCCTCGCCCCCGCGGACCGGGGGGCGGACGAGCGAGTCGTGCCGAGTCGCTTAACGGTATCGTCGTTCGGTCCGAGAGCGGTACCTGCAAGTCGGGACGGGCGACCGCCGCAACGGTAGGCGGGCCCCCGCCTAGGTCGGCTCGGCCTGCGGTCCCCGCAGTGGGAACGCCGCGACGGTCCGGTGCGTCGCCCCGCGCGGGGAAAGCTCGCTCTCCTTCAGGACGAACTCGTGGACCCGGAACCGACGGGGGGCCGGCGGGGGAACGGTCCCGCCGAGGAGTTCCACGGCGCGCCGGTGGTCGGAGGCCGAACGCACCCGGAAGAGCGTGAGGTGGGCAGCGAACCCCTCTCGCCGGGAGGGTTCTCCCTCGCCCGCCAGCGCCTCACGAACGCGACCCGCGAGTCGGGTCAGCTCGGTGGAACCCTCGGTAACGCCCACCCATACGACCCGTGGCCGATCGGGGGAAGGGAACGCTCCGACCCCCTCGAGCGTGGCGTCGAACGGTGCGATGTTGTCCCCCACGGGGGTCAGGGCCTCGCGGATCGGTCCGACCCTCTCCTTCGGGATCTCCCCCAAGAAGAGGAGGGTGAGGTGCTCCGGGGCCGAGCTCGGGTGCGCTCCCCCGGGTTCGGGGGGGATCTCGACCGCCACGAACGCGCGCACAGACCGGTCGAACGACCGGGCGCACTTACGTGTTCGTTCCCCGGGGCCGCTCCGTCGACCCGCTCGGAAGGCGGAGCGTCCAGACCTGCGCCCGGTCCACTCCGAGCCCCATCGCGCGGAGGACCGAGCGCACACGACGGGCCCGGCGCGCGTCGCCGACCACGAACAGCACGAACGCTCCTTGATGGAGCGCCTTCCGGACCCCATGACGCACACGTTCCGGCCGCAGCGCGCCCGATACCTCGGCCTCGACGTAGACGTCCCGGCCCCCGAAGAACCTCCAGGCCCACCCCCGACGGGCCTGTTCGACCTCGACCGCCAGGTCGGCCGGCACGCGGACCCTCTCCCGGTCGGGAAGCTGACGAAGCCGGGCATCCGGGAGGGTCGTGTCGAACCGTCCTTGCCGGAGGATCTCGAGTCGGTACCCTCGGCGAGCGAACCGACGGAACGTCGCCATGAGGAGGGCGCGGTGCTCCGCGCTCTCTCGGGTCGCTCCGGTCGGGGTGGTGAGCCCGAGCCGCCGCTCGCCTGCCGCGGTCAGACGGAGACCGGTCGCACCGGGTTCGAGATAGCCGTCGCGGAAGAGCGTCACGAGCCGGTCCGACAAGAGAGCCGGGTCGGTAGCCGGCCCCGGAAGGGTCGTCGCGGCGGCCACCACCTCCTCCCGTCGCAACGTCGAGCCCTCCTCCGCGTTCGAGAGCACGGCCAGAAGGAGGCGCTCGGTCGCGTCGTCCGTCCGGCCGTCATCCACCGCAACGTGACGGTCGACCCCGAACTCGCACCGGGTCGCATCGACCGCTACCTTCCACTCGTTCGGGTCGACCTCGGGCCGGCGCTCTTCGGGGGTGGTCGGACGGACGCCCTCGGAGAGCGGGTCCAGGACCAGTCCCTGACCGGTCGGGAGGTTCGGAAGCAGCTCGACCGAGTCGGTAGGTCCCAGGCCCAACCACGACCCGACCTCTAAGGCCGTGGGACGAGGAACGCGGAACGCAACGAATCCCCGGAGAGCGCCCCGGGCGGCGCTCTGAAGCTCTCGGGCCAACCGGTCGGGATACTGCGTTGCGACGACGGTCCGCAGGCCGAACTTTCGGCCCTCGGTGAGGATCTCTGCCACGAGTCGGGGGGAGAAGGCCTGCACCTCGTCGAGGACGATCGACACCGGGACCCGGTGTCTCCGTCGCTCCGCGCCCGCGGCGATTCCCAGGTATGTCCGTCCGAGCACGAGTGTCGCCGCGAACGCGGCCGCCTCCGGTCCTAAGCTCGCGAACGGCAGCCGAAGGAGGACCGAACGTCCCTCTGCGAGCAACGCCTCGACCGGCAGGCCCCCCTCTTCCGGGGCCAACAGCTCCCGCAGGGCCGGCACGAGGACCACCTTCGAAAGGCGGGTCGCGGCCGACCAGAGGAACTCGGGATTCCGGCGCACCACCGGTGAGAGCTCGTCGAGGAACCTCGCGAGCTCGACCGAACGCGTCGCGAGGCGGGCCGAGTCCCTTCGGTCGGGGTTCGTCAGAAGATCGTACAGGTCCGTAAGGGACCCTCCCGTCTCGAGCGCGAGGCGGACGAAGGTGTCGAAGACCCTCTCGAGGCGGAACCCCCAGTAGAGGTCGGTACCGTCCGGACTCAACCGTTTCAACGCGGCGACGAGATGCGCGGCGGCCCGGTCCCGGGAGCCGTCCCGCGTGAGCGCCGCGACGCCCGGTACCGGCGGAAGGGTCGCGTCGATCGCCACCACTCGGCGACGGGCCTCCGACGGGAGCCGCCCGAGGACGGCGGGAGCGAGGTCCCCGTGCAGGTCGACCACGAGGAGAGCACCACCCTGGCGTACGACCTGAGCGGCCCAGCGGGCCAGGTACGTTGTCTTCCCGGCGCCCGATGCCCCGAGGACGATCGCCGGCGTCTCCACGGGTCGCTCCGTCGGAGGAGTGTCCGCCGGTTCGAGCGAGAGGACCGACCGCGCCGCAATGTCGGCAGACCGCTCGAACCAACCGTCGGGCGGCACCGTCCGGAGGCCGCCGCGCCTCCAATCCCGCCGGACCCCTAGGCCACCAGGGCGGAATGTCGCCGGCAGCCCCACCCTGAGACTCCATTCGGCCGCCACTGTGGTCCCGAGAGCGCGGAACCGGCGGCTGAGCTCGTCGTCCGACCGGACGGCGAACCGAAACCGACGAGCCAACCAGAGGGTACCGTGCCGAGCCGGCAGCCAGAACGTCTGGAGGCCGAGCCAGCTCTCGGGAGCGATCCCCGAGGCGATCCCGATGCGGTCGATGGTCGCTTTCGTGTCGCCGGAGGGAGGGTATCGAGTCTCTCCGACCCGAACGACGCACCCCACGCGCTCGCACCGGAGCTGGGTGGGAGGCGTCGGGGCCGGGGCAGGCCGCTCCTCGACACGGACAGAGGCACCGACGAGGCTCCTTCGGAGAACGTCGACGATCTCCGTGGGTCGCACGGTCACGCGCGGAAGCGAGCGGTCGAGCGAGCTCTCGAACAGGGCGGCGGCGGGGGATGGGGCCGAGGCGATGAGCCGGGCGAGCTCCCCGAACCATTGCCGCCGCTGAGAGGGGGCCGCGTGACAGACGACCGTGACCGCATCCGTCCGGGTCACGGGCGGGCGTCGGCCGTCGCATGTTCCACGAGGGCATCGACTTCGTCGCGCAGTCGAGCGAGGCCGTTCTCGCGCGCGAACCTGCGCAACACCTCGGTGGAGACGAGATGCGGCACGACCCGGTCGACCTCCCAGAGACGGACGAGCCAGAGGAGGCGTCCGTCCGGGTAGCGATAGAGGCGGGCGCGGGGAAGGTACGGACCGGCAATCGGGAGCCGGAGTTCTCCGACCTTGCGCACCCGGGGGGCCTGGTGTTCGGGAAGGGGTAGGCTCGGAAGGGGTTCGGCAGACGTTACGACGATCCGTTCGGCATTCAAGGTTTCCAAAACTCCTCCGCCCCTCCCGCGGGTCCCGGGCGGGACAGAGCCGTGCGCGGGGAGACCCTCGGACGAGAGGGTCCGGGAACGCTCTCCTCAGGACCCGCCCTTCGGCCGGAGCGCCGTGGGGCTGGGGAGGGCGCGCTCCGGCGGATGGCCGGGAAGGGGCCCGGGACCGGCGCTACACTCCTCGCTCAGGAGTCCCGGCGCGTCCGGCCGGGCGTCCGCTCGCGGGAGGCGTCCTCGAAGGACCCCTCGTCCTTCGGGGCGACGCCGGTCACTGGGCCGTTAGAGCCGGGAACGGTTCGCGGAGCGGGAGACCACACACGCGGTCTCGGAGCTCAGGGTCCACTCGGCTCGGGGATGTCGGCGAGGCACATCGGGGTCCGTCAGAGTCCGTGCGGAAACCGTGGGTTCGAGCACAGAGTGAGGCGGAGGGGGCAACGGGCGACGCCATAGGGTATCGCGTCGCGATCACCTTCGGGGATAAGCTCGATTCACGGGCCAGCGAACGATGAACGGTGGTGGCTCCACATCTCCGCCCAAACCGTTGTAACGCGTCGGGGCTCCCCCCTCGTTGGACGAACCGAGCCCATGACCTACGTCCGCGCCGCGACCGAACGAGACGCACCCGGGATCTGCGAGGTCTACCGGTCGGAGGTCGACGCGTGGTACCGGACCCTTCCGGACGGTTCTCGGGTTCCGTCAAGGTACGAGGACCTGAGCCTCTTCGAGCGGTTCCTTCACGGTGGGCCGTGGATGGACCCCGAGGGGTGCTCCGCGCACCTCCGGGGAGTTCTCGCGAGCGGCCAACGGCCGCTGGTCGCGGTCGAGGGTGACCGGGTAGTGGGAGAGATGGAGGTGGTCGTGGGTCCGGACCATCGGTGGGGAAGGACGGCCCACATCGACGTTCTCAACGTCGAGCGCGGCTTCCAAAGGAAAGGCGCCGGGCGTGCGTTGGTGCTCGACGCGCGCCGGTGGGCCAAGGAGGCCGCTTGCGCGACGCTGTCCACCAACCCGGAGGCGGCCGCCGTCGGGTTCTATCACAAGTGCGGTCTCGTGAACGTTCTCGCGCGTCAGCAGGAGCTGCGCCTCTCCGTCGAGGCCGCCGGGACCGAAGGGAGCTCCGAACTCCTTCCCGGGCCGATCCGCTCGTTCGCCCCGCTTGAGCCCCTCGACCACGTCCTGGGACGATTCCAGACCAGTTTCGCGAACTGGGTCCGGTGGGATTGGTCCGTCCCGGGCCTGACGGATCGCCTGAAGCAAGAGGAGGGGGCGATGCCGTCACGGGGGGCATACTATCGACTGTGTCAGTCCCCCGTCCGGGAGAGGAGCGTGTACCTCTACGCTTGGGCCCCGGACGCTTCGGAGCTGCCCGACCTGCTACGTTCGTGTGTTCGCCGAGCGAAGGCCCTCGGTTATGACACCGTCGAGACCACGGTGGACCGTGGGGACCTGCCCCGGATCGCCGGGATGGGAGGGTCGCTCGGCCGAGAGACGATGCTGCTCGGAAGTTCCCTATGAAGGGGGATGCCGTCGGTCGAGAGATTCCGTCACGATCGATCGGCGAGCCGCGCTCCCGACGAGGGGTCGGCCCTGCGACCAACGGGGGAGAACGGTCGCTCGGGATCAGCCCCGGCGCTTCTTGAGGAAGGTCTGGTGCGAGGCGCTGCCAAGGATGGCTCCGCACCACCCGCAGTAGGTGATGGTGACCCCTCCCATCGCGACCATGGGCGTGTGATCCCAGAGGATGTCGGTCTTGGGGTCGATGCGATGCTTGCAGTACGGGCAGAAGGGGGTCGGCTCCTCGGAAGCCGCCATCGGACCGACGAGCACCTAGGTGGACAAGAGACTTCCTCTCGGGACCGTCGAAGGCCCCGTCTTCGGGGTTGAGAAAGAAAGGTTTTGGAAAGGTCCCTCGCACGCCTGGGACACGGTGCTGTCCCCTTGCGGCGATATGGAAGGACCTTTCCGGGGTGGTTGCAATCTAACGAGGGTCGCCCGAGGTATTTGAGCCGCGGATGGGGGGTCGTGAAACGGCTCGAGAGCGAGCCGTTGCGTCGGCCTATCGGGACCGGTGGCTCTCCGGCTCGGCGATCACGATCCGGGGGAGCTCTCCCTGGATCGCCGGCGGTCGACGAGCCGACGCCGCGGCGGCCCGGTTCGTCTGCGCGACCCGGGGGAGCAGCCAGCGCTCGCCCCAGGCCCGCAGCTCACGCGCGGCCGGCGCGAGCCCGAGGCCCATCTCGGTGAGCGAGTAGACGACCGAGAACGGCCGGGTGCTGACGACGGTGCGTTGCACCACGCCCTGGCCCTCGAGGAACTTCAGCGTCGCGCTGAGGGTCTTCGCGTTCAGCCGAGCGTTCGACTTCAGGATCTCGCTGAACCGCTGGGGCCCTTCGAGCAGGCGATGAACGATCGCGAGCCGCCACTCGGTCCCGATGACGCCTACGGCCGCCAGGACCGGGCACAGGTGCCGCGGGTCGGGCGAGTCGCACGCGTCGCTGGTCGCCGGATGAACGGGATGGGAACGTCGAGGGGATGGTGTCTCCATGGGTCTCGCCTCGGCCATGTAGACCCGCGGACCCTCTTATAGTTACTGTGTGCAAGCAAGTGAATGACGGTAACTTAAGTCGGTCCCGGGCACGTCTCCG
>Ga0326727_10028988_pt1 | contig 10017 bp, 6 predicted proteins | sample MB2enrmetagenome_FD_207643 | JGI IMG/M metagenome (GOLD analysis project Ga0326727, IMG submission 207643) | Lab enriched peat soil microbial communities from McLean, Ithaca, NY, United States - MB29MY | ecosystem: Environmental > Terrestrial > Soil > Wetlands > Peat | place: USA: New York...
CTGGTCGTCCAGGTAGCGGCCCCGGGCGTGGCCGTTGATCATGGCCCCCACGAAGCCGTGCCCGCGGACCATGCGTTCCAACTCGTCGGCGGCGGCCTGCGGGGCGGGCGTGGGCAAGGCGGCGAATCCTGCGAAGCGTCCCGGATGGCGCCGCACCGCATCGGCCAGGAGGTTGTTCTCCTCGCGGGCCAGCGTCACGGCATCGGCCGCGTCGAGCTGCTCGGTGCCGGGCGAGGTCAGCGAGAGGACCTGCACGTCGATGCCGGCAGCGTCCATCTCCGCGATCCTCCCGTCGCCGATATCGCATAAGCGCTCGGCCATTTCGGTCCAGCCCCTGAGGTTGCGCCCGGGCCCTTCGAGAAATGCCGGGCTCGCATAGTGCTCTTCAAGTGTGATCGTGCGCATCGTTAGCCTCCAGCCGGTCTTGGAAAGACTTCACTTTCAGAAGCATAGTGTAGATTCAGGTGGCAGTCAATAGGCTGCGCCTGAACGTGCCCGCCATCGCCCCGGTCGCAGCGAGAGATGTATGCCAAAACTCACAAAAGGCAAGGCGCCTGACATATGCCAGCCTGGCGATAGGCTACATCTGTTCAGGACTTGGGTGGAATGGGCAGTTCTCCGTCGGCCCGCGGCCACATGGCCCAGGTCATCGTGGGGGGTTTTGCTACTATGATCAAAGATCGCGCCAACAACGGCATTACTGAGGGCATCATCGGCGTCTTTGCCCTGGCAGATGGTGTAATTCACCTGGCCCTGGACTTTATCCTGTTCCACGGCATCCTGATCGGCAACGCGTTCCCGGCGGCCCGCCCGGGAGGCGGCGTCCGCCGACCGGGGGTCCCCCCTGGCCCACGCATACAATTCCCGCTCCCGCTGAACGAGATGTTCCTGCTGAATTTCATAGGCTCCGTGATCCTCGTGTGGCTGCTCCTATCCAGCGGCCGCTGGCCCCAGGCGAGGCGGGTGCTGTTGGATGTGGTGATCATTGGTTATGAGGCTTTCACCTTCGTCTGCTGGTGGCTCGTCGGCCGCCCGAACCCGATGGAGCTGGGTTACCTGTCCAAGGGCGTCGAGATCGTCGTGATAGTCGCCGTGATCGCGCACATCTCGAGCTTGCTTCGATCGCGGGGCGTGGCCGGCACCCGCCTGATGGTCGACCGCTGATGGTCACCGACGGTCGCTTATAACGAGTCCACAAACTCCGCTCATAGGCAGCGCGGTAGCCACGATCAGGATCACGCATCCCAACGACCTCAGCACCGCGCGCCCGTTGATGAGGGGTACTGCTGCTTTCCGGCACAGATCGATCATGCCGTCCCGCCCGGGACGCGTAACGCGGTATAATGTGCCATCATGCCTATCAGCTTATTTGACCCTCAAAATCGGCCGACGGTGGAGCGACTGCCGGGTGGGGAGCCCGGGCCGGCTAGAGCTGGCGGGCCGCCAGCGTGGGAACCCAGGGCGCAGAGCCTGCCGGCGACGCTGCGAACCGCAGAGGCGCGCAGCATACTGGCCGAGATCGTGCCGAGCCTATGCGTGACCTTGGGCCGGTCGGCCAGCCCCGAGCGGGCGCTGACCAACTTCACGCGCTGGCTGGGGTCCATCCCACGCCAAGCCGAAGACCTGCGGCATCTCGAGGAAAATCCCCGGACCCTCGAGATGCTGATCACCCTTCTGGCCGGCAGCCAGTTCCTTTCCGGGATCTTGCTGCGCCATCCGGATTACTTCAACCTCCTGTTGAGGCCGGACCTGCTCGCCCGCAAGAAGCCCCCCGAAGAATTCATGTCAGAGGCCGAGGCCGCCACCGGCAGGCGCAACGGCGAAGCTCCTGGCGCCGAGGCGGCCCTGGATAGCTTGCGCTGCCACCAACAACGCGAGCTGCTGCGCATCGGAGTGGCCGACCTGTGTGGGCTGCTGGACCTTTCTTCGGTCACAGCCCAGCTATCGCATCTGGCCGATGCGGTGGTGGGCGTCGGCCTCACGCAGGCCGGGCAGCGCACCGGCGTCGCCGCGCGCGATTTTGCCGTGCTGGCGCTGGGCAAGTTGGGCGGCGTTGAGCTGAACTATAGCTCCGACATCGATCTGCTGTTTCTGGCGACGCGCGACGTCACGGCCTACGAGAGGCTGGGCCGAGAGCTCATCAAGATCCTGACCCAGGCGACCGGCGAAGGCTTCCTTTATCGCGTCGACATGCGGCTGCGACCGTGGGGGCGTGCCGGCCCACTCGTGCCGACGCTGGCAGGCTACCAGGCATACCTGGAACAGCATGCCCGGCTGTGGGAAAAGCAAGCCCTGCTCAAGGCGCGCGCGGTCGCCGGCGACGAGGGGCTGGGCAGAGAGGCGCTGGCATTGCCATGGCGCAACATGGGAGCTGAGGCACCGGCTGAGGGCAGGCAGGAAGCCGTGCGCGCCGGCATCCTGGCGATGAAGCAGATGACGGAAGCCGAGTTGCGCCGGCAAGGCCGCGAATGGGGCGAGGTGAAGTTGGGCAAAGGCTCCATCCGCGATGTGGAGTTCGTGGCCCAATATCTGCAGCTGGTCCACGGTCCAGACCACCCCGAGGTGCTGTGCGGCAACACCCTCGGCGCGCTGGATCGTCTGGCCCAGGCTGGCCTGCTGCCCCAAGACGACCAGCGTGTGCTGGTCGAAGGCTACATTTTCCTGCGCACGGTGGAACACCACTTGCAGTTGTTGGAGTATCGGCAAACCAATACTCTGCCGGCGCATCCGGCGGAACTTGCTTACCTGGCACAGCGGCTCGGCTTCCATGGCCCCGACGCCGCGGCCGGCTTCATCGAGCGCTACCAGGCACACAGCGCGGCGGTGCGTGCGATCTTCCGACGGCATCTAGGAGCGAACGCGATGAACGCGCCAGCGAACACGGCTGCCGAGCAGCCCAGCAATGGTGTCCGCAAACACCGGGCCCGCATGGCCCCCTCCTATGGGGCGACCTTCAGCGAGGCTGAGATCCGCAGCCATGCCGTCATGGTGGAACGGCTGACAGACGACCGGCCGGTGGAAGTGGCCGCGATCCAGCTCGACGACCGGACCTGGCGGGCGACCATCGTCGCTTACGACTATCCGGGAGAGCTCTCGTTGATCTGCGGCCTGCTGTTCGTGCATGGTTTCAGCATCATCGACGGCCACGTGTATACCTATGAGGCCCCGCGTGGCCAGGAGAGTCTGGCTCCTGCGGAACGGCGCGCCAAGATCGTCGATGTCTTCAGGGTCCGCCCCGTCTCAAGGGGAGGTTATGTGCCGCGTGGGGACGCGGCCCCCGGCCGTTGGTCGCGCTATGCCGAGGAACTGTCGGGCCTGCTGCGTCTGCTCAGCGAGGGCCGCCAGCGAGAGGCACAGGGCAAGCTGGCGAATGCCGTCGCCCTGGCGCTCGCGCCGAGCCAGACGGCGACCTCGCGCCCGGTTCTGCACCCGATCGATCTCGAGATCGACAACGATTCCTCCGACCGTTACACGGTCCTGCGCATCCGTGCCCACGACACTCCCGGCTTTCTCTACGAGTTCACCAATGCCCTGGCTCTGACCGGCATCTATATCAGCGAGGTTACCGTCGATTCGGCCGGTCGCCGCTTGCACGATGTGCTTTACGTGACCGACGGCCATGGCCACAAGCTCACCAGCCCTGACCGTCTGCGCGAGCTGCGGGCCACAGTCGTGCTGATCAAGCACTTCACACACCTCTTGCCGCTATCGCCTAACCCTCAGGCGGCCCTGCTTCACTTCCACGCCTACCTGGGTGAGCTGCTGCGCCGGCCGACCTGGCCGGACGAGCTGGCTTCTCTCGAGCGTCCGGAGGTGCTCCAGGCTCTGGCACGGCTGCTCGGCGTCAGCGACTTCCTGTGGGAAGATTTCCTGCGCATGCAGTATGCCAACCTGTTCCCGGTGATGCGCGACATGGACGCGCTGGCTTCGGCCAGGGGCGCAGAGCAACGGCGCAGCGATCTGGCCCAGGCGCTGGCCGCCGCGCCGGACGGCAACGCCGCCCGCGCCGCGCTCAACGCATTCAAGGATCGCGAGATGTTCCGTTCCGACATGCGCTACATCCTCGGCCATACCCCCGGCTTCGACGAGTTCGCCGCCGAGCTGACCGACGTGGCAGAGATCGCGCTGGGGGCGGCCTGCGATTTGTGCGATGGCGAGCTAAGAGAGCGGTACGGCGAGCCACGCCTCGACGATGGCCGCCTGAGCGGCCTCAGCCTCTGCGCCCTGGGGCGGTGTGGCGGCCGGGAGCTGGGTTTCGCCTCCGACGTCGAGCTGATATTCGTTTACGCCGGCAATGGCCTGACGGCCGGCCCGGCCAGTATCACCACCGCCGAATACTACGAAAAGTTGGTGCAAAGCGTCGTCCAGGCCATCCGCGCCAAGCGCGAGGGCATCTTTGGCATCGACCTGCAGCTGCGCCCCTACGGCAGCGCCGGCAGCCTGGCCGTGTCGCTGGCCTCTTTCCGGCATTACTTCGCGCAGGGTGGGCCGGCCTGGGAGTACGAGCGGCAGGCGCTGATCAAGCTGCGCCCCATCGCCGGCGATGCGGCACTTGGCAGACAGGTAGCCACGTTGCGCGATGAGTTCGTCTACGGTGGCCAGGAGCCAAGCGCAGCAGCCGCGCGGGCCATGCGTGAACGCCAGATCCGTCACCTGGTCACGCCGGGCACCTTCAACGCGAAGTTCAGTCTCGGTGGTCTCGTCGATGTCGAGTACTTCGTCCAGAGGCTGCAGATGAGCTGCGGTCGGCATGAACCGCGCGTGCGCACCACCAACACCGTGGCAGCCATGGCTGCGCTCGCCGAAGTGGCAGCGTTAGCGCCTGACGAAGTCGATTTTCTGCGCCGCGCGCACGGCTTCCTCAGGCGCCTCATCGAGGCCATGCGCATGGTGCGCGGCAATGCCAAAGACCTGACCGTACCCGCCGTCGACAGCGAGGAGTTCGCCTTCCTGGCCCGGCGCCTCGGCTACGATGGCGACCTGGCGCGCCTGAGCGACGACCTGACGGCCTACACCGCTGGCGTGCGCAGATTGTCGTCTCGCTGACACCGTTCGCAGCAAATGTACCCGAACGGGTACTAGACACGAATGTGCCCCTGCGTGTATAGTATGGCCTTGGTTTTCCCACGACGCCGTGCATGCACGGTGTTCTTTTTTGCGGGCAGAAGCCTTCTGGAGGCTGCGTGGCGCGCCGCGGGCGCTAGCGCAGCGGAAAAGGCAAAGAAAAGGAGCGATTGCCATGCCGAAGAGTCCGGCGCAAGTTGTCGAGTTGGCATCGAAGGTCAAGATGGTGGATTTCCGGTTCACCGATCTCCCTGGTATCTGGCAGCACTTCAGTGTGCCGAGCCGGGAGCTGACCGAGGAATTGTTCGAGGAGGGGATCGGCTTCGACGGATCGTCCATCCGAGGGTTCAAAGAGATCCACGAGTCGGACATGCTCCTGGTACCGGACGCGAACACGGCGTTCGTCGATCCAATCCTCGAAGTCCCGACCCTCGTCCTGATCTGCGACGTGTATGATCCCGTCACGCGGGAGCCCTATAACCGCGACCCGCGCTACGTGGCGCAGCGGGCCGAGGCCTACCTGAAGCAGACCGGCGTGGCCACCACCAGCTATTGGGGGCCTGAGGCGGAATTCTTCATCTTCAACGATGTGCGCTACGGCGGGGAGACTAATTCGAGCTTTTACTACATCGACAGCCAGGAAGGCTGGTGGAACAGCGGCACAGACTTGAAGCCGAATCAGGGCCGCCAGATCGCGCCCAAGCGTGGCTACTTCCCCGTGCCGCCCGCCGATACATTGCAGGATGTCCGCAGCAAGATGGTCCTCGCTCTGGAAGGCTGCGGCGTGCCGATCGAGGTCCATCATCACGAGGTCGCCACCGCCGGGCAGTCGGAAATTGACATGCACTTCGACACGCTCACGCGCATGGCCGACAACGTCCTGGTCTACAAGTACCTGGTGAAGAATGTGGCGCGCCAGAACGGGCTCACCGCGACCTTCATGCCCAAGCCGTTGTTCGGCGACAACGGGAGTGGGATGCACGTGCACCAGAGCCTGTGGCGCGATGACAAGAACCTGTTCTTCGACGAGGGCGGCTATGCCCAGATTTCGCAGATGGCGAAGTGGTACATCGGCGGCTTGCTCAAGCATTCCTCCGCGCTGCTGGCGCTGGCCGCGCCGACCACCAATTCGTACCGCCGGCTCGTCCCCGGCTTCGAGGCCCCGGTCAACCTGGCCTATTCGCAGCGCAACCGCTCGGCGATCTGCCGCATCCCCGTCTACTCCAAGAGCCCGAAGGCGAAACGGCTCGAGTTCCGGTCACCCGATCCATCGTGCAACCCGTATCTGTGCTTCGCGGCGCTCCTGATGGCCGGGCTCGACGGCGTCCAGAACTGCATCGACCCGGGCGAGCCGCTGGACAAAGACCTCTACAGCCTGCCGCCGGAGGAGGCCAAGATGGTCCAGCAGGTGCCGGGCTCGCTCGACCAGGTGCTCGATGCGCTGGAGGCCGATCATGAGTTCTTGCTGAAGGGCGACGTGTTCACCGAGGATCTCCTGGACACATACATTGCTTACAAGCGCGAGAACGAAGTGGACGCCATCCGCCTGCGCCCTCATCCCTACGAGTTCACCCTCTACTACGACGCCTAGACGGTCGCGAGAGAACCTCAGCCTGCATACAGGCGCCCCGATCTTGGGGCGCCTGTATGGCTAAGCGGGAAGACTACCGCCTGGAAGTCACGCCTTGGGAGCTAAATAAGTACCTGTCCAGCTATTGACCGTGTTGGATCGCTCTGCCAGCCCGAGCGGGCACACTCGGCCACCTCTGGCAGGTCGGCGCGGGCGCCGGCTATTTGCAAGTACCGGACGAGATGTGGGACAATGGTGGAGGTAGCGAGGAGCATGTGATGCAAGTCTGCTTTGTCCGGCATGGTCCGGCCGAGCCACGCGGCGAATGGGACGGGGATGACTTCGAGCGTCCATTGACAACCGATGGCAGGCAACTGGTAGCGGAGGTGGCCGCCGCGATCTTGGGACGAGGCCCATCGCCGGACGTCATTCTGACCAGCCCGCTGGTCCGCGCCAGGCAAACCGCCGGCATTCTTGCCGAATGCCTCGGCATCCCCGATCGGCTCGCCGTGGACAAGCGCCTCGCCCCCGGGTTTGGTCCAGAGCAGCTGCTGAAGATCCTCCGTGACAACAGCAAACGATCGGTGCTGGTTCTGGTCGGCCAGGAACCTGATTTGACCTTGACCATCTCCAAGCTTGTCGGGCGCAGCCGGATCGCGCTCAAGCGAGCCGGGGTGGCCCAGGTCGAAGTGGTCGATCCCAAAGTCCTGAAGGGCCGGCTGGTCGGCCTGTTGTCGCCCATGATTTGCAGTGATCCCCCGCGGCCGAACTAGCCGCCCATCCCCCAAGCCGCTTTTTCCCCTGATTCCGCACCCCAATGCGCCAAGATGGGAGTAAGGCCGACCGCGAGCCCCCCTCGGGTGCACTTTGCACCAAACGCAACGAAACAGGGTATAATAGGGGGGCGATGGACAGCAGGCCGAGTGAGGCCAACGCCCGTTGGCACTCACCTTCAGCCACTGCCTTGGAGGAGGCCAAGATGCGTGTCGGATCCATACGTAACATCGGGCTTGCGCTGGCGATCAGTGTGGTCGCCGCATTGGCATTTTGTCCTGTCTACGCGGGCAGCAGCAGCCAGGCGGCGCAGCCGGCCGGCGCCACCGGGATAGGCAACTGGCAGCCCATTGATAGCAGTTGGGTAGAGTACGACTTCGTACACCACGGGGGAGATGCGCCCGTCCAGATCCTCGTATCGGGCGACCCGCCCAACTCTGTAGCGTTCAAGGTTTACACAGATGGGCAATGGAAGAGCGTGACGAGCGGCAACCTTTCGGAAAACGCAGTGGGCCAGGGCACTGCCAACTCCTACGAGCCGGCCGATCTGTTTTATCAAGGCAGCTCTCAAGATGGCGGGCTGTACCATGTGATCGTCTTTCAGGTCGGTGTGCAGTCCGGCCCCACCAGGTTCTGGATCAGCACGACGGCGGCGTCTGGTGGCAGCGCGCTGACCCTGGTCTCTGCGTTGCCCACCGAGCCGGCATCGAGCGCCGGCGGAACGGCAGCAGAGTCGACCCCTGCAGCCACGGTAGAGACCCGCCCAATCACGGCGACGGTGACAATTGCCAAGGCAACTCCTGTCTCGGCGACCAAGGTTGTCAGTGGCACGGCGCCAGTTGCCACTTCCGTGCCTGAGATGACCACAACCGTCAGCACGACGACGCTGCCGGCCTTGTCCACGCCTGTCGCGACCAGCACCATCAGCACCACGACGGTGCCGCCCGCGCCCACGCCCATCACGACCACAACCGTCAGCACGACGACGCCACCGGCCGCTTCCACGCCCATCACGACCGCGGCGATCACCCAGACCACGCCGTTGGGCCTGACTCCTGAGGCCACCGCCGCGATCAGCGCAGCGACGCCACCGGCTGCTTCTGCCGGGGTGGCAACCTCCGAGGCGGGTGGCGGAGCGCTGTCGGCTACGCTCGCGCTCACGGCCACGGCTGTGCCGACCGAGGCAGCGCGCACAGGAATAGGCAACTGGCAGTGGATCGCGGGCGCCCCCATGGAGTTCGACTTCACGCATAAGGGAGGCAATGCTCCCACGCAGCTTCTCGTCTCGGGCCTTCCTCCCAACTGCGTCGGATTCACCGTGTACACGGATTCGCAGTGGAGGAGCCTGGCCGGCGGCGATCTGACGGTGAGCGCGCTCGGCAAGGGAACTACCAATTTGATTGAGCCCAGCGATCTCTTCTGGCAAGGTGGCACAAGCGATAACGGGCTTTTCCACGTACAGGTGTTCCAGGTAGGGCCAAACACGGCGCCTGCGAAGTTCTGGATCGGCGAGCCCGCGGCCTCGGGAGCTGGCCCGTTGATCCCGCTTTCGCCTCCGGCTGTCGTCAAGTAGCAAAACAACGCCGGCATGGCAAGGTCTCTCGGCCCGATCTCGTCAGCCCTTTTCAGGCGGCCCGGACGAGCCCGATGACCGCAGGGGCACCCGAGCAGGATAAGCAGGATGCCCGGCACCACGGGATTGGTCGCCGGGCATCCTGTCTGACCTGTTGGCGACTGCAGCCGGCTGGGCGGGGAGAACACTGTGGCCAAGCGTACCGCGACCAAATCCTTCGGCACCTCAAAGCGTGAAGCGCATGATGCCTCCAGGTTCTACAGCAGGCCCCTCTACGCCCCGGAAGGATGGACGGTCGAGCCAAAGTATGCGCCAGCCGGCGCGGAGACAGCGCAGAGTGGGAGGCTCCGACGGGCGCTGGTCTACATGCACGGGTTGGCAGCAGAACTGACCGTCCGCTCCGGCGCTAAGCCGCGCGCCCCTGACTGGCCGCGCCGCGACCCCGACTAGCGCGCCGGCTGGCCGATGGGCCGCCCGCGGCCACCCCGCTGGACGCCCTCGCGCACCCTCAACCGCTCAGCACGCTCCACCGCCCCTCCCGCGTTCGCCACCAATTTCACTTTGCAAGGCCCAAGTTTGGCAGGGACTGGTATAATGGGATTGCGTGAATCTTTAGATTCTGGTTCAGCTGGCATCTTCCGGCGCCACGATGATAAGAGCGTAAGGGTGACCCGTGAGCACAAAGACTAAGACCTTTGGCGTAGGACGCAGGGAGGGTCACGACTCCTCAGCCTTTTATGATCGCAAGCTATGGCCTATCGAAGAGACGTCCGATACTTCCATCTGCGAGAGCCCGGTCCTGGACGAGATCTTTGTCCAGTCGGCAGCAACGATGTCGCAGCTAAAGCCCAACAGTGTGGCGCTCATGGTTACCTCGCCGCCCTATCATGTCGGCAAGGACTACGACACCGGTGAGTCGTTCGACGGGTACCTCGACATGCTCGAAACGGTCTTTGCGGAAGCCTACCGAGTCCTTGAACCGGGTGGCCGAGCGGTGGTGAATGTTGCAAACCTGGGACGGCGGCCCTATGTTCCT
>Ga0326727_10028989_pt1 | contig 10017 bp, 7 predicted proteins | sample MB2enrmetagenome_FD_207643 | JGI IMG/M metagenome (GOLD analysis project Ga0326727, IMG submission 207643) | Lab enriched peat soil microbial communities from McLean, Ithaca, NY, United States - MB29MY | ecosystem: Environmental > Terrestrial > Soil > Wetlands > Peat | place: USA: New York...
GATCTGCACGGCGAAGGTCGAACCGAAGGTCTTGCCCTGCGCGTTCGGCTCGAGGCAGCCCACCACACCGTAGTCGCGCGCGTCCTCGATCGTATGCCCTGCCGCCACCAGCGAGTCCACGATGGCCTCGTCATTGAAGAAATGCATGGGCACGCCGGCCAGCGCGTGGCGGACCGCGGCGTAGAAGAAGTCCTCAGGGGCGTCGGGACTCACACGGACCCCGAAGTTGGGCTGCACGGTGCGCACGTCGGCGTAAGCGTCCAGGCCGATGTAGCTCAGCGCGCCGGTGGCGTCAGCGCCGTCCGCACCCAGCCCGCCGACCGTGACGTTCTGGGTCGTCTTGCCCTCGGTGTCCTCCCCGCCGGGGATGAACGGCTCCTCGAGGATGTTCCAGATCTCGTTGGTCTTGAGGAACAGCAGCGACAGCAGCTCACGGGACTCACTCTGAGTGACTCTCCCCACGCGCACGTCCGCCTCGTAGTACGGGGCGAGGATCTGGTCGATGCGGCCGAGCGAGATGGAGTTCCCGCCGCTCTCGATCTGCGCGATGAGGTGCATGAAGTAGACGGACTGGATGGCCTCGCGGAAGGTCGCGGCGGGATGCTCCGGGACGCGCCGGCAGAGCCGCGCGATCTCGGTCAGCTCTGCCGCGCGCCGCTGGTCGGTCGTGCGCCCGGCCAGGCGTTCGGCCTCGTCGGCGTAGCGGTGGGCGAAGCGGATCGCGGCTTCGAGTGATCGAATCACAGCGTCGTACAACAGGCCTTGATCGCCGGAGCGTTCTTCGGGGCCCAGCGCTTCGAGCTTTTCACGGGCTTCGATGATGATCCCGGAGAGGCCGCGCGCGAGCAGGCGGCGGTGGTTCATGGTGAAGTGCCCGATGCCGTACGTGATCTCGAGCATCATGGTAAAGATGAACTTTTGCAGGTTCTCGCCGACGTCGCTCGGGACCAGCTCTTGGAACCGGTCTTCGACGGTGCGCCCGCGCCAGAACGGGAGGATCTCCTCCTCGAGCTCGCGCACTTCGGCGTCGGTGAAGAGCGCCCGTTGGATCGTCCGCTCGGCCAGCCCGCGCGCGTCCTGCTCGATCCAGCGCGACTTGTTTTCGGGGAAGAAGGGAGCGCCCTTGAGCTTGCTGGTCCTGCAGCCGACGATCAGCTCGTCGTCGCGGATGGTGACGCTGATGTTGTCGAGCACGTCGGCCAGCGCCTTGCTCATGCGGGTGAGCGGCGGGTCGTTCCAGTTGGCCGCCATCGAGCGGGTGAGGTAGCGAGCGCGTTCGACGCACGCCTCCCGCGGCGCGTGCACGATGCGCTCGCGCAGCCTGCAGACCCGCTCACTCGGGCCCATGTCGATGCCGGGCTGGACTGCCGCTGCTTTCATGACCGTCTCCGTTCCGTGCAACCGCCGTGGTTTCCTTCCGGGGCACCTGTCCCTGCTGGGCCTGTCGACGCCTCATTCAGAGCCTACCTGAGTCGCTCGGCGCTGTCATCCAGCGCCAGGGAAGGAAATCAATATGGAATCGGTGAATACCTGCCCGGCATACAGCGCGAGAAACGGTATCGTGCACGCTGGAGAAGAAGCCATTCGATCCCCCTCATCCTGACCCTACCGCGACCCATCCGGGAGAGGGAACCTGTTCGCGCGCTGCGAGTCCGTCGACAATTCCATTCCTCCCCGGACCAGCCTATTACTGCATCCCGCGCCTGATTCCGCGGCGATCGACCGACGCCGCCAGGAGGCGGGCAGGAGAGGATGGATGGGCATCGATCAGCATGCGGCGATTGCGCCGCTGTCGGGAAGCGTGACGGTGAGGGGCGTCGAGAAATCGGTGGTGATCACCCGTGATCAGTGGGGCATCCCGCACGTGCGCGCTGCGACGACGGCGGACGTCTTCTTCGGCCAGGGATTCGCAATGGCCCAGGATCGGCTCTTCCAGATGGAGTACGACCGTTTGCGTGCACGCGGGGAGACGGCCAGCGTAGTCGGCTCACAGGCTCTTTCCTGGGACACGTTCGCGCGACGTGCGCGGCTCGGCGCAGCGGCACGGCTCGGATACGAAGCGCTCGATGCCGAGAGCCGCGCGATGCTGACGGTGCATGCTGCCGGCGTTAACGCGTTTCTCACGAGCTGCTCGGCACGCCCCGTCGAGCTGCAAGCGCTCGGCCACGAGCCTGACAGGTGGCAAGCCTGGGACGCGATCGCCGTGTTCCTCGCCCGGCACGTGCTCTTCGCGACCTTCCACCACAAGCTCTTTCGCGCCCGCGTGGCCGCCACGCTGGGCGCACAGGCGCTCGGGTGGTTTCGCCAAGAGGGCGCTGCGGGGCGTGACGTGCCACTGCTTCTTTCGCCCGGTACGCACGAGGTCCAGCGCGGGCTGCCGCTCGACGACTGGATGCGGGAGATCGCGGCGGTGTCCGAGTTGTCCGACGCCATGGGACTGGGCGGGAGCAATTCGTGGGCGCTTTCGGGAGGGCGCACCGCGAGCGGCTTCCCACTGCTTGCGGGTGACCCACATCGGGTCCTAGAGCTCCCCAATGTCTATGTACAGGTGCACCTCGCGGGGCCGGAGTTCGACGTCATCGGTCTCGCTTTCCCAGGCGTGCCCGGCGTGCCGCACTTTGGACAGACACGCGATCTCGCCTGGTGCGTCACCAACGCGCAGGCGGACTACCAGGACCTGTTTGTCGAGCGCTTTCGACGCGACGGGGATACGCTGCTTGTCGAAACGGCGGACGGCTGGGTGGCAGCGCACCTGACGCGAGAGCAGATTGGGGTGCGCGATGCTACACCGTGCGCGGTCGATGTCGTCGTTACACCGCACGGGCCGGTGATCATCGGTGATCCCGCCTCGGGGATGGCCGTAGCCTTGCGCAGCACGGGGCTCCTCGAACCGGGAGGATCACTGCGCACGATCCTGCCCATGCTGCGCGCACGCTCGGCTGATGAGGGGGACGCTGCGCTCGCACAATGGGTGGAGCCGGCGAACAACTTTTTGATCGCCGACCGCGCCGGGACGGTTTTGTACCGCACCGCGGGACGCGTCCCAAAGCACCCGGCCGTGAACGCGTGGATCCCGGTACCAGGGTGGGACGGCAGTCACGAGTGGGATGGCATGATCCCCGATATCGAGTTGCCGCGGTGCCGCAACCCGGTTGATGGCGTGATCGTCACTGCCAACCAACGCATCGTCGATGCGACGTACCCGCACGTCCTGGGAGTAGACTACGCCAATGGCGACCGCGCGCGGCGTATTGCGGACCGACTCGCCCCGGTGCAGCGGGCGACGTGTGAGGACTGTGCAGCCATCCACCGCGACATCGTGAGCCTGTCGTGCCTGTTGCTGCGGGACCGGATGACGGCGCTCGACAGCTCTGGTCTGTCCGAGCGTGCCCGAGACATGCGCGACCGTATCGCCGCCTGGGACGGAAGCATGGCGCCTGACAGCGTTGAGGCAGCTTACGTGGCCGAGATCCGTACTCAGCTGGTGCGTCTGATCGCCAACCACGAGCGCTTTGCCCGGTTGCGCATGTCGGGATTCCGCGACGAGCCACCGGTGGTCTGGCCGCTCGAATTCCGCATCGCGCTCGCGTTGGGCACGCTGCTGCAACACGACCCGGAGCACATGTTCGGCACCGGTGCGCCCTCGGGGGCGTTGTTGCATCAAGCGCTCGAAGGCGCTGCGGCCGAGACTGCGCCGGAGGCTCGCTGGGGAGAGCGCCATCGGCCCTTCTTCGCACATCCGCTGCGCAAGTGGTCGGCCGATCTGGACACCCTGCTCGCGGCTCCGGCTGCCGCGCTCGGCGGCGACCTTGACTGCGTGTTTGCCACCGGCAGCCCGATCGGCATTTTCGACATGGTCATCGTGGGCTCCACCGCGCGGTACGTCTTCGATTTGGCCGATCGTGACGCCGGCGGCTGGATCGTGCCGCTGGGCGCATCGGGCCACCCGGCCAGCCCGCACTTCGCAGACCAACACCAGCGCTGGGCGGACGGCGAGTTGTTGCCGATCGTGAGCGAGTGGTCGCGGCTCGAACGTGAGGCCACGGCGCAGTTGCGGCTCTCGCCGACCTTAGCCGCAATGCCGCTGAGTTGAGGAAGGGCCGGCTTGGCGGGCGCCCCCTTCGACGGCGCTCAGGACAGGCTTCGAGACGACCGCTGAGAACCCTTCGATACGGCCTCCTTCGAGGCCTACTCAGGAGCGACCTCCTCAGCGCGAGCGGTTAGCTTCCCGTGACTGGCGCACCGACTCACCGGTGCATCAACTCACCATGGGTTACAACATCTCGACGTTCATCGGCTCGCGGCGGGTGAAGGCGTAGAGCTGCGCCGGCCGGTGGCGCCCACGGCGCTGGCGGCGGAGCGGGCGCAGCAGGCCGAGGGCGAGGATCTTCTTGCGGAAATTGCGGCGGTCGAGCGGTCGCCCGATGATGATCTCGTAGATTTCCTGCAGTTCGCCCAGGGTAAACTCTCGCGGCAGCAGACTGTACACGATGTTGGTGTAGGCGAGCTTCGAGCGCAGGCGCGCCAGCGCGCAGTGCGCCAGCAGATTGTGGTCGTACGCCAGCGCCGGCAAGTCGCGCACCGGACACCACTGCATGCGCCGGTACTTTGGATTATCCGCCTGGGCCTCACCCTTGCCGGTGACCAGGGCGAAATAGGCGACCGACACGACGTGCGCGTGCGGATCCCGCCCCGGATCGCCGAAGGTGCGCAGTTGCTCGAGGTAGACGTCGCCGATCCCGGTCTGTGCCAGCAACTCGCGGGTTGCCGTGACCTCAGGCGCTTCGCCCACCGGCACCAGGCCGCCCGGAAAGGCCCAGCGCCCGGCAAACGGGCCCGACTTCACCTCGACCAGCAGCGCCTGCAGCTCACGCTCCGCGATGGTGAAGATGACGACGTCGACAGCAACCAGCGGGGAGAGCCTCATCGAGAGATTGATTCATTGCGCCATTGGGTCATTGAGAGATTGAATCATTGAGTCATCGAGCCATTGGGTTATTGAAACCGAGGAGTCAAATTGATCCGACGAATCAATGCATCAATGAACCAGTGACACAATGAGACAATCCCATCAGTTGCTCAGCTCGAGCATGCGGCGGAGCGAACGCTCGGCGCCGGCACGCACCTCTTCGTCGACGACGACCTCGTGCTGCATGCGTTCGAGCGCGCGCAGGGTGTCCTCAATGGTGATCATCTTCATGAACTGGCAGAGCTTGCAGGCCTTGTAGAACTTCTTCTCTGGCACCTCGACGAGCAGGCGATCCGACAGGCCACATTCCGTGACCACGAGAAACTCCTGCGCCTCGCTCGCCTTGGCGTAGCGCACCATGCCGCTGGTGCTGAGCACGGCATCGGCGAGCGCGATGACGTCGGCCCGGCACTCGGGATGGACGAGGATGCGCGCGTTCGGCAAGGCTTCCTTCACGGCACGGATGCTCTCGGGGGTGATCTGGTGGTGCACGTAACAGTTGCCGTTCCACGAGATTACCGTCTTGGTCGACTGGCTCTGGACGTAGTCCCCCAGATGCTCATCGGGCACGAACAGGACGTGCTGCGTCGGCAGGGCGTTGACGATCTTCACGGCATTGGCGGAGGTGCAGCACGCGTCGGCTACGGCCTTCACCTCCGCCGTGGTGTTCACGTAGGCCACTACCTGCAGATCCGGATAGACTTTACGTAACTCGTCACGGCGCTCCGCCAGCTCATCGGAGGCGACGCTGTCGGCGAGCGAGCAGCCGGCGCGCAGGTCCGGCAGCAACACGGTCTTCTCCAGGTTCAAGATCTTGGCCGTCTCGGCCATGAAGTGGACCCCGCAAAACACGATCACGTCGGCGTCCGTCGTGCTCGCCTGGCGCGCCAGTTCGAGCGAGTCTCCCATGAAGTCGGCCACCTCGAAGATCTCCGGGCGCTGGTAGTTGTGGGCCAGCACCACCGCGTTGCGTTCGGCCTTGAGCACGTGAATGCGGTGGATGGTGTCCGCCAGCTGCGCGCAAGTCTCCTTGTTGTAGACGCGCGGTTCGTTCAGGCAGGCGAATTCCGCTTCGAGCTGGGCAGGCGCTTTCTCCGTAGCTACTTGCATCGGACCTCCACTTTGCGTAATTCATACACATACTCGGCGGAACCGTCAAGGGCCCGAGGCGACCGGCAATTCCCTCTCCCGGATCCGGGAGAGGGAGCCTTTTGGCGTGCTATGAAGCGGGTCCATCGCCCGAATTGGGACACGACTGCTCGGCGGCGGGCCAGTCCCTTCTAAAAATCAAGAGCGCTTCTGCCTTGCGCGCCGGAGCTCTCTCCCGTATGTGTTGACCCGCGATGGCAGTCACCCAAACCGAAATAGAAAAAGCCGAGGGCAAGCTCGGCGTGCTGCTGGTGGGGCTCGGCGCGGTCAGCAGCACTTTCATCGCCGGAGTCGAGCTGTTGAAGAAGGGCGTGGGCAAGCCGGTCGGTTCGCTCACGCAGCTCGGCACCATCCGACTCGGCAAGCGCACGGACAAACGTACGCCGCGCATTCGCGACTTCGTGCCGCTGGCGGGGCTCGAAGATCTGGTGTTTGGCGCTTGGGACATTTTCCCGGACAACGCCTACCAGGCGGCCCTGCGGGCGCGGGTGATCGAGCCCGCGCTGGCCGACCTCGTGCGGCCGGAAATCGAAGGCGTGGCACCGTGGCCCGGCGTGTTCGACCGCGAATACGTCAAGCGACTCGACGGCACGTACCTGAAGCGCGGCGCTAACAAACTCGATCTCGCCGACCAGGTGATGGAAGACATCCGTGCCTTCCGTGCCGCGCGCGGCGCGGCGCGTCTGGTAATGATCTGGTGCGGCAGTACCGAGAGCTTCCTGCGGCCGGGGCCGGTGCACAGCTCGCTGGCGCGGTTCGAGGAGGGCTTGCGCCGCAACGACCCGGCGATCGCCCCGAGCATGGTCTACGCCTACGCCGCCCTGTCGCTCGGCGTCCCATTCGCGAATGGTGCGCCGAATCTCACCATCGATATCCCCGCCATGACCGAGCTCGCCGACCGCAACCGCGTCCCCCTTTGCGGCAAGGATTTCAAGACCGGCCAGACGTTGATGAAGACGATCATCGCGCCGGGCCTGAAGGCCCGTATGCTTGGCCTGACCGGGTGGTTTTCCACCAACATCCTCGGCAACCGTGACGGCGAGGTCTTGGACGAGCCGTCCTCGTTCAAGACCAAAGAGGAGAGCAAGCTCTCGGTCCTCGACGTGATCCTGCAGGAGCAACTCTACCCCGAGCTGTACAAAGACTACATCCATCGGGTGAACATCCATTATTACCCGCCGCGCGGCGACAACAAGGAGGGCTGGGACAATATCGACATCTTCGGTTGGCTCGGCTATCCGATGCAGATCAAGATCAATTTCCTGTGCCGCGATTCGATCCTGGCGGCGCCGCTCGTCCTCGATCTGGCGCTGTTTCTCGACCTGGCACAACGGGCCGGTATGAAAGGTGTCCAGGAATGGTTGTCGTTCTATTTCAAGAGTCCCCAGACGGCGCCCGGGTTGTATCCCGAGCATGACCTTTTCATCCAGCTCATGAAGCTCAAGAACACGCTGCGTTTCCTGCGCGGCGAGGAGCTGATCACGCATCTGGGGTTGGAATACTACGATTAGGCCCTGCCGGCTGCACGGTCCACGGGGCTCGGCAGAAGCCATGCGCGCCCCTGGCTCAAGCCCTTGGCCGCCCCAAAGGCCAAAAATGAGGGAAAAAAGGGGTTCGCAGGCGGAATTTACTTGACAGCGACCGCCCGCTCGTAGCAGTTATACGCGCTGACTAGCTCGGCAGTGGCAGCGTCGAGCAGCGAGGGGAGGAAGGGCGATGACGAAATCGCAACTGGTTCAGAGGTTGGCTGAGGCTACAGAGCTCAATAAGAAGCAGGCCGATGCCGTGCTGCAGAAGCTGGTTGATGTGACGGTCAGTTCCGTACGCAAGGGCGATCCCGTCAAGATTCCCGGTCTCGGCACCTTCCGCAAGGTGCAGACCAAGGCGCGCATGGGCCGCAATCCGCAAACCGGCGAGCAGATCAAGATCCCGGCACGCAAGAAGGTTCGCTTCTCCGTCGCGAAGACCTTCAAGGAAGCGGTCCTCGGGAAGAAATAAAATCGGACCGGTCCGAGGCGCCGGGTCCGTGAGCCTTAGAATCGCCCAACCTGGTCCACGCTGTGGACGGGGTTTGGTGTATCCGCGGCGCGGCGGAATAAGACTTCTTGAGGGCCGGCGGTAGCGCTTTTCATTTGGCTGAGATCTGGAGCACCACTAGGATGTGTGCATCGCCCTGTAGGGGGAGCGTATGACTGATCGATCCTTGGGCTTGTTTGAACCGGACGCACTGTTGCCGGCGCAGTTCTACGCCGCCTTCCGCGGCTGCTCGGCTGTTCGTGGTGAGAAGCGGCTCATGTTGGCCGTGTTGCAAGATGCGCTGGAATGCTACCAGAAATACGCGTTCACGAAGGATGTTCACGGCCATCAGCTGTTTGCTGAGGCCGAGGAATGGATCTGCTGCGAGGACCGCAACTGGTACTTCTCGTTCGAAAACATCTGTGAAACGTTGGAAATCAATCCTGCATACCTGCGCCAAGGCGTCCAACAGTGGCGCCAACGCGCGTTAGCCTTCGGCCGCCACCCCGTGCGCGATACCAGCGCCGACTCAAGTGCCGAGAGCCGCTTTGCTGCTGTTGGTTGATTCTGCATTGCACTCCCGGGCCGGCCAGCGAGCGTGAGCGGGGCACTCGACCGCCACACTGACGACGCCGAAATTGCCGGCCACAACCGGCGCGCCACGGTGACGGCTGGCCCGTGGCGCGGTCGGTGGACCGCTGCGCGCCGATCTTGTATGCCGTTCCTGTGAGGACCATCGGACTGACCGGCGGCATCGGCTCTGGAAAGAGCACGGTTGCCGACATCCTCGAGGCGTTGGGCGCCAGAGTCATCCACGCCGACACCGTCGGGCACGAAGTCTATCGGCCGCACACGGAAGGGTGGCAGCGCGTCAGCGAAGCGTTTGGCCGGAGCATACTGGCACCGGATGGAACCATCGATCGCAAGAAGCTCGGCGCCATCATCTTCAGTGATGCGCATGCACGGGCTCGGCTCAACGGCATTGTCCATCCGCTGATCGCGGCCGAGATCCGGCGGCGCGTCGAAGCGTACCGCGCGGCCGGGTCGGCTGCGCCGGTCGTGGTGGAAGCTGCCGTATTGATCGAGGCCAACTGGCTCTCGCTGGTCGACGAGGTCTGGCTTGTCGTAGCCGACCGAGAGGCGGTAATTGATCGACTCGCAAGACAGCGGAGCCTGCCCCCGGAAGAGGTAGGGATGCGGGTCGGCGCGCAGCTGAGCGACGCCGAGCGCCAGCGCTACGCGCACGTCATTATCCGCAACACCGGGTCGATCGAGGAGTTACGCGAGCAGGTCCGCGCTCTCTGGGCGCGTAGCGTGCACGCCTGATGCGCGGCCAGCGGTCAGAAGGTCTGTCCGAAGGAGAGGTAGACGAGTCCGGTTTCCTCGTTGCTGAAGCCGACATCGATGCGCGCCACCAGGGCGTTCGACAACGCGATGCGGACGCCAGCGCCGTAGCTGTACTGGAAATCGCCTAGCACGCGGTGGAAGATCGCGCCGTTGAGACTGAATTCGTGGCGGATCTCCGAAGTGTCGAGAAATACCCGACCGCCGTCGCCAAACACCACCCCGTCCAGCTTCACATGCCAGAGCTTATAGAAGTCGAACTCGGTGATCAGAAAGCGCATCTCGCCGTTCAACAGGACGCGTTCCTTGCCCAAGAACCGATGCGGGAAAAAGCCGCGCATCGTGTCCTGGCCGCCGAGCTCCTCCAGCTCCCAAAAGGGAATCTCGTGCGTCGGCCCATCGATGTAGGCGCCATTGACGCGCATCCCGGCGATTAGGCGCCGGTCAAAGAACGAATACAGGTAGCCGACATCCGCAACGTAGCGGGTGAACTCGAAATCGCTCAGCACTGCTTTGTTGGTGTTGTCCACCTTGAGGAT
>Ga0326727_10028991_pt1 | contig 10016 bp, 11 predicted proteins | sample MB2enrmetagenome_FD_207643 | JGI IMG/M metagenome (GOLD analysis project Ga0326727, IMG submission 207643) | Lab enriched peat soil microbial communities from McLean, Ithaca, NY, United States - MB29MY | ecosystem: Environmental > Terrestrial > Soil > Wetlands > Peat | place: USA: New York...
GCAGTCCAGTGGTTCATTAGCTGGATTAACAAAACCCCTGAAATTGTAATTAATAGACTTTGTGTCCGCATGTAGTTTCATTTCCGCGTTACATATACATTGATAAACCTTGATTTTACAGGTATTTTGGTGTTTTTGTAGGTATAAAATTTATACCTACAAATTAAATGGCGAAACATTATTTTTTCCTATATTTACAGCACCTACGGAACGGCTTGTATATGAGGTTGGGATAATACTATTTCCCATATTTACTCTAATCTTCATGAAGATGATCTATCGATCAAAGTTCCAAACACAAGTATCCAAGCTTTACGCGCCCCTCTGAAGACGACCGGAACATCGCTTTTCATACTCTTTCGCAGTATTTTGGGCGAAGAGCAAGTTTACCAGGTGAGAGATGTCAATATTGGCAAACTAAGAGCGGATGCGATTCAAATATTTGCGATGGTGGGTAGGCACGTGACCTTTGACCAGATGCAGTTGTATTTCGATTGGGAACGTTATCGATTCGCTTATGGGCTCAGCGTGCTCAGTCCTCAGAGTTTGGGTGAGTATGTAATTCGAATAATCCTAGTGCAGGAGATGGTTTTTTTGTTTGATCAGATTTTTGAGCATGAGTTTGTAAAGTGCGTTGTGAGGGTGATAGGATGAAAGTTGCCATAGTTCACGAGTGGTTGACCAACATGGGTGGTTCGGAACAGGTGGTAAGTGTCCTGCTTGAACTTTTTCCTAATGCCCCGGTCTATACATCCCTATTTGAGCCAGCTAACCTAGTGCCAAGTCTAGCTGAGGCTGATGTTCACCCATCCTTCTTACAACATTTGCCCAAGTTCTTGCGCAAACATCAGAACTTGTTGCCTTTAATGCCTTATGCCTTTGAACAATTTGACTTAAGTGAATACGATTTAGTTCTGAGCAGTTCCTCCTCTTGTTCGAAAGGGATAATTACTGGAACTAAGACAATTCATGTCTGTTATTGTTACACACCGATGCGATACGCTTGGGATTCTTATCATTTATATATGAAGTCCTTAAAGAGTTTAAAGCATTGGCTGGCAGTTTGGTTAATGCATAGGATTCGGTTATGGGATCGCCTAAGTGCGGATAGGGTCGATCATTTTATCGCCATTTCGCATGCTGTTCAAAAGCGAATACTAAAGCATTATAGGCGTGAATCATATGTGGTCTATCCACCTGTGGATATCGACCGGTTTACGTCTACTTGTGTAAGAGAAGAGTTTTATCTGGTTGTATCCAGATTAGTGGGGTATAAAAGGGTTGACCTGGCAATCGAGGCTTGTAACCGTTTAGGGCGTAGCCTCGTTGTGATTGGTGATGGTGAGGAGCAAAAACGCTTAAAGGCTATGGTTCGCAGTAAAGAAGGAACGATTAAATTTATGGGTCGCCAAAGTGACCAGCTCGTTGCGGATTATTTGGCCCGAGCTCGGGCCTTTCTGTTTCCTGGAGAAGAGGATTTTGGTTTGACTATGGTAGAAGCTTTGGCTTCAGGCTGTCCGGTAATTGCTTACGGTCAAGGTGGAGCGCTCGATATTGTTGAAGATGCTGTTACTGGAGTGTTATTTAGGGAGCAGACAGTCGAGGGAATGATGGCTGGAATTCTACGCTTCGAGGATTTAAACGGAAAAGTACAGGGGAACTTTGATCCCCTTTTGTTAAGGAGTAGAGCAGAGAAATTTAGTAAGGAAAATTTTAAGAAGTCTCTGATCAGCGTTTTAGTTGAATTGGGAGTACTATCTAACCAAGTTTCTGATTGAGCTTGGTTTAGATTGCTAACATAGATTATGAGGGGTGCATAAGATGAAACTAATCTTACTTTCGGGCGGATCAGGCAAACGGCTCTGGCCTTTATCAAATGATGCGAGATCAAAACAATTTCTTAAAGTATTGCAAAATGAGCGTGGAGAATCAGTTTCAATGGTACAACGGGTTTGGGAACAGTTGGAATCGGTGGGTTTGGCTCAGTCTTCCTTGGTAGCTACTAGTAAGGCACAAGTCGATATGATTCAAAGGCAGCTGGGACAGGCCGTCAAGATGATTGTTGAACCGGAACGGAGGGATACTTTTCCGGCGATAGCCTTGGCCGCTTCTTACCTTTATTCTGTAGAGAAGATGGGATCAGATGAAACTGTGGTCGTCTTACCTGTCGATCCCCATGTCGAGGTCGGTTTTTTTAATAGAATTAAAGAATTGGAGAAGGTTCTGGAGGAATCCAATGCTAATTTGGCCCTCATCGGAGTTTCTCCCACGTTTCCTTCGGAAAAGTATGGTTATATTGTGCCTGAAACTAATCAGGATACTCAGGTGTATTCTAGGGTCAGTCATTTCAGGGAAAAGCCCAAGAGAGCTGATGCTGAAGAACTTATGCAGCAACAGGCTCTCTGGAATTGTGGCGTATTTGCCTTTAAACTTGATTATATAATTTCCCAACTTACCCAGAAAGGTTTTCCGCTTGAGTACGATGAGTTGTTGCAGCAATATGCTGAACTGCCTAAAATAAGTTTCGATTATGAAGTGGTGGAAAAAGCTGAACATATTGTTGTTCTTAGATACAATGGGGATTGGAAGGACCTGGGCACTTGGAATACCTTAACGGAGGAAATGCCAAATCGTCAGGTGGGTAATGCAATCTTAAGTGAAGACTCGCTCAATACCCATGTTATTAATGAGCTGGACATTCCGGTCGTGGTTCTTGGTATCGCTAATGCGCTTGTAGCGGTGAGTCCCGATGGAATCTTAGTCACGGATAAAGACTCTAGTCCGTCAATTAAGGACTTAGTGGGTAAGTTTGATCTACGTCCTATGTATGAGGAGAGACGCTGGGGATGGTATCGGGTTTTAGATCGGACGGTATTTGAAGGTGGTAACGAAGTTTTAACTAAAAGGCTAAGTTTAATGGCTGGCAAAAATTTCAGTTATCAATATCATAATCAACGGAGCGAAGTCTGGACTATTATTAGTGGTGAAGGACTTTATGCTTTTAACGGGGTGGTTTGTCGTGTTAAACCTGGGGATGTGTTAAATATTCCGATTGGAGCTAAACACGGTTTGCGTGCTGTTACGGATTTGGAGTTCATTGAGGTTCAATTAGGCAGTCCCCTTGTCGAGGAAGATATTGTTCGGATTTATATGACGTGGGAAGAAGTAGAAGAACATTGTTCTTTAGCGGAGTGAGTGTATAGAAATAGGCTAATTAATTACGTTGAATACACGAGAGCAATAGGTCTAGGACAAGATAATGGTTTTCAGAGCAAGAAAGTCGACATTGTAGTCAGTGATGAAAGATGAGATGGATTAATCATTCAAGCAACCTAGAAGTCGTGTATACTCTCTGTGATCTTTTGAATGAATTACCACCACGGTTTGACGGGGTGAGCTATCGACAACAAATCCACTTTGTTAAGGACAGACTAGGTCATGATCAACGGAACGATATGCTATTGACTCGACGAAACTGTGGACGACTTTACAGCGGCAGCCTGAAGAGACCTTTGCGACAGGGCTGCGGAAAACGGTGCAGTGGTATTTGGAAAACCGGATATGGTCGCAGAGGGTCTGTGACGGAAGTTATCGCTGGGAACGGTTGGGGCTGGCGAGTAGGAATACTTTTAGGAGTGGGGAGCAAAACGATGAGAAAAGGGATAATCTTGGCGGGGGGCTCAGGGACTAGGCTCTATCCGCTGACCATTACGGTAAGTAAGCAATTAATGCCAGTATACAATAAGCCGATGATTTATTATCCACTGACCACGTTGATGTTGGCTGGCATTACGGATATCTTGGTCATTACAACCCCACAAGATCATCGACAATTCGCTGAAGCGCTTCAAGATGGGAGTCAATGGGGAATAAATATCCAATATGCTATTCAGCCTCAGCCGGATGGGTTGGCTCAGGCTTTTATCATTGGGCGCGACTTTATCGGGGAGGACAGTTGTGCTCTGATCTTGGGGGATAATATCTTTTATGGACATAATTTGACTGAGCATTTGGCCCGGGCTACCCGCCAGGAGGACGGGGCTACGGTCTTTGCTTATCGGGTTAAGGATCCGGAACGTTATGGAGTGGTGGAATTCAATCAATTGGGGCAAGCGATCAGCGTCGAGGAAAAACCACTCCAGCCAAAGTCGAATTATGCCCTGACTGGCTTGTATTTTTACGACCATTCTGTCATTGATATTGCAGCAAGCCTTAAACCCTCCGCTAGGGGGGAACTGGAGATTACTGATATCAATAAAGTTTACTTAGCCAATAATGTCTTGCAGGTGGAGAAATTAGGCCGTGGTTATGCGTGGTTAGATGCTGGAACCCATGAATCTCTGTTGCAGGCATCTAATTATATTCAAACTATGGAAGAACGACAAGGTCTGATGGTCGCTTGCCCGGAAGAGATTGCCTATCGGATGGGATATATTTCAGCTGAGCAAGTACTGAGATTAGCGAAGGCGTTTCAAAAAAATAGTTATGGTAAATATATGGAAAATATGGTCAAGGATGGTGTTTGGTGGTGAAGGTGATAACAACAGAGTTACCTGGGGTCATGGTCATAGAACCGAAGATCTTTGAGGATGCGAGGGGCTTCTTCATGGAGACTTGGAATCAAGCTCGCTATGTTAAGCACGGGTTACCAGCTGTTTTCGTCCAGGATAATCTTTCATATTCTCAAAAGGGAGTCCTGCGGGGGCTTCACTTTCAAAACCCAAACGCGCAGGGAAAATTGGTTTATGTCCTGCAGGGCGAGGTGTTTGATGTGACGGTGGATATCCGCGTGGGATCCCCGACGATGGGCGTGTGGGTGGGAGTGACGCTCTCCAGTGAGAACAAGCGTCAAGTCTTTATACCTGAGGGATTCGCCCATGGTTTCTGTGTAACGAGTGAAACTGCGCTTTTTGCATATAAGTGCACGAAAATGTACCAGCCGCAGTCGGAGTATGGGGTGAGCCCGCACGATCCTGATTTGGGTATACAGTGGCCGATAGAGAAGTTGCTGTTATCGGAGAAGGATCTGAACTATCCGGGGTTGAAGGAGATTGAGACAAGGTTTTTGCCACGTTATCTTGGAAATGGATAAAGTTCAAAAGGATAAATCTGAAAACGGGCAATTTTAGGTAAGCAGTTAATGCAGTGCTAAAGAAGGGTATAATAAATTAGGATCAAGGAGGTTGGCCTTTAAAATCAAAAATGCGTCTTCTCTTCCGGCTGAAAAGGTTCAATACCTACCATTTGTATATTAATAGAGTAGGCGTAAGCAATGGTCATGATCTCCTATGCTCCTAATTAAGCAGATATCCCGGCCTTGCTCGTCTTTAATCCATTTAAACGTGAATCGTATAGACATATTGAGGATGCCTTCCCAAATGTTATCCGTTCCTTGGACTCGCTTAACCTTGAAAGAGGGATGACGCCAGTCTTCACTAAACTGGTGCATTTTGACCGTAAATAAGTCCTGATTACCCTGGGTAGTTTGTTATAGGCATGTTTAAAACGAGATGTGCTTTTAATCTTCATCATCATTTTTCCTTAAATCGTCTAGGAAATCTTCCATGGAATCAAAGCTCTTAATTCGTCCAGCGTTGACTTCAGCTTGGGCTGGCTCTTGCGCAACGAGTGATATCTTCTATAGCTACAAACATTTATCTTTTTTAGTAGATAAAAAGCTCGATACATGGTGAAATAAGTATAATATAGAAATATTTTTTATGCCAGAGGAATTATTTTTTCATACTGGTCCTGCTTTGAAGTTAATATTAAAGCTTGGCATTGAACTAAAAGAGGAATATTTTGATGAGTTTACAAATATCTAGATTAAAAACAACAGCTATCGTCAAATATCACTGAAACAAGGGCAAATGAGATGCTGACAAGGAGGTAACTTTATGAAAAAGTATAATTTCACCGTACTGATTGAAAAAGACGAAGATAGAGGATACATTGTAACTGTGCCGGAATTGAAAGGTTGCCATACTCAAGGAGATACGATCACAGAAATAATGGCAAATGTTGAGGAAGCTATTAAATTGTGCTTAGAGGCTCAAGTAAAAGATGGAATTCAGGTCTTTAATCCCAATTTTATCGAATCTAAACAATTTGAATTGGTTATCTAAGATGAGTACCCTATCGAAACAAACTGAGAAGAAGAGGAAACGAAGGGAGGGGAACCTATGACTATAAAAAAGCTTGTGCGTTTTGACTGGGCTATGAAATACTTATTGCGTAATAAGGCCAATTTTGATGTGCTGGAAGGATTCATTTCCAACCTGTTGAAAGAAACCATCGTTATAGAAAATATTTTAGAGAGTGAAAGTAACCGAGAAGCTGAAAATAGAAAATTTAACCGAGTTGACTTAAAGTGTAAAGATTCCCAAGGAAGAGAGATCATCATTGAAATTCAAAATCAACGCGAAGCAGATTACCTCCAACGATTGCTTTGGGGTACGTCAAAAGCCGTTGTAGAAGGTTTGGAGCTGGGAAAAGGCTACCGCGAAGTTGTAAAAGTAATTTCGATTAGTATTTTATATCATACGATGAGAGTGGATGAAAAAGAAAATACTGATTTTATCTATTACGGTACAACGGAGCTAATTGGAATGCATACAAAGAAACCCCTTGTTCTTCACGAATCTAAGGTAAAGAACGAAAAAGCATCGTTTGTTACCAGCAAAAATATTTTCCCGGAATACTACATGATTTATGTGGAAAAGTTTGAAGATATGATCTATGAGGAGATTGACGAATGGGTGTATTTTTTTAAGCATGGTGCGATACGTGAGGACTTCAAGTCACCAGGAATTCTGCTGGCCGCTAAGAAACTGGATTATCTAATGATGAGTGAGGAAGAACGACGGGCTTATGATGACTATCTTGCCTACCTAGGGCAGGAATTGGGAATATTAGATACTGCAAAAGAAGAAGGCAGAGCTGAGGGCAGGGCTGAAGGTAGGGTTGAAGGTAGGGTTGAAGGCAAGGCTGAGACCATTTGTCAATTCCTCCAAGCTCGCTTTGGTGCTGAGTCACAAGCTCTGCAGGAGACGGTACGCACGATCACAGACTTAGTTGTACTCAGTCGGATCACACATCGAATTTTTATGGTCACTCAGTTAGATGAAGCAACGGCTCTCATTCAAGTTAGTGTTGCTGACGCTGATTGATACTCGGCGGAACGGGGTTCTGCACTAGCATAATACGCTTTACAATCATGACGTCATTCATTATAAAAACTGGATTATCTTTTAAGGAGAACATTTATGAAGGTTTTAGTGCTTGGTTCAAACGGTCAGCTCGGTAAAGAAATCACAAAACAATTTAAAGAAACGTGTGAGTTGATTCTGCAAGATAAGTCTTCCTTGAATATTACAAATTACCAGGCTGTAGAGAGCTGTATATCTGACATTAGCCCAGCAGTGGTGATCAATGCGGCAGCTTATACCAATGTCGAAATGGCCGAGGATAATGAGGAGACTGCCTTTCGTGTGAATGCTCTTGGTGCGCAAAACTTAGCGCTCGTTTGCAAAAAGTACCAGGCAAAATTGGTTCATATTAGCACGGATTATGTCTTTGATGGCACGGCCAATGAAGAGTATGAAGAGTTTGATGCCCCCAATCCTTTGTCTGTGTATGGGGACAGTAAATTGTGGGGTGAAAAGCTCGTCGAACAGGTTGGCGGAGAGTCCTTTATTCTGCGTACCTCTTGGCTTTATGGGGATGGTCAAAACTTTGTTCGGACTATGTTAAAATTGGCTGAACAGAGAGATCATCTCACGGTGGTGGCTGATCAGTATGGCACCCCAACCTATACCAAAGATTTGGTTTGGGTCATTGAACGCTTGATCCAGACAGAGTTTTATGGTCTCTATCATGCCTCTAATCAAGGAAGCTGTACTTGGTACAATTTTGCCCAGAAAATATTTGAATTAACAGGTAAATCCGTTCGTGTTGATCCAATCAGTACTGCGGAGTATTTTACAAAAGCCAGACGCCCAAAGTATTCAGTCATGGCCAATAAAATGCTGAAGCTTCGAGGTCTGGATGTTATGCGTCCTTGGGAAGACGCACTCCAAGACTATATCAAAAATGAGTGCAGGTAATCGCCTGAATAGACGGGGGAGAGTTTTTTGAAAACTTGGCTAGTGACCGGAGGAGCCGGTTTTATCGGGAGTAATTTCATCAGGTACATCTTAGAACATACCGATGTTCAGTTGGTTAACTTGGATAAGTTGACGTATGCCGGTAATCTAGAATCCTTAGCTGATGTCTGTGAACACCCGCAATACTCATTTATTCAAGGTGACATCGCTGATCAGACGTTGGTTAAAGGTTTGTTACACAGATATCGACCTCAAGTGGTGGTTAACTTTGCAGCGGAGTCGCACGTTGACCGCTCGATTGAAGGACCACAGGACTTTATCCAGACGAATATAATGGGAACCTTTCATTTGTTGGAAATGGTACGCAGCTACTGGAATGAGGACCTCAAGAATCAAGAGAACGGGTTTCGTTTTTTGCATATTTCTACGGATGAGGTTTATGGCTCTTTAGGAAAAACGGGATATTTCACTGAAATGACGCACTATGCCCCCAATTCCCCGTACTCGGCTTCGAAGGCTTCCTCTGACCATCTGGTCAGGGCCTATTTTCATACCTATGGGTTGCCTACTTTAACAACGAATTGCTCTAACAATTATGGGCCTTATCAATTTCCGGAAAAACTTATTCCGCTGATGATTCTCAACGCCTTGGAAGGAAAATCTCTGCCTGTTTATGGGGATGGGCAAAATATCCGGGACTGGCTCTATGTTCTTGATCACTGCAGTGCTCTCAAGACGGTCATTGAACGTGGCAAGATCGGGGAAACCTATAATATCGGTGGGAATAATGAGAAAAGCAACCTAGAAGTCGTGTATACTCTCTGTGATCTTTTGAATGAATTGTCACCACGACTTGACGAGGTGAGCTATCGACAACAAATTCGCTTTGTTAAGGACAGGCCAGGTCACGATCAGCGGTATGCTATTGACTCGACGAAACTTCAGACGACTTTACAGTGGCAGCCTGAAGAGACCTTTGCGACAGGGCTGCGGAAAACGGTGCAGTGGTATTTGGAAAACCGGGTATGGTCGCAGAGGGTCTGTGACGGAAGTTATCGACGGGAACGGTTGAGGCTTGTGAGTAAGAATATTTATAGGAGTGGGGAGCAAAACGATGAGAAAAGGGATAATCCTGGCGGATAATATCTTTTATGGGGTATAATTTGACTGAGCATTTGGCTCGGGCTATCCGCCAGAAGGACGGGGTGACTGTCTTCGCTTATCGGGTTAAGAATCCGGAACGTTATGGAGTGGTGGAATTCAATCAGTTGGGGCAAGCGATCAGCGTCGAGGAAAAGCCACTCCAGCCAAAGTCGAATTATGCCTTGACTGGCTTGTGTTTTCATGACCATTCTGTCGTTGATATTGCAGCAAGCCTTAAACTCTCCGCTAGGGGGGAACTGGAGATTACTGATATTATTAAAGTTTACTTGCCAATAATGCCTGCGGGTGGAGAAATTAGGCCGTGGTTATGCGAGGTTAGATGCTGGAACCCATGAATCGCTGTTGCTGGCATCTAATTATATTCAAACTATAGAAGAACGACAAGGTCTGATGGCCGCTTGTCCGGAAGAGATTGCTTATCGGATGGGATATATTTCGGCTGAGCAAGTACTGAAATTAGCGAAGCCGCTTCAAATGAACAGTTATGGAAGATATCTGGATAATATAGTAGATGGTGGAATTTGACGGTGAAGGTGATAACAATAGGGTTATCTGGGGTCAGGTCATAGAACCGAAGGTCTTTGTTCTCGAGAAGTTCCAGCATCTTTCGAACATAAAAATCATACTAGTACACCATTCCATAAATTCTTTCCAACAACTTATCTTGAGACTACCATAAAGTGAGATTATTTGTTGTTTTATTTGCTTTTAAAAGTTTTAGTGGCTTTTTTTCACTGGTTCCTTTAC
>Ga0326727_10028994_pt1 | contig 10015 bp, 8 predicted proteins | sample MB2enrmetagenome_FD_207643 | JGI IMG/M metagenome (GOLD analysis project Ga0326727, IMG submission 207643) | Lab enriched peat soil microbial communities from McLean, Ithaca, NY, United States - MB29MY | ecosystem: Environmental > Terrestrial > Soil > Wetlands > Peat | place: USA: New York...
GTGAGGTACTATGCTGACTTGCTTCAGAAGTTCGGCCCGAAGAATTCCTCTGAACTGACTTGGGAAGAAATGATGCCGATTTTATGGGAAGGTAAAGTAGCACAGGCCTGGGAATCTACAACAGTGTTCGGAGGGCTCTACAAGAATCCTCACTGTAAATATGCGGATCAATGGAAGGCATGCGATACACCGGTAGCATCCGGCCAAACCGCTGAGAAAACCAAACCAGGGAATTTGTTCGTTTGCAGCTACGCCATAAATGCAGATACATCGGACAAGAAGAAGAAAGCCGCATTCAAATGGATAGAATGGGCAACAGGAAAGAAAACCTTCCGTAAAATGGCTAACGAAGCACCCCATCTTTTCAGAGCATCCTCACCCAGGAAATCCACACTCCAACTGAGCACATACTCGAAAGAAAACGACATATGGATAGCGCCGTTTATCCGATCAATCCAGAAGTATGGTGACGCTAACGCTACACCCAAGATGAAAGAATGGTCAGCCATAGGCCAAATCGCTGGCTTCTATCTCGAACAGACGATCGCGGGGAGAGTTAGCGCCGAAAATGCATGCAGAAGGATGCAGGAAGAGATAACACACATCATAAAAAATTCCGGATACCCGCCTTACGGAAATACAAGATTGATATGAAGAAACTCGACTGCTAAGATTAATTCCTAAGTAAGCATACGTTTTATCTTCTATTCCAAACTCTTACTCAAACGTGGATATTCAGACCTTCAACATACTACGCTTGAAAAGCAAGCCTTCCGGCCCTATGATAACGTACGTCAAATCGGATTTCGAAGAATCAGCGCTCAAGAAGTCAGTTAGTGACGTGCGGTATCTAAGTGAATCGGATGAATATTCCGTCTTCTCCTGTACTTACAAGCAACAAGAACTGAACTTCATGGCGACCGGTTCTGGAAGTGCCAGCCTCTTAACTGGTTTGTTCGAAGTGTTATCCTCGAACTTGCCTGCTATTGTCAGAATTGGTGCATGCGGTGGTTTGAATGACGCGAAGGTTGGCGAGGTAGTGCTAGCAGATTTGTGCATTTGCAAGGATAACGTCTCGTCTGTACTTGCGAAGAACCCACAGGTCATGGCTGACAAAGGGTTAACTGATCAAATCAAATCAAGACTAAGTTACGATCATATCGCGACTACAGTACACCATGTTGTGTCCGTTGACGCAATGTACCTGTTTGAGGAAGATATTGCAAGGGCTGAAAAGGATAATGCATATTGTTGGGACTTAGAGACAGCTACTTTGCTAGCGTTCGGCAAAAGATTCGGAATAAAAACCACTTCTCTACTTGAAGTTGTGTCGGATAGACGTGAGCATTCATCTGACTCGTATCCACCAATCCGACGTCTTGATTTCGTAAGAAGCGTTATGGAAGTCTTAACCGAAGGCTTGCAAGCTGGTTAGAAGAGACCGTTCGTCAACTCGCATTTTTCTTTAATCGATTCAATAACGTGCAAGGTTTTTTCATTCATTCTGAACGCGATATCAGCCGCCTTCATTACGAGCTCTCGCGGAAGAAACTCCAAGCTCTCTTGCGGAAGTGATTTCACGCCGTGGAGAGCTCCAAGTATTGCGCCAGTTATTCCGGCTATTGTATCACAGTCTCTCCCAAAAGAAGCAGCTTCTTTGATGCCGTCAAGCGGATTATCTTTGCCCCTTGCTACGTAACCAATTGCGATTGGAACAACTTCAAAGGGGGAGATCCCCATTGATACGTCTTCAACCACTACGCGTAGGTCCGTAAGCCTCTTCTGGCTCTCAACTGGAATCGGAGAACTAATTTCGTTCCGAATTAAATCTGACAGTCCGTCTTCAATGATGAGTTCATCGTAGAGTTTCTGACGAGAGTCCTTTGACCGAGATACTATGGATACGGCTTTCTCTATTCTATCCTTCAGCTCCTTACTCACCCACTTTCCGGCGGCGTCCACTATGTCATCAATCGTACATTCAGGCAGCATAGATTTTGAAACGGCAGCTGCTACAGCCATCGCGCCTTCCAATCCTCCCCCTGACTGACAGACACTCATAGTCTCGTAAGTTCTCAGAGCGGCCAGTTCATCGAGACATGGATAGAGCGTCCCAATCGGATCAGCTGCCATCGCAGCATTATCTCCAAGTAGATTGGTCTGTCCGATTTTATGTGCGTCTCGCCCCATGAGAATCATGGCTGTTACATACAGTTCCGATGTCCAGTATACTCGATTGTCAACCACTTTTCTCCCCCATTGTTCCGCAAAGTTGAAAGCATTAATGTTCGACGATAATATCGTCTCGTAAAGGACTAATCTGAGCGCGGTGTCATCCGAATATCCGATCGTGCCGCTAAACCCTTCGGGGGGGAGCGTACGAAACTTGTTATCGAGCGCTTTGTAGTGTAAGCATTCACCGAACGACCCCAAAGCGTCTCCTAACGCAGCGGCGACGAGTGACCCCGTAACCTTCTCCGAGTATAATGACAATCTACTCACGAGAATACAATTGTATACGTTCACGGACGTTATTCATCGAGACAGAAAAACTCGGCTATTAATTGAGCGCCCCTCTAAGCCCGTTTATTCCGGCGGTACCTCCTCAAAAGCTCGGCTGATGTCGATACCATGTGATTTTCGGTAGTAGTAGAAGATAGAGCCGATGACTATGCCGACGATCCAGAATGCGGCTATCGCCAAGAGGCTTTGAGGGGAATTAACACCGAATACTGGATTCGTTATCAATGCATAACCGAGCACGACGAAATAGATCAGAGTTCCTAATCCTGCCAGAGATACTACAGGTATTCCCGCGATTTTTCTTAGGTTCGCTCTCGCGTAGATTGCTTTCACTTTTCCTCTGTATGGAATAAGTACTCCAGCTACTGCCGTTGATCCGAAAGTTAGCAGGTAGCCTAATGTTGTTCCAGCCATGAAGGTGACTACCGATACGTAGAATGTGTACAGGAACAGCAGTAGCTCTGCGCCAATCGCGTTGAAGAGAATTGATACGACAGGGGTGTGGTATCTTTCGCTCACATAGGCGAATTTGTCTGGGAAGAGTCTGTCGAATGACCACGCCATGACGCATCTACTGTTGGCCATGAGATTGAAGATTGCGCCTGCCATTGTCCAGAACGCGAAAGATAAGCCAATAACGACTATTGCTATTGGGTTTCCTGACATCAAGCTGACTAAGAAATTGTAGTACGGAGCAACTTGGAAGGGATATGATGATGAGCCGCTGTAATACATCGCTTGGATAGCGCCCGAGAACGCTGTTCCGAATACGTTATGCACTATGTATCCGCCAACAATCATGGCAGCTGCCGTCACCAATGTTGTGAGAAGGAGGGATGAAGGGATCGTTTTTTCAGCTCGCCTTACCTCTCCGCCCATGTAAACCGCGAATTGCCCGAACAGCATTGTTAACGCCACCAGCCCTGTGGCGAGTATCGTGTCGCTGAAGCTAAAGGGTGAAGAGGTGAAACCGTTTGCCGGGCCGGAGTTTATGACGTTTTGATATGAAATGTATGGTGCGATGGAACTAGCAAAATTCATCGGATACACCAACGGAATGATCAGTCCGACCACGACGCCTATGATCCCGACCGTTACTAACACGTTCTGAAGTTTCAGAACTTTGTTGGTTCCGGATATCGCCATCGCCGTTATGATCACGATCGCAATTGATCCAATAATGAAACCGTAGAGCGGAGTCGCTAATTGACTTCCCACACCAATCCAGTACTGAGAACCCGACTGCAAACCTAACGTGTAGAAGAGCGGCCCCAGACCAATTGTTGATACCCAGTTCGCGTATACGGCAATCCAGAAGACATTCCACAACACGAAAGAAAAATTGGCGGCAAACCCGAGTATTGGATTCAATCCTCGACTGATGAACACGTAGTCTCCGCCCGATCTTGGCATCATCTTCGTGAATGAAGCGTAAAGCAGATTGTACAATAGAATCGGGAACAGCGTTATTAAAACCGCAAATGGGACAGACGCGCCTGGAAATGAGTAAACGATTAAGAGAACTGGAAACGTGAGAGCGCTTGCAATGTTTATGACGGCCAGGTTGCTGAAGAATGCGTCAAAGAACGATAAGGATCTGACAAGTCCGGTGGCCTCTCTTACGAAAACAGGCGTCTTTCTCAGCGTCATTGAAACCAGCCTCTCGTAAGCTACAAAATTCACGTTCATTGCCGAGTTTATTTAACATCTTGTAAACTGACATCAACTAGTATCACTCTAAGCTCAGTGTGTGATGGATAGTGGGCTTTCTCAAGTGCCATGGGCGCGTGGTATAATCGCGAGCGTTAGGGAAAGAACGGGAGAAGCGAATACTGGAATGATTAAGTTATTCCGGACCGTTTTTGAATGCTCGTTGGGATTTTGTTTCGTGTTATCGACCGTTCAATTTTAGATTAGTGTTAATCAGTGATATGGCGGGCCCGCTGGGATTTGAACCCAGGACCTCCGGCTGTGCTGTCAGGCAATGCGACCTGTCCGCAGGCTTGCGCGAGCTGATTGCTCACAGCGTCCTAATCCTGACTAGACTACGGGCCCGATTGATCGTGATTGTTGAAGTTCTTTAAGAACTGTTAGGGTTTCTGTGACGCTACTGAAATTGCTCTTTCCAATGCGCGTGCCACGTTATCGCTTCCCATCGCTTTGATGTACGGTCCCAGTCTCGGACCTCGGGGTGATCCGAGCAGGATTGTGTAAAGCAACTTGAAGAATTCTGGCATGTCTAGTGAATATTTCTTGGCTAGGTTAAATATGGAATTTTGAAGCGTTCTCTCATCCGTCTCGTTTCGTACGATGGAAATTAAATCTTCTATTGCTAACTTCTGGGGGTTTGTGAGTTCTATTCTTGATTCAGCGATCGACTGAAAGTCTTTTGCCCAATTTGTGGCGAACGTGAGTTGTTCATCAATGCTCTCTGATTTTTCCACCTTTAGGTAACCGTACTCGCGGAGTTTCGTGACGACATATTCATGCTTGTTCTCTTGTGGTGCTACCGTTACTAGGTATACTAGGAGATTGTAAGGTATGTGAGCACTTGGGACCGTCGGCGGCTTTAGGAAATGCGTGTATTCGAAGAGGCCTCTTAATTTAGCGAGTTCTTTTTCGTCTGAGATTTTCTTGGTTCCGAAATAAATCTCCTCAAGTTGCTGCAACTCGTTAACGTAAATTGGGATATCTTCCACGCCCAAACTCCGTGTGCCCGTGATTCGTTTGAACATCAGCAGATTGAGCGAAGGTGGTGGAGCATATTTGAACCATGTCTGGGGTGTAATGACGTCTAATGCGGATTTTGATTTGGACAGCTTCCTACCTCCCTTGTCCAGGAAGAGTTCGTATCTGACGTGAAATGGGGCGGGGTAACCTAGGATTTCTTCGCAAATCCTATCGTTAACGCGAACTGAATCTGTTAGTTCCTTACCATGTGCTTCGAAGTTGATCTTAAGGGCGTCCCATCTCGCGGCGAATTCGCCTTTCCAGGGAAGCTTTCCATGTCCGCTTTTGATGTCGGTTTCTCCTTTGTAGCCGCACCCTTGAACGACTTGCCCCTTCGTTGTGGAGCTCCCGTCACATGAGTACGTGACTTTGTCTGTTTCTGATTCGAACGTTTTCGCTTGGGCGGTATATATTCTGCCGCATGAAGCGCAGATGGGGAAGAAAGGAAGAACTGCCGTGTATTTTTCCTGCCCCACTTCATCTTTCACAATTTTTCCTACACGATCAGCGGCAGAGAGGATTTTCCTGATTTGTTCTGTAAAGAGCCCGTTGTTGTAATCTTCTGTAGCAGAATGGAAAGTGTACACAACTCCGCACTTGTCCATTGCATCTGTAAGGAGTGCATTCATGTGTTTGCTGTAGCTTGTGTGACAATTGTATGGGTCGGGAATACTTGAGACGGGGTGCGCTAAATATTTCTTGAGAGAGTCTGGCATCCCTTCCGGGACCTTTCGCAGTCCGTCCATATCGTCGGAGTATGCTATGAATTCAGATTTTGTTCCTTGAACTTCTAACGCCAACTTAACTCCGTACGCTCGAATTGCGTCTCCGAGACTTCCTACGTGTGGTATGCCTGATGCTCCAAGCCCGCTTTCTGTTCGGAGTACGTCGGTTCTGGCTAATTTTTCTTCACGTAGTATGACACGGCTAGCGATCATGTCAAGCCATGTCCCTTTTCCGATGATTTGAACTCGTTCTTGATCGTCCATATTCAAGGCCTCGTAACTGAGATATTCTTTATAGTACCCATTGCCAACTTGCGCCCAAGAAGGAACTATTGGATGGCATCTAGTCAGTCTCTCATTAAAGCATCTTCAGTTCTTGGGGTTACCTTGATTGTTTTTCTTCTAGACTGGTTTTACCTAGTTTACGTTACTTCGCACGGATTTCAGCCAAAAACACAAGAGTTCGCATTCGGAACGATGAGTCTTTCGATTCCATTAGAATGGTTGCCTGTCGTTGGTGTTGTGCTCCTCTCTCTTGTACTCTGGTATGAGGAATCATCACGGATTTTTCCGAAACGTACTGGATCGCAAATTGATGTGTTAGCTAATCTTCGTCTTTTGAGAGTTGTCACATTTTCCCTCGCCGTATTTGTTTTCGTGCTTTACATTCCGAACGTAATCGCATCGAACTGGTTTTGGGGTGTAATGAGCAGCATTTCTCAGTTGCACGGAATCGCGTTATCACTCCTGAGCTCTGAACAGTCGTTCGTAAGTCTAAATGCGATCTGGGTATATTCTCTCTCTCAAGTTCTAGCGTCGACGGCCATGGTTCTATCTGCTTGGATCCTTGGTGGTCTCGGAAGCTTCCGGAGACCACGAAGGTAACCGCTGGAGCGGTCCATATCTGAGCTTTGGCGAGGTGCTATTGACGCTTCGCAGGAAGCTGGATTGCCAGTATTTCGGATCAGAAAGGCTACTTTTCTGAGATTCTGACATGCATCAATCAAAAACCTCTAAATGGGAATGTTTCTAGACAGTCGAGATCTAACGGGAAGTATATGTCCGAGTCCGATCAGTGTCCGCTTTGTGAGAGGCGTAAGGAGCAGTTATCTGAGTTCTGCGAACTCCACGGGTCAGCGCTTGAAAAAATTGAATCTGCTTATTCGGCGTGGAACAAAGGCTACGGCCACCTAACTAAGCAGACGTATTATGACAAGCTGGAAGGCTTGAATGAGACTGGACGTGCTGTAAAAGAAATTATTCAATACTTCAGAAACAAAGAGAAAGTGGACTGATTGACAACTACCCTAATTGTCACTGAGAAACCTGACGCGGCTCTGCATGTAGCCGAGGCTCTCGGCGGTAAGCGCAAGCCGAAGAAGATCAGCGTAAGCGGAGTTCCATTCTTCGAGGTTGCAGATGATCAAGAACGGATCCTGGTCTGTTCAGCCTTAGGCCATTTGTATGCCGTGGCAGCCAAAGGCAAAGAGGCCAGATCTCAGTATCCCGTATGGGACTTCTCGTGGCAACCCAAAAATCTCGTAGAGCGAGGACAGAAGCGACAGGGAAAATGGATCGAATCTATAGCTAAAGTATCGAAGGAGGCTGACCAATTTGTTAATGCTTGTGATTATGACTTAGAAGGATCGCTCATCGGCTACACCGTTCTAAAGTATGCTTGTGGGGGAGCGGATAGAAAGGCTAGGAGAATGAAATTTTCTACCCTAACCCCAAAGGAACTACGTGAGGCATACTCAAATCTCTCACCTGAACTCGATTTTACCCTAGCTTATGCAGGTATGTGTCGTCATGAAGTGGACTGGCTCTATGGAATCAATCTATCTCGTTCCCTCACCCAATCCGCTCTAAAAGCAAGCAATCGATATTCCACTCTCAGCACGGGCAGAGTTCAGGGACCAACACTACGCTTCGTTGTGGATAGAGAAAGAGAGATTCAATGTTTCGTACCAAACCCGTACTGGGTATTGCACACAGTAATAGAGGTGGACGGCAAACTAGTAGAAGCGGAGTCTCGAATTGAACGCTTCGATGCAAAGACAGACGCTGAGAAAATTGTCAACGAATGCGCCGACAAGACCGGCGTAGTTGAGAAATTAGAATCACGGACTTATCGGTTGACCGCTCCAACCCCATTTGATCTATCAGCACTGCAGTCTGAGGCTTACCGACACTTTGGATTTACGCCCCGTGTCGCCTTGGGACTAGCGGAACGCTTGTACCTCGATCAATTGATCTCCTACCCAAGAACTTCCAGCCAGAAACTACCACCGTCGATCAATTATCAGGATGTGATGAAAGGCCTCAGTGAATTAGAGGCGTATCGGCCGATCACCACCAAATTGTTAACTTCTGGCACACTTGTGCCTAACGAAGGAAAGAAGGACGATCCGGCTCATCCAGCCGTCTACCCAACCGGAACCGTACCGAAACGAGCCTTGGACCCACGAGAACAGAAAATATTCGACTTGGTGGTAAAACGATTCTTGGCGACTTTCGGAGAAACCGCTTCAAAACAGAGTGACAAAGCGACAATAAAGGTCGGAGAGAACGAGTTCTACTTGCGCGGCTCTAGAATTCTGGAGAAAGGGTGGATCGCGTTTTACGAGCCCTATGCAAAGTTTGACGAGATTACCCTCCCGCCTCTTCGCGAGGGTCAGCAGGTCAAAATTAGCGAGATCACAGTGACTGAGAAGTACACGCAGCCAGCTCCACGTTATAACCCGAGCAGTCTCCTTAGATCAATGGAAGAAGCGGAGATAGGAACAAAGGCGACGAGAGCTGACATAGTGGAGACATTGTACCAACGAGGATACGTTAAGGAAGAACGGATGCAAGCCACACCGCTGGCCTTCAGAATTACTGAAATCCTTACGAAATATTGTCCAAAAGTTATCGACGTGACGTTTACGCGCGAGTTGGAGGGAATGATGGACCAGATCGAACAAGGAAAAGAGACACGAGAACATGTTGATTTGGCAACTGTGGATTATCTGAAACCTATTCTTGAAGATCTGAAAGTGAAGGAGTCTGAGATCGGTCAAGAGCTCACCGCTACAATCAAAGAAATGAAAATGGCTGAGATTACACTCAGCGTGCCTTGTCCCAAATGTGGGGATGCATTGGTAGTTGTCCGAAGTAAGAAGACTGGAAAACGGTTTATCGGTTGCTCAGGAAAATGGAAAACCAACTGTACGTTCAGCTTGCCTGTTATGCAATTCGGAGTGCTCACGCTACTTGACAAGCGATGCCCAGTGTGTGGCTTTCAAATGGTTCAAAATCGATCTAAAGGCCGTCGGCCGATGGTCTCATGCTCGAACTGTTTCGTAAATAGAATGAAGGCAGGTAAAGCGAAGGCTCAAGAAGTTACGGTCAGCCAAAGTTTACCTGCCAAAAAACAGGAACTCACTTAGTCCTGATCAAATTTACGACGTTCGCTCGATAGGCGGTCGTCCTCTATTCGACCCAAGAACAAAGCGACATACAACGACAACCCAAAAATGAGGAAGCAAAGTTTCGTTACGAAATTGAAGTTTACTGGGAGAAATAAGTAGCTATGCTGAGTATTGCTCAACTCATCCAGAGATCCACCTTTGATTTGCCATGTGCTGAACCACGCGAAGAAGTTCCAAATGAGTTCGTAGCCCGACGCAAAGCTCAGAAAAGTGAAGAGTATCCTTGTTCCTCTTGTATCAAAACGTCGCAGAAAGTCGCGTGAAGACTCAAGAACTAAAATGGTCCCGCCGAAAATGAAGTAGATTGTTAGAGTTATCGGTTTGAAAGTTGAGATAACGTAGAAAGGAAAGATTAGGGGAATCTCAGAGGTTACATACCGTTGCCCGAATGAAGGCTCAGTTGGTACCTGAATTGCGTAATAGAGCAAAATTATAATCGCAAGTCCGAGAAAGCAGGCTCCTGTAATCCTCATCATGCGACTGTAAACTTCTCGCTTTGACAAGGACCAACGACGGTGCATTCAAATCAGAAGCCTATAAGTCCTATTCTCTTCCCGATTAACG
>Ga0326727_10028996_pt1 | contig 10015 bp, 8 predicted proteins | sample MB2enrmetagenome_FD_207643 | JGI IMG/M metagenome (GOLD analysis project Ga0326727, IMG submission 207643) | Lab enriched peat soil microbial communities from McLean, Ithaca, NY, United States - MB29MY | ecosystem: Environmental > Terrestrial > Soil > Wetlands > Peat | place: USA: New York...
TCCGTCCACACGGCCTAGTGTTCCGACTCCGACGGATAGTGCCGTCGGGCCGGACCACTAGCCCCTTGATTTGGTGTTCCGATTCACGCGACGGGACGGACGCATTTGTCGCGACCGAAACACTAGGCGGGGCGTTCCGGCTCGGCGGCCTGGACGCGCCGCCGCTGGCGCGCCCGGGCGGCATGGTTCAGCAGCTCGACGAAAGCCGAAAAACCGATCGCCGCATAGACGTAGCCACGCGGCAGATGCGCGCCGAACCCGTCGGCGACCAGCGTCACGCCGATCAGCAGCAGGAAGCTGAGCGCCAGCATCTTCACGGTAGGATAGCGGTTGATGAAACCCGCCACCGGCCCGGATGCCACCATCATGATGCCGACCGACAGCACCACCGCCGCCATCATCACGGCGAGCTGGCCGGCCATGCCGACCGCGGTGATAACGCTGTCGAGCGAAAATACCAGGTCGATCAGCACGATCTGCGCCACCGTGGCGGCAAAACCAGGCGCGGAGGCGCCGCCGGTATCGCTTTCCGGCTCGCCTTCGATGCCCTCGTGGATCTCGCGGGTACCCTTATAAAGCAGGAACAGTCCGCCGGCGATCAGGATCAGGTCGCGCCAGGAGAAAGCCTGTCCGGCCACCACGATTACCGGCGTGGTCAGCCGCATGATCAGCGTGATGACGGACAGCAGCGCGAGCCGCAGGCCCAGCGCGAGGGCCAGCCCAAGCTGCCGTGCCGCGTTGCCGCGCGCCGGCGGCAGGCGCCCGGCCAGCAGGGCGATAAAGATCAGGTTGTCGATGCCGAGCACGATTTCCATCGCGGTCAGCGTGACCAGGCTGGCCCAGATTTGTGGGTCGGTCAGCCAGGCCATGTCAGGCCGTCTCGCGGGTGGGGGTCATACGGCGCTCTCCGTCACGGGTCGGGCGCCTGGCATCGCGGCGGCCTGGTTGCAATCGAGGCACGCAAGATAAGGGTGCAGACCCCCTTAACCTTAAGGAATGGGTCAAGGCCACTGCCCCCTTGCGGGTCCAGGGCAGCGCCCTGGCCTTCCTGCTTATCTTGTTTATCTTGCCCCGTGTGATGCCTCAACCGCCGGTAACGCTCATAGGGCGCGTCACCGCGGGTGCCCGCTGGCGGCGGTCGATGGCGAAATCGTGACCCTTCGGCTTGTGCGCGATCGCGGCGAGGATTGCCGCCTCCAGCGCCGCATCGTCGGCGCCGGCGCGCAGCAGGCCGCGGAAATCGGCGGCATCGTCCTGGCCCAGGCACATGAACAGCGTGCCGGTGCAGGTCAGCCGCACCCGGTTGCAGCTCTCGCAGAAATTATGTGTCATCGGCGTGATGAAGCCCAGGCGTGTGCCGGTTTCGGCCACGTCGAAATAGCGGGCCGGGCCGCCGGTGGCATAACAGGACTCGGTGAGGGTCCAGCGTCGCCGAAGCCGCGCCCGCACCAAAGACAGCGGCAGGTACTGGCCGGAGCGGTCGGCGTCGATCTCGCCCAGCGGCATCGTCTCGATAAGACAAAGATCGAGTCCGTGCTCGCCGCACCAGCCCAGCATGGCGTCGAACCCGTCCTCGTTCACGCCGCGCAGCGCCACCATGTTGATTTTCACGGCGAGTCCGGCGGCCCGGGCAGCGAAGATGCCCTGCACCACCCGATCCAGCCGGCCCCAGCGGGTAATGGCAGCGAACGTCGCCGCATCCAGCGTGTCGAGGCTGACATTCACGCGCCGCACCCCGGCGGCGTACAACGCCTCCGCATGGCGGGCGAGCTGGGTGCCATTGGTGGTAAGGGTCAGCTCGCGCAGGCCGCCTTGCTGCCCGGCGCCGCCCAGCCGGGTGCCAAGCGAGCGAAACAGCAGGATCACGTCGCGGCGCACCAGCGGCTCGCCGCCGGTGATGCGGATCTTGGTGGTACCGAGGCGGATGAAGGCGCCGCAGAGCCGGTCGAGTTCCTCCAGGTCCAGGAGACTGGACCTGGGGAGGAAGGTCATGTCCTCGGCCATGCAATATACGCAACGCAGATCACAGCGATCGGTCACCGAGACGCGGAGATAGGTGATGGTCCGGCCGAACGGATCGATCATGAAAGACGTCATTCCCCCTGCAAGTGTCGATATGTCGTCCTGCAGGGCGAGGCCGGCAAGGGTGGGCGCTGGCGGCTTCCTCGGCGCGGCGCGCGAAGGCGAGCGGCGCACGGGATGCGCAAGCCGCGCAGCGCGTCGGGCGCGTGCCGTGCCGATCCGCCGGCGCCCCGCTCAGTGCCAATTTCATGGCGTGAACTGCTCGACACGATGCGGCGCGGCATCGTAATCCGCGTTACCAACGTATTGGCGAAAAGGACGGCCAGCAGTGGTCAGCTCGGGTCGGAACAGGGCGTCCGCGCAAGGGACGTCCGGAAATGCGGCGTCCCGAGACGGGCCGTCGGCGGACGCAGCGGAAGGGCGGGCCACCGAAGGGCGCGCCCTATCGCCCGCGAACCGTGACGGGCTGCGGCTGGCGGAACTGCTCGCCGCCCGGCTTTGCCACGAATTCAGCGGCCCGGCCGGGACGCTGGCCGGCGCGGTGGAGATCGCCCGGACCGAACCGGACTCGGCCGCGGAGGCGCTCGACATCGCCGCCAAGGCGGCGGCCTCGCTCGCCGCCCGGCTGCGCCTGCTGCGGGCCGCCTGGGCGGGCGCGGCCGAGGCGATGGACCTCGCCGCGTTGCGCACGCTGTGCAGCGGGCTGCCCCGCTACGTCTGGGCCGATTTCGGCGGGCTGCCGGCCGATCAGCAATTTCCCGCCGAAGCGGCCCAGGTGCTGCTGAATGTGCTGCTGCTGGCCGCCGAATGCCTGCCGAAAGGCGGGGTGGTGACCCTGGGCGAGGCCGAGCCGAATACGGCGCTGGTGGTGCTGCGCGGGCAGGACGCCGCCTGGCCGCCGGGACTCGCCGCGTGGATCGCCGATCCGGAGCCGGCCTGGCGCGCCTCCGCCGCCGCCGGGCCGCGCCTGCTGCAAGGCCCGCTCACCGCCCTGCTGGCGCATGGCGCCGGCACGCGGATGTCATTCGCCTTCGCCGCCGACGCCGAAGCCGCGCCGCCGCTGCTGCTGCGCTTCGCCTGAGAGTTTGTGACGGATCTCCGGCCACAACGGATGGTGATGCCGGCGCGCTGACCGGATCGCCTCGGCACGATGCCGGGCGTTGCCCGTCGGTCCGCTTCGCGGCCCGGTCCCACCAGGGGGCTTTGCCCCCTGGACCCCCACCAAGGGCAAAGCCCTTGGAACCCATTCTTTTTGGGAATGGGGCCCGTGAGCCGTCGCGCCGGGGCCGAGGTGAGGCAGGCCTCCCGTTCTCGTTCATGAGCCCGGGTTCACACGGCTTGGCGCGGCCGGCCACCCGCATCACGACAGCGTCGATCGCGAGCGGATTTTACTGTTTCTTCGTTCACGCGCCGCACTCTGCCGCCAGAGCCTCGACCTCCCGGGGCAGACGGAGAGCACGATGGACGATCTGCTGGCCGACTTCCTGACCGAAACCAACGAGAGCCTGGCCGAGCTGGATCTGGCCCTGGTACGGCTCGAACGCACGCCCGACCATGCCCCGACCCTGTCGCTGATCTTCCGTCTGGTGCATACCATCAAGGGCACTTGCGGATTTCTGGGACTGCCGCGGCTGGAACATGTGGCCCACGCGGCCGAGAACGTGCTGGTAAAGGTGCGCGACGGCGCGCTGGCAGTGACCCCCGACAGCATCAGCACGGTGCTGTTCGCCATCGACCGAATCAAGGAAATCGTGGCCGGGTTGGCCGCCAGCGGCAGCGAACCCGCCGGCGACGACAGCAAGCTGGTGACATCGCTGAATGCCCTGGCGGAGGGTCGGAGCGCGCCCGCCGCCGCCCCCGTCCCGGCTGCCCCGCCACCCGCCGCGCCGGCCGCAGCCGCAGCACCTGCGCCGGTGGCGCCCGCTCCGCTGCCGGCACCGGCGCCCCCCGCCCCCGCGGCGGAAGCTTCCCCCAGGCGGGAGGCGGCACCGGCGGCAGCCGCACCCGAACCGGCGCCCGAGCCCGCCGAGGCGGCGCCGGCCGACGCACCGGTCGCCGGCCAGACCATCCGGGTCGGCGTCGATGTGCTGGAAGACCTGATGACTCTGGTCAGCGAGCTCGTGCTGACCCGCAACCAGTTGCTGCAGCTGGCCCGCTCGCAGGAAGATTCGGCCTTCGCCGTGCCGCTGCAACGGCTGTCGCACATCACCTCCGACCTGCAGGAAGGGGTGATGAAAACGCGCATGCAGCCGATCGGCAATGCCTGGAACAAGCTGCCGCGCCTGGTGCGCGACCTCGCCCGCGAACTCGACAAACGCATCGACCTGGTGATGCACGGGGCCGAGACCGAGCTGGACCGCCAGGTGCTTGAGCTGATCAAAGATCCGCTGACCCACATGGTGCGCAATTCCGCCGATCACGGGCTGGAAACGCCTGCCGAGCGGCGTGCCGCCGGCAAGCCGGAAACCGGCCGGATCGCGCTGAACGCCTTCCACGAAGGCGGCCACATCATCATCGAAGTGGCCGATGACGGGCGCGGCCTGCCGGTCGATCGCATCCGTGCCAAAGTGCTGTCGCGCGGCCTGGCCACCGAGGCCGAACTGGCCGGCATGACCGATGCGCAGATCTACCGGTTCATCTTCCGCGCCGGTTTCTCCACCGCCGCCGTCGTCACCGCGGTGTCGGGCCGCGGCGTCGGCATGGACGTGGTGAAAACCAATATCGAGCGCATCGGCGGCACCATCGACCTGCGCAGCACACCCGGCCAGGGCACCACATTCCTGGTCAAAATCCCGCTGACGCTCGCCATCGTCTCGGCGCTGATCGTGCAGGCCGGGCGCGAGCGCTTCGCCATTCCGCAGATCAGCGTGGTCGAGCTGGTGCGCGCCGCCGGCAGCGACGGCGCGACGGCGGCCGACCGCACCGAAAGCCGGATCGAGCGCATCAACGGCACGCCGGTGCTGCGCCTGCGCGACCGGCTGCTGCCGCTGGTCAGTCTGGCCGGGTTGCTGCGGCTGGAACAGGATCCCGGCGCCGGGGAAGCCGGCCAGTGCATCGTGGTCACCCAGGTCGGCGGCAGCATGCTGGGCATCATCGTCGACCGGGTGTTCGACACCGAGGAGATCGTGGTCAAGCCGGTGGCGCCGATCCTGCGCCACATCACCATGTTCAGCGGCAACACCATCCTGGGCGACGGCTCGGTGATCATGATCCTGGATCCCAACGGCATCGCCCGGGCCAACGGCATCGCCGGCAGCGAGTCGCGGGGAACCGAAACGGCCGCCCGCACGACGGTGCCGCAATCCGAGCAGCGCACCGCCATGCTGCTGTTCCGTGCCGGCGGCAGCTCGCCGAAGGCGGTGCCGCTCAGCCTGGTGGCGCGGCTGGAAGACATCGAGCGCGACCGCATCGAGATCTCCGCCGGCCAGCCGGTGGTGCAGTACCGCGGCCGGCTGATGCCGCTGGTGCCGCTGTCCGGCACGCTCGACACGGACAAGGAACGGCAGGCGGTGCTGGTGTTCAACGACGTCGATCGCGGCCTCGGGCGCGACCGCTGCATGGGACTGGTGGTCGATGAGATCCTCGACGTGGTCGAAGACCTTCTGCGCGTGGAACTGTCCGGCGACCGGCCAGGGCTGCTCGGCACTGCCGTGGTGGCCGGCCGCGCCACCGACGTGATCGACACCGCCTATTGGCTCACCCAGGCGGCGCAGGACTGGTTCCGAGCCGGGCGGAAATCCGGCGGGGCCCGCGCGCCGCGGGTGCTGGTGGTGGAGGACAGCGATTTCTTCCGTAACCTGCTGGTGCCGGCCCTGTCGGCCGAGGGCTTTGAAGTCACCGCCTGCGAAACCGCCACCCGGGCGCTGCGCCTGCGCGACTCCGGCGCGATGTTCGAGGCCGTGGTGTCCGACATCGAAATGCCGGAAATGAACGGGCTCGACTTCGTCCGCACGCTGCGCGAGGGCGGTGCCTGGGCCGGCCTGCCGGTAGTCGCGCTCAGCGGACGGATGAACGAGGCCGAGATGGCGGCCGGGCGGGGCGCCGGCTTCACCGACTATGTGGGCAAGTTCGACCGCGCGGCGCTGCTGGCGAGCCTTCGCCAGTGCCTGGGCGAAGCCGCAAGCGCGGCGTAAGGGGCGGAGGACAGCATGACAACGACAGTACTGGAACGGCCGGCGGAAACGGCGGCCGGCGGAGACGAGCGGGTGTTCGTGACGCTGACCGTCGCGGACCAGCTATGCGGCGTGCCGGTGCAGACGGTGCGCGACGTGCTCGGCGAACAGGTGATCACGCGCATTCCGCTGGCGCCGGCGGAAATCGCCGGCAGCCTGAACCTGCGCGGACGGATCGTCACCGCGATCGACCTGCGTCGCCGGCTGGGCCTGCAGGACGCGCCCGCAGGGACGCCGCGCATGTCGGTGGTCGCCGAGCAGGGCAGCGAACTTTATGCCCTGCTGGTCGATCAGGTCAGCGAGGTGCTGAGCCTGCCGGCCGACACGTTCGAGCGCAACCCGCCCACGCTGCCGGCGGAATGGGCCCGGCACAGCGTGGGGATCCACCGGCTGCCGGACCGGCTGATGGTGGTGCTGGACGTGGCAAGGGTGCTGGCGCTCGCTCCGGAGGGCTAACCCCATGGCCCCCGCCGAGCCGATCAGCCTCGCTGCGCCGGTGAACCGGGCGCGGACCTGCCTGGTGGTCGATGACAGCCGGGTAGTGCGCAAAGTGGCGCGCCGCATCCTGGAAGGCAACGGCTTCGTCGTGCGGGAGGCAGCGGACGGCAGCGAGGCGCTGAGCTCCTGCCGTGCCGCGCTGCCGGACTGCGTGCTGCTGGACTGGAACATGCCGGTGATGAACGGCATCGACTTCCTGAAGGCCCTGCGCCGCGAGTTCGGCCCGAGCCCGCCGGTAGTGTTCTGCACCACGGAAACCGAGATAAGTTTCGTCGAACAGGCGATCGAGCACGGGGCGCAGGAATACATCATGAAGCCGTTCGACGACGACATTCTCATGGGCAAGCTCGGCCAAGTCGGTCTGCTGTGACGGCGGTGCTCGCTCCGGCTGCGTCCTCGGCCAAGGGGCCGGCCGGCCCGCCGGGCGAGGCCGTCCGGGTGCTGCTGTGCGACGACTCGGCGGTGATCCGCGCCGCCATCGGCCGCATGCTGGACAGCGATCCGGCGGTGCAGGTGGTCGCGCGGGTGGCGAACGGGCAACAGGCGCTGGACGCGGTGCAGCGCGAGCGCTTCGACGTGGCCGTGCTGGACATCGAAATGCCGGTGATGGACGGGCTGACGGCGCTGCCGCTGCTGCTGCGCGCCGATCCGGGCCTGCGCGTGGTGATGGCCAGCACGCTGACCACGCGCGGCGCCGATGTCGCCCTTCAGGCGTTGCGGCTGGGGGCCGCCGACTACGTGCCGAAGCCCTCGGTGGCGGCGATTGCTGACGACAGTTTCCGCCGCGAGCTGCTGGCCAAGGTGAAGGGCCTGGCCCGGCTGCGGCGGCGCGATTCGGCTCCGGCCGCGCCGGCGCGCCCACCGGCGGCCGCCTCCCGCCCGGCGGGGCGGGAAGCGCCGCTGCTGCTGGCCGTGGGCAGCTCGACCGGCGGGCCGCAGGCTTTGTTCACGCTCGTGCAGGGGCTGGGCCGGGCCGTGCCCGTGCCGGTGGTGATCACCCAGCACATGCCGGCCACCTTCACGCCGATCCTGGCCGAGCATCTGACGCGGCTGGGCGCCCTGCCCTGCGCCGAGGCGCGCGATGGCGAGGCATTGCTACCGGGCCGGATTCACCTGGCCCCAGGCGACCGGCATTTGCTGGTGGAAGGCCGGGCGGGAGCGCTGCGGGCGCGTCTGTCGGACGGGCCGGCGGAGAATTTCTGCCGTCCCGCGGTCGATCCCATGCTGCGCAGCGCCGCCGCCGCCTGCGGCGGGCGGGTGCTGGTGGTGATGCTGACCGGCATGGGCCATGACGGCCGTGAGGGCACCCGGGCGGTGGTCGGGGCCGGCGGGGCGGCCGTAGCGCAGGACGAGGCGACCAGCGTGGTGTGGGGCATGCCGGGTGCCATCGCCCAGGCGGGGTTGTGCCATCGTGTGCTGCCGCTGCCCGCGCTCGCGTCCTGTGTGCTGGAGCTGCTGCGGCTGTCCGCGGTACGGACCGGTGGGGGGGGGCACGCATGACGCCGCACAGCTTCGAGGTGTTCGCCGCCGTGCTGCGCACCGGCTCGGGCCTGTCGATCGGCCCGGACAAGGCGTACCTGCTGGAAACGCGGCTGGCGCCGCTGCTCAAGCGCGAGAACCTGGCCGGGCTGGATGCGCTGGCCGACCGGCTGCGCAGCCCCTCGCAGATCATGCTGTCGCGCGATGTGATCGAGGCGATGACCACCAACGAGAGTTTCTTCTTTCGCGACGAGCGGCCGTTCACGCATATGCGCGCCCAGGCGTTGCCGCGGCTGCATGCCGCCCGTCCGGCGGGGACAAGGTTGCGCATCTGGTCGGCCGCGGCAAGCACGGGCCAGGAAGCCTATTCGCTCGCCATGCTGGTGGCGGAGGGCCGCGCCTGGCTGGGCGGGCGCGAGGTGGAAATCATCGGCACCGACATCGCCCGCGAGCCGCTGGCGCGGGCGCGGGAGGGGGTTTACACGCAGTTCGAAATCCAGCGTGGCCTGCCGATGCAGCTGCTGGTGAAATATTTCCGCAAGGACGGCGTTCAGTGGCGGCTGTCCGACACCATCCGCGGCATGGCCAGCTTCCGCGAGTGGAACCTGCTGGGGGATTTGCGGGCGCTCGGCCAGTTCGACGTGGTGTTCTGCCGCAATGTGCTGATTTATTTCGACCAGCTGACCAAAACCCGGGTGTTGGACGCGATTTCGCGGCAGCTTGCGCCCGATGGATTGCTGTATCTGGGCGGGGCGGAAACGGTGTTGGGGATCAGCGACCGGTTTGTGCCGTCGGGGTCGGATCACGGGGTTTATGAACTGGCGGGCGCGAAGGCGGCAGCGGCGCGGGAGCGGGTGGTGGCGTAGGAGGGGTCAGCGGTTCCCTTTCCGAGAAACGGGTTCCAAGGGCTCTGCCCTCGGCAGGGTCCCCCCCAAGGCCGTTCACCCCTCTCGACTGGCCAGGATGAGTCCGATCTGCAACAGATGGGGGGCAAAGCGAAGCCATTGGGATCAAGCCGTATTCCCGAATCGGCAGAAGTTTGACTCCTGGGGCGCCAGTTGCATCGGAGGTTGCCGTGGCGGCGTTCGCGCCGTTGTTGGACGTGCTGGCAGAGGTTCCTGATCCCGCGCCGGGCGGAGTGCAAGTTCTACAGGCTGCCGTATGCGCTGCTGTTCTCCATTCTCGTACCGGGGTATCGTCACGTTCATCGCGCCAGGCTCAACGCCGCCTTCGGCCTGAAATGGCGCCGTGCTCCGGCGCACACCGCCATCCGCTATGTCCTGCAGGGGCTTGATCCGGCCGCGGTGGAGGCAGTCTTCCGCGCCATGCGGCTCAACTGCTGGCAGCCCTTGGAACGGCGGGATAAGGCAGCATCGCGCTGGACGGCAAGACGTTGCGCTGCTGAGCGCGTTCGCCACCGACACCGCGCTGCTGCTCGGCCAGGTCGACATCGACGAGAAGTCCAACGAAATTCCGGCGACGCACGCGCGGCTTGCCGAACTCGGCAACACCGCCAACACCATCGTCATCCTCGATGCGCTGCACTGCCAAAAAAACTGTTTGAAGTCGCCGGCGAGGCCAACGTCACCCTGATCGTCCAGGTCACGGACAACCAGCCGACCCTGCGCCGGCACATTCAGGAAATCGCCGCGACCCCGGAGCCGCCCGCAGCCACGACAAGGGCCGCAATCGCGACGGGACGCGCCTCGTCACCGGCTTCGATCCCGCAGCCACTCGCCGGTGCAGACTGGCAGTCTCGTCGGTGAACCGCTCCGGGTTTGCCGGAGGCTCCAACTGCCAAATAGGGTAGAGCCCTGACGAGCCCGACGACGAACAAGTTTTCT
>Ga0326727_10028997_pt1 | contig 10015 bp, 7 predicted proteins | sample MB2enrmetagenome_FD_207643 | JGI IMG/M metagenome (GOLD analysis project Ga0326727, IMG submission 207643) | Lab enriched peat soil microbial communities from McLean, Ithaca, NY, United States - MB29MY | ecosystem: Environmental > Terrestrial > Soil > Wetlands > Peat | place: USA: New York...
GGCCGTCGATCCACGGCCGGTTTCAATGGATAGCTGGCCCCCGCTCGCGTTCCTGGACCAGCATGATTTCGACTTTGTGACCTTCAACCTCTACGCCTTCTGGCCGAAATCCATGACCGACACCATGGGACTGGCCGGCATGACGCGCTGGTTCGCCGACCACTTCGCGGGAGAGAAGCCCCTTCTCGTGGGAGAAACGGGCGGCTACTCCGTCTCTGAGGCCAGCCAGACCGCGGCAGGGGGATTTGGCGGGCTTTCGGAATACGACCAGAGCCTCAAGGACTTGGAAAGCCTTCGCGAAACGCTGGAAGGCCATGCGGCCGGAAGCGTCTTGGTTTCCTGGATCGATACCTGGCACTACCCCAAAGATCCGGACAAGCACGACAACGAACCCTGGGAGTGGGATGGGATTCTCGGCATTCCTACCGACAGCGAAAAGGATATGGACGGGATCCCGCGGCAGATCTACAGGGACGTCACGGTATATAACTATCTCCTTCCCCTGGAGCCCAAAGACAACCACATCTACCCCATCCAGCAACCGCTTTCCATCGAGGTGAACGGGACGGACGATGTCGCCAACGTCCGGTACTGCCTGAACGACGGCGAATGGGCCAATCTGGACGGCTCCGGGCATGGCCGGTTTCAGGGATCGTTCCGTCTCCCTAAGCTGGCGAAGAAGCGCCAGTCCATGACGTTCCAGGCCTTCGACAAGGATGACTCTATCCTTGCGACGAAATCCGTGTCCTTCCTGGCAGATGTACTGCCTGAACGCGTGATCATTGAACCGAAAAAGGGGGCGCGGCTCACTTTCTCCGTGACCGTCAAAGATGGCCTGGATCACCCCATCGACGGCCGGAAAGTGTTCGTGGGTTGTTTCTATCCGGTCAGTTTCCGGGAAGGCCAGGGCACACCCACGACGAACGATGCCGGCGAAATCACATTTTCCTGCCCCGCCCAGCCGGAGTCCAGCGACCGCTACCTGTTCATCGCCGCCGGCACCGACAGCCCCGAGCGCAGACGCACCGCCGACCTGCGCATCTTTGTGCTGGGCCGGTGAGTCCGCTGTGATTCTCACGGGCCTGCCAGGGGGGAGTAAAGCGTACTACGTCTCCTCCGTGGCTGAGCGCGAACGCAAGCCCCTCGTCCTGGTCACGGGCGAAGACCTTGAGGCGGAAGGCCTTGCCGCCGACCTGGAAGCCTGGACGTCCTTGATCCCGGCGGAAGGGCGGCCGCCCGTCATTTATTTCCCCGAACTGGATGAACCGATGCGCATCGCCGCTCTGGGGTCCTGGGCCGCCGCCAAAAATGCGGTCCTGGTCTGCTCGAAGGGTGCTCTGGAAAAGCCGGTCTATTCTCCCGCTGAGCTCAAGTCAAAATCGTTTGAACTGCGTCCCGGCCAGGAATACCCGCGCGAGAAGCTGCTGGAAAACCTGGCCCGGGGCGGTTATTCGCGCACGGACATGGTGGAACTGGAAGGCGAGATCGCCGTGCGCGGCGAAGTGGTCGACATCTGGCCGGCGGGGATTGAGAAACCGTGGCGGCTCCTTTTTGACGGCGACACGCTGGAATCCATCCGCGCGTTCACCACCGGGACCCAGCGGTCGGAAGCGTACTTAGGTCCACAGAAGCTCCTCCCCTTCAAGGAATCAAAGCCTTCAGGAACGCTTAGAGAGCACGTGCCAGAGGGCGCGATATGGTTTTGGGATGAGGTGGAACCAGGGGAGATTGTAGGGGCGGGCCTCCGTGCCCGCCCGCAATCGGAATCCAATATGGATCCATCGGATGATAACCTCGGGCGGGGATGGAACCCCGCCCCTACAGGAAATCGCGCATTGCTCTACAAAGGTCTCCCTCCCGCCGGCGCTGCCGACCTGGGCTTTAAATCCGTCACGGGGCTTGTTTCGGGGATCGAACGCACCGCACAGGAAGCTAAGAAAGCCAGAGGCGAAGGGAAGAAAATCCTTTTTTTCAGCCACAATGCGGGGGAAAGTGAGCGCCTCCAGGAATTGCTGGAGGAGCATCTGGGCTCGCGCGGCACGGAAGGCATGGAGTTCCTGGTGGGGCCGCTTCGCTCCGGCTTTTTCTCGAAAGACCTCCTCGTGGCCACCAATGCCGAGATTTTCGGCCGCTACCGGCACCAGCCCCGCCTTCCCAAGTTCAGAGGCGGCGGCGCCATCCGGGAAATTCAGGATATCCGGCCCGGCGACTATGTCGTTCATGAATACTACGGCATCGGGCGCTATAAGGGCCTGGAGCTCCTGCATGCCGGCGGCCATGACGCGGAGTACCTGAAGCTGGAGTACGCCAAGGGCGACCGCCTCTACGTGCCTCTCTACGATTTTAAGCAGATCCAGAAATATTCGGGATCGGAAGGGGGGTCCCCTCGTCTCTCGTCCCTCGACACTTCTTCTTGGGAGCGCGTGAAAGCGCGCGTGCAGGAAAGCATCCAGGAGCTGGCGAAAGATTTGCTTAAGGTCCATGCGGCGCGGGCAGCGCTCCCCGGCCATGCTTATCCGCTGGATTCGCATCTGGAAGAAGAGTTCGCGGCGTCCTTCCTTTATGAAGAAACAACGGACCAGATCAAGGCCATCACCGAAGTCAAGCAGGACATGGAATCTCCCCGGCCCATGGACCGGCTGATCCTGGGTGACGTTGGGTACGGGAAAACGGAGGTGGCGATGCGCGCCGCCTTAAAGGCGGTCGCGGATTCCAAGCAAGTCGCGGTCCTGGTCCCCACCACGATCCTGGCCGAGCAGCACTTCCGCACCTTCAAAGAGCGCTTCGCCGATTATCCGGCGACGATCGGGATCTTGTCGCGCTTCCAAACCGACAAGGAGGAAAAAGAAACGCTTCTGGGGATGGCCAACGGGACCATGGACATCGTGATCGGGACGCACAAATTACTGCAGAAAGGCATCGTGTTCAAGGACCTGGGCCTTCTGATCATTGATGAGGAGCACCGCTTCGGCGTCAAGCACAAGGAGCAGATCAAAAAGCTGCGCCAGCATCTGGATGTGCTGACCCTCACCGCCACCCCGATTCCCCGGACGCTTTCCTTTGCCATGGCCGGCATGCGCGAACTCTCAATTATCGAAACACCTCCGACCGGACGCCTGCCGATCGCCACGCACGTCGGCCCCTATGAGGACGCCGTCGTCAAAGACGCCGTCCAGAAGGAGCTTGAGCGCAAGGGGCAGGTTTTTTATGTACATAACCGCGTCCAGTCCATGAACCAGCGGCTGCATTTTCTCAAGGAGCTCCTGCCAGCGGTTTCCATCGGCGTTGTGCACGGCCAGATGTCCGGCCCGGCGATCGAGGAAGTGATGTGGGAATTCACCCACCGCAAATACGACATCCTTCTGGCGACCAGCATTATCGAATCTGGCATCGATATTCCAACGGTAAATACCTTGATCGTGGAGGAGGCCGAGGAATTCGGCCTCTCCCAGCTCTACCAGCTGCGTGGGCGCGTCGGGCGCGAGCGCCAGAAGGCATCCTGCTATCTCTTTTATTCGCCGTCGGTCCCGCTCACGCAGGACGCGCGTGCAAGGCTGGAGGCGCTACGGGAATTTACGGAACTGGGGAGCGGCTATCGGTTAGCGGTCCGCGACATGGAAATCAGGGGTGCGGGGAACCTCCTCGGGCAGCAGCAACATGGGCATATCGCCGCGGTGGGCCTGGACCTTTATTCCCAGCTCCTGCAGGAGGAGATCGCGCGGCTCAAGGGGGAGCCGCCTCCTATCGCGACCCGCTTCCCCAGCATGGACCTGTCCGTGCATGCGTTCCTGCCGGCCGATTATATCCCCAGCGAAGAGCTCCGCATCCTTTCTTATAAGAAGCTCGTGGCCGCCGAGACTCCGGCGGCTCTCTCAGCCGTGCAGGCGGAACTCGAAGATCGTTTCGGGCCTCTCCCCGGGGAAGCCAGGACCCTCATGGAAGTGTCCACCCTGCGCCTCGCCGCCCGCGATATTGGCATTTCGGGTGTCATCCAAAAGCCCTCGACTCTCGAAGTCAAATTCCTCGCAAACACGCCCGTCCCGCCCCAAACTATCATCGAGTTGGCGCAAGAACGCGCCGGACTTCACTTTAAGCCCGGCCCGCCTTTCACCCTCATCTTGGACAGGCAGGCCTACGAGTCGCACGCCCTCCACACGACGGGCGGGCGCCCGCCGAGAGGTGTGGCGGGCGGCCCAATCCGGTACCTTCAAGATCTTTTTGGATACCTGCAATCAAAATGATATAGTCCAAATATGAAACTGACCGTTATTCGCGGTCTTTTTTTTGTTTTGGCCGGGCTGGGCCTAGCGGCTTGCCGACAGGCCAGCTCAGACGGACCTATTGTCGCAAGGGTGGGAAGCGATACGATCACGCTCAATGACCTGAAGGCCCGGCTAGAAGAAACCCCATCCAACTACCAGCAATACGTGGCGTCCGCGGACGGCCGCCGCCAGTTTCTCGATCTTTTGATCCGGGAAAAGGTGCTCCTGTCGGAAGCGAGAGAGCTGGGTATCCCGCGGGATCCCGCCTACAAGGCCGCCGTGCAAAAGTTCAAGGCCGAATGGAGCCGCCGGCTGAGGGAATATCAGGAAACACTCCAAGTCGAAAGCGCCCTTCGGCGCCTGCGCACGAAAGACCTCGCCGTAACGGATACCGAAGTGGAAAAATACTACAACGAACACCGTGCCGACTATGACAGACCGGTGCAGGTGCAAGCCAGCCATATCCTCGTCAATACAGAGGCGGAGGCCCAAGCCGCGCTGGCGCGTCTGAAGGCGGGGGAACCCTTTGAAAAAGTCGCGCGCGCCATCTCCAAAGACCCAGCCACGGCCGTCCGGGGCGGGAAGCTGGCCCCGTTTCGCCGGGGGACCCTCGTGCCGGAATTCGAGGACGCCGCTTTCCGACTGAAGGTGGGGGAAACCTCCGGGATCGTCAAAACGCAGTTCGGATTTCATATCATTAGGAAGCTGGGAGAAAAAATGCTCCCGCCCCGGACCCTGGCGGACGCCAAGGAAGAGATCCGGGCCAAGCTCGAACGCGACAAGTTCAACCAGTGGGCTGCAGCCAAGCAAGCGATGCTGGGAGTTCACGTGGATGAACAGGCGATGTCGCAGCTGACGCCGGAGGAGCCATCAAACCCATGAAAAACAGCGAAACGGCAAGGCAAATGGCAAATGGCCAATGGCCAATGGCAAAAATCAAAACATTTCTTCCTTTTGCCTTTTGCCTTTTGCCTTTTGCCATGTCGTCCGTCGTACAGGCCAAGGTGCTCGACCGGACCGTGGCGACCATCAACGGCCAGGCGATTATGCTCTCCGAGTTTGAAAGAAACGCCGACCCCATTTTAGAGCAGTTCAAAAAAAGCTCTCCCTCCTCCGAGCAGACTCCCGAACGGATTGCCGACATCAAGAAGCGGGTCCTCGACCAGATGATCGATGACCGGCTCCTCGTCGAGGAGTCCAAGAAGAAAAACATCCATATCAGCCAGCTGGAAGTCGACGACGGGGTGAAAAAGGTGCGCAGCCGCTTCAACACCGAAGAGGAATTTAACAAGGAAATGCAAAAAGAGGGCATGAACACCGATGATTTCCGGAAGCACATCCAGGACCAGCTGGCGACCATCAAGCTCATCGACCAGGAAGTCAAAGCCAAGGTTCCGCCTCCCGGGGATGACGAGATCAAACAGCTCTACGACACGTTAGACGCCATCATCAAGGATAAGCCCATCCCGGGCAGCTATACGGCCAGCGAACTCGACGAGCTCAAAGCGCTCGCCAAGGCGGTCCAGCACCGCTTCGATGAACGGGCCCGCGCCCGGCATATCTTGATCCGCGTCCCTCCGAACGCCTCCAAGGAGGAAAAGGACGCCGCCTTCAAGAAGATCAAAGATGTCCAGGCGCGCCTCAAAAAGGGCGAGGATTTCGCCGAGCTGGCTAAAAAATATTCGGAAGACCCGGGCAGCAAGGACCGCGGAGGAGACCTGGGCTATTTCTCGCGCGGCGACATGGTCCCGGCCTTCGACAAGGCGGTTTTCACGCTCGATGTCGGGCAGACCTCCGATATTGTGGAGACGGACTTCGGCTATCACATCATCCAGCTGCAGGAGAAGAAGGCGGCTTCGAAAATGGCCCTGGATGATATCAAGGACGACCTGCGCGAATACCTCTTTCAGCAGCGCGGCGCCAAGCGTTTTGAGACGTACGTCAAAGACCTTCGCTCCAAAGCCGACATCAAGATCAACAGCCTCGACTAACATTGAAGCCGCGCATTGCGATCACCCTGGGCGATCCGGCGGGGATCGGCCCTGAAATTGTCGCCAAAGCCCTGAAAGACCCGCGGGTCCGCCGCGCTTGCGACCCTGTCGTCGCCGGGCAACCCGTACGTGTCCCCTTAGGGAAACCTTCGCGCCAGGCCGGCCTTTCCGCCATCCAAGCCTTAAACGAGGGCCTTTCTCTTGTCCGAAGTGGGTCCGTTCAGGCGCTGGTGACCGCGCCGGTCTCTAAGGAATCTTTCCGTCTGGCCGATCATGGATTCCCCGGACACACCGAATGGTTGGCCGCCGTCTGCCGCATACCGGAGGCCACGATGCTCATGGTCGCAGGGCCTCTCCGCGCCATTCTCCTTACACGTCATGTGCCTTTATCTAAAGTCTCCGCTTATCTGACGCCCCGCCTTATCCGCCGCTCAGCAGAACTGGGCTACGCGTTTATAAAACACCAAATGGGCAAAGCTCATCCGCGGCTGGTGGCCTGCGGAGTCAATCCCCATGCGGGCGACCACGGGATTATCGGGAAAGAAGAGCGGACGCTCTTTACGCCGGCCTTGCGGGCCCTGAAAAGAAAAGGGATCCTTGTGGCCGGGCCGTTGCCCGCAGACAGTGTTTTCCCCCGGATAGTCCGGGGCCAGTACGATCTCGCTCTGGCCGCCTACCATGACCAGGGGATGATCCCCCTGAAGCTCTACGCGCCGGAGCGGGTGGTCAATATCACGCTGGGTCTTCCTTTCATAAGAACTTCTCCAGGCCATGGGACCGCCTACGATATCGCCGGAAAAGGCAAAGCCCATCCAGGACCGATGATCGAGGCAATCCTTTTGGCCGCACGGTACTGCCGGTGACCCATCTTCGCCAAGGCTGCGGTGGGTCATCCGCCGTAGCTCCTGAAAAGAGCGTAGGCGGATGAGGCAGCCGCTCGGCCAGCATTTTCTCCACGACGGGAAAGCCGTCAAAACGATCCTCGCGGCGGCGGAACTAAAACCCACCGACACCGCTTTAGAGATCGGGCCGGGCAAAGGCGTCCTGACGGAAGGCTTGGTCTCGCGGGTCAGGCGCCTGGTGGCCGTCGAGCTGGATTCCCGGCTTGCGGAAAAGCTGAAAACCCGCTTCGCGTCCAAACCTTCCGCCGAATTTCTTCAGCTAGATTTCCTGAAAGCGGACCTGAACGCCCTCTTCGCGCCTGAAGAACGGCCAGTGAAAGTTCTCGGGAATCTTCCCTATTCGATCACCTCGCCCATTTTTGAAAAATTGATGGCCTGGCCGGGGTGGGATCTGGGAGTTTTCTTGATCCAGCGGGAAGTGGCCGAGCGGATCGCGAGCCCCGCCGGCTCCCGGGCCTATGGGATCCTGACCTTAGCCGTCCAACTCTTCGCGGAGGTTGAAATAATCCTCCAAGTGCCGCCCGGAGCTTTTTCTCCGCCTCCCAAAGTGTCCTCTACGGTAGTCCGCCTGCGCCGGAAAAAGATTCCCGAGGTGCCCCCGGAACACATCCAGGATTTTTTTGACCTGGCTCATGGGGCATTCGCGCACCGCAGGAAGACCATCGCCAACAGTCTCGCTCTTTTCACGGGCCAGAAGCGCGCGAACATTGAAAACTGGCTTTGTCAACAGAAAATTTCAGCGGGCGCGCGGGCAGAAACCATCGCGCTCAAGGAGTACGCGCAATTGGCCGTCGCATGGTCAATTTACCGTCGAGAAATGAATTTGACATCGCATGCGGCAACGTCTACAATACTTCGCACTTAAGTTTTGATCCTTCCTTTTTCCCCCATATGGAGCGAGTTTTTTTATGAGTTTAGCCGTAGAAACGTTGTGGGACGATGTGTTATCGATTTTGAAGCCGCAGATGAACAATGAGTCTTTTGACCTGTGGTTTCGACCCATTAAAGCACTCTCCGTAGAAAGCAACCGGCTGGTTCTTCAAGTCCCTAATGCGTTTTTTGCCGATTGGCTGCGCGATCATTACCAAAGCCGTATTGAAACCCTGCTGAAAGAACGCTCCGGAGAACCCATCAACCTCTCTTTTTCCGTCCTGCGTCCGGTGGAAGAAGTCCCCAAAACCACCGTTCCAGGCCCTGTTTCGCCATCTTCTGTTGCTCCTGCACCGGCCGGCCCGCCGCTGGAGGCCCATTTAAACCCGCGCTACACGTTCGAAACTTTTGTGGTCGGGCATTCGAACCGTTTTGCTCAGGCGGCTTCTCAGGCCGTCGCAAAAGACCCGGGAAGGGCCTACAATCCGCTTTTCCTTTATGGAGGCGTCGGACTGGGGAAAACGCATTTGATGCATGCAATCGGCCACCATGTGCTTCAGAGCAATCCTCGGGCCCGGGTCCTCTATACGACGTCCGAAAAATTCATCAACGAGTTCATCGATTCCCTCCGATTTGAAAAGATGAATCAGTTCCGCCAGAAGTACCGGAACTTGGACTGCCTCTTGATCGACGATATCCAGTTTCTCGTGAACAAGGAAAGCTCGCAGGAGGAGTTTTTCTACACGTTCAATACGCTCTACGATTCGCGCAAGCAGATCGTTATCACCAGCGACCGTCCGCCCAAGGAAATCCCGACCCTGCAGGAGCGCCTGATCACGCGATTTGAATGGGGAGTGGTCGCGGATATCCAGGCGCCCGAGCTGGAGACCCGCATCGCCATCCTGCGCGATAAGGCCGACGCGGAAAACCTGTTTGTCCCTGACGATGTTCTCTTGTTCCTCGCGAGCCACATCCGCACCAATATCCGAGAGCTGGAAGGGTCGCTCATCCGTGTGGCGGCACATGCGTCGCTGACGGGAGTTCCTTTAACGGTGGATTCGGCCAAAGAGGTCCTTCGGGACGTGATGGCGCGCGAAGAAGCGGCCGCGCCAGTTTCGCTTGAAAAAATTCAGGAAGTCGTCGCCAAGCACTTTCATCTCGACTTTCATGACATGAAGTCCAAACGCCGGACGGACGCCATCGCTTTCCCGCGCCAGATCGCCATGTATCTGGCCAGAACCCTGACGGAGATGTCCACGACCCAGATCGGCGATTCCTTCGGCGGCAAGGACCACACGACGGTCATGCACGCCACCAATAAGGTGAAAGGCCGGCTGGACACAGATCCCTTCTTTACAGCACTCGTCAATAAAATTATTCAGGAAATCCGGTCGGGTCAGCCTGCCGGCAAGCAGGAATAGAACCTGCATAACTTCGCTTGACGGTGGATAACCTTCAGTGTTGTGGACATTGGGGACAAACGACGAGGGTTATCCAGAGGAAGTTCCGCATCATGATTCGTTGTAAAGTCGTTGAAAAGAATTAATTTAAGAGAGTAAAGAACGCTTATACTCCCCATACAGTCCTCTGCGACTACGACTACGATTTGTAATACAATATGGTAAGTATAGAGAACAGTATAAAACCAGCTATGCAAATTGTCTGCTCAAAGTCTGAACTCCTGAAAGGGATCCAGATCGTCCAATCAGCCGTTTCTTCCAAGAGTACCCTTCCTGTTCTATCGAATATTTTGATTGAAACACGTGCTAATCAATTAAAGCTGGCCGCGACTGACTTGGAGGTTGGCGTACGTTGCTTAATTAAAGCGGAGATCGTTAAAGAGGGTGCGTTGACGGTTCCTGCGAAGACATTCAGTGATTTTGTAAAAACGCTTTCAGATACGCAGGAAATTAAGATTGTGATGGAGGATACGACCAGGATGGAAGTGCGTTCAGGGAAGACGCGTTGCGTCCTATTGGGGCTACCCAAG
>Ga0326727_10028999_pt1 | contig 10015 bp, 9 predicted proteins | sample MB2enrmetagenome_FD_207643 | JGI IMG/M metagenome (GOLD analysis project Ga0326727, IMG submission 207643) | Lab enriched peat soil microbial communities from McLean, Ithaca, NY, United States - MB29MY | ecosystem: Environmental > Terrestrial > Soil > Wetlands > Peat | place: USA: New York...
CAGCCCGATCTTATTCGCAAGGCCTGTGTAGTAAATGGGTTGCGCTGTGTGCGCTCTCTACGGATTCACGATGCGAAGCTGCGGGGGCCCACTCCGTTGCGGAAGAGTGCCCCCCTAGTGGGCTGCCAACGACGGGTGTGGCAGGCGCTTGCAGGTGACAGAGATTGCAGGTGACAGAGAGAGAATCGATTGGTCGGCGGGTTTGCCCGTTGCGCTGGGCGGCGCTTTCGGGCGGCGAGACGGCGAACAACTTCGCCGGCTGAGGGCTGGACCTCTTTCGCCCGGCTTGTCGCTGCGCTGCCGGTGGTTTTGGCGTGCTTTTTGGCGGTGCCGAGGGTATGATGGAGGGGTGAGTTTGCGAACCCCGAAAGGACGCTTGAACATGCGACGGCATTTTCTTGTTGCCGCGGCGTTGATTGCCGCTTTATGCCCCTTGCGCCCGCTGTCCGCGATGCAGGGTGATTTGATCTCGGAAGAAACGGCCGCCCGACACGGTTTGGCGCGTCCCTGGTTTGCGCAGGTGGAGTTGGATAATGCGCGGGCAGGCATTCGCAGCGTAATCTTGTACGAAGGCGTGCTCTACGTGCAGACCGACACGGCCAGCATTCACGCCATCGACGCGGAGACGGGCAAGACGCTCTGGTCGAAGCCGATCGGTTCGCCGCAGTACCCGAGCATGCCCCCCGATGCCAGGGCGGACATGTTGGCGGTGGTCAACGGCTCGCGGCTGTACGTCGTCAACCGTTTCAACGGCGACCTTCTGTACGAGAAGGCGTGCAAGTACCCGCCCGGCGCCGGAGCGGCTTTGAGCTCGAAACACGCTTACGTGCCCAGCCTCGAGGGGTTGCTCGGGGCATATCAGGTCGAGGCGGCCGACGCGACGCCAAAGAAATTGGACAAAGCCGAGAGCGAACTCAGCCTGCCGGAGAAGCCGAAAAACGAGGAGGAGCGGCGGCAAAATGTGTCCGTCAAACAGAAGGCCCCTGCGCCGGTGTTCTGCCAGTCGTTTGGCCATGCGACGGTGCAGCCGCTGGTGACGCGCGACGATCTGGGCGGGGAATACGTGGTCTGGCCGACGGACCGCGGATACCTGAACCTCGGCCGCATCAACCGCGACGCCGAGAACTCGCTGGGGGTCAAGTATCGCCTGCAAACCGGCGCGACAATTCTGGCGCGGCCCGCCTATCTGCCGCCCGATCCGAAAACGCTTGGCGATAGCGGCATGGTCTTCGCCGTCTCCTGCGACGGATTCATATACGCCGTGCAAGAAGAGAGCGGGGAGACGTTGTGGCGGTTTTCGACCGGCGAGCCGATCGTGGAGTCGCCCGCGGCGATCGACGACAGCGTGTACGTCACCACGCAGCTTGGCGGCATGTATTCGCTAGACATCAAGAACGGCGCCAGCCGCTGGTTTGCTGAGAACGCGATGCGGTTCGTTGCCGCCAGCAAGACGCGGGTGTATGCAACCGACGGCAATGGGCACCTGCTGGTGCTCAGCGCCGCCAGCGGCGCCCGGCTCGATAGCATCCTCACCGGCGGAATTTCGTTGATTCTGGCGAATCCCGACACCGATCGCATCTACATGATCAGCAACAACGGCCTGATCCAGTGCTTCCGCGAAGCGGAGCAGACCGAACCGTTGCTTCACAACGCCGAGCGCAAGGCAGCGGCGAAGGCGGGCTTGACGCCGCCGCCGAAGAAAGAGGTGGAAAAGCCGAAGAAGGAACATGTCGCGCCGAAGACTCCCACCGTTCCGAAGGAGCACAAGCCGAAGAAAGAACCGAAACCGAAGGCCCCGAGAGAGCCCAAGCAGCCGAGGCGCAACAAGAAAGGCGGCGGTCAAGACCTCGGAAATCCAGGCGATCAGCCCGGCGGTCCGCAAGGCCCAGGCAGGGGTAGGGTTCCCAGACTTCCCAGGAACGGGAATGGCGGCGACAACAATCCGTTCTAAGCAGCGTTGCAGGTGTCGTGATTTCGCAGAGCGATCGAATCATGCCAGCGCGTTCACGTTTCGGCGTGCTGTTGGGCTTGTTGCTGGCGACCGCTCTGTCGGCGGCAGCCCGGGGCGGTTCGGATGAAGCGCGCGCCAAGCCGCGGCCGGCCAACTGGGCCACGAAGCTCGATCGGCCCGGCCTGCCGAATCTGTTCAAGATCGATGCCGGCCTCTATCGCGGCGCCCAGCCGACGGCCGAGGGAATCAAGGAGCTAAAGAAGCTCGGCGTGAAGACGATCATCGACCTGCGCGACAAGCACTCCGATAAAGACATTCTCGGCGACGCGAAGATCGCCTTCGAGCATATCCCGATGACGGCCTGGAATCCGAAGGAAGCGGACGTGGTGCGTTTTCTGCAAATCGTCAGCAACAAGGCCCGTCGGCCGGTGTTCGTTCACTGCCAACACGGCGCCGACCGCACCGGCACGATGTGTGCGATCTATCGCGTCGCGGTCGAGGGTTGGACCAAGCAGCAAGCGATCGACGAGATGACCCGCGGCGGCTTCGGTTTCCACCCCATCTACATGAACCTGCCGAAGTTCATCGAGAAGCTCGACATCAAGCAGGTCAAGGCGAAGGCGGGGCTGAAGAAGTAACGTCGACCGGGCGGCCGTCAATAGATGCATGCATCCAGCAGCGAGAGGACCTCTTCAAGCACGCCGTCGGACGCCCTCCCGATGCGAGCGGCCTTGCGTGTGACAAAGTCGACCGACTTGACCTGCTCGACCATCACGAAACCGGTGATCTTCGGATCACCCACAATCGCAACGTGGAACGGGAAACCGCGATCGGTATTCGTCAACGGACAAACGACGGCGAGCCCCGTGCGCTGATTGAAGAGGGTGTTGCTTACGACCAGGGCCGGCCGGCGGCCTTTCTGCTCATGGCCCGACTGCGGGTCGAAGTTGAGAGCGACGAAATCGCCTTTTTCGGGGACGTACCGCTTCATTCACCAAACCTCTCGGCCGACGGGCTTCCCCCAGTCGATTTCCTTGGCGCGATAGTTCTTGGGAATACGGGAAACTAGTTCTTTCAGGTTGCGTTTCCCGCGCACGTGTTTCACCGGGGCGATAACGATCACGCCGTCGCGCACGGCGACATCGACATCGTCGCCGACCGCAATGCTCGCGTCCTCTAGAACCCGTTTGGCAAGGCGAAGCCCCTGGCTGTTGCCCCATTTTTGGACTTTTGTCACCATAAGCGAGTCTCCGATGGATATACAAAGTATATCCTTTAGCAGCGGCGGCGTCAACACGTCACTGGCGGCGGCAAGGGCATCTCGCGCGACGGGCAGGCGTAAAAAGGGTCAGCGGTTGTCGAATTCCGACAGATTGGCGCCGAGCAGGCCGACGCGATGTCCGTTCTGGCGAAGAATGGTGGTTGCCTTGCCGTTGATAATCAGCAGTCTTTTCACGCGAAAATACTACTCGTACTGCAGCGCAATCAACAGGTTGAGCCGGGCGGCGCGCTCGGCGGGGAGCCAGGCGGCGGCGAGAATCACCACCAGCCCGACGCCGACGCATCCCAGCATGAGCGCTGGGTGCAGGGCGAACAGCGGGGCGTGACCGAGCAATTGCGCCGAACAGACGTTCATCACGTAGGCGCCGATCATGCCGCCGACCGTGCCGGTCAACATGCCGATCGCGCCGATCGTCAACGCCTGGGCGAGAATCGTCTTGCGGACTTGCCAGCGGGTCATGGCCACGACGCGGAGCAGGGCCAACTCGCGGGTCTGTTCGAGCACGTTCATTGTCAAGGTGTTGGCCACGGCGAAGGCGCCGACGATCAAGGCCAGCACCAGCAGGCCCCACAGGCCGGCGATCACCCCGCGGGTCATTTCGTCGATGCGCTGCAGCAGTTCGGCGAACGATTGCAGCATCAGGCCGTTCTCGGTGCAGAAGGTTCTCAACGCCGCGTGGACGGCGCCCGCCATTCGGGGCTTGGCATTGACGACGTACCAATCGACCCCCTCGACGTTCAACAGCCGCCGGGCGGTTTGGCCTTCCATGTAGACGACCATGCCGCCGACCATGTACGCGGTGGCCGTGGCGGCGACGCGAAGCTGTTTCGGGCCTTCGCGCGTCTCCAGCGTAATGTTGTCGCCGACGTTCGCTCCCAGGCGGTGCGCCAGGTTGGTACCGAGCACGACTTCGCCCGCCGAAAGACGCGCGCGGAGCGTGTCGTTGTCACCGGCCTTGATATCCAGCGGCAGTTCGCCCTTGCCGGTGAAATCGCGGACGAAAATCATGACCTGCTGCTTGCCGTCCGGCAGCTTCGCCGCCTCGACCGATCCGCTGATATATCGCAGCGAATCGACGTTAGCCGCGCCGTCGATTTTGCGAAGCCGGTCGATGTACGCTTCGGGCATCTTGGCCGACATGCCCGAACTGGTGTCCTGATTCATCGCGCGAACGATGAAATCCCCCTTGAGCGTCTTATTCGTCCAGACGTGGATGTCGTTGACCGTATCGAGGATGTTGGTCCCGAGGCTGACGGCAGTGCTGACGGCGACGTAGAGAATTCCGACGGTCAGCGAAGTCCGCACCAGCCGGCGGAGGATCTGTCGGCTGGCGATGCGGCCTTCCGTGCCCAACAGCGGATAGAGCGCCTTCGAAACCAACGAGGCCAGCGGATTGAGGATCATCGGAATCAACAGCAGGAACGCCACCGTGAACAACACGCCCACGATCGTCATCATCTTCGGGGGGAGATAGCCGAGGATGCAGCCGGCCACCGCCGCACCGGTGGCCAGGAACGTAGCCAGCGCGATGAAGGCATACCACAACGGGATGCGGCCGCGGCGGTCGGAGGCCACGAATCTCATCCCTTCCAACGGCGAGACCCGGCCGGCGATCCAGGCCGGGATGAACATCGCCAGCAGCGAAACGATCGGGCCGAGCAGTCCGGCGGTGATGAAGGGGAGCGGGGTGATCCGCAAGGCCGGCATGGGGGCGTTGTAGACTTTGCCCATCGATTGTGTCAGCAAGTACGCGCCGCCGAGTCCCGCCGCCGTGCCCAGCAGCGTGCCCACAAACCCCATCGCCAGCCCTTCGCTCAGCAGCATGTGGATAAGCTGCCGGCGGGTGGTGCCGATCGCCCGCAGCACCACCAGTTGCCGCCGCCGCTCGCCGACGTTCATCAGGAACGTGTTGAGAATCGTGACGAACGCCAGGGCGATAATCGTGACGTAGGCGAGATCGAGCCCCGCCCGCACCTTCTCGATCATCTCCTTCGAGAGGCTGGTGCGCTCGATCGGCGAGCGGACGGTGAGGAAGGGGGCGTCGCTTTCCGCCGCGCCGTTTTCCGCCGCAGTCGCGTGGGGCAATCGCGAGCGGATCGCTTCGGCTACGACTTTCTCGTCGACGCCATCCTGTAGCACGACGCTAATGATGTTCACTTCGCCGGCGTTGCCGAACAGCAGTTGAGCGGTCCGCAGCGGTAGGAAAATGACGTTGCCCTCTTTGAAGCCTGCCACTCCGCGAGGCGACAACAGGCCGCAAACCGTGAACAGCTTGACGAGTCCTCGCGAGGTCGTCAGTTTCACCTGATCGCCGACCTTGACGCCGAGCCCCTGGGCAAATCCCGACTCCAACAGGGCGTCGTGTCTCTTCTCGAAGAAGCGGCCCTGCTCCAATTCATAATCGCGGACGGCCCGGTCGCGCTCGGGGTCGATCCCGATGACGAACAGGCCGACCCTGCTTCTTAGATGGCGCAGCACGCTCAATCGTTGCACGGTGGGGACAGCGACTTTGACGCCGGGGGCCTTTTCGATTTCGGCCAAGACGCGCTGGTCGAAGAACCCGTCGCCGGCGGCCACGACTTCCAGGGCGGCCCTACCGGCCACGCTGGCGTACATCTCTTGGAACGCCCGATTCGTGGTGGCCGTGCCCACGGTCACGGCGACGACGGCGGCCACGCCGATGACAATGCTCAACAGTGTAAGCGTCGCCCGTCCCGGCCGGCTGAGAACCTCGCGAAGAGTGAACTTCCAGAGAACCATTGCATAGGGCGGAGGGCGGAAGGCGGAAGGCGGAATGAGACGTTCGTCTTTTCCACGCTCCGCCCTCCGCCTTCCGCCCTTCCCCCTTCCTTTAGACAATTCCCCGAAACAGACACGATCGCGCGGACTGCGCGTGTTCGCGCGATGCGGCTGCTTCCATGTCCTCTTCGGTCTCTTCCAGACCATCGCGCAAGCGTATCAGGCGATCGGCATGAGCGGCCACGTTGGCGTCGTGCGTCACCATCACGATCGTCTGATCCTCCTGGGTGGCCAGCCGCCGCAGCAGCGCCGTCACCTGCCGGCCGTTGGCGCTGTCGAGATTGCCGGTCGGCTCGTCGGCCAGGAGCAGGGCGGGACGAATGACCAAGGCCCTGGCGATTGCCACCCGCTGCTGTTCGCCGCCGGACAACGTGCTGGGCACATGGTCGCGGCGATGCGACATGCTCACCAGCCGGAGCGAATCGGCCGCGCGCTTGCGGGCCTCGGAAGACGACATGCCGCCGAGCTCCAACGGCAAGGCCACGTTTTCCTCGGCCGTGAACGCCGGCAGCAGGTTGAACGATTGGAAGATGAAGCCCATCCGCTCGCGGCGGACGATCGTGCGCTGATCGTCGTTCAACGTGGCCAGATCGACCCCTTCCAACAGCACTTGGCCGGAGGTCGGAGTCTCGACGCCCCCGAGGATGTGCAACAGCGTGCTCTTGCCCGAGCCCGAGGGGCCCATGATCGCCAGCAGCTCCCCCTTACGGACCTGGAGATTGATGCCGCGCAGGGCATGGACGCATACCTCGTCCTCCGTCCCATAGGCTTTTTTCAAGCTACGGGTTTCGAGCACGTACATCGGCAATCTCTCGGGAGGAGTTGCTGGGGGATGCAGCCTCTGCGGCTTCATCGATGCCTTCTTTCGCGGTTTTGCCGTATATGCCGCACGCGTCTCCTCGACGAGATCTCTCGAACAAGGAGCTTCAGCAGGCCACGTCTGCAAACATGGGCGGCACACCATACTTATATCAGAGGAACTATCCATCATACCGACATCTTGGACTGCGGGCAATTGGACCCACAATAGGTGGGGTACATCGCCCGAGAGCATAACTACATGGCATTTCCTGGCTAGCAGCCCGTTGAAAAAGGCCCACAGGTGGCACATGCTAGCATCGAATTCCTCGGGAAAAACGCAGCTAGCAGTGCTAGCAAAATCGACTTTTTCAACAGGCTGCTAGGCCGGGAACCCGCCCTATGCTCTTAGTGTCGGTTCTGACGGCGGCGGAAGTCGAGACTCTCGATGCTGATTCTCGCGCCGCGATAAAGTCTGTGGGTCAGGCAGAAGTTGCGGCCGCAAAAAGACTTCTCGACGGGTAGGGAAGGGCATTCGGCGGGAGGGGGACAGGAAACGAGGTCTGCTCGGCGAGGCTCCCTTGGGAAATTCCAAGAAAACGTACTCTTCACGCTCCGCGTGAAGCGATTCGGGCTCCGCCCGGGGCCGATCACTTTTCGATTGTAGGAGGCGACTCCTGTCGCCGATTGCCCGAAAATGGCCACAAAATCGGCGACAGGAGTCGCCTCCTACAATCCCATTTTGAAGAGCTGATTGGCCCTTGGGCTCCGCCTCCCTCTCGCGGAGCGAGAGGAGTACATCAAGAACCGTCCGCGGCAGCGGAACGGCGGTGCTGCTTCTTCTGCGAGAGCCGCCGCTTGTTGTCGATGCGCCGCCGCACCGACGACTTGGTGGGCCGGGTGGGCTTGCGAGGCCGCGGAGGCGTAGCCGCTTCGACGAGCAACTGCCGCAATTTTTCCAGGCAGTCGGCCACATTGCGGCCGGCGTCGCGAAAGCGTTGGCTGACGATCAACAAATCCCCTTCGGCCGTCACCTGGCGCCGGCATTTCGCCAGCAGCCGCCGCCGCACCGGCTCGGGCAGACTCGGACTGCTCATCACGGGCCAGCGGAGCAGGGCCTTCGTGTTCACTTTGTTGACATTTTGTCCCCCCGGCCCGCTGCTGCGCGCGAAAGTGAACTCGAACTCCCGCAACGGAATCTGTAGTTGTGGAGTGATGATGAGCATGGGGGGAGGGATAGAGGGATGAAGGATGAGGGGTTGGGGGCTTGAGAATTCGTACACACGTTGCAACGAGCAAACCGCTTGCGGTTTCGCACTGCCTACTGCCTACTGCCCACTACTCACCACCCACCAACCGCCGAAACGCCTCTTTTGCATGTTCGAGCAGCGAGCGGTAGTCGTCGGCCTCGACCTCTTCGCCGAGCAATTCTACGTCGTAGTAGCCGTCGTAGCCGCCGGCCTTCAGGGCGGCGACGATTTCGCCCAGCGGGACGATCCCCTCGCCCAGCCGGCAACGGTTTTGCTCGCCGTTTGGCGGCCGCCGGGCGTCGCCGAATTGGACGATCGCCACCTGCGGCACGATCTCGGCGATTCGGCCCGGCAAGTCTCCCTGCTGACCGAGATGGTACGTGTCGAGCATGATCTTGACGTGCGGGCTGGCCACGGTTTCGAGCAGATCGAGCGTTTCGTCGAGCGACGTGAGGAAGGTCCACTCGGCGGCGCAGCCGGGGTGCATGGGCTCGAAGGCCAGCGTCACTTCCAAGTCGGCGGCCAGCGGGATTAGTTCTTTGAGCGCCGCCTGTACGAGCCGGCGGGCGTGGTTGTAGGTATGGCCCGCGCGGGGGCCGCTGTAGAGCACCAACGTGCGGCAATCGAGAGCGGCGGCGGTTCGCACGGCCTCGGCGGCGTCCTCGACGCTCTCGCGATGGCTCCGCCCGTCGCTGCCGGTGAAGCCGCCGGCCCAAAACAGATGCGAGACCTTCAGCCCGCCGCCGCGAAGCAGATCGAGCGCCTTCGTTTGTCCGCAGTCGGAGAGTTTGTGCCGCCAGATGCCGACGGCCGGGATTCCCGCGGCCAGGTACTGTGCGATGTCCTCTTCAAAGGACCAACGAAAGGTGGTCGTCTCGCTGATCGACAGTTTCGCCATCCGTGTCCGCTCCGTCGCGAGTCGCTGCAAAAAAAGTTGGTTACGGCCGCTTCGCCGCGGCGGCAGCCGGCTTCGCTTTGGCGGCCGGCTTTGTCTCGGACTTCAAGTCCCACGCGGTCAGCCAGCGGGTATTCACCGGTTTCATCGCAAAATCGTCGTGCAAGCGTTTCTGGAAATCCACCATGTGGCCCGCGCCGTAAAAGATGGCGATCTTTTTCTTGCCGGCTGCGATCTGCTTTCGCAGCACGTCTGCCGCCACTTTGTTGCGTCCGCTGATCAAGGTGGAGCCTTTGGGCCCCTCGAAGGCTGCCAGGGCATCCTCGCTCTGCTGGAACTGCTCGGCCAGCAGCCGCTTCAACGACAGCGCGCGGTTCTTCGCGAAAAATGCGGCCAGCAGTTCCCCGCCGCTCAGGTCGTTCGACTGATTCTCCTTGGCCATCGCGTAGGTCAGCATGCGCGCGAACATCGTCCACGGGCTCTCGCCCCGTTGCTGCATCGAGCGGGCGAACTCGTCGGGCGACATGTCGGCATGAACCATGTTCTTGCGGGTATAGTCAATCCCGTTTAGTTGGAACTGGAGGTCGAGCAGGTCCTTCATGCCGTTTTGCAGCAGCGAGATCGGGTTGTCGCTGGGACGATCGCCCGGCTTGGGCGTCTTCGCCTCCTCGGGCGCGACCAACTCATAGAGGATGGCGTCGTACGTTTGGAACTCGCGGTTCAGTTGGCGGTAGTAGGCTGCATCGGCGATGTGAACAGCGGCCACCAGATCGACCGTCGGCGTGCCAGCGCCGGCGGCCGGGGCGAATCGCACAATCGCCGTCTCCAACGCCAGCGGCACGTTCTTCTTGTCGCGCGTCAACCGCAGGAACTGGGGCGTCGGTTTGTGCGGCGGGCGATGCGCCGGCGGCGGCGCGGCCGTTGCCATTTGTGACAACGATAATAGCACAAAAAGTGCCGCCAGCCGCGGCTTGAGGTTTCGCATCCGACACCCCGGAAAGTTCCGAAAAACGCAACGAGCCTTTGCACAAGTATAGTTT
>Ga0326727_10029000_pt1 | contig 10014 bp, 8 predicted proteins | sample MB2enrmetagenome_FD_207643 | JGI IMG/M metagenome (GOLD analysis project Ga0326727, IMG submission 207643) | Lab enriched peat soil microbial communities from McLean, Ithaca, NY, United States - MB29MY | ecosystem: Environmental > Terrestrial > Soil > Wetlands > Peat | place: USA: New York...
ATGACAATTTGTCAACCACTGTCGGGCCGCAGGGGTTGACAATCAGCTCCCCCGTTGCCACATTAAGCTTAGGGGTAAAAGGGGGTTCGGGCGGCCGGGAGAAAAGCGCGCTTGCTTTTTTCGCGCGCCGCCGCCCGTTGAACGCAAGTCCTGTAGAGACAACAGAATAACGCTCCTCCCCGCCGGGTAACGCGGCCGTCCCTTGCTCTCGTCCGGATGCCCCCAGGAACGATGGGCGGCCGTCGGGAAATGAGCGACCGGCAAAAAGCAGCGGCAGTCCACGGGATTCTTAGCTTTTCCGTAAGGGGTGCGGCCCGCGGCCGGCCCCTGAACTCCACGAAGGAGGCATGCGTCATGAAGCAGATCGAGATAGCGGCGATAGGCGAGCCCGATTATGCCTCATGGGACAGTTTCGTTACCGCCTCGGATAACGGCACGCTTTTCCACAAATCTTACTGGCTGAACGCATCCGGCAGACCGTTCGACCTCTGGGGCGCGTACAGATCGAGCAACCTGGTCGGCGGCTACGTCGCCTCCCGCAAGAGTGTCTTAGGGCTTCCCATGGCCGGCGCCCCCTTCATGACGTTTTACTCCGGCTTCGTAGTCAAGAAACCGGAGGGGAGCCTCGTCCACCAGATATCCTTCCAGCAGGAGGTAGCTTCAGCATTTGCCAGGTTCCTGCCCGAAAAGTACTCCTGGGGCATATCGCTCTTCTCCCCCGGCGTCGATTGCATGTTGCCCTTTATCTGGGACGATTTCATCGTCAGACCCTGGTATACCTACCGCCTCGACATCACGGACCTCGACAAGGTCTGGGAAGGACTGCACCAGCAGAGGCGACAGGCCATAAGGGGCGCGAGGGCGGCGGGCGTGCGCGTGCTGACCGACGTCGCCGCCGATAAGGTCGTGGCGGTCGTACGGCAGACGTACGATAGGCAGGGGTTGCGTTTCAAGGCCGGGGAGGCGCGCGCCTACCTGGCGGAGCTGCAAAAAAGGAAGCAGTGCAGGATGTTCCTTTCGGTAGACAAGGAAGGCAGGGAGCTGGCCGCTATTTGCGCGGTGTGGGACGAGCGCAGGGTCTATGCCCTGATGGGAGGCTTCAGTGACGATCACAACGGCGGTGCCTCGCCCCTGGCGTGGTGGGAAATGATAAGATTCGCCTCCGAGGAGCTGGGTCTGAAGGAGCTCGACACGCAGGGGACCCAACTCCCTCGCCTGGAGGCCTTCCAGAGGAAGTACGGGTGCAGGCTGACCCCGCATTACGAAATCAGGTGGGGGAAGGCGATAGGGACGCTGGTGGGGATCAACCGCTTCCTGTCGCACCTGATGGTCCTGATATAGTCCTGCCTTTCCGCGCGCGTGGTGGGGCCGCGATCTTTTCGCGGACGCCGCGCGCTAAGTCGTATCGGCCGGTTCCGGCAACAACTTTTTCTGCGTTTCGGTGGGCGCTTCCACTATCTCGATATATTGATCGAGTCCCAGTGCCCTAAACCATTCCTTGATGATGGCGCCATAGTGGCTTGAGGCGAAAGCGTCAGCGCCGGGCAGGGGCACCTTGAGAGACAACAGGCCCCTCGAAGAGAAGCTATTCGAGACCAGCAAATGCACCATACGTACGACGGTCGATACGGCAAACGATTCTTCGTCGAACGCGATCGTATCCTCAAGCAGCACTTCGCTAAGATAAGGCGGCAGATGAAACCTGTCGATTACCTTAAGGCCTATGAAGACGTTGAACTTGTCCGGAAAGCCGGGGGGCAGCCGGTGCTTTTGCTCCTTTTCATCGTATATAAGGGCTATCATCCTGCCTATTTCAAGAAACAGCCCGGCGAGCTCCACCTTGCTCGCACCCTCGCGCGGCAACCCGAGCCTGATTGCCGTAATCTTCCCAAGGACCGATGTGGCGATGGCTTTCGCGAGAAGCCGCCTCGTGTTGGGGCTGCTCGCTATCTGGAGAAGCGACAGCATGATAATGTACGTCTTCGTGTGAGCGGTGCCGAGCCGCATTGCCACTTCAAAAAAGGAGGTGACGTCTCCCTTTCGCAGCCTGCCGTAATAGATGGAGTTGCCTATGCCGTACAACCTCGCGCTGATCGCCTGGTTCAGCATGTCCTTAATCGATTCTATCTGCCTCTGGTGGGCGTATTCGTTGTCGAGTATATCCATGACTTCCGGTCTGAACCCGAAGCTCATGCCTTCAACAAACCTCTCCTCCATATCGAGAAGGATTTCCCCGTCTTCCCTGGAGAGGTCTCTCTCAATGGCTTTCATCTGTTCTTCGGCAGGCGTAAGCATGTCACCCCTCGTCTTTTGCCCGTTCGGCCTTAAGGCTGTAGACGCGAACAGCGCCGGAGACAGGCAAGGCCAATGAGAACGGGCATCCGTAAGGATTATCGGCGGCTATTTCCAATACTTGACGTGGGGGCCGGGATATTTTCGCGTCCGACCCACGCACTCGATTGTGCGGGGGTGCGAACATGTGAAGAAATTGCTTTTCCCATTGGTCTGCTTTTGGTCTGGTGGGTATTCTTGAAGTTTGTTGGGAGGAAGAAGTCGTTTACGGTGGCATGGTTTTCGCGGCCCCTCAGGGGGGTGGGTATTTGGTCAACCCATCATCTGCCCCCGAAGGTCCCGAGGTCGAAGTCCATAAACGTCTGGTCGCTCACGGCTTGCGACCGGCCCAGGATTAGGTGCGTCGGCCCATCGGTGGGGTCGCAGTTCTCGCCCTGAAAGCATTCGATGTTGTAGTCCACGCGCACAAAGCGGTCGAGCAGAAATGGCAGGCCGTTCGACGCCAGCGGGGCCGGATGGTCCATCACCTGGAAGTGGAGGTGGGGCTGGGTGGAGCCCCCTGAATTGCCGAGCAGGCCGAGCAGGTCGCCCCGCCGCACAAAGTCGCCTGGAGAGACCCGGAGACTGCTGGGGATAAGATGGGCGTAGAGGGCGTAATGCCCCTCGTCGAACTGTAAAACCACGTAGTTGCCCGCCAGGGTGGCGGGCTCCAGGTCGATTTCGGGCTCTTTAGTTGGCACATTATCGGGAATGCCGTCCAGGACGGCAACGACCTTGGCGTCGGCCGCGGCGAGAAGTTTCGCACCGTAGGCAAAGTAGCTCGCGTTAAGTAGCGGATCGCCGGCAAAGGTAGACCCGTTCGACCCAAGCTTCACCCAGTCGACCGCAAGCTTTTCGGGTCGCCATACGTCCCCATCGACCGTCACGGCCACCCGGCGGTGAACCGAAAAATTCGAGGGACCGTTCGGGGTCCACCAGAGCGCGCCCTCAAGGGGAGGGCTGATCTTGATGGGAGCCGACGGGGAGACGCTTACAGGGTCGGACAGGACGGTCTGACCGGTTATGCTGCCGTCGGCGGATTCTACGGTAAGGGAGGCGGCGAGACGATCCGGGACTGATGCGGCGTTTTTGAAGTCGAGGAAGATGAAGAGGAAGGCGGCCCCGCCCTGCGCAACGAGCGGGTCCTGCGGTGCCCCGTAGTTTCCCGCAATGGTGCTAAATATCTCGCGCAGCCTGTCTCCGGCATACGACCAGGTGAAGACGCTCGCCCCCTCCAGCGTCCCGACAACCTGCAGGGCGTCGATGCGAACGCCGACCGCGTTGAGGTTGCTGACCGTCAGCTCGTAGGCGACATGCTGGCGGCCGTCTCCGGCAAATGCGACGACCTCGTGCGATGAAGGCATGACGGCGACCTTCAGAGGGAACGCCGCTTGTGCGCCCCCGTGGCGCGAGGCGACACCGGCAAGCTCGAAAAGAAGGATCATGGCTATAGCGGCCACTACTATAAACCTTTTCATTTTTTTCCTCACCTCGGGTGGAATTCCGTCCACATAAGACCGTTCCTATGTGGTCCCGGAGGATTTCAGCACTAAACGTGATGGACGGAATAAAAACTGCAACTGATATGCCAGAGCTAACAGGCCCGATTGCGAAGCTATAAGGATTGCGGACGATTATAGCCTGTAAGGAAAAGGGACATGCATGCCCAGGACTACGGTGCACAATAACTTGAAATGTTGGTTCTCTTAGCACACATTGTTTGTGTCTTAATTGTTTACAGAATCGTCGAGTCACATATTCGGCCGGGGCACTGGTATTCTGGGCTGTCGCTCTCTCGTGGCAATCCGTATCTTGAGCCAAGGGGTTGCACGCTTTCTTCGTAGGTAAATGCTCACTGCCATTCTTGCGCGCGATCGGAGGGATTTTTGCGCTTCGCGTCGGCAAAAGATCGCTTTACCGCGCAGCGCCGCGAAAGTAAACCCGGCCGCTCTATCCGCCCAGGATGTCTTTGATCTTATCTAATAGCACCGCCGGAGCGACGGGCTTCTGGATGAAGGCGGGGGCGTCTTTTGCGTCCTTCGCGCCCCGGCCGGTGAGGCCGTCTCTGGCCCTGGCCGTTATGAAGACGGCCTTGACGCCTGGGTGCGCCTTCCTCAAGAATTCGTAAACGTCCTTTCCGCTCTTCTTTGGCATGTCCATGTCGAGGAGGAGGAGCTTCACGATCTCTTTGTTGTCGATGAAGGTTTGGATCGCCTCCTCGCCGTCCGCCGCCTCGAGCACGCCGTATCCGTGCGCCCGAAGGACCTCCGCAACCGCGCCGCGCACGGCCGGGTCATCGTCCGCAAGAAGGAGTATCTCCTGCCCTTTTTCAGGTGTTGCCGGCTGCGCAGCGGATGCTTTCGCAGCCGGTATGCTTTCCGGGACCAGCGGCAGATAGATGCGCAGGCCGGCGCCGGGGAAGGCGATGCGCCCCCCATGGCGCCGCAACACGCCGTAGGCTGACGATAGGCGGAGCGCCTTGCCGCTGTCCGACCTTTCCGGCGCAGAGGCCGCCGGCGGCGTGGGCGTGCTGCCCTCACCCGGCTTGTCTGCCCCGGACGCCCCTGTCCATGCGATGGAGATCGTCCCGTAGGCGCGCCCCGCCGGCTCCGCGCCAACATCGACGCCGCCCGCCGGAGGCGTTACGCCTGCCGCGCGGGCCGTCTCCATGCGCAGGCGCTTCTCGCCGGGCAGGCAGTCCCAGAGGTCGGCGGCCAGGCAGACGATCGATTCCTGGAGCTGCCGGGTGTCCGCCGCTACGACGAGGCGCTCCCGGGTCAGCTTCACGCTTATTTCCGTGCCGTCCGAAAGCAGGGCAGCGACCGCTCCCCGCGCCACGTCGTTCAGGTCGGCAGGCGCGAAAGATGACTCCTGGTTGCCGCCGCCGGCGTAGGCCCGGACAAGGGCGGCCGCCGTCTCGGAGGCGTTGACGACCAACTCGGCGTACCTCTTCATCTTCTCGTCGCCTGCGCTCGACTTGAGGAGGCTCGCGTATCCCATGAGGGCCATCAGGCTGTTGCCGATCTCGTGGGACAGCTTCCCGGCGAACTCGCCGAAGCTTTCGACCGACCGGCGGAGCCGCCATTCGAGCATGGCCCGCTCGATCTCCGCCCTTTTCTGCTCCGTGATGTCCCTCACGCATATCAGGAAGGCAGGATCGGGGGAAGGGATCGGCGTTACCGAGACCTCGATCAGGGACGGCGTGCCGTCCCTGTGCACACCCGTGGTCTCATACCTCGCCTGCCCGCCTCCGAGAACGCGGGCTATATCTACAAGCGACCGGGCACCGGGGTCGGCAGGGCGGCCGGGAGCTTCAGGGACAGCGGCGTCCGGGGGTGTGCCGGGGTCGCCGGCGGGTGTGGGTGCGGCCCACCCCAGGATCTCCAGGAACCTCGGGTTCGCGTAGAGCTCACCCTTCAGAATCGCGATGCCTTCGCCCAGCTCGTCCATAGCGGTTTTCCGCCTTTCGCCTATCTCTCCTCGCTTCCGGACCGTCCGGTCAGGCAGCACGACACCCGATGCCGGCGCGTCGCTCCAGCCGCCGCTCGATGCACAGGCCGCCGTTTCTCCAAAAGCCTTTAGCCCCGGGGCGCCCTCTCACTGCCGCCTCAGGCGACCTTCAAGGCCCCGACAGGTGTTTTAACATCTTCGGTTTCGGAAATCCGCGTGCCCGGCTGTCAGGCTGGAGATTGTCCGGAGGGCCGGTTCAATGGGGCCGTTCCTGTTTTGTCGCGCATTCACCCGAGGCCCGGGCTTAAGTATGCTATTTTACTAACGATGTATGACGACTGTCAAGAGAAATCCGACTGGGGAAACCTCGATCGCCGATCTACTTTCTTCCCCGCCCGTCGTCGCGTGCTCTCACCGCGGGAAAGAGACGGCCGGGGTTTTCCGAAGAACAGGCCCCCGGTCCTTCCACTCTCAGTCGATCTTTTTCAGCTCCGCGCGCAGGTGGCTGGCCTGGGAGCTTATGAAATGGCCCTTCAGCACCCCCGGCTCGTTCTTGTCCAGGGTGAACGAGAAGGTATAGCGGCCGCTCGACCCCTTGCGCATGGCGCGCTTCGGCAGCCCCTCGACGGACCCGGATACCGAGTGCGACGCACCTGGCCCTTTAAGGGGCCGATAGGGATGGACCTCGAATTCCAGCGTGACAGTCCCGGCGGCCCGGCTCACTTTTGCCCTCTCCACCCTCCTCCAGTCGGGGGCGCAGTGGCAGCTACCGTTGGCAGTCGTATATTCCCCGAACGAATGGACTAACCTGGCCGTTTCATTGTCGATCTGCTCGACGTAGAGCAGGCAGTCCCAGCCCAGCCGCGAATTCCACTCGCCTGCCCACGTGCCCGACAGGGCCTTGACCTCGTCCGGCAGCGCTGGGCCGGGCGGCTCGATCCTGACATCGGACATCACCGGGGCCTTCTGCTGGGACGTCGTGAGGGCGACGCAGCAGGAGACGACGAGCAGAACCGCAAGGACCATGCCGGTTTTCAATGCTTTTCTATGCTTCAAGTATCCCGCCCCCCTTGAAATGCAAAGCGGAGACCCAACCCGCTTTTCCGGCTTTCACTCTACTGCGCTACGACATCAAAGACCTGCTCCGTCACCTTGCGGTCGCCGTACCACAGCTCGAAGCGCCATTCGCCCGGCACGATCTCGTACGGGTAGTCGAAGCCGTATCCTTCTATGGCGTTCGTGACCGCCCCTTCCGCGTCCGTTTTGTAAGATACGGTCCTCTCATAGCCCTTGGTGACGGTGCCGTCCGGCTTGCGCATCGGTGGGAAAGCGACAATCTTGCGAAAATTGACAGTCGTCGAGGCAGGCAGGCCCGTCACGACGAACCTCAAGCCGAAACGGACGCCGAGCCGCGCCGGCACCGTATGCGACGCGCTCGTAAACCGGACCGTGTCCGACCGTATAATCTGTGACATACCGGTAGGCGTGCCCGGCGCACTGACTCTTTGCCCCGATTCGGCCGTGTAGGTCCCCGAAGCAAGCACAGTGCATTTCACGTCTCCCTGGGGCGCCCCCATTGCAGCAGGCGCAAAAAACGCCAGCGCCAAACCAGCCAAGCAGCATCTGACAACGGTCCGGTCCATAGCGAGTTGCCCTCCTTACGGTTGTATTGACCGAATCATCATACATGCCCCGGCCCGTTGTCAAGACAAAAAATAGACCGCCGCGGGAGATTACGCCCGCAGCGCCGCCAGGTAGTTGGTCCCTTTGAATATCTCCCAGGCCTCGTCGTACCTGTCTATCGGCGCCAGTCCCCGGCGCACTATGCGGTGGATGCGGTAGCGCGGCGCAAGGAGCTCGAAGAAATCCCTGAAGAACGTCCTCGAATCGATATTACAGTCCCCGAACTCGAAGTGTATATGGCCGATGCGGCCCGATTCGATCATCCCGGATGCCCCTTGCAGTACCTTGAGCTCGTGTCCTTCCACGTCCATCTTGAGGAGGTCGATAGCGTCGATCCCTTCGGCCTCGCAGAAGCGGTCCACCGTCGTGCAGCGGACCTGGCCGGCCGACGCCGCCGGCACGCCGGGCCGCCTGTAGTGGGAGGCAAGGAAAGGCCTCTGACCGTCCGAATAAAGCGGCAGCGTCTCTTCCCTGTCGCTCAGGCCCACGTTGTAACAATGGACGCAATCGGCCATCCGGTATCTCGAGCTCAAAAGCACGCAAGTCGCCTCGTTCGGCTCGAAACAATAGACCTGCGCCATGTCGCCGAAGGCGGCAAGCACCAGCTCCGTGTACGCCCCCGTGTTCGCCCCCGCGTCGAAGGCCACGAACGGCCTCACCGGGTCATATCCCCGCGCCAGGTAGCGGAGCACCCAGTCCTCGCCGCTGTCGTTCGTGAGGACCCCCCGGCCATAATTCATCCTGTGCAGGGCCAGCCTGTGGAGCCGCTTCCAGAGGGGCTGGAAGAACGGCCCGGAAAACGCGTTGCCGATCCTTCGCGCGTTCATGCATTAATTTCTACCACAAGGACGACGGGAAAGAAATACGAGACGGCCGCGGCCTATTCGTTCACAGCCATCACCACCCAGGAATGGGTGTTGTGGAGGAGGCTCGTATCGACGTCGCAGCCGAGGAACCTGCGCACCCCCGGCGCGATGCCTTCCTTGATTTCCGGGATAGCGCCCTCCGGCAGGACCGTCTCTTCGAGGTCGATCTTCTGGCTTACCACTACGCCGGTCCTGCCCCGGTCCAGCCTGTCGCGCCATGCGCCGGGGTTATCGAAGGGCACGAAGGCGTTTTCGAAGATTACGAAGCGGCTGAAATGGAGTGAGAACAGTCCGTCGATCTCGTCGAAAGAAAAGCCGTGCCTGCCGAGCATCTCGGAGTTCGGCGTGCCGACGATGACGAGGCCGCCCTTCCGCGTGATGCGCTTCAACTCCGACAGCGCCTGCCCCTCTTTCCCGTATTCTTTGACGTGCTCCAGCACTTCGGAGCATACGGATAAGTCGAAGGCGCCGCCGGGCGCCCGGTCCATGCGCGTTATGAGCTGCACGTCGAACTCGGCGCAGTCGCCGTAGCGCGACCTTGCGTATTCGACGGCCGCCCTCGACGCGTCGTACCCGTGGACGGAAGAGGCGCCCTGCTCTTTCAATATCCGGCAGCCGTACCCGCTGCCGCAGCCGATATCGGCGACCTTCCGGCCCCCGGCGAACTGGGCCGCAAACAGGTAGAACTTCCGGTGGTTCAGGAAATTCCTGACCGCTGTCTCCGTCGCCGCTTTCTGCGTCCCGTCCGAGGAGATTTCGATCCGGTCAGGATAGACCCTCTTGTAGTCCTCGTAGTAATACGTCCGCTTTATCCTGGCCCCCAGGGCCTTCAAGTGCTTGAGGACCTTTTTCATCGATGCGCCTGCCCCCGCAGTCCCGTACTTATATCATCGCAGGAGGGCGGCGTCAAGGCGCAGCGCGTGGCGTTACCTCTTGTGTCGCACCTGACAAAGGAATGGGCCGTCCTGGGGCGAAAGCCCTGTCATTTTGCTTGAAAAGCGGGCACGGGGGGTATAGGCTGTTTTGGACTGCATGGTCGCCGCCTGCGGTTATCGAAGGCGGCCAATAAGGAGGACCGTCACGGGACAGGGCGGCAAGAAGGCGCAGACAGTGACCAGGCAAGAGCTGGTGGCCGAGCTTGCGGACATGAAGCGGCAGGTCGCCGGGTTGCGGAAGGCGGAGAAGCGCCAGGCAGAGACCATTGAGGCCCTTCGAAAAAACGGGGGGCAGTACAGGGACCTCGTCGAGCTCGCCAAGAGCATCATCGTGCGGATGGACCCGGCAGGGAACGTCACTTTCGTGAACGAATACGCCCGGCAGTTCTTCGGATACGGGCCTGACGAGCTGACCGGCAGGAACGTCGTCGGGATGATAGTGCCCGTCTACGAGTCCTCCGGGCGGCAGCTCACGGAACTGATCGCCGCGCTTTGCAAGTCGCCCGACCGGCTGGCCGTGAACGAGAACGAGAACGTGCGGAAGGACGGCAGCCGCGTTTGGGTGCTCTGGAGCAACAAGGGCGTCTTCAACAAAAAAGGGGAGCTCACGGCGATCCTTAGCGTGGGCAGCGACATAACAGCCCGGAAGCAGGCGGAAGGGGTTTTGAAGGCCTCGAACACCCGCCTCGGGGCGCTCGTCAGAGAGAAAACCGCCCGGCTCAGGGAGATCATCGCCCAGCAGAAGAAAG
>Ga0326727_10029001_pt1 | contig 10014 bp, 12 predicted proteins | sample MB2enrmetagenome_FD_207643 | JGI IMG/M metagenome (GOLD analysis project Ga0326727, IMG submission 207643) | Lab enriched peat soil microbial communities from McLean, Ithaca, NY, United States - MB29MY | ecosystem: Environmental > Terrestrial > Soil > Wetlands > Peat | place: USA: New York...
GTGGCTGATGGTTAATTTAGCATTAATGGAGTTTGTAAGACAAATTGAAATCTATGTCTGATTGTCTCTTATGCAATGCTTTAGCAATCTTGCGTTTCGTAACCGGCTTTGCCGGCAGACCACGTTCGATTCTTACGATTGTGCCAAAGGATACTCCTGCTTTCGTTGACAGATCGATGATACTTAATCCATTTTCCAGTCTTAACTCTTTTAATGTTTTCATATCATTTAGGAAATTATAGATTAGGCACTATATATTCATACGCGAATTGATACTGGTAACATCAGTCGATTCCAAACCGCTCTTACGACGTCTGTCCAACGATGTGCATAGCTATGCGATACCTTTTCATTTTCCTGTAAGGAGAAAATAAATACAACAACAAAGGACTAAAGTTACCTTTTGTTATTACTGCCCCGAGTAATGCAGAATAATGCCATCAGTTCCTACAGTATAGACGTCAGACGAGGAACTTCCCCAGATGGCGCTCAATGTATCGCTTGTGCCACTAGGCATATTACTCCACGTATTCCCGTCGTAATGCAGGATAGTGCCTCCACTACCCACGGAGTAGACATCCGTCGGAGAACTGCCCCAGACCGCGCCAAGATCGGCTGTATTGCTACCACTGTCCATGTTACTCCACGAATTACCGTTGTAATGCATGATTATGCCTCCATTCCCGACGGCGAAGACGTCGGACGAGGAACTACCCCAGATAGCATAAAATGTATTGCTCGTGCCGGTGGGCATACTACTCCATGCATTACCATCATAATGAAGTATTATCCCTCCACTACCTACGGCGAAAACATCAGTCGAAGAACTACCCCAAACGTCCCATAACGTACTTGCCGGAATACCTTGGGTTATCTTACTCCATTTTGTGCCATTGTAATGCATAATTCCGCTGGGCGCCTCAGTAGCATAAACATCGGAGGATGAACTGCCCCAGACGGCATAGAACGTACTACTCGTACCGGTAGGCATATTACTCCATGCATTGCCATCATAATGAAGAATTTTGCCGCCACCAAGTCCTACAGCGAAAACATCAGACGAGGAACTACCCCAAACGGCATTAAGATAAATTTTTGTACCGCTGGTCATATTACTCCATGCATTACCATCATAATGCAGGATAGTACCTACGTTACCTACCGCGTAAACATCGGACGAGGAGGTTCCCCAGATAGAGACAAGGTTAAATTGATTAATAATGCTGTTATTTTCTGATGTCCATTCAGAAGTGACGGTAGTACTAGTTGTTGTGGTTGTCTGAATAGATGAACTAGCGCAGCTAATGATTGTGAGGCATAAAATTAGCGCCATGAACAAGATAACCAATTTTTTCAAAGTTAATTCTCCCGCTAATAAATGTTTTAATAATCAACAGATGTAAATAATTCTCTTATATATTTCATTATTCACATGAAATACATAATTCCGATAAATTGATAGGATTATAGCAGAAATGAAGGAAAAGTAAAACACACACTCCGATATTTTCCAGAAAACGAGGTTTGTTATAGGACAAATGCAGAAATTCACGGCTAAGCAGATTATTAACAAAAGAGATATTATGCCCTCCAATAAACAATACATTCAAACTAATTCTTTACAGTCTGAACAACTTACTGAAGAACCCCTGTTTAGGCACTACTCCATTCTTGAACAAATCAACGGCTTTTTCATCGTCCAATCTCAGAGAATATGAAATCCACTGTCCCTTATCGTTCAAGACAGCTGCCGGAACACTCCCAAATGCATTCTCGTACATCTGATAGAGGATGTAATCACCCATTTCATTGTAAAATCCTTCATTATTGGCTTGAGTGATTCCGCGTAAAGAATCTTTCAGGAAGGTCTGAACTTCACCCAATAATAACCATGCGTCTTTGTCCATCCGGTCAAGGAATATATTGAAAGTGTAGATTACATGTACAGTGTAGAAGTAATTCTGTAGCCATTGTCGCGCTTTAAACGGATATTTGTCCTCTATATGAGCGTGTAATTGAGTGAGTGTTGTTTCACCAACGCTCTCAGGACCAACAATATCGCGATCAATGGTTGTGACTACAGTGTCGCCAGCACTTAAGATTTCGACTCGGTCCCAGAGCTGCTCTGTGCCGGCAGCAAGTTTTATGCGGTCTGAAAGTGATTTCATTACGCCGAACGGAATAACCTTTTGTGAAGGTGTTAATAGTCGAACTTTGTAGCTCATACTACAATATTAGCTTATTGTCGCATGCTAGTGAATGCGATCGTCCCGCTTTTAAATACCCATGCCTATTACCACATGAGTACTACAGGCATACTACTGAGTTCATGTGTCGCCAGCACGACATCAATTAAGCCTATTCTGCACTACATTTAATATTAGTGGATCCTTACAGAACAACCAGGCATTTTGACTTTAGCGATTTCTCACCACGTATTAATCCTTATGTCACATAAAAATCAGCCAAATGATTGATGCGCGGTGATTTATAAACATATAAAGTATTCTTTAATGGTAACTGGAATAGCTGAATGGGCACCAGAAATATTTTGCTCCATCATTGAGGTGCAAAAGAGTGAAAAGCACAATGAGTAAAAAATTATTCCGTATAAGATGGTTAGTGATGTCCGAGAGAAGTAGATATAGCTACCTTTGGTCACGGACAGAACAACATTTGTAATTCTAAAAAATGGCCTGATGATTAATAGTAAACCTCACGTAATGCTTCATGTTGCCAAAGTATTATTTATTATCGATCGAATCTTCCAGACGGTTTATGGAATCACTAAACTCGCCCTTGAGCCTATCGAGGCATTTTACCATAAGACGGGCAACTTCGATTTGTAACATTATAGTGGGATAGTTAGCAGGATTCTCTTTTATTACCTGTGCCAATATTTGGCGGATTTCATCTTCTGAAGGCATCAAACCTTTAAAATTGTCAGTCATTTGATTCACTCATCCTAATCCTGATATATTGCTTCATTAGCAATGCAACATTAGTCGCAGCCAATAATGCACCTGATTACGTGGCTACTATATCTTTGTTAAATAGTTCATGGTAGAATTGTGTCACTCCTCATCCGTCATGAGATCATAAAATGCCTAGACGTTTTAACAAAGAAGATCTGCTAGAGTTAGCTCTAATCCTGTTCTTTATGGGAGTGGGAGTACTTCTCGGCTGGCTTATTTGGGGTATGAAATAAGGTTGCACGTTGTATATTTAATTACTCCTTCCTGATGTCCTTTTTCGGATCAAATATATCGTATCGTTGGTAGCAGTCATGCACAGTGTTTATAACTTCGGCCTTCGTCATAGGCGGTTTATTCTTCTCATTCCATTTCAAGCATATAGCCAGGCTTTCCTCCTCGGCAAAGCGCCAAACTAGAAGATTGCCGATAATACTGACAAGGCGCGAATGCCGTTGCCCTTGCTGGACTCCAGAGAATTGACACAATTCAAATCATGCCGCATTCCTTCTTGCCAATGTAGCGCTGCTGCTATTGAATAGTTATAAAATCAAAAAGGAAATAATTACAAATTTATTCCATTTCCATGAACATTTAGGCTCACAGAAAAGGCAAAACGGTCGGAAAATCCGTACCCATCCTTAGAACAACCATCCCTATGTTTGTTAAGCCACAGGTAAAAGTATGTGAGCCCTGAATTAAGCAAATATAATTATAGGTCAATAAAAATTTGGACAATTGTGCAATACCATCTTGGCTATTAGACAAACAGGTTTTTTTAACCAAATGTCTACCCATTAAATAACCTGTTAGTGTGCATGGTGGTTATGAGATTCATCCATCCTAATTTTTACAGAACGTTTACAAACCGGTAATGAAGGTTTTACACTGTTCTGATATAGTACATTTAGTTTCAGAACGTTTGAGAGATTAATATGAAAAAGAATATTTTGTTATCAAGTTTATGCACTCTTATTTTATTTTCTGGTCTATCGGCGGGATGCAGCACAATCATTTCAAAAACAACTTCAACTTCGATCACAGATAATAATTCAGTAACTACAACCAGTTTGACTACATCCGCTTTCTCTTCTACAAGCATTTTGACGACTACCATCCCATTGCCTACGGCCACTGCGGTGCTTGGAACCACCACAACTCAGACAACAGCTTCAACAAACGGGACAATTGCCATTACCTCACCAACCACAACAGCGTCAACGATTCCCGCTCAATACCAATCGCTCTACAATCAACTGCAAGGATATATTACGGCAGACCTTAATCAAATCAATTCGGCTTGGAATGGCAGCAGTTATCCCGTGAATTACTCGGCTGAGCTTCTTACCGCAGACGCAAATGCTGGACCGGGTATTCTTCAGCCCGCAGATCAGGAAATGATGGCCGAAGAACTTAACGCAGAGGCTTCCATGGGAGTTAAGGCAATCACGGTTCAAATCGGGTTCCCGATTTTCGATCCTAATTTTTATGAGTTATCGGGGCAGAACGCTGCTCAGGCACAACAGACAGTCCAAAACTGGATTAGCTATTATCAAGGGGTGGCACAGGCAATCCATAGCCGGGGACTCAAAATGATCGTTGAATCAAACCCCCTTTTAAGTTATTACATTAGCAGCGACTCTTCATTCAATCCTGGTGATTATTTCAAATCTTTGGACTTTGTTACCTATGAGCAGCTCCGCAGCCAACACAACATCATTGTAGCCGAGCAGATTAAACCTGATTACTTGCTTCTGCAAACCGAACCTGATACAGATTCTGTGAATGATTTTCGAACCGAGCTAAACAATCCTTCACAAGATGTGGCAATGATCAGTAAATTTGTTAATGATCTACAAAATGCTGGCATTGCAGGTTTACACACTTCAATACAGCTTGGTTCTGGAGCTGGAGCGTGGCAACCAAGCTGGCAATCTTACATTTCAGGTCTATGCGCGATCCCAGGACTTGATAAAATTGACACGCATATCTATAATTTACAACCAAATGTTAACCAAATAGGAGAAATAGCGGTTGCTGAAAAGATTGCGGATATAGCACACAGTGCAGGAAAGGGCGCAAGCATTTCTGAGTTTTGGGCACATAAATCAGACGTTCTGCCTCAGTTGACCGGAGGCGGGAGCGATCCGCTTGCCGATATTCGTGCCCGCGACATGTTTAGTTTTTGGGCTCCCCTCGACGAGCAGTTTCTTAACTTAATGGGTGACCTTGCAAATTACAAGCATTTTGATTACATCAGCGGCTTCGGTTTTTACAACTGGTTCGCGCTTACCGATTACAATTCTGTGCAAAATCCTCCGGTTTATCCGGCTGCTAATAGTACGCAAAATGAGGTTTCCGATGAGCAGGTCACCGCAATGCAAAATAAATCTGCCAAACAAGCACTGGCAAACGGACAGCTTTCTATTATAGGTAAAGCATATCAGACCGTGATTGCCAATGAACCTTGATTGATCCCTTATTGTATCAATTCAACGTCTATTTGATCACCAAAATTGGAGCGGAGACTCTTTTTAAGATTTTCTAAGCTTTTATTGTTCTCCATTTCGACTACCAGTTCTCTCTCGTCTAAAACCTTTAGTCTTCCGAATTCACCAACTACTTCGATTACCTTCGACGGATCTACTGTTATCCAGCCTTTCATTCTGCGCAATAACTCGTCACCTTTGAAAGCCCTCTCAATTGTAAGGTCGATTTGTCGTTGCTTGGCTTCCCAGCCAATAATAGCCGGATGCACAATGATAGGAGTAATTGGATCATGGACCGCTGCACAGCGAAACCATATTTTTGCCCGAATCATCTTAAGACAACTCCTTTAACTCATAAAACAAATTGACAGTGCGGTCAATATAATATAGTGTATTTTGCAGATGAAGGCAAAATTAATAAGGGTGTGGAATCAGATGGATATTCTTGAGGTAATAAGAGACAGGAGAAGTTCAAGGGCATTTAAACCAGACTTGATCTCCAAAAAGATAATTTCAGAAATCCTCGAATTAACAATCAATGCCCCTTCCGCGAATAATCTTCAACCGTGGGAATTCACGGTTGTGATGGATAAAGAGAAAGAGAGACTGAGTCGCATGTTGATAAAGGCATATCATGAAAAACAACTATCATGTGGCTCGGGAGCGATAAAACCTCTTCCTCAAGTTATCAAACAAAGAGGGATAGGGACACAAGAGGCCCTTAAAGCCTATGCGCAAAGAATTGGGATCCCATTCGATGAATTTGTCAACGAAGGAAGTTGCAATTTTTATGGTGCGCCGGCTGCTATTATTATTTGTCTGGATGATTCCTTTTCTTCCAGACAGCTGATCGATGTTGGTACCGCTGTCGGATACCTGGTGCTTACAGCTTACGATTTTGGACTTGCTACTTGCCCTATTGGCTTAATTGCAGATTACGGGGATGAGATTAAAGATCTTCTTAATATTCCAGAAAACAAAAAGGTAGTCATCGGTATTGCTCTAGGCTACCCTGATCTTGAAAATCCGGTGAGTCAGTTTCGCTCCTCGAGGACAAATATGACAGAACTAGTAAGGTGGGTTTAAAGCTTCTTTCAAAGATATAACAACACCCTTTCAGGTATCAACACAACCGCCGTGTATTCTGAACAAAAACGGGTTGCATGTTTCATCGTTTTATCATGCAACTGATGATTTTATTAAAGTTGCCTATTTCAACCATCTGAATTGCTGCTTTCAATCAGTCAAATGCTCCAATCTCCATGCTCTTCAGTGTGAATTAATTCAAACATGTCTTCAGAGACTTTGGTGATTCTGTGTATTGAGGCTGAAGAGACTGCCTTCTGTATCTTTCGGGGTGGATAAATCATGAACTCTCTAGAATCGATATCTAAGGTAAATCCTTGAGACTCCAAAAGTGGTCGTAGTATTTTAACTTCCTTTTCGACAAACGACATATAGATACGAGGAATGATGCTGTATTTTCTGTAGAATTGGACAATATCCCGGATAGCATCTTCGCTGTTGCCATCAATATTTATAATATGAGCGTGGTTACAATCCCAAGACGATGGACTTAGAGGATTGAAATAAACTTTCCCGTACCATGTCGTGGTTTTATTTGTAAACGAATCGTAACTAGAAATTTCCTGCTCTAATAACTTGTTTACATCAAATCTTTTTTGCGGAAGTTCTATTGCCATTCCCTGATTCACCGTAGAAAATAATAAAGATTTTATTCTTTTCGATCAATTATTGCAAATAAACGTTGCGTCAGAATAAAGTGTTACCAGAAGAATGATTTGACACAGCTTGCGGCGTAGACTTCGACAAGGTTTTCTTATCACACCTGCAGAAGTTTGCCAGATTTATGCCAGAATCCTGCCAATAAAATGTTAAATCGATTGTATTAGAAAATCGTTTTGGTAGGCGATACGTCACGCTTATTGACATATGCTCACTTGAGTGATAGTATGATGAGTCAATACAAGAAAGAGTAAGAAAAAGGTGAAACGTATAGTTAATGTAGGCATCCTCGGAGACTTCGACCCCAATAAAACTTCCCATCCTCCAACTAACGAGGCTATCCATCATGCCGCCACTTACTTATCAGCCGAAGCCAAGATTACATGGCTTCCGACAATATCACTTTTAGACGAGAAAAATTTGAAAAGGCTGAGTCAATTTGATTGCATCTGGGCTAGCTCCGGTAGTCCATACCGTAGTATGGAAGGTGCTATTAAAGGCATTCAAGTGGCTCGCCAAATGGACAAGCCTTTTATCGGTACCTGAGGGGGATTTCAACATACTCTGTTAGAGTATGCCCGAAACGTTGCCAAGCTCACCGATGCTGGGCACACAGAAGAAGACCCAGACACTTCAGTTCCGCTGCTTGTACTTGCTTCGTGTCCAATTGATAATCCCAATGGTTCAACTAGACTATCTGGGAAGTTGCATGTTTTTATCAGACGCGATACACTGGCTTTTCGGATCTACGGTCTGACAGAAATAACTGAAGCGTTCAATTGTAACTATGAATTAAACCCGGTGTACCGGGGTCAACTAGAAGCCCAAGGGTTAAGAGTAAGCGGAGTAAGTGAAGGAGGCAGCGCCAGGATTATTGAGGTTCCCACTCAGCCCTTTTTTCTGGCTACAGGTTATTTGCCGCAATGCGATTCCGAAATTACACATCCACATCCTCTGATTTTGGCGTTTCTCAAGGCGGCACTAGAGAAAACTTAACATACCAGTGGCAATATTTACTGAGGTGCGAGATCAGCTAAAATGCGTCTTCTTAAGAAAGCCGAACGAGATATCGGAAGTGGTTGAGTGTATCAATACGCATAGCTGAGAGGACGTTCGAATTAGCTTTCATTTTGTCTAAAGTTACTTCTCAGAAAGTCGCCTCAACTTTTAAAAGTAAATCAAGCAAATGAAATTAAAACGGCAGATAACAAATTTGCAGTAGCCCTGCAAGTTTTGGAATTAAAAGCGGGAGCGTTGCGCAGCATATCAGGAAAGTTTATTGAGAGTCATGCTTTTGAAGTTGATGCGAAAAAATTTATTGAATTTGAAAATCTCTTTCCTTTTAAAGAAAAAACTGAAACGGAATCACAACGAAAATTCCGGTTTCTAGCAAGTTTGAGATATTGAATGACGTAAAATAAAATATCTTAACTCAAAATCAATATTAGGATGTCTGTCAACTGATGCGCGCAAATATTTGATTCAATTTGAGTTCTCAGTCAGTATCAACAAATACGGAGCAAGGAGGGGCAATGGTAGACTCGGCAAAAATCACCAACTATGACACCATTAACGAAGTCTATTTGGCACACGTGGAAAAACTTGATTCATGGAACAATCTATATGAGAGACCATATATGATTTCTCAATTTCCATCTCTTGAAGGTAAAGACGTATTGGACCTCGGATGTGGTTCAGGATTCTATGTCAATTATGCTCTGAAAAAAGGTGCTCGCGTCACCGCCATTGATGCTAGCCGTTTGACTATTGACCGTCTATCAGCAAGTATTACTTCGCCCAAACTGCGCCTAATATGTGCGGATATCGCTGAACCAATGCCATTTCTTGATTCTAATACATTCGACTATGTTGTTTGCTCATTAATAATCCATTACGTCAAAGACTGGGAGCCCGTATTACTTGAACTATACCGGACTATGAAAATTTCTGGAAAACTATTTATCTCGACTCATCATCCATACCAATCGTTAAATAACCCGCTTCTGAAGAACGTCAACTATTTCGACACAACCTTTGTTGAAGACACCTGGGGCAATGGGGAAAAACCATTTCAAGTCCATTACTTTACTCGCTCTCTGACAAATACGCTAAAGCCTTTTATCAACTCTCAATTCAAAATAGTAAGTATTGAAGAACCCCGACCAAATGAGGAATGCAAGCGGATATCGCCCGGGTCATATGAAAGATTGAATAACAAGCCAAGATTCTTGTTTGTTACGCTTAGCAAGTGAAACACTTGGAAAGGCAATAAATTGCATAATTAGCCAACAATTCTATTTCAAATTGACCCACCGGAATTAATTACGTATTGACTCGTTAAGAACTCTTAATGAATCTTTGATATCGATTATTAAGGATTCATTATTGTGCGCATAATATTTCATCGGTATTAATTTTGAATTTTGACTTCTACTTAATGTACCCTTCTTTTATCAATAATTCGGCTGTCAACGTGGCACCTTTGGCGGCTCCCATCTTAGTATTATGAGATACCAGTAAATATTTAATCCCGTTCTCCAGAGCAGTGTCTTTTCTGACTCTTCCAACGGTAGTCGACATACCGTCCTCAGTGTTGCGGTCGAGGCGTGGCTGCGGCCTGAATGGATCGATGTTAACGGTGATAAAATGCTCAGGCGCTGAAGGCAACCCCATCCCTTTCAAAGGATTAAATTCACGCATAGCTTTGATTACATCTTCAGGGTGACAGGAACTCTGGGTAGATACAAAAACAGACTCCGTATGCCCTTCCAGAACATTAACGCGGGTACAGGTACAGCTTACCCGCA
>Ga0326727_10029002_pt1 | contig 10014 bp, 10 predicted proteins | sample MB2enrmetagenome_FD_207643 | JGI IMG/M metagenome (GOLD analysis project Ga0326727, IMG submission 207643) | Lab enriched peat soil microbial communities from McLean, Ithaca, NY, United States - MB29MY | ecosystem: Environmental > Terrestrial > Soil > Wetlands > Peat | place: USA: New York...
CCGAGGAATAACATGCGGCCGCCTTCGTAGCTGCCGAGCGCCTGCATGGCGGCATCGTTCACGATGCGCACTTCGAAGCCGAACGCCTTCGCAAAATCGCATTTCATCCAGCCCCCGCCGAGGTTGCGCGGCTCGGCCATGGGTTTGCACCTGAGCACCGGGCCCGGATAACCCATCGAAACTCCGGTGTATTTCCAGCCGGCCGCGGCTTCCTTCACAGCAGTGATCATGAGCTGCGCCGTCATGTCAGGGCCGGACGGGATTTTGACCGGCGCCTCATGGTGTTCATCGATCACCTTCACGTTAGTCCCGCCGACATCGATCACGAGGATGTTCTGCGACTGCTTAGGCATGTTCCACAATATAACCCGCGACTGCGATGTCCTGCGCCGCCAGACCGTTCGATTTGAATATGGTGATCTGGGTGGAGGAGATTCGCCCGGGCCAGCGCCCCGCGATGATCTCGCAGAGGTCGATGGCCGGGAACGCCGCGCCCTTTCGCTCGCTTAAGGAGATCATCAGATCCCCCGATTCGAGGTGCGCATCCTCGACGGAATCCACCGTTACCAGGTCGGCGCGATCCATCACCAGATCGGTCGGCAGTTCGCGGCGCGTGAGCCAGTTGGAACCCATGGCGTTGATGTGAGTGCCGGGCGAGATCCACGCACTTTCGAGTACGGGTTCCTTCGAATTGGTCGCGGTGACTACGATGGCGGCGTTCTCCACGGCTTCGCGGGCCGTCTCGGTGGCTTTAACTTGCAGGCCGAATTTCTCTGCGCACCGGCGCGCGAACTGCAGGCGGCGCTCCGGTTGGCGGCTCCAGACGCGGACTTCCCGGAGCTTACGGACAGTAGCAATGGCCCCAATCTGCGTCTCGGCTTGAAAGCCGCTGCCGATAATTCCAAGAGTGTCGGCATCTTCACGCGCGAGATACTTAGTGGCGACTCCGCTCGCAGCTCCGGTGCGAATCTGGCCCAGTTGATTGGCCTCAATGTTAGCCACCTGTATGCCGTCCGAAGTTCTGTAGAGCAGGACCTGAAAATGCGCGCCCGTCTTCGGATTGCTCGAATAAATCTTGATTCCAAAGTAGTCGGGATTCCCTGCTGCCATGTAGTGCAGGAGAGAGCCGTTGGGCAGGATCAGGCGTCGGCGCGGGTGGTTGATAGCGCTTCCGTCGGCGAGTTGACGAAAGGACCGGTCCACCAGTTCGATGGCCTTCGTCATGGAAAGCCTGTCGATTACTTGCTGTTCGGTAATGTGGAGCATCAGCGGTTGGCCTCAATGGTTTGGGAAACTTCTTCCCATTCGGCGAGCAGGTTCTTCATGTCCTGGCGCCGCGATTCGAGAATGCCGGCGATGTCGATGCTCTCCTGAGCGCTGTGGAAGGCGGAGAGCGATTGTTCGAAATCGGCGATCTCGACTTCGAGCCGAGTGACTTCGTCTTCGATGGCGCGCTGCCGTTCCTTGATCTGGCGCAGCTTAATGGGATTCAGCCGGCGCTGCTTATCCGCGTCCTTCTCGGAAGGCTTGGGCGCCTGGTTTTGCACCGGGGGCGGCGCCGAATGGGCATGCTTAGCCGGTTTGGGCGCTGCGGGTTTCGGCGCTGTCTGATTCGGCGCTGTCTGCTTAGCCACAGGCGCGGGTGGGGCCGCGAGGACGCCCTTGCGAAACAGGTAATCCTCGTAATTTCCTGGAAACAGGTGCACCGCGCCATCCGCTACTTCGAAAACGCGCGTTGCCAGCTTGTCGATGAAATAGCGGTCGTGCGATACGAATACCACCGTCCCGGAAAATTCCTCGAGCGCCGTCAGCAATACGTCTTTAGCGCGCATGTCGAGGTGGTTGGTCGGTTCGTCGAGCAGCAGGAAATTACTCGGCATCATGAGCATGCGAGCCAGCGCATAGCGATTGCGCTCGCCGCCCGAGAGGACTCCGATGCGCTTAAAGACGTCGTCTTCGGAGAACAGGAAGCAGCCGAGTATGCTGCGCAGTTCTGTGTTACTGGAGCGCGGCGCCACCGTCGCGAGATCGTCGAGAATAGAGGATTCGGGGTCGAGAACCTTGTACTGATCCTGGGCGAAATAATCGGGCTCGGCGTTGTGCCCCAGGGTATATTCGCCGGACGAAACAGGCTCTTCGCCGGAGAGAATTTTGATGAGGGTGGATTTCCCCGCCCCGTTGACGCCGACCAGCGCGATGCGATCGCCGCGCTCGATGTTGAAAGTGGCGCCGGAGAATACGTGCTTCGATCCGTAGCTCTTCGAGACGTTCTTGAATTCCGCCACGATGCGGCCGCTGGGTTTGGGCTGGGGGAAGCGGAAGTGGATGGTCTTTTCGTCGGGCGGTATTTCGATGCGCTCGATCTTTTCCAACTCCTTGATGCGGCTTTGAACCTGCTTGGCTTTCGTCGCCTGATAGCGAAAGCGGTTGATGAAGGCTTCCAGCTGCTCGATGCGCTCCCGCTGATTGCGATACGCGGCTTCGAGCTGGATGCGGCGCTCTTCTTTCTGCGATTCGTATTTCGAATAACCACCGGTATAGAAGTAGACGCGCTTATTCCAGATTTCGGCGATGCGGCTGACGGTGACGTCGAGGAAATAGCGGTCGTGCGAAATGAGAACGAAAGCGTTGGGATAGGTTTCGAGATACTGCTCGAGCCAGTTGCGCGCTTCGAGATCCAGATGGTTGGTGGGTTCGTCGAGCAGCAGCAGATTGGGCTCTTCGAGTAGCAGCTTGGCAAGCGCTATGCGCATCTGCCAGCCGCCGGAGAACTCCTCCACGCGGCGCTGCCAATCCTCCTTGCTGAAGCCGAGGCCAGTGAGCACCGAACCCACGCGCGATTCGATGTTATAGCCGTCGCGGGCAGTGAATTCGGCTTGCACATGGTGGTAGCGCTCGACGATTTGCAGGTATTCGGGGCTCTCGTGATCGAGTTCGCCCATGCGGCGCTCGAGGGTCTGCTGTTCCCGTTCGAGGGCGCGGATTTCTTCAAAAACGGAAAGGCATTCGTGGAAGACGGTGCGGCCAGTGAGTGTGATGCCGTCCTGCGGCAGGTAGCCGGCGCGGATTCCTTTCATCACATTGATGGACCCGTAGTCGAGGCTCTCGATGCCTGCGAGGACTTTGAGGAGCGTGGATTTTCCGGTGCCGTTGGCGCCGACGATGCCGACCCGCTCCTTCGCCGTAATGAGCCAGTTGAGGTCCTGAAACAGGATTTTGGGGCCGAAGCGTTTGCCGGCTCCGGTGAGTTGAATCATGATTTGTAGTCGTATACGGCTCGATTAGAGCCAGTACTGCCATTGTCCCGCAAGCACCACGTAAGCCGCGAGTGCCCCGTTGGTGACCGCGTGGGCGAGGATGCAGTCCCACAGATTGCGCGTGCGCACCATCCACCAGTTATAAACGATTCCGGTGAGCAGCCCGACATCCCAGTATGAGCCGTGTTCCAACGCGAAAAGGATCGCCACCAGCCAGAAGGCTGTAGGGGCAAACGCGCCGAGGGGGACGCGCTCGAAGTGGTCCGCGTCGATGAGCCAGCGCATCAGCCAGCCACGCCAGAACAATTCTTCGAGAATGGGGACGGCGACGACGCTGATGGCGATGCGGAAGAACAGAAAGACGGGATCGCTTTTCGACGCGGGCGCGGTGTTGCCGACAGGATGCCCGACGATCGGATTGTTGAAGAGAATCGAATGGCGCCAGGCGGGCGCGACGATGTCGGGGCCGACCCAGATGGCAAAGACGGCCAGGCCGAGCAGAATGCTGAGGAACGGCTTCGCAGGATGGCCGCGCAGGGCCTGGCGTGAGAAGACCAGGATCGCGGCTATCGAAACGATGAACCGGACCGGCGCCGGGATGGGCACGATTTGCTGCAGGGCCAGCAGCGCTATGAATACGGCAAACGGGGCGACCCAGGGTACGGACGGATGAAGGCGCAATTTGGAAATTGTAGCAGCTACGCGCGCTTGCGGCTGCGGAAACTGGAGCCGTCCAGCATCAGTTCGAATGCCTCCGCAGGCAGCGGGGCTGGTACCGGTTCGGCCGCAGCGGGTTCGAGCGCGCTCCCCGCTATCCGCCGCTTTTCCGCCCGCCCGATCTCAATTAACGATCGCACTGCCGTACTGCGCACACGTGGGCTTTCGTCCCTCAACAGCGCGGTAAGGCGACTGATAAATGCCGGATCTCCGATCCTGGCCATGACCCAGGCAGCCGTGGAGCGCAGCCCTGGCTCGGTCGATTCGGACAGTGCCAGTACCCGCGCTGGCACGCCTGGACACATCGCCAGATGCAGCCCGATCAGAGCATTGCCGGCCACGCGAGGGTTGGCGTCGCCGACACACGCCTCGAGAATGCGAATCGCTGCTTCCGATTTTGTTCCCCAGGATGCCTCCAAAGCATTGGCGCGCAGCCGCTGATCTTCGCGTAATAACTGCCTCGCGGTCCACGCCGGATGATTCACGCGTCGGCCCAGGAACAACGCACCCTTCGACGAATGCCGCGGATCGGTACTGTTGGGCAGATGGGCAATCACCGACCTCAGACGAGGTCCCGGTGAAGTCTGGTCGAGGATCACCATGGCACGCTCCGCAGCCTTGCCGTTCAGGACTTCGCCGGGCCCCAGGTGGTTTCGACCCGGGAGCATTCTCGCCAGTCTCACATCGAGAGCCGGTTCGACTTTCAGAAGGCACCTGAAAAGATGAACCGCACTTTCGCACGAACATCGGGCTGGATCGGCAAAACGATGAAAAAAAGACGCGTGCCGGATGAGCAGGCGGGCTAACAACCGGTACGCCGGTGAGTCCTCCACCGACTCCAGATGCTTCGCCGCTACCGCAAAGAACAGATCCGGGTGCTCTCTTGCAAGATTTCGCAATAAGCTCGGACTGCCGGGATTCGATTGAAATTCGGCGATAGCTTTTTCGACACATCCGGCTTCGGGTGGTTGATCCGCCACATTCAACTTATCGGCAACAGGCGCAGAACTTTTAGCCGCCAAACTACCCATCCGATGGCGAATAATGCGGCGGCCGACTCCCACATCGTTCCTGGTTCCGGCGTGTTCGCCTGATCGCTCTCGGGGCTGGCGGCAAGACTGGTAGATACGGGAGGCGAATCCGTCAGGACGAATAGAAGTTGTTCACTCCCCGTGGAGTCGAATTCCGTATTCGCGGTTACGAGGAATCGACCCGGTGCGTCCCCGAATGAGAGAAAGTCCGAGCCGTCGAGGATGGTACCGGCATCCGCGCCCCCGAGGTCCAGGTACTCTGACGCGGTGTAGTCGGGCGTGGCATCCAAAATCGCCCCTGCCCATGCAGCATTCCCCCAAAGGGCCACGCAAAACAGCAGCTTCTTCGTCACGGTCGATTCCTACGCACTCTGGTACCTGAGGATAGTCTTTGTGCACGCCGATCACAATACCCCCGATTTCCGGGGGGTAGTACTATCAGGATTACGATGCGGCATTGGCTGATTCACTGGCTCCTGAGCGCTATTGCGCTTTTAATCGTTTCCAGCGTTTTGCCTGGGATCCAGGTGGAAGGCTTTGGCGCAGCCATGATTGCCGCCGCGGTGATCGGTCTGGTCAGTGCAACGGTGGGGCTGATCCTTAAGGTGCTGCTGCTGCCGTTCATCTTCCTGTCGCTCGGCATTGTTTACTTCCTGATCAATGGACTGATGCTCAAGCTGGCTTCGGAACTGGTTTCGGGCTTTCGCGTGTACGGATTCTGGACGGCGGTGATCGGTTCCATCCTGTTGACGCTTGTCGACTACCTGCTGAACGTTGTCGCCGGGGTTTGAAGAGCGTCTACAAATTCCGTTTCAGGAACGAACAGATCTGATACCCGGCCACGAACTTAAACGGCGATTCGCCCAGCGTGTAATGGCCGCACGGCATTACGACAAGTTTGTGCGCCACGCCGCGCTGCCGAATATGGTCCACGATCTGGCGCGACAACTCCGGTGGAAACGTGGTGTCGTAGGTAGCGTAGAGGAAGAACGACCGCTTGGCCAGGTCGGCATAGCGATCCATATAGTGAACCGGGCTCACGCAATCCCACACCTTGCGCAGGCGCTCGATATCGATCTGGTCTTCAATACCCTGGCGGATGTGGCGCGTGGATAGTCCGCTCCAGACTACGTCGGCGAAGTAAGTGGAACAGTGGTTGAAGACGTTGACTTTGATGCGCTCGTCGTGGGCGCTGGCAAGGAAAGCGTAACAGGAGCCGAGGCTGGTGCCGACGATTCCCAGGTCCTTGTATCCGCGGCTCTCGAGCCAGTCGAAACAGGAGCGCACGTCGATGACCGCCTGGCGGGTGGCGTCGATGGTGCGGGCCACGTTGGCCGAGACCGCGTAATCGGCGCGGGTGAGTTCGGGCGGCATGCGGTGGTCGTGATAAGGCAGGCTGATACGCACCACGGAGATGCCAAGTTCGGCGATGCCCCTGCACAGCGCCACATGCTGCGCCGCGTGGGAATTCCAGTGCGGCAGCAGGACCACCGCCTTGGCGCCGCGTTTCCATCGTGCCTTGGCCGGAAAATAGCGCGCGCGCACTGTGTTATTGGCTGGATACGGAGTATCGACGGCGGAGGTGAACTGAACCTCCGGGTTGGCAGCGCCGCCATGCAGGCCGAAATCGCGCGGCGGTTTGTAGGCGAAAAATTCGGCGCTGCGCGCGAGGGCGAGGCGGTTCAGTTCGGTAATCTTCTTTTCCGGATCGGTTTCGTGGGAATGAAAAGGCCAGCCCCGGGTCCACTCGATACCCCAATCGAAAGGGCGCACCACGCGATCCGTGGAGCGGAAGGCGAGGTGATGCTCCCAATCCTCCATCCAGCGCCCATACCATTGCTTTACCAGTTCCATGTGGCGAAATTCGAGGTTAACACTACATCTTTACGCGCGCGTTGCAGCTTTGTTGCCGAGCAGAGGGCGATTGAGGAATTCCACGAAGGGCGCCATGATTTCGAAGCGCTTTACCACCTCGCCGAACAATCTTGGCGTGCTCGCGAGGGCCGGGTCGAGGCTGATGAAGAAGCAGTACATCTTGCGCTTGAGCAGGTCGATAGCGGGGTGCTCGGGATCGAAGCCCTTGGGAGCGCGGGCGGCGCTTTCGCCCTGCAGATCGCCCAGCAGCTTCTTGAATTTCGCCGATCCGTAAGTGGCCTGGAAAGCTGCATGATGGAGCGCGATGTGCTGCCTCACGCTGAGCAGCACGTCCGGCTCAGGGTGGTAGATGCCGCCCGCGATCTCAACTTCCTCGGGCGAAATGGAAAAGTAGTAGCCGGCGCCGCGATTCTTCTCAATGCCGTTGCGCCGGAACCATGCGGCGACGTGTGTCTTATAAGGAGTCTTGTCTTTCGCGAAGCGCGTGTCGCGATAGATGCGGAAGATGCACTTGGCCGGTTCGCCCACATAATGCGGCGCGAAATCCAGCATTTCGCGGTGGATGGCGCGCACCAGTTCGATCATCGGCAGGCGCAACTGTTCCTCGTAGATGGCCTTACGCGGCGTAAACCATTCGCGATCGTTATTTTTCTTCAGATCGCGCAGGAAGGTCAGACCCTCACGCGAAAATCCGGGGAACGCGCTCTTCATTCCTATAATTAAACCAATGAGTCTCGTGCATGAGACGTTCGACCGCCTCGCCTCCATTCCCGGGATCATAGTTCGACGCGATTGTCCGCTCTCCGCCTGCACGCGGTTCGGCATCGGAGGCCCCGCCGATCTTTATGCCGAGACCGGCGATCCCGACCGGTTCGTCGACGCGCTGCATATCGCGAAGCTGAGCGGCCTCGAAACGGTGGTGATCGGCGGCGGCACCAACCTGATCGTCTCGGACGAGGGATTTCGCGGCGTGGTTCTCAAGCTGGCCAACGAGCAGATTCGCGCCGAGGGCCATTCGGTCTATGTGGAAAGCGGGGCATCCCTGCAGGCGCTGGTCGATTTTACGGTGGATCGCGGCTTGAAGGGCCTCGAGACGATGACTGGCATCCCCGGTTCCACGGGCGCCGCGATTTATGGGAACGCCGGCGCCTATGGGCATTCCATCGCCGAACGGATTTTGAGCGTACGTTTCTTCGATGGCGAGGGCATTCGCATCATCGACAACGCCCAATGCGCATTCCGCTATCGCGAAAGCGTGTTCAAGGAACGCAAGCAGTGGATTATTTTTTCGGCGCAGTTGGCCATGGAGCGGGGCGATCCGGTGGTGCTGCGCGAGACGGCGGACCGCATCCTCGCCATTCGTAATCAGAAGTATCCGCCCACCATGAAGTGCGCCGGTAGTATTTTCAAGAACTTTCTGCTGGAGGATTTGCCGGCCGAGGTGGTGCGCGAGATTCCATCGAAGGTAATCATCGAGGGCAAAGTGCCGTCGGCCTGGTTTCTGGAACAAGTGGGCGCCAAGGGCATGCAGGCGGGCGATATCCACGTCGCCGACTACCATGCGAATCTGATCTACAATGGGGGATCGGGCACCGCGCACGATCTTGTGGGCATTATCGCGGAACTGAAGCAAAGAGTGGGGAAACGCTGGGGCATTCCGCTCGAAGAAGAAGTCCAGTATGTCGGTTTCACGCCGCAAAAAATTCTTGCAATCGGTGGGAACTAATCGCGGGCATGTGGTCAATGGTATCCAGATGCACGCGGACCGCTGCAGGCACTGAGTCCCCTCACACCCTCTCTTGCGGCGGCCCGCTTCCCTCCAATTTCCTCGCGCTAAGATTGGAACATCCATGCGTCTTTTCGCAGCTCTGTCTCTTTTTGCTTCGCTGGCATTTGCAGCCGATCTGCCTTCGGGCGCGAGCCTGATGGAGCAGGCTGTGACGCACGGTGGTGGGGCCGCGGCTTATGCCAGGGCGAAGGACATTATCATGACCGGCACCGTCGACATGGCCGGGCACGCCATTACCGGTCCGGTTGCAATTTATCAGCAGGGCGAGAAATCCTATACGGTGATCGAGCTTCCCGGCGTGGGCAAAATGGAAGAGGGTTTCGATGGCGAAACCGCTTGGGAAATGAGTGCCCTGCAGGGTCCGCGTATTAAGGAAGGCGAGGAGAAAGATGCCTCCGTGCGAGCGTCGAAACTGACCTCGCTCGGATCCTGGCGGGACGATTACACGTCCGCGCGGACGCTGGGCGTCGAGGATGTGGATGGCAAACCGGCGTGGAAAGTGGAACTGACGCCGAAAGACAAAGAGGCTAAGCCCGAGATCTATTATTTCGACCAAAAGACGGTATTGCTGGTTCGGGTGACGCAAACGCTGCCGACCGCCATGGGCGACATCCCGGTCGAAGCCGGGTTTTCGGACTATCGCCTGGTGGATGGGATTCAGACGCCGTTTTCCATGGTCCAGAAGGCCATGGGGCAATCGATCAATATGCATTTCGACAAGGTGACTTACAATGCCGAAATCGCCGCGGATCGTTTTGCCTTGCCGCCCGCCGTTAAGGCGCTGGTAGGGAAACGCAAGCCGTAGCTCGGCTCAATAAGTTCGCGGGGCTCGCGTCAATCGCCAGCGTGCCACCCGCGCTCTCCGGAAGGCTTCTCGCATCGGTTCGAACCGGCAGCGTAAGATGGAAGAGAACGTGGCAACGCTTTCGAGCGAAGGGAAACACATGAGCCTCAGCGACGACGACAAGAACTGGATCGCGTCCGTGATCGCGTCGGCGATCGGAGCATCGGAAGCGCGCCTTACCGCCAAACTGGAGAGCCTCCCTGCCCAGGAGGACCTCGAACGCTTCGCAACCCCCCAGGACCTCGAGCGCTTCGCCACCCGCGAGGACCTCGAACGCTTCGCCACCCGCGAGGACCTCGAGCCCTTCGCCACCCGCCAGGACCTCGAACGCTTCGCCACCCGCGAGGACCTCGAGCCCTTCGCCACCCGCCAGGACCTCGAACGCTTCGCCACCCGCCAGGACCTCGAACGCGTTGAAACATCGCTTCTTACCGAGTTCCACAAATGGGCCAGTCCCATGGAGCAACGCATGCGGACCCACCGGGAAGCTCTCCGCGCACT
>Ga0326727_10029003_pt1 | contig 10013 bp, 8 predicted proteins | sample MB2enrmetagenome_FD_207643 | JGI IMG/M metagenome (GOLD analysis project Ga0326727, IMG submission 207643) | Lab enriched peat soil microbial communities from McLean, Ithaca, NY, United States - MB29MY | ecosystem: Environmental > Terrestrial > Soil > Wetlands > Peat | place: USA: New York...
AATTTCCTCTTTCATGTTGCTGCAGAATCAGCTCGCTATACATGAGTTTATGGAGATGAAAAAGTAAGTTTCCTGCTGTAAGGCCCGTAAGTTTGGATAGAGCAGAGAAACTTTTCGGTTCGAAAACGACTGCCTTTAAAATTACCAGACGCTGTTTATTTGAGATCGGTTCTAGGATTCTGCTCATAACCATGTCAATTTCTATGGCTGAAATATTTGGCTCCTGTCCTTGATTATTATTATAAATATTCTCAGAACTCATGATGTTCATTTGTTTTATTAAGAGATCCGAAACTTCGGGAAAATTGTGATTTAGAAAGGCTGTAAATTTAGAAGTGCAACTTCCTTTTTCAGGACATTTTTTCATAATGTTTCGTTCAAGTCCTGTCTCTAAATTTACAAAAAAATTATTAAGAGAAGCGTGTGAATATTCCTGCCTTGAACTTTCAAGAGCAGTTTCGGCACGCAGCCTGCTGAAATATTCCATCACTTTTTTGATATCACTATGCATTTCGGAAAGTTTTTCATTTAGATCCGTTATCTCTCCCATTTCCCGATCTTCAGATTTTTTAGGATTATTATCTTTTTTTTCGTCGACCTTATTCATGTTTATCTAATTCTCGGGTTTATTATTATATTTTTTGTCATTTGAAAATTTAGATTTGTTGACTTATGCATCAGAAAAACAATAAATTTTGGTTTTTGTGGTGAAGAAAAGTAGCACAAGTCAATCAGAATTAACAGAATTTTTGGTACACTGTTTTTGGCTGAAAAATGAGAAAATACATAGATTTAGTCACAAAACCTAGGTATCAGGAACTATAATTTACAAAACATCCGGTACATTGTTTGCATAGCTATTTATACAAGATTATCATTATTTAATTGATTTATATTATATTTATTTTAATTAATTTCAAATATTGTTCAATCGGCTCATTTGCCGAGTTATTATTGGTGGGTAAATAATGAAATTAAAATTGATAATTTATCTGTTAGTACTACTATTAGCTTTTTCTATTGGATCTACATTGGCACTAACTACTACATCTGAAAGCATGGATAAATCCATGGCTGGAAGCACATATAAAGCAGCTGATAGTATGGATAAAGATATTGTAGTCATGGCCGGAAATGTAAATGGAACCACTAGTATGCAAAATGAGACCAGCATGCAGAACATGGGTTCAGGGTATGACAGCATAGCTCTATCAATGAACCAAACTCTTGTGAAGAACGAGATCATTATCCCCATGAAAAATGAGACCGAGATGGAGTGGCGTCATATAATCTTGAAGGGCAACAACACACAGATAGGCATGGCTCTTGGAGAAATCGCCCAAGAAGATTACGGATTAACATCCTTGAGTAAGTATGCTGACGCAGTATATGGCAAGGCCAGACAAGAGTATATGGCGAAGAACTTTCCTACAATGCTTGCTAGGATGAAGGGGGTAGCCGCTGCCTATGGGATGTCACCGGAAAACGGCAGCTTCGACACAACAGTCCTACCCTACGACATTGGATCTATAGCTTGCTCCATGATATACTTCCCACCAATGCTAACGGTTAGCGGACACGCATTATCAGTGAGAAGCATGGATTTCTCCAGAGCGCCTCTTGGGGTTTACTTTAATAAAACTAACAATATAAGCGGAAATCTAAGCCTATCGCGGTTGTTCTTACTGGAGATTTATCCCAATAAAGGTTATGCGACCATGGTTATAGGTGGTCATGACCTCAACTCAATGTTCGACGGCCTGAATTCAGAAGGATTGGCCATAAATTTTCTGGAGGATCCCAGCATAGAGCCGGTTTTTAATACGACTGTCTCAGGAGGTAGAAATAGCGGGATGTTTGCCCTACAAATGGGACGGCTAGTTCTTGAGACCTGCCGTACGGTGGAAGAGGCCAAAATAGCTTTCCTTAACAATAAGCAGTATCTAGCAATGGCAGGATTCCACTGCATGGTCTCTGATACCACAGGAAGATCTACGATAGTGGAATTCAACAAGGATGACGGTAATATATATTTCACAGACGGTAACATCAGCCAGCCAAGTATCATGACCAATCATCCCATATTCAAATACACTACAGTTGCTCCTAAAGACCTGCCAAGAGATAACATAATCCCATACAATCACCAGCATGACACCTTTAATCGCTATAGAACACTATATAACTTTACCAGTAGCCATCAGGGTAAGTTCTCAGAGGATGATCTCGCCAACGTGCTATCTACAGTCACCGTTAACTCAATTCTCGAATACCAGGGCTTCAGACCCTATCAAGTGACCACGCTATATGATGTCATTCTGGACCTGTCAGATAGAAGCCTGAAGGTGAAATGCTTCCTCAAGTCCGGAGATGTCGATAAAGCGACCAATGAGGGCACTATGGTGTTCACACCATACTTGACGTTCAAGATGGACAATTCAAGCTTCTGAGGATGGTAAGTAGCCTAGAGGAATTTAACCCCTGCTCTCTCGGTGGAATAGCTAACTAAATTCGGATATTATCTAAGTTAACATTCTGTCTTTTTTATATAAGTTACAGGCTAATTCTTAAATCATTAACAATGTTGAACATTACATTTTTTTACAAATAGTTGATGAAATATATATGTTTCTTCCAAGAAAGGTACATTCTAAAATTAAAATATTGGCTAGCTAATATAAAAGTCCAGGTTCCGTTGCAAAAAATTCAAAAAATATGTAAATTTATAAGTAATGAATAAAAATCAAAATATTCAAAGAAAATGTACCAACATTATAAAACTATACCAAACAAGTGATTAATGTATTTGACTTCATAAATTACAGAGTAATTTAGATCATTTACTTGTCCTTTTTTGATCATATTCATAGCTTCAATTCCTTTTAAAGTCTTATTAGCAGATCGAAAAGACTGGAATCCTAACATTGGATTAACGATTCGCTTTATAGATCTATGATCTTGTTCTATAATGTTATTCAAATACTGGATTTGTCGAATGCCTACTTTTTTAGGTAGTATTTTATCATTTTTTAGTTCATCTATAGCAGGTGGATAAGCTGGATTCTTATCAACTGTTATTACTCTTGGAATTTGATTATGATTAGAACTCAAAGCTTTCTTAAAGAATCTATTTGCTGCTTTTAGGTTTCGCTTTGCACTTAACATGAAATCAATTGTATCTTCATTTGAGTCAACTGCTCGATAAAAATATTTCCATTTACCTTTTACTTTGATATAGGTTTCATCAACTCTCCACGAATCACTTGTTGGTCTTAAATGTCTTCTGATCTGCTTTTCTATTTCAGGGGAATATTGATGTACCCATCTCATTATAGTACTGTGATCAACTTGAATTCCTCTTTCTATCATCATTCCCTTTAAATTTCTATAACTTAATGCATATTTTAAATACCATCTTACATTTAATAGAATAATTTCCCCTTCATAATGCTTTCATTTAAAGGAATTAGATAGCATATTACCATCTTTGGTTTTCTTTTTATTCTATTGTACCATTAGAAAGGATTTTTTGCAACGGAACCAGTCTGAGAGCTTTTTAGGTCAATTAGTTCCAAGTGTTCCATGAGCTCCAGGTGTTCTAGGGATCCCAAAAGCTCCAATAGTTCCAGAAGCTCCATGAGTCAGATATCAACAATGTTTTCTTATTTTGCATGGAACTTAGGAAATTCATAGATTTTAGCACAAAAACTCTGCATTTAAAAAGTAGATTTTAATGTGAAATGAAAGAATTAAATCTAGAATATAAATCCAAGTTATTGAATCCTGCGGGTTAATTTCAATTGCTTTGTCATATGTTTTTAATAAATACTACTGTGAACGATAGAAAATATTCAAAGATTTTTTTTATGGGGGTGTTTTTGCAAACTGGATTATTTTATTATTTATACGACCATACAAATCTTCACTGATTTATGTCTATAAAAGTAAAAATCATACTTTATTATATATAGATAATTTACTTTCAAATATCAAGGAGCTTATTGAGAATCCCATATGGCACATACCTGTCAATAAAAATTTAGGATTGTGATCAACAACAGAATTCCTGTTAGCACAGGCCAGTATAGTATCTTTACATACTGGTTATCTTTTTTATCAATAAAGGGTATACTTAGATTTGAAGCAAAAGCTATCGAATTCAGGGAAACAACCAAAATTGCCAGGTACATAATAAAGTAGAAATACTCTAGGTAAATGGTACTGTCTATTGGAATTTTATTTCTGAGGGAGGAATGGGCGAGTATAAGAGTAAAAAAAAGGGTGGTACAATAGGTTAAGACTCCATGAGAACTGAATCCGAAATGTTGTCTGCTTTCACCCTTGGTAATCAGTGTAAGTACTGAAAACAGAAGAACAATTACTACTATTACTGGTAGAAGATCAGATTCAAAGGGGGTCCTAAAGTCCCGTTTGAAATCAACGTTGAAATAAAGCTCTGGTACATTGGAATTTGAAAAATTTTCTCCACCAAAATCTGTGGTATAAGAATTTACCCTATAACTGAAAAATGTTTTTTGTGGTTTCCAGCCCCCAAGTAAGATAGATGACTCCATACCTGGAATAATTTCTGGTATCAAGCTTTTATATGAATCAAAGTCCGGAACTAAGACGCTTTCTTTAGAACTATTACTCCATAACCTAATCCATAAATCTTCTCTGTCAAATGGGTATCTTGAATATTCAAATTTCTGACGCAGGGTAGTCTTAAAATGCCAGCGTACAACGCCGCTATCATTGTGCATATAAGCTGTTTGGATTTCGGTTTCTTTTGCATCCGGAAAACTAAAGCCAAGATAATCCTTCTTATCATCTGGGCCTGAAGTCTTTTGCCAGATGTATCCAGTTATGGCAACATCATTAGCAGTCAAAAACTCAATAGATTGGAGAAAAATTCCTGTCGAAATTCTGGAAGCTTTCAGGCTCGGACTGATATCTTGCAGCACTGTTTCAACATCTTCTCTGTCGAAAACAATAAGATCTCCATTCTTTCCATCAAGAGAGGAATCATTTATAGTAAAGTGCCATATGAAGCAAATCCCCAAGATACAAAGTAATGAAAAAATAACTGTGAGTATCCAGAGTCCTTTATGATCATACCTATAAATTGAAATTAAAAGCAAGGACAAAAATAATAAAAAAGCCAAAGTTGCAAACATGATATGAAATATAGAGTGTTTCTGATCTATTTTTTTGTTCAGCAGAGTTTCTTCCTGTGGAAGAACAAAACCCAGGGTCCAATCTGTAGAAGGGATATTTTTGTGAAATATCCAGTAGGATTGCCCTGTGGAGGGATTTGTTACTGAGTACTCTGTTTCTTCGGTTTTTTTATTTATAAAGTTAAGATTTCGATCTTTTTTTGTTAGTTCACTAATATTTTTGCCCAGATACTCCTGGATAGGATAAGAAATGATCACACCTTTCCCGGAAATGATGAAACCATAACCCCTTTTGCCTAGATTAAGGTGCCCTACCTGTTCCCTTATACCTTCAAGGGGATGACTGACACTCACTACTCCTGCAGCTTTATCCCCGTTCCCAAATTCTTTAAGATAAAAAGGAGCCGAAGAATCTATTTGATAATTGCCATCTGCAATCCCGAAATAAGGAGAAATCCATACTTTTGATTTTTTTCTTAGGGCATCATTGTACCAAGCAGTCTTTTCATTGTCTTTTGTGTAGTCATATGTGAGTTGATCATATATGATTTCTGAACCGTTTCTTTTAAGATGTGGTGCATAAATTTTACCAGCATTTACTGCAGGGGAATATGCAACGACGATGCTGAAAATATCTGAATTATCCTTCATTTTGGTCAAAAGATACTCATTGAGCATGGAATCATTTTTTAATTTTCCTGAACTCAGGTCTTTTGCGACTTCTTCGACAAGCAAGCTAGTAGAATTAAGTCTATTTTCTATTGTTTTTATGGCAGAGTTGGCTTTTTGACGCGAATCTTCTTCCGCCTTAGCCAGAATTATTTCATTCGTATTGCTACTTTTGTACTCATATCCGAAATGTATCAATAGCAAAAAACTAAGTAGACAGAGCAGTGATGCAATACAAATTGCTTGTTTTCTATATTTATCAGAACCAGTCATTTTCATCTCTTAAAAAAATCATTAAAGTTTTCATCAAATAGTACTTCTTGTTGCTGCATTCTCTACATTTATATTATCTATTGTTTTATTCCTTTTAAATCATTTTCTGATTAATCAATACTTGCTGCATCGATTCTTTGTATATTAGTACTCAAGCAAATATGGAAGTCGCATTCAATTTTTAATCTATATTTCCACGCTGGTTCTGGTGCAAAAAATCTAACTTTGTTACAAAATCAGTGCTAGAATTATTTTTCAGTTAATTTATAATACATAGATTTTATAGCAAAATATATGTATCAACAAATTTCACAAAGTAAAAATGTTACAATCAGATTATATTAGATTCCACTATGATGTTAAAAGAAAAAAATTAACAAATTGATCATCAAGTTTATTCTGAAAAAAGTAAAATTAAGCCGGAAGTAACACTAAAATGATGTCTAATCATATCACAGTGAAAAGTAAGTGAATATCATAAATTAATTAATTTGAATTTTGAAGACAGCCACTCACTTCAAAAGGGATTCAAATTCTTCTACCGCAAGTCCTGCAGCTTTTATTAAATTTCTTAAAAGACTCGGCTTCAGTTCTTTATGCTTAGGAATGGTTAAAGTAACCTTCGAACCTTCTTTTCTAAGGACGACATGACTGCCCACTTGCCGATGAGGAAGCCAACCGGCTTTGGAAAAGGCTTTAATTGCCTGCATTCCGGAAATCACAGGAAGTTTAGACATTTAAGCAACCACATCAACCACTCTACATGATGATTTCCCAATACATTCCTGCAGTTCGTCTTCTGCCAGGGATTCCAGGCATGCCTGAATTGCTTCTTTAATGCACTCAATAGCTTCTTCTACTGTCTCTCCTTAGTAGTTTTTTTATATTAGTAAGATAGGATCCATAAGCCGCTTTAAGCTATTTTTATGTTGATATACGAGGGTGGCTGTTATAATTGATTGTGTTACAATTGGTTGTACTTTTTATACGACAGGTTGTGCTTTAGCATAGTGATAACTAATTCCTAAATATTGTGGGATATTGACCGCATTTGCTCAGCATTCCCCAGCTCTTTTAAGTTCATCGATTCGTTTAATTTTGATAATACTTTCGGGTATGATTTATGGATAAGATCCCTGAGATATGAAACCAGAAGAGACTGAATGTAGTATTGATTCCAAAAATACAAGATAAAATATGACGTATTATATAATAGTTCATTTATTTATTATACGAGACAAAATTGAATTGGAAAGATAAAATGGATCACCAAAAAGCAACAAATATAGGATTTTCTTGCTTAATTCTTTGTTTAATGGGATTATGTTTCATAGGGTTCGCAGTTGCAGAAGATAGCGTACCCGGTTATTATGATTGGAAATGCTATGTAACATCGCATATAGGCGAATATACGACTGCCCCAGCAGGTTATGAATATGTAGTTATAATTTTATATATTCAAAACGATGGTGATCAAAGTATAACAACAAGTCCAAGCGGTTGGAATTTGATTGCAGATGGAATCAAGTATGAACATGATGCCAGTACGTTTGATCGTTCTATTGGCTATCAAGATATAGAAATTGTTAAGGGTAGAAATATCGAAACAAAAATAGTATATCTTGTTAAAGGAAAGCCCACAAATATTCATTTACAATTTGATGGCATTTGGGGTATAGGTCCAACTTTTAAAGAGATTAACCATTACGTGAATCGAACTTCATTGTGAATTGGTTTTAGAAAATGCAGCTCTGGTACTTCAAAAGGACAAAGTACTTCTCTTTTATAGAGCCGATATATCATTTCCCATCTCAATTGATTGGGGCGGAATCATGAATCTTGGATGATTTTTGGGGATATTTGATAGCTAGAGCCTTTACTACACCCAATATCAACAGCAATGTTGATAGGCCTAAAATAAATTGAGAATCATATCTTTGGGCATATAACCCTGCCGCAATTTCACGCATGACTATTAAAATTGTAGCATCGGTTACATATGTAATTCTGATCTCTTCATGTTCACGAAAATCAACAAAAGTCTTGAAAAGGTCAATAAGAACAAAAATTGTGAGGACACCAGAGACTATCTGACCAAAACCACCACCCAGAGTCCCAAATAGAATTGATTTGATATTAAGGAGGATATTTATCACTCCCACAAGTAGCGCCAATAGCAATATATAAAGAATGATAAGAGTAACTAAATCAATTACCATTTTAAATATTTTATTCTGATTTATCATAAATATATTATAATAAGCTCTCATTTTACTCCCCAAAATAGAAAAATTATAGCATTTTAAAGGTTATTTGAATAGTTACGAAAATCTGCTATTCCAGATAATTTCTACAGCTCCTGAATTTCATTATCGTTTTTCTGTCTAACTTATTTTCATTGCTTGCGCATTTTCTGAGTTTTTCGCATATCATCTATAACTTCTTTTTTTAACGCAGTCATCTTTTCCATATCACTTATTTTTAATTCCATCCATTTTATTGCTTTATTCATTCCATCACTTCAACTTTCTTTTTCTGTTCTACAGTCAGAAGTTCCCACATCTCAACTATCGCAGTCTGTAGTATTAGATCCTTTTCTACTATGGAATGTCCTTGCATATGTTTTAATATCTCCTTTCATAGATAATATTCTTTAAAAGTAATGGTTATCAAAAAAAAGTAACGAATATTGTATTTAAATATCCTTAGCAGAATTAGCAGACGAGTCTGTTTCTACGACCGGTTAAGCTGTCTTTTTTGCGTTAACGTCATTATCTTTAGGTAATATTTTCGAATTTGACGTTATCATACTATATATCTCCTTACATTCCAATATATATATAATGTAAGTTTATTGGTAGCAATTCTCCGTACAATATAGATATGTTGCAACCTATAAGTACCAATGTATACTATAATTTCTTTGTAGAGTCTAAATAATATATTTGAAAATGAGGTCACAACTATTTGGAAGTTTTAATTATGTTTACTATTTTTAATTATGTTTATTATATATCTAGACAGCTTAAGTGTAAGTGAAGGTATATTTGAATCACTGAGTCTTTGAATTGTGGAATGATAAGTGAGATGTAGTGTAGCCAGGTCAAAGATGACTTCTCTGATGTGTGATGTCTATGTCATATTTTTTTGATCTCTTGAGTAAAGTGGAAAAATTTACGCGGTTGAATGGAGAAATAAATAATATCAAACCTTCCACTGTCTAAAAAGCTAATTTGACCAAAGTATCTATTGCGCTTGATTTTGTACTCCAAGTTCTTACAGTCTTATTCCTATTACTTTGCAATTAGTTCTAAGAAAAGACCATGACAGAAACCTTTTGGGATGAACGATTGCTATTCAACTGATATTCAGATATATTGACGTAAACAGCATGGAAAAACACATTAGAAAATTATTTTTTATTGAAAGTAAAGAGATGGAGAAATTTATTAGAAATTTATTAATTGAGACTATGGTATTGAAAAATTGAGTTTTTGATTCCGTTTACTCATATTCTTAATTTTATTTCGAGTACTTTATAATTATGTTTTTTTGATTTTTCTATTATATGATGGTTATTTTGGTTAATTAGTTCCAAGTGTTTCATGAGCTCCAATAGTTCCAGAAGCTCCATGAGAAATAAATCAATACATTTTTTATTTCGGGTGAAACTTAGGAAATGAAGAGATTTTAGCACAAAAACTTGCATAATCAAGGAATTCACATTCAAAAATTGATCCAGGAGAAAAGATGGTGAACATTAAACTGCTTCCTGAAAATCTAAAAATAAAAAAGCCCTAGTGGAAGTTTTGTTAACTAATATTAAATTTTCCCATATTTTTTATGCGCTTGTTCTGCGGTCGAATATCGAAAACGTATACTTTTTTCTCTTCG
>Ga0326727_10029004_pt1 | contig 10013 bp, 7 predicted proteins | sample MB2enrmetagenome_FD_207643 | JGI IMG/M metagenome (GOLD analysis project Ga0326727, IMG submission 207643) | Lab enriched peat soil microbial communities from McLean, Ithaca, NY, United States - MB29MY | ecosystem: Environmental > Terrestrial > Soil > Wetlands > Peat | place: USA: New York...
ATTCCTACTTACAGGAACTACATCAAACTGCTATTTTTTTATAGAGAAGTTATCAAACTATTTAAAAAAGAACAGGTTGATATTGTGCATATTCATAGTCACGGTACAATGTTAGGTATGTCATTTGCCGCATGGATGGTAAATGCGAAATCCATTTGCACGTTGCATAGTGTCTTCCCCAAACGATTTTTACTCTATCCCTATCATTTTTTAATGCGTTGGATAGCCGGGCATCTATTTCATTGTCAATTTCAATCCATTAGTGATTCGGTGTATGATAATGAAAAGAATCTATTCCATAATAGAACAATAAAGGTTTACAATTGGTACAACAACAGACGGTATTTTCCGGCGGAACATGATGAGAAATTAATGGTACGTAAAGAATTAAATATAGACATCAGAGCATTTATTTTAATCTCCATTGGGAGGTGTAGTGGCAATAAGAGACATGCTGATATTATAAAAGCTTTACCTCTTATTATTAAAGAGCACTCCAATTGTTTGTATTTACATTTAGGCGAGGGAGAGTTCACTGAATCTGAAATGAAATTAGCATCTGATTTGAAAGTGGATAAACACATTCTGTTTTGTGGCAATCAGGTTGATGTACGAAAATATTTGATTGCCTCGGATGTATATTTAATGACAAGCCAATTTGAGGGGATATCATTAACTACAATCGAGGCCATGGCTTGTAATATTCCTGCGATTCTTTATGATGTACCAGGCTTAAGAGATTTCAATAAAAGAGGGGAAAATAGTTTTTTAATACCAGCGGATTTTATTTTGTTGGCTAAAAAAACAATTTTCTTACGAGAAAATATGGATGTGTGCCAAGAAACATCCAATCGGGCAAAAGCATTTGTCGAGAATGCATTTAATATGAAAACCAATGTATTGCAGATTTTAGACCTCTATCGTTAACTCCTCAAGGGCGTGATCAAATTTTTAAATCAACCTAATTGATTTCTTAGATGCCGAATAACCATTTTGCAATATTGTTGACCTGCCACAACCGAAAGGCAAAAACATTGGACAGCCTCTCTCATTTGTGTAAGTTTGATGAACGTTTTGAAATTTACATTGTGGATGATAATTCAACAGACGGAACTACCGAGGCTATAGCATTGCAATTTCCTCAGGTACATTTGATAAAAGGCAGTGGAAACTTATATTGGAACAGAGGAATGCATACAGCATGGGAGCAGGCTGCGAAGCAGGATTATGATTTCTATCTTTGGTTGAATGATGATGTTGTGCTGTATGAAAATTGTTTTGACGAGCTGATGGCTTGTTCGGGAATACGGAACCATCAGGCGATTATTTCGGGAATTGTAGAAGGTAGAGAGACGAAAGAGACATTGTATGGAGGAACCGATACGAAGAAACAGTTAATAGTACCTGACGGAGAGATGCATCCCATCACCAATCTGAACGGAAATGTTGTTTTAGTGCCAAGAGATGTATATTTGCGGTTAGGAAATCTCGATCCCGTTTATCATCATGATTTAGGTGACGTGGATTACGGGTTGCGGGCTAAAGAACATCATATCAGCGTATATACAACAAGAATTGCCGTAGCATCCGGAGATAAAAACGATGTTTGCCGTGTTCGTTTATCGGATGTTACAATGCGTTCGAGATTCAAAAGATTATATTCTCCCTTGGGATCTAATCCGGCTATTTTGTTCTATTTCAGGAGAAAACATTACGGATTGATCAATGCAGCGGGTTATTGCCTGTTTTTATTTATTATCAATGTTTTGCCTGACACGATCGTCACTTTCTTATTCGGTGAAAGATACAATTAATCAAGATTATATGAGAGTAGTCCATGTTATAGCATCACTTGATAGGAACACTGGTGGGCCATCACGGAGCGTCCCTCAGGCTTGTGAACATCTGGCTGAGATCGGAGTGGATATTACTTTAATCTCCGGTCGATCAGAAGATCCTGTTGAAGTAATCGAATCTGAAAACTTACGGGTGTTGTTTAAAAATCTTTTTCAATTGATTGTGTTCGGGTTGCGAATCTCAAAAAAAGAGATAGCTTTGATTCATCTGCAACATACATGGAGCCCCTATATTCATGTGATGGCGCGAATTGCACAAATAAAAAATATACCCTATATTATTACTCCGCGTGGCATGTTGGAACCCTGGATTTTAAGTCATAATCCGATAAAAAAGCAATTGGGTATGTGGTTTTACCAGCGGCAGGATTTAAATAAAGCGGAGGTTCTTCATGCCACCAGTGAGATGGAAAAGGAGAATATTCGTAAACTGGGTTTTACCAACCCGATAGCGGTAATCCCTAATGGAATTGATTTGAGAACAATACCTGAATATGCTAAGGTATATGGAACGAAAAAAATCGTTTTTTTTTCACGGATTCACCCCAAAAAAGGGATTGAAATGCTGTTGAAAGCCTGGCAACAGATCAATACAGGCGGATGGATATTGGAAATTGCAGGAGAGGGGAATATTGTTTATGTTTCAGAGGTTAAAACGTATATCGAACGAGCCCGAATAAAGAACGTACATTTTGCAGGTCCAAAGTATGGAGCTGAAAAATGGGATTTTCTTCGTGGTGCGGATGTGATGGTACTGCCCACTTACAGCGAAAATTTTGGGATGGCAGTGGTGGAAGCTTTAGCAATGCAAGTACCGGTTATCACTACCAAAGGGACACCCTGGCAGGAGTTGGAAACAAACCGGTGCGGTTGGTGGATTGACCTCTCGATTGCCAACCTGAGTAATGCGTTGAGAAGCGCCATGAACTGCACTCCTGATGAGCTGAAAGCCATGGGGCAGCGTGGAAAACAGTTAGTAGAAAGGCAATACGATATACACATTGTTGCAAAGCAGTTAAATGAACTGTACGACTGGATAGCAGGCAAACAAGGTCTGCCGGCTTTTGTAAGTGAAATCGATAAAGCAGAAAGAGATTCGAACGAAATCAAAGTATTGCATTTTCTTACATCTATCGATAAGCTGGCGGGAGGAACGACGAATTACTTGCAACTATTAATTAATCCCTTGTCGGAGATAGCCGAAGTGGTGGTAGTGACCGGTATCTCCTCCCAACCGGAATCCATACCCGGAGCAAAAATCTGTTTTGTCGATCTGTCACTTGCCCGTTGGGTTGCCATGCAACGTGATTTTGCCTATCTGTTAAAAGAAGAACATCCGGATATTGTACATATTAATGGTATCTGGGAGCCGCAGACCTGGCTTTTTCAACGGGAGGCACAGCGGTTAGGAATTAAAGTGGTGCTTTCACCTCACGGTATGTTGGAGCCATGGATACTACACCGGCATCCGTTAAAGAAAAAAATAACGATGATGTTGTATCAGGATAAAACTATCAGAAGAGCAGATTATCTTCATGCCACAGCAAAGCAAGAGCTGGCTAATATTCGAAAATTGGGATACGACCAAGAGGCGGTAATTATACCCAACGGTATCGATATCTCGGCTGTGAAGGAAAAAAGAGAGTGGGGAAATAAGGTGAAAAAGATACTGTATCTTTCCCGGGTTCATCCCAAAAAAGGGATAGAGCTGTTGATAGAGGCTGTCAGCCTGTTGAAAGAAAAAGAGTTGGAAATCATCATCGCGGGTGAAGGCGATGCACTATACATCGAGTCATTAAAAAAAATAGTATTGAAGAAGGGAGTCAATCAGTCCTTTCATTTCACGGGTGGCGTGTATGGAACCGCCAAATGGGAACTGTATCGCAATGCCGATCTGTTTATACTGCCCACCCATAGCGAGAATTTCGGCATCGTGATAGCGGAGGCATTAGCAACAGGAATCCCTGTCATCACGACTACCGGTACACCGTGGCAAGAGCTTCAGACCTATCAGTGCGGTTGGTGGATCGATTTGAGTATCGATAACTTGCGAAAAGCACTGGAAGAAGCTATACATACGCCGGTAAATGAATTGCAGGCAATGGGGCAAAGGGGGAAGCTGTTGGTAAAAGAAAAGTATGAAATAAAAGCTGTTGCAAAAGAGATGTTTTCGTTTTACAGCCATATTTTGCACACTGAAAATTAATTCGTTTAATATAGAATACTATGTCAGATTATCAGGATTACAACTGGGAAAATGAGAGTTTCACTCAAGCACATGCCTATTTTATGCCCCCGATCATAAAAATGTTACCTGCTGATGGTTCTCCTATTTTAGATGTAGGATGCGGGAATGGATCATTTGCCAATTTTTTAATATCTAAAGGATTTAATGTGTATGGCACAGATGCATCTGTAACCGGAATTGAACTTGCAAACAGACGAAATCCGGGACATTTTTTCACGCAGGACTTATCTGAAGATACATTGCCTGTAGAATTAAAAGAGATAAAATTTCAAACGATTATTTCAACAGAGGTTGTCGAACATTTATACGATCCTCGTAAATATATTCGATTTTGTAAAGCCATTCTGGAGGAATCTGGAGGGAATCTAATTGTTTCTACTCCTTACCATGGTTATTTCAAAAACTTAACACTCTCTATTTTTGGTGCTTGGGATAAACATTTGACGGCTCTTTGGGATGGAGGACATATTAAATTTTGGTCATATAAAACACTAAGTGCATTGTTAACCGAAGCTGGATTTGAAATAGTTTCATTTAAGGGATGTGGAAGAATTCCTTTGATTTGGAAATCAATGATTATTAATTCAAAGATCTGAATTATGAATCAATACAAAGTGGATATCGCGCGATACGAATCTGATTTTAGTTTGTCGAATAAGATCGGACGTTTGTGTTGGGGTATATGCTATTATCTGTTTTTCAGACCGTTTGGTACGCCTTTGTTTCGCATCTGGCGGAATTTTATTCTTCGCATGTTTGGTGCCAGGCTATCGCCACATGTCAATGTATATGCAAGCGCTAAAATATGGGCTCCATGGAATCTGGAGATGGGTGATTATGCTTGTCTGGGTTCAGGTGTAGATTGTTACAATCAAGGGAAAATATGCATCGGAGCAAATACAACGATATCCCAAAAGAGCTATTTGTGTGCTTCGAGCCATGATATTACAGATTCGAAACATCCGTTGACACTTAGTCCAATAGTGATCGAAGATCAGGTCTGGATAGCTGCCGATGTTTTTATCGGTCCGGGAGTCACGATTGGGGAAGGAGCTGTGGTGGGGGCTCGTAGCGCTGTGTTCAAAGACGTGGAACCCTGGACGGTAGTAGGTGGAAATCCGGCGAAATTTATCAAGAAAAGAGAACTTACAAAATAGCATATGTCAACAACAATAGCGGTTATAATCCTGACTTATAACGAGGAGTTACATATTGCCCGTTGCATTAACTCTCTTAAGGGAATTGTTGATGAGATTTTTGTCGTGGATTCTTTTAGTGACGATCAAACGGTTTCTATCGCGGAGGAGTTAGGTGTGACGGTGCTGCAAAACAAGTTCATAAATCAGGCTGTACAGTTTAATTGGGCGCTATGTAATTGTAACATACATGCTGATTGGATATTGAGAATAGATGCAGATGAATTTATTGATAATCAAAATTCGATTGATCTGCATGAAAAATTAGCTGCATTACCACAAGATATAACAGGTATAATCATAAGTCGTAAGATTGTATTTATGGGGAAACCCTTACTGCATGGCGGATGGTATCCAAAATGGAATTTACGGATTTTTCGTGTTGGCAAGGGTCAATGTGAAATCCGTTGGATGGATGAGCATATTGTACTGACAGAAGGAAGGGCTGATTATCTGCAACTCGATTTTGTAGATGATAACTTAAACGATCTAACCTGGTGGACGGCTAAGCATAACAATTATGCAAGTCGAGAGGCTGTAGATTTTTTTCTAACTCAGTACAATTTACAAAATGGAAATGAAGTAGAAGCTAGATTCTTGGGTAATGATGCAGAACGAAAGCGTTGGCTAAAATCGAAATACCTTAATTTCCCCTTGTTTATAAGACCATTGCTTAACTTTATATATCGCTATATATTCCTATTTGGTTTTTTGGATGGCAAGCAGGGTTTTATCTGGCATTTTCTACAAGGTTTTTGGTACCGGTTTTTAGTGGATGCAAAAATCTATGAGCTGAAGAAACGGTTTAGAGGCGATCGGGAGAAAATAGTAGCTTACATGAAGGATAAATACTCAATCTAATTGAAATGCGCTAAAATGCGTGTGCGCACACAAACTTTAAAACGCACGCACACAAACTTTAAAACGTCGAAGACTTTTAAATGTTTGAAGCAATGTTATGTAAACGTTTTTGTGTCAGGGACGACAAAAAGTTAGATCTGTAAACGTTTTTGTGTCTGTAATGACAAAAAATTAGTTAAATTTGCAAACAAAATGAAATAGCACTATGATAAGCACTATTTTACGGCCAGGTCAGTATTATCACATCTACAACAGAGGGAATAATAGTGAGATACTTTTCAGAACATCGGCTAATCATCTCTTATTTTTGAAGCTGTATGCCAAATACATGTTTCCGGTGGTTGATACCCTGGCTTACTGTTTAATGTCGAATCATTTTCATTTCGTCATAAGGACTAAAGATGAAAAGGACATTCGAACGATGAAGGAGTTGAATATGTTTGATGCCAATAAGTTGAATTTGATAACTGATAAAAAGCCTACTGCATCGAGACAATTTTCACATCTGTTTATCAGCTATTCCAAAACAATCAATAAAGCGTATAATCGTACCGGTAGTTTATTCGAACATCCTTTCGAACGTCGGATAATTGAGACTGAAGCATACCTAAAGCGTTGTATTGCTTACGTTCACGCTAATCCGTTAAAAGCTAAAGTTGTAGGGCAATTAGGTGAATATAAGTGGAGTTCGTACGAAGCCATTGTTTCAGAAAAACCGACTCACTTAGAACGAGAGTTCGTGCTTAATTTATTTGGAGGAAAAGAGAATTTCAGAGCGTATCACGCAGATTTTGATATGTTGTTGGAGCTATAGAAAAATAGCACATACATACAGATTCAAACTTAAAAATGCACGTACACAAACATGTAAACGTTTTTGTGTCAGGGACGACAAAAAGTTAGATTTGTAAACGTTTTTGTGTCTGTGACGACAAAAAGTTAGATCTGTAAATGTTTTTGTGTCTGCGATGACAAAAAGTTGAATCTGTAAATGTTTTTGTGTCTGCGATGACAAAAAGTTAAGCGTTAGATTATGAAACGAGCATTAAAACAGATGTTTGAACCAAAGACCATGTTCATTGCGAGTTCCATGCGACAACTATCTAAAAAATAAAAATGAACGCATGAAAGTATCCGTCATCACCATTGTCTATAATAACAAAGCCTGCATTGCAGACTGCATTTGTTCGGTACTAAGTCAATCGTATCCCGATATTGAACATATCGTAATTGATGGTGGCTCCATCGATGGGACTCAGGAACAGATCGCTCTGTTCAAAGATAAATTGGCTTACTATGTCTCCGAAAATGACAAAGGGTTGTATGATGCTTTAAATAAAGGCATTCGACACGCTACCGGTGATATTATCGGGATTCTTCATTCCGACGATCTTTATTACGAACCGGAAACCATACGAAAGGTAGTGGATGCCTTTCAGCAATCGGAAGCCGATCTGGTATATGCCAACGGGCAATATATCTCTGCCGGTGGGGATTTGCAACCAGTGTCAACAAAACAAGAAGCGGAAGGTGAAAAGTCCGGTTTGCAGGTTCGCGTAAGTGATGTCAGGAACGAGGTTAAGCGTATTTACCGTGCAAGGCCATTTAAAAAACAGTATTTGATGTTTGGATGGATACCTCTGCACACTACCATCTATGTGCGTAGAGAATTGTTTCAGAAATATGGGTTGTATGATACACAATACCAGATTGCCAGCGATTATGAAATCTCGTTACGTTGGTTTTTTAACGAGACAATAAAAAAGGTGTATCTGAATGAATGGGTTGTAAAGATGCGTCTGGGAGGAAAAAGTACTTCTGCCAGTTTGCAAAAGAAAAAATCGACGGAAGATCTGGTGATAATTCGACAATATCATTTGTGGGGAGTAGTGACGTTGGCCGGTAAAATAGTATGGAAAATACCGCAATATTTACTGCCGAAGATAGTGACGTATAAATAGGATTTGGAAACCCTCGTATAGATTAGCTATTTAACTTTTAAGAAAACAGATATGATGAACATGAAGCACACGAAAAAAAGAAAGAAACAACAATTGAGTCTGGATCGTTTATTCTCTTCCCGGTTCTTTGTTGTGATTGGAATCATCTTTCTTTTAGTCGGCCTTTATTATTCAATGGTGTCAACCGGAGATTCCATCAATATGGATCTGATCATGAAATTATTTTTATCATCCGGGAATAATACTCCAATGGGGGTGTTACCTCAAATTAGTTTTATGACGTTGTGCTTCTATTTTATCCCTCCGGCAATCGTGTTGCTGCTCTCCATCTATTATGCCCGGAGGTTCGGTGCGGTTACTTATCCTGTGTCAAATGTGATTGCCCTTTATTTAATCGGGATACAAATAAAAATTCTGATTAGTGCATATACGGGAGGCTATACGTATGCAAGCTTTCTTCTGGTGTCTATTTTACTGTTTGCCTTTACCTGTTTGTTACTAACGGCAGCTTTTGTCCATAATAGATCCATTTTATTAATTTTTAGCTGTTTGTTTTTCTATGTTACGGTCATGCTCTCGATAGCACTATTTCCTGTCAGTGTTTATCTTTTCACATACATTCTTATCTTTAGCGGTGTGATTGCCTGGGTTGGGAAGAAGATGGACCGACCCTATATTAGTTTGATAAATTTCTTTTTGGCTGTCTGCTTTTCAGTCTTTTTCTTTTTTCGCAAGCTTATTGCAAATTCACATCCTGAGTTTCTATTCCAGTTCTTCCTTTTTGCTACACTCTTCTATCTCCTTTATTATTTGATAGGTATTTACTCTTCAAACAGTAAAGAGAAATCTTTGAGTAGATGGATGCAATTGGTATTTGTGTGGGGAAATCTGCTGTTTTTTCTGGGAGCCACCGCGTTTATTTTGCTGAAGTATTACACGTATGTACATCTTTGTCTTTTTGTTCCGGCATTGCTGTTAGTCAACCTGGCAGGGTTGTTTTTCATCCGGAGAAATGCTCCTGCAGCATGGTTATTGCCCTATGCTTACATCGTGTTGTTGTTAGCGGCATTGCTTTTACCGCTATGGGTGGGGCAAAGCAGGCTATTTCTTTGTTCAGCGGGATTTTCCATTGTCATGTTAGTCTATTCCATGGGTGTGAAAGAGAAAACCGCCATGTGGTTATCGGTGGTGTCATTAGTGGTAGCTGTCGGATGTTATCTTTACGGTTGGTTGAACGGCTACCTGCCTTTTCTCCTTTTTCCGGCACAAACAACGCCACATCCGTCTCTGGTGTGGGAAGGTGGTATCGGTAGCGTGGTGATAGTAGCGCTGTTGTGGGGTACGAAGCAGCTCTTGCAGAGTGGAGATCTTCCTTCGTCTGTTGTGCTTAAGCAGGTTCATTATCTCCGGATTGTAGAGGCCTGTTGGTTTTCCTCCCTCTTTTTAGCGCTGGGATGGGGCATCTTTGCCTTAACATACGCTGTGACAGGAACGGTTCTCTATACGCAGGAAAGCGGGTTTATCGCCGGCAGCCTCTTCTTTATTCTTCTGATTCTTTATTTTTCGGGAAAACGATCACCGTTTAAGAAACCGGCTCATTACTTTGGATTTTTATTTGCCATGCTCTATCCTCTGTTCACAGGCCTCAATTTTATGGATGAGAATTTGGTTAAATCGGAAGTTTTAGACGGTACTGCCGTATGGATGCATTATATTGCCCTCGTTTTATTAGTGGTATTGGCTGTAATAGCGATCGGCAGGCTTCGAAAGCGGAATGCGAAGAATCCGCTCGTCCAGCAAATTATTCATCTTTTATTAGTGGCTTACCTCGTTTTTATCCTGTTTATGGAATATGATAACCTCACCATGATTACCACTCTCCTTGGAAGCA
>Ga0326727_10029005_pt1 | contig 10013 bp, 7 predicted proteins | sample MB2enrmetagenome_FD_207643 | JGI IMG/M metagenome (GOLD analysis project Ga0326727, IMG submission 207643) | Lab enriched peat soil microbial communities from McLean, Ithaca, NY, United States - MB29MY | ecosystem: Environmental > Terrestrial > Soil > Wetlands > Peat | place: USA: New York...
GCGGTGCCGGAAGATGCGCTCATCATGGCACGGAAGGTCTTTGAACGGATCCATGCTGCCGAAGAGGTTGTTCATGGGAGGCACCCGCATTTCCACGAGGTCGGGGCTGACGATGCGATCGCCGATGTGATAGGCGCCTGCACCGCGCTCTATACCCTTGGAGTCGAAGGGGTCGCGGTGCTGCCCGTCGCGCTCGGGCGTGGTACAGGTTCGGGTTCGCACGGAACATTTCCCATTCCTGCCCCGGCCACGGCAGCGATCCTGAACGGATCCAGCCTCGCGGTTCTCCCGGGTGTCGATGACGGGGAGCTCTGCACCCCGACCGGCGCTGCGCTTCTCGCAGAGTTTTCAACGGTGCACATGGACGATATAAGCAGGTATTCCATCATAGCGAGCGGATACGGGGCCGGGAGCCGGGATTCTCACCGGGTGCCGAACGTGCTGAGGGCGATGGTGGTGGCGGCCGCTCCAGCGGGAGCCGGGTTCCTGCCGGGTCACGATTCTGTTGACATCCTTGAGACCAATGTCGATGACGTGAGCGGTGAAGTTATTGCCCATGCGCTCGCCCGGTTCATGGAAGCCGGCGCCCGTGATGCAAGTGCCATACCCCTCATCATGAAAAAGGGGAGGCCGGGGTTTCTCATCCGCGTAATCGGTACGCGGGAGACCAGTTCGTCCATGGCTGTTCTGATGGCACGCGAGCTCGGTTCGCTGGGTATCCGGTGCATACCATCAGTGCACCGGTTTATTGCTGATCGGACAAACGTTCATGTTGACGTCACCATCGGTGCACACCGGCGCAGCATGCCGGTAAAGTGCGGCTGGATGGACGGCGAGATCTACACGCTGAAAGCCGAGTTTGACGACGCACGGGACTGGGCCGGTGAAATCGGCGTGCCGGTGCAGGTCGTCCTCCAAGCGGTTGAGGAGGCCGGCTGGAGACAGGTTTGCGGCTCCCGGAAAGCCCCGGGTGATTGATGAGACCCGAACGGCGTACCAGCGGGAACGCGGCCCTCGACTTACTTCTTGGAGGCGGTTTTGAGATCCGTACCATCACCCAGTTCTACGGGGGGCCGGCAAGCGGCAAGAGTACGATCTGCACCATCGCCGCGGTCGCCTGCCTCCGTGCCGGCCATGCGGTCATCTTTATCGATTCCGAGGGTTTTTCCATCGAGCGGTTCCGGCAGATCGCGTGTGAGGATACGGAAACGATCGCTGACCGTCTCTTCCTCTTCGAGCCGGTCGATTTTGAACAACAGGGCGTGATGATCACGGAGGCGGACCGGGTCCTGAAGACACGTAAACCCGGGCTGCTGGTCCTTGATTCGGCGACGGCGCTCTACCGGACGGATCTGGAGAGAGGACGGGACGCGATGCAGATGCTGACCCGGCAGGTGATCCATCTCCTTGGATATGCGAAACGCTACGAACTCCCGGTGATCGTGACCAATCAGGTGTATATGGACACGACAAAGAACACCTATTTCGGGCTGGGCGGTACGGCGCTGGAGCATATCTCCAAGGCGATCGTGCGGCTTGAGCGCCTTGACATGCCCGGCCTCCGGCGAGCAACGCTCGTCAAACACCGTTCCCGCCCGGAAGGCGAGTCGTTCGATTTCGAGATCGTGCAGGACGGGATCCGTACGCGGGAATAACCCGGATTTTTCTCCGGTATCCGGCCCACTCTTGAGCCATCCCGGCTTTTTGGTCGTAAAATCTGAAACATTATATCTTCCCATGCCAATATTATTCGGCCTATGGTTCTGAGCCAGAAGATCACTGCGCAGATCAAAGACGTCCTCCGGAAAAACCCGCAGGGCCTGAGCATCACCGGTATCGTCAACGCGGTGAAGATTAACCGGAATACAGCAGGACGGTATCTCGAGAGCCTTCTCGTGTCCGGGCAGGTGGAGATGCGCCATTTCGGCATGGCAAAGATTTATACCCTCTCCCACCGGGTCCCTCTATCCGCTGTCCTCTCGATCTCCTCGGAACTTATCCTGCAGCTGGATAGCGACCTCAGGATCGTGTATGCCAATGAGCCGTTGGTCAGCTTTCTTGGCACCACCCAGAAAGACCTTTTCGGCAAAAATATCCAGTATTCCGTGATGGTGCCGGTTCTCGATGATCTCTTTGAACCATTCATGAAACAGGTGCAGGATGGTCTTGACGGCATGGAGTGGAGCGGGGAACTTACTTTCCGGCAGCCGGAGATCATCTTTGCCTGCCGGATCGCTCCGACTGCGTTTGACAACGGGCAGAAAGGGGTCTCCGTCATCCTTGAAGATATTACCGGGAGAAAAAAAGGGGAGGAGCGGGTACGGAAGAGCGAGGAACTCTACCGGTCCCTTGCCGAGACATCGCAGGACCTCATCTTTGTCATCGATGCGCAGGATCGGGTAGAATACGTCAACAGTTATGCTGCTACTGCCCTGCAAAAAACATATGAACAGCTTATCGGTGCTGACCGGAGTTCCATCTTCCCGCCGGATATCAACCGGCGGCAGGAGGACGCCTTACGCCGCGTCTTCTCCACCGGCGAGTCCATCAGGAGTGAGAATACCATATCGTTGGGGGGAACGACACGATGGTTCGACCACGTACTGATGCCGCTCAAGAGTCCTGACGGATCGGTGCGGGCAATTCTCGGGATATCCCGTGATATCACGGGGCGGAAACGGGGCGAGGAACGGCTGCGAAAAAGCGAGGAACTCTACCGGTCCCTTGCCGAGACATCACATGACCTGATCTTTGTTATCAATGCACAGGACCGGGTGGAGTATGTCAACAGCTACGCCGCAGCAGCAATCGGGAAGACCGGTAACGAGATCGTCAACATGGAGCGGAGCGCGATCTTTTCGCCAGAGATCAGCCAGCGGCAGCAGGAGTTCTTGCACCGTATTTTTACGACAGGGCAATCCTGTCATGATCAGAGCCCGATGATCCTTCGGGGAACCATGCGATGGTTCGACCATTTTCTCATGCCACTCAAGAATCCTGATGGTTCGGTATGGGCAGTCCTTGGTGTATCACGCGACATAACCGGGCTGCGGCAGATCACGGAAGAACTGAAGCAATCGGAGGAGAAGTACCGGATCCTCGTTGATCACAGCCAAGCGGGCGTATTCATCATCAGGGGCCAGACGTTCGTCTACGCCAACGAGACGCTGGCCCGGATAATCGGGACAACAACAGAGGGTCTCATCCAGCATGATTTCCAGGATTTCATCGTGCCGGAAGACCGCGACTGGGTCATCGACCGCGGCCTTCGCCGGCAGCGCGGCGAGATCGTGCCCGAGAGTTATGAGTTCGGGCTGCTGAAACGGGACGGCACGACCAGGTTGGATGTTGCCATTGATGCAGGGCTCATCCAGTATGAGGGTGAGACAGTAAGTATGGGTACGATCCGTGACATCACCCGTCGTAAACAGATGGAAAATGTGCTCCGTGAAAGCGAGGCGAGGTATCGCCGGGTGGAGGAGAGCATGAGGGATGCGTCCGCTTTCGTCAGCATGGATGGCAGGCTCCAAGAGTGGAACTTCGTTTTCCGGGACATGCTGGGATATTTGGATGACGAACTGGCACAACTCACCTATACTGACATAACCCCGGTGAAATGGCGGGAGACAGAGGCAAAGATTATCGCAGAACAGGTTCTTCCGCATGGTTACTCGGAAGTCTATGAGAAGGAGTATTGCCGGAAGGATGGTACCATTTTTCCCGTAGAGCTTCGCACGTTTCTCCTCCGTGACGAAAAGGGCCAGCCGGCTGGAATGTGGGCCATCGTCCGTGATATCACCGAACGCAAACGTTTAGAGGAGGAATTGCGGAAGAGCGGGGATCGTTTCCGGAGGATTTTCGATGACGGTCCTCTTGCCATGGCGACTGTGGATAAGAATTACCGGTTTGTCGCGGTGAACCGGAGGTTCTGCGATATACTGGGGTATTCTGCCGAAGAACTGCGGGCCAGAACTTTTGTGGATATTACCCACCCTGAGCATGTAAATCAGGACATGGCTGAGATAAAAAAGCTCTACGATGGTAAAATTGCCACGTACCGCACAGAAAAGCGTTACATCCGGAAGGATGGTTCCGTGATCTGGGGATCCCTCACGGTCAGCCCGCTCAGAGATAAAGAAGGTCGTATCGTCTCGACGATCGCTATTGTCGAGGATATAACGGCACAAAAGCACTCCGAAAAGTAAGACCAAAGAGACGGACCCGCTTACGGCATATACTGCGGCATAAGAGCGGGAGAACGCCCTGTACCGGTAACAAAAGATATTCAGAATTTTATGACACCGGCAAAAACGGTCACCGCCGGTCCCTCCATCTTCACGCCATCCTTGAAATAAATGACCAGCGGTCCTCCCTGCGTATCGACATGGACCACCTCTCCCATATATCCTAATTTGTGCACGACCGCAGCCGCCGCGGTCGCACCGGTTCCGCAGGAGAGCGTCTCCTCCTCCACGCCGCGCTCGAAGGTCCGGATCCGGATGCTGTCATCCCCGGTCTTTTCCACGAAGTCCACGTTTGCCCCATTGGGAAACGATGGATGGCGGCGTATCGGGAGGGCAGCGGCAGCAATATCGACCGCATCGACCGCATTGACTATGATGACCGCGTGGGGGACACCGGTATTTACGGCATAGACATCGAATTCCCCGATACGCTCCTCGTATTCCCCTTCACCGGTTGCCGGGATCTCTTTCCGGTCGAACTTCGGTTCTGGCATGCCGATGGTTGCGGTGAATTCTTCCTCTTTGTACCCCATCGAGACGCTTATCGCGCCGGCAGGCGTCTCAACCGTGCAGGTCTCCTTCACGTACCCGGCATCAAACGCATACTTGGCAAGGCACCGGATACCGTTCCCGCACATCTCCGCCTCGCTCTCATCCGGCTGGAAGACCCGCATCTTCAGGTCGCTTTTTTCCGATCTTGACAGGTACAGGATGCCGTCCGCCCCGATACCGAACCTCCGGTCGCAGTAGAGAGCCGCAAACTGCGCCTTCATCTCGTCGGGAATCACGTGCTTTTCATACTCGTCGATGACGATAAAATCATTGCCGTTGCCGTGCATCTTGGTAAATAATATCTCCATGAAATATTCCTCTTTTAACTGGTACCCCAGTGCCTGATCGCGCGTTCGAGTTCGTAATGATCTTTTGCGTAGTCCTGTACAGGTATCCCTTCTATAAAGGCGTCGACTGCCTGTCGCATCGCCCGGGCGCCGGCCGCCGTGCCATCCGGGTGACCGTGAATACCCCCGCCGGCTTGCAGGGTGATACCGGTGCCCAGTGCGGCCAATTCTCTTGCAACATTCCCCGGGTGCAGGCCGCCACCTGAAACCGGAAAGGCCGGTTTCATGCTATGGCAGGCACATGTGAGTGCATCAATGCTCGCCCTTACCTCGGCAGGATCTTGGGCCATCTTCCCGCTCACTGCACCGGTATGCAGCTGGTCGGCGCCGAGCATCCGGATGAGGTGGGCAAACGGGCGCATGGCAATACCGTGCTCCGCGTTCCGGGTAAATGCTGCGTGCATCGTGCGGTGGACGTGAATGGGAACCCTGATTCTGGACTCCTCTCCCAGTGCCTGTAGGGCACCAAAGCCGGACGTAAAGATGTCAACCATGATCATGTTGGCACCGAGATCGATTGCGCGGAGCGCCCGCTCTACCACCCGGTCCGCACGAGTGGTGATGTTGACCGCGTACAGCAGTTCCCGTCCGGTCTCGTCTTTTGCCTCAGCGATTCGTTGCATGACCAGCGGGAGACGTTTTTCCATCGGACAGAATGCCTGGTCGGTCAGCGTTTCATCATCCTTGATCAGATCAACGCCCCCGATTGCAGCCTCGTACGCGACTGCTGCCGTATCCTGAGGGTTGAGCCCCACCTTGGGCTTGATGATGGTACCGATGTGAGGCCGGTCTGTGCTCCCGATCAGCCTGCGGACACCGGGAATACCGAATTTCGGCCCCCGGAAGGGGCTGATCAGGGAGTCCGGGTACCAGATGTCCAGCAGCCGGACAGCATCAAGCCGCGAAAGGCCAAAGAGGTTCCCGGCACAGACAGAAAGATATTGCGCGACGTTTCCGGGCTCGAAGATCTCGCCCGGATAGCGGATTCGGGTGATATAACCCGGGGGCTGCGGCATGATTGATTCGACCACCCCATCGAGGCGCTTCACGTAATCGGTACGGGTGGAGATGCGCGTCCACGTGCCCGTGGTCTCTTCCTCGCAGATCGTCTGAGCCGCCTGCTCCGGCGTGGTATCGGATCGCGGGCGGATATAGTAGGTCGCGATAACGTCCGGCATACCATCAATCCTCATGTCCGGTATTGATCGCAAAAACCTTATTGAATTCTTCTATTTCCCAGCCCAAATGCTCCCGGATAATGACATAAGCCATCTGCGGGGGGATTGCGCCTTTCTCCGTCACGATCAGGTCCACGTACTCTGGGGGGGTCACGTCAAATGCCGGGTTGCGCACCGTGACATTCTTGAGAGCCCCTGCGATCTCGTCCGGCAGCACTTCGCCCGGTGGCCGTTCCTCGATCTCGATGAGCTCGCCGATGACCGTACGCGGGGCGAACTTGTAGGTCTCTGCGGCAACGAGCAGGTTCACCCGTGCCTCGTGTGCCGAATGTGCTACCTGCGAAGTTCCGATCTTGTTCACGACTGCACCGTTGACAGTCACCGCATCGGCGCCAACGATGACGAGATCGATCTTATTGATAAACGATCGCACTGCAGAGTCCACGATGAAATTCGTGTGGATGCCGGCATCATTGAGCGTGCGGATGGTGATGAGCCCTTGGTTGCGGGGACGCACTTCAGTTGCAAAGACTTCGATGTCCTTGCCGCTGCGGTGCGCCTCGATGATACAGGCAAGAGCGACTTCCGAGTTGCAGTGCGTGAGTACCGTGTCGCCGTCCCGGATGTGCCGGGCACCGAACTCCGCGATCCTCCCGACTGCGTTCTGCGATGAGCGGATAAACGCTTCGGCCCGCTGGACGACGCTGGCTCTCGCCTCTTCCACGCTCTTTGCACCGCTGATGCCGGACATCACGATATGGACGGCATTGGGGAGTGATACTGCTGTTGGCCGCGTGGCAACGAGCGTCTCCGCGGCACGCTCCATCTCGTGCCGGAACGCTTCCAGAGATGAGACCTTGAGGCCAAGGGCATGGTCCCGGAGCGCCCCGGCAGCGGCACGCGCGATCCGCCCTGCGCCCCGGATCTCCATGCTCTTTATTTTCTCTGCAGTTTCAGTTACAACCATCAAGCTTCATTGATTCAATGTAGAGAATAATACATAGAGTTTATCACCCGGGTTCCTCCATGTCGGTTGCGGTAGTCTTTGACAGTGCCGGAACGCTCCTGAATACGTACCGGGTCGCAAAAGACGTCTGCAATAAGAAACTTCTCCCCGGCATCGAGACAACCACGCTCACCTTCAGTTCACCGGACCGGGTCCTGCTCGTTCTTCCTGTCCATTCGCGGGGGATTCTTGCGACGCCTGCGGGGATGCTGCTCTCGGAATACCTCGTGAAAAACAGCATCAGCTTTGGCGTGAGCTGCACCCGGAAGATCACGACTGCTGACGAGGTGGGGGACGTACTCTATACCGATACACAGGCGCACGTCGGCGACCTTCAGGAGTGTATCCGCAACGTCTGGACTGTCTGCCGGGCCGAGGAAGTTCTCACCCTGAACAGCGGTGCCATCGTGAACATGGTACACAAGGCCATTGAGTACACCATCACTGCCGGAGGGTGGCCGTTTGAACGGGCAAAGGAGACCATCACCGCATTGCACCGGCTCGGTGTCCCGGCATTTATCGCGTCCGGAGACCGCACCACAAAACTCGAGAAAATGGCTGATCATCTCGGGATTCCCCGCGACCGGGTGTACGGTGTTGCGACCCCCTCGGTCAAGGCGCAGATTGTCTGCGATCTCCAGCGGGAATACGACAGGGTCCTCATGGTCGGTGACGGTATCAACGATCTCTGTGCCTTCCAGCAGGCTGACATCGCCATCCTGACGGTTCAGCAGCCTGCCGACCGGCCGGAAGATCTCTTCGCGGCAGCAGATTACGTGGTCACGGGCGTGAACGAGATCCTGCCCATCATCCGGGACCTGCTTGCCGATCCAGCTGGTTCCCGATCGTGACGGCGCGGTGCATCATATAAAAGGTAATATGACACGAGTATCACATTAGTTACAAGGGTATTATGAAGGCGCCATTGATCACGGTCGATAACATCAGCATGGACTTCGACGCTACGCATGCACTCAAAAATATCTCTTTTGAGATCGCTGATGGGGAGATCCTCGGAATTATCGGCAGGAGCGGGGCCGGCAAAACTGTCCTGATGCACCTGATGCGGGGGGTGGAACAGCCACCGACGAGCGGGAGGATCATCTATCACGTGGCCGCCTGTTCCGGCTGCGATTATATGGACTCTCCCGGCGCCGCCGCAAATCCCTGCCCCCATTGCGGCGGCACGCTCACCCCCATCGATGTGGACATCTGGAACGAGAAAGACGAGTCGTTGAAGCGTAGGCTGATGCGGAGAACCGCCATCATGTTCCAGCGTACCTTTGCCCTGTACGGAAACGATCGTGTGATAGAGAACATCCTCCATGCGCTGGACGACATCGACTACCCGCCGGAAAAAGCGATCAACCGTGCTGCAGACCTGATCGACCAGGTCCGGCTTTCGCACCGGATGATGCACATCGCCCGGGATCTCTCTGGGGGAGAGAAACAGCGCGTGGTACTCGCCCGCCAGCTTGCAAAAGAGCCTTTCATGCTCTTTGCTGACGAACCGACCGGCACGCTCGATCCCGAGACCGCCCGGCTTGTCCATTCCATGCTGCTCGATGCTGCAAAGGCAAACAACATGGGAATGGTGGTGACGTCCCATTTCTCACAGGTGATCGAGGACGTGGCGAACCGCGCGATCCTGCTGGTGGATGGCGAGATCGCAGGCATCGGTTCCCCAAAGACCGTAGTCGGGCAGTTCATGAAGGGCTACGAGGACAGCGAGACGTACGAACACGCGGAGTTTGGCGAGAAGATAGTCGCGGCCCGCGATCTCGTGAAGCGGTACATCTCCGTCGACCGTGGCGTTGTCAGGGCAGTCAATGGCGTCAACTTTGAAGTGGCCACAAAGGAGATCTTCGGCATTATCGGCAAGAGTGGTGCGGGTAAAACGACACTGTCAAGGATCATTGCCGGCATCATCGAACCGACCAGCGGGGAGATGAACATCCGGATTGGCGATGAATGGATCGATATGACCAAGCCCGGTATCGAACAGCGGGGGAGGGCGAAGGAGTATATTGGTCTCCTGCACCAGGAATACGACCTCTTTCCCCACCGGACCGTGCTCGACAACCTCACCGATGCGATCGGGCTTGAGTTCCCCAAGGAACTGGCCATGAGAAAGGCAATCGTCACCCTGAAGATGGCCGGGTTTTCCGATAAGAAGAGCAACGAGATCCTCGACCGGATGCCGGGGCAGCTTTCCGAAGGGGAACGCCACCGGGTTGCGCTCGCCCAGGTGCTGATCCGGGAACCGCGAATCGTCATCCTCGATGAACCGACTGGTACCATGGATCCGATCACGAAAGTTGACGTGAAACACTCGATCATGCACTCCCGTGACGAGATGGAGGAGACCTTCATTGTCGTATCGCACGATATGGACTTCGTGCGTGACATCTGCGACCGGCTGGCCCTCATGCGGGGCGGTAAGATCGTCCAGATCGGAACAACTTCCGAGGTGCTCGCCCACCTGACCGACGAAGAACGTAAGGTTATGAGCCAGCCTCCCGCGTGAGGTTTGCGATGATCGGTATACACCTCGACGGGGATCGCCGGGAGGTTGACGAGGGGAGCACGCTCGGATCCGTTCTTGACGGTCATCCCAAGGAATGCTGCGTTGCAATTATCCGCCCGGCGACAAAAGAGCAGGCGGCGACCGGCCATATGGCGATCA
>Ga0326727_10029008_pt1 | contig 10013 bp, 12 predicted proteins | sample MB2enrmetagenome_FD_207643 | JGI IMG/M metagenome (GOLD analysis project Ga0326727, IMG submission 207643) | Lab enriched peat soil microbial communities from McLean, Ithaca, NY, United States - MB29MY | ecosystem: Environmental > Terrestrial > Soil > Wetlands > Peat | place: USA: New York...
GCCGGTAGTTGAGCGCGACGTCCACCGGCTCGCCTCAAAGGAGTTGTTGCATGCTGCGGGGCTTAGGGCAGGTCAGGCCGATGTGCTGATTGGCGGACCACCGTGTCAGCCCTTCTCTAAGTCTGGATATTGGGCACGCGGCGATGTCTTGCGCCTCGACGATCCGCGTGCAGACACCCTTACGGCCTATCTGCGTGTGCTGCGAGATACACAGCCGAAGGCCTTTATGCTCGAGAACGTCTCCGGGCTTGCGTACAAGGGGAAGAGCGAGGCGCTAGACCGTATCCTCGCCGGAATCGCCCAAATCAACCAAGACGTCGGCACCTGCTACGACCCGGTATGGCAGGTAGTCGATGCCGCGAGCTATGGCGTGCCACAGCGCCGCGAGCGCGTACTGATCGTCGCCAGCCGGGACGGCAAGCAATTCAAGTTCCCTAAGGTGACTCACGGAGAGGCCCATGCGCTGCCGCTCGACGCGGGCCTCGCCCCGTACCGGACCGCTTGGGATGCGCTCGGTGACCTACCGCAGTGCTCGAGCGACCCAACACTTAGGGTGACGGGAAAATGGGCGGACCTGCTGCCGAGCATTCCCGAGGGTGAGAACTACCTTTGGCACACCCCACGCGGCGGAGGTATGCCGTTGTTCGGCTGGCGTACACGTTATTGGAGTTTTCTCCTGAAACTCGCCAAGCATCGTCCCTCGTGGACAATCCAGGCGCAACCTGGACCAGCGACGGGACCGTTCCATTGGACCAGTCGACGCCTTTCAATTCATGAGTTGTGCCGCCTCCAAACCTTTCCTGACGGTCTTCGGTTCAACTGCGGGCGCAATGACGCGCAGCGAATGTTGGGCAACGCGGTGCCGTCACTGGTCGCGGAGGTTATCGCACGCGAAATACGTCGCCAGTTCCTCGGCAAGCCGATGAACGGAAAGGAGTTGCAGCTCCTGCCACCGCGTCGCGAGCCAACACCGAAGGCTGACAAAGAATCTAAGGTGCCGACTATCTACCATGCTCTTGTTGGCAATCACGCTGAGCATCCGGGCGAGGGCATGGGCAATCGTGCTCGACAGAGGTTGTCAACTCGCACGATCGAGACAAGTGGTCGTTTTCCCACAGACCAGGCGTCATTCTCCCGCATTGGGGACAGGCTTTGATTGCTCGCGGATAATCTCCCTTCCGGAGCAGCTACCGCCTCGAGCGCCTCCAGCACTATTCTGTGATGCCCGGGCGTTCACCAGCAGGCCGTTCTTCTGCTCGAAGTCGACGATTCGCCTCCGTCTTCTGGCCGCTTCGCTTCGGCGAGGCTCACCGAGTATGGGAGCTATGCGGACAAAAGACCGAGTTCCTCTCTGGATAGCCCTCGCTCCCATACAGCGACGTCTATGGCGCTGCAGCCAGTAAGATCGGAGACGAATCGCGCGGACAAGACGTTGGAAGGCAGAGGCGGACGTATTGCAGGAATGGCCGTGGCGTCAAAATAGCATATTGAGCTGATGGCCAACTCTCTGTCGAAGCACCACTGCATGGCCTTCGGCAGAGAATCGCCCAACGTAGCCGCAACTATTGTCCGCAGGCGTAGTATCTGGTTCGCCTGACCTGCGAGCTTTGCCTCGATCGATCGCAAGAGTTCGGACAGCGACATGCCACCTGCCATCGCTTCTATCCAGATTGACGCAATCACAGCGCTCGTTCCGACTGGAGGATTCGCCTGGTCAAACGAGATTTCATGGATACGCTGCCGGCCGCTCGACGCCTTCACGTCGAGCCGTAGCGTGCTCGCTACGAAGTCAAAGCGCTCATCGGAATCCGTTCTCCAACAACGCACCGCTGTCGCTACGTCGCGAGCGGCATCTATGACATTGAGCTCTCCGGTGAGGCCCGCCAGGGACCTGCGTCCTGGGCTTCGAAGCTTCTGAAAGAGTTCAACGAGCTGTCGGACGATTTCAGCAACCCTTTGCGTTGATGGGGTCCTTCCGAGGAATGGCAGGAGAGACTCCATGATATTCGCGAAATATGCGATCACTTCTCTTTCTTGGTTCGTGCAAATTATCGCGGTTAACGTCTGCATGCTTGCAGACCCGCTCGCCTCGATGATCCGGTATGGCGTCGAGAAGCTTGCCTCTATACCGGCGAGCTTGAGGGGCACCGTTCGCCCGCTGTCCGAAGTCTCGATCAGAAACGTGGCGAAGCCGCGAGGGTCCCGCCCAGCATAGAAGATCGATCCAGACTCCAGCCGCCTGACGTTGAAGACACCCTCTCCTGAAGGCGGCTCAATTTCGTTCAAAAGGCTTTCTATCTTCCCGGTCATGATGCGCCTTTTTGCCCGGCCTGCACCTGCACGAGCCACGCAGCAGCGAGTGCCGCCGGAACATGTACAGTGATCAGCGGCACCGCACTCGCGAAAGGTCTTCCGTTCAATTTAAGATCATACACGTGAATTTGGAGGGAGATCTTATCTGGAGCCTTGAAGAAGGCGTCGCCTGGGTAGCTAATGCCGCCACCTGCCGTTCTCGTGCGGCCCTGTTGGAAATTCTCTATCTCTCCGCTGTCATTCTCCACATCGCGGCTGCCTATGGGTGCCCTGGGTCGCATGCGGTACACTGCAGCTGTAGCGTTCTGGTCCTGCCGAAGGCCCTCAGCGAGCGTGATGAGTAAACCTGTAAAGCTCGCGGTGTCTCTTGGGTCCTCCAGGCTGTACTCGGCGAGCGTATCGAAAACCTTTTGGAGCGGCACGTCGCGGGCGACCTCATGTTGCTGCCCAACGGTTCTCCCCGGATAGGTCTCGTCATCCTCCATATCGAGTTCGCTTAGCAAGCTCACCAGCAGCCGCATGTTAGCAGCGCGGGAGTCGGGGGCGACGATGGTCCCAATTTGTCTCGTCCATCCGCCGCCCATGCTGGCCCGCGCATACGGATCGGAAATGACAGAGCGTCTGCACGGATTGAGGGTCGGATCGAGGATGAAGCGGCGTCGCCAGGATCGCAGGCCCTCACCCCGCTCTGCGATCCGCCGCAGCTCACGGCGCATAAGCTCTTCGTGTTCGACATAGTCCTCGTAGGCATCCCTCATCGCCTGCTCTAAATAGACGCGACAACGACCGAAGTAGCCGCGCGCCGCTGCGTACCCGAAGAAGCGAGCTCGTTGTTGCAGAGTGTCGGCGTTCCCCATGCCCATTCCTCTAGGCATGTAGGTGACCGTCAGGGAATCCACGGTGAACCCTCGATCGACAGCTTGCCCACCGACCAAAATCCAACCTTCCGCATGCCTCCAATTTATCTCAGGCGCCTTCGGCCTGCCTCGGGTGTTGAACTCGATTACCGTCGTATTCCGAAGCGCCCGCGGCAGCTTCTGAATTATCTCGTCAAAGCTCGGAAGATCGTCAGTGTCTTCGAGTTCCTCATAAGCCCTCCTGAAGTCCTCAACGACCTCGAGCCGATCGGGGTCTTGCTCCGCGCCGAGCGCGTTCGCCCACTCGTCCTTTGCGGCGGTCGCCCAGCCCGCAGCGACCTGGTGCGCGGCTCGTTCACGAGCGGGATGGATCAACATCGATCGGCGACCCGATCTTGAGATCAGGCTCGCTGCGAGTCCTACGAAAAAGACGCGCATCGCTTCGAGCAAGCTCGACGGCGGATCAGTTGGCAATGCATCCGGCCGAAGGAGATCTTGAGGGGGAATGATCCGGATGTAGGGACTGTTGAGCGCAAAGAACTGAGCTCCGCCAATATAGCCCGCTCCCGGCTCGAGGACGTGCACGAAGTCGGGCGACAGGTTGTCCGCAATGTTGATGAGAAGCGGTGCTTGCGGGGTCGCCGTATATTGCAAGAACGTGTGGCACGGAAGCGCGTCGCGCAGCTCCCGCAGGCGTCGATAGGTCGTGCTCTCCTCTCCGCGTTGAACTTTCGTGTTGAGGCTGGCTTGATCTGCCTCGTCGTCGATCAGTAGGGCAGGAACGTCCTGGAGATCCATTCTCCTGAGCAGGGCGGTCAAAGACGCCAGACGCTGGTTTTGCTTCAGAACTGTGAGGAGCAGTGTCGGCTTCTCGTCCCGGTCACGAGTTGGGTCCCGCCAGTTGTCGATGGCCTGCCTGATGAGCTGCTCGTATTGGGCGTCTTGACCGCGCGGATTCTTCTCCATCATCCAATTAGGCAGTCCCTCGCCTCCATCCACGTCGAGATCTCTGGCAAGCCGCGAATGCGACTGGGTCAGAAGGTTCTCTTTGTTGCCGGCGATCACGATCACTAATGGAAAGTCGTTGTCACGCGCGAGGCCGATTGCTGTAGTGAAGGACAGGGTCTTGCCACTCTGCACTTGTCCGACAACGAGTTCGGTCACCGGTTCGACTGGGTGTCTGGGATCGATCCCCTTGCCTAGGATCTCAGCCGACGATTGAATCAGGGTGTTCTGAGCGTCGGCGTTAAGCCTGCTCCTCTGAGCTACGCCCGCCGCCTGCTCGCCCTCAATTGGCAGCCACTTCATGCCTGGCCGGAGAGCGGCACGTCCTGTGGCAGTGACGACAATGTTGTTCCTGTTGTTCATGGCTTTATGGCCGCGACAGGCCCTCCCGCAGTATCTGATTTAGATTTCGCCTCAATGTGCCGGCGGACCTAACACCCGCTCGGCGCGCAAGCTTCTCGCCAAGCGCAAGAGCAGCCGCCACCCTGAGCAAGGCGTCGATGCTTTCAGGGTCGGTCTGTGCGAAGGCGACCATGAAGGGGTGCGCCATCGAGACCCGAATGTCGATCGTATCTGGGTCTCCACCTTCGGTCCCGCGATCACTCACAGAGACCCAATCCGACTCGGCTGGATCATCTGATAGCTCAATACGAATGCACCATGGTGATCCACGGAAATTGAAGTTCAACTCACGCCTCGCTAGCGTCGGCTGGGGCGCGAGCGGAATGGTTTGCGTTTCCGTTAGCGGCTGATCCGCTACTCGCGGAAGCACGTCCGCCATTGATGCTTCCATGGCGTCGCCAGCCTGCGACAATCCCTGGGTCGCTGCCTTGGTGCGGTCCCTCTTGGGAGCAAGCGAGCGGTAATGCTCGCACTGCCTGAGCAGTGGGAAGTCCTCCGCATCGAGGTACTCCTTGAGGAGTTCTAGAAACGGTTCCTCGTTCTCATCCCAACGGAACCCATCCTTGGTGTGGCTGACCTCGAATCCCTCCAGGTGGAGTTCTCCGAACAACCGCAGTCGAGCATAGCTACTACTTGCGGAGGTCCCGAAAAGTAACGGCGGTCGATACCCGTCCTCGCCACTCCCTTGAATAAGGCGACCGCGACGGAACAAGGCGAACCCCGATCGGGCATAGTTTCCCGGATCGCGCAGTGCAGCGAAGCCTCTCACCGAGAGTCCATGCCCAAACTCGAATTTGATCTCCTTTCGCCAAACCCTGTCCGGTCCGCTCTGCTCTTTGCAAAAAAGGAGCCGTCAAAACCGGCGGCTCCTCGTAAGAAAGACTTTCGCCATTGAACCGGAGATCGAGCGCGCCGTCACGTAGAAAGACTCGATAGATGTCGGTGAGGTGGTCCTTGATCTTGCCAAGCGTTCTGCCGATTGGGATATGGTGGAGTTCATCAAGCGCCACCTCGGTAAAGTGGTCATTCGGCACTGCGGGCCTCTCATCGATGTCTAGCTCTTCGAGTTCGTCGCGCACAATCGTGGCGATATCGAAACGAACTGTCCGCTCGACAGCTTCGCTCAGCGCCTTTGTTCGAACCTGCCACTTCGGAGCGAACCAGCAGGCGGCGCTTTTCATGCCCATACCGAACTCGGAGAGACCAGTGCGATCGGGCGGGATCACTGCTGGCCGAAATGCGCGGGGAAAAGCATCAGCCGCGATACCAGCGGCATTGTCCCGGATCGTGATCCTACCGGGATGCGACGTGTCTATGTCGATTGACACCTTGACCTTCCACGCGGGTCCGTGGATTGCGTGAATCTTTGATTTGGTTTCGATGTAGCTCTGGAGAGAGTTGTCCACAAACTCAGCGAGCGCGAACCATGGACTGTAGTTCAAGTGGCGCAGCACCGATAAGACGCTCACACCCGGCCGGATATTCACCTTCCTCGCGACCGACATCACTAATTCCCTACTGGGGTTGCTCACGTTTCCGTCGCAAATGAACCGTCGCGGTGGCCTTTGAGCGAAAGGGTCGACTGCAGCGGTCGCTCATTGTGGGTGGACAGGCATTCAGCTTTTCATCGCCTTCGCCGGCTTCGCGGGTCGCCGCGCCCGCGCCATCTGCCGCGCCGGCCCGATCGGCCGCCGTTCCCCGCGCGCCCGAGAGACCGCGAGCATCGCCGCCTCACCGGCGGAATAGAGGCGCTCTGCACCGGGTGAGAACAGCCCGCGCGGCCGATCGCCATCCTTCTCCCCCGTCCACGGCAACAGGGCCGCCGCGGGCGGCAGCGCGGCGATCCGCGCGAGCTTGCCCGAGAGCGCCTCGGCCAACGCCTCGAGCGCGAGTCGCCAGGCGCAATAGTCCGCCCGGTCGTTGACCACGAGCTGCGGGTCCGGCTCGAATTCAATGCGGCAGAACGCCCCCTCCGGATAGAGGTCGCGCCGGATCGCTTTCACCGGATTCTCATAGTCGCGCTCGCCGCCGAGCGGGTCAGTCAGCCGCTCGGTCCGCCACACGCCCGGCTTCCCGTTCGGCGCGAGCTTGGCGTGAACCGCAAAATTGCTGTGGCCGGTATCCGGCCTGGTCCCGAGCCGCCCATGCGCCAGAACGAGGTTCGCCGCGTTGGCGAAGGAAGCGGCGAGTGCACCCTCGGCGTCGACCGGAAGCCTGATGTCGCTCACCACCGCCTCTTCCAGGCCTTGCGTCAGAAGCGCCGGCCCGACGAGCGCCAGGATCGCCGCTTCGATTGCGAGCGCGTCGGGATCGGGCTCGCCGCCGCGGCCGCTGCGCGCGATCGAACCCGTGGAATAGCCGCGGGCGAACATCGGGCTGATCTCCGGGAATCCGGCCGGCCGGGTCCAAGGGCCGACCACCGTCCGTTCATGCCGGGGAAGGAGGGCGCCGAGCCTGGGCAAGGCGCTGGCCGCCGCCGGCCGCTTCTTCGGCAATTCTTCGGCGCAGGCCCATTTGATTGCGTCCTCGATGTCGAGGACCCGCTTCGCCCCCGCCTGCGATCCCATGAACTAACGCCCCGACTTCGGTTGTGGGATATAACATGAACATCCTGCCCAACGCAAGCCAGTGCGCCTCGCGCAGCGGTTGTCTCGAACCGAGACATTTCCGGTCGGCTCACGGGCCGCCCTGCGCCCTCTCCCCGAGCTCCGGCGCGAGCGCTTCCGGCGCCGGGAACCACCAGCCGCGCACCCTTGTGCCGTCGACCTCGGCGCTTGTCGTTAGGCCTGCCTTGTGGCCGGCGGCGACGCGGGCCGCCCATTCGGGCGTGCCTTCGGCGACGAACACGCGCTTGGGTGCGCCCGTGCGCGCCTTCTCGGCGGCGAGCCGCCCGTCGCGGCGGGCCCTCACCTGGCGGCCTAAGAACTCGGCCCGGAACGTCGCGAGCGGGCGGCTCGCGTGGGCCGCCACGTCGGCCAGCTCGGGAAGCACGTCCGCCTCGAGCGCGCAGCCTTCGGCGAGCCAGGAGCGGACGACAGGAAGGCCCGCTCGGATCGTGCGCTCCTCGCCCTTCGCGCCGAGAGCCCGTTTTAATCTGGAAACCAGAATCTCGTCGTCGTCGTCGTCGGGCGGTCGAGCGGGTTCGCGCGCGGGAAATGGCACCACGACAGACGACGACTCTTCTCTCATCTCCTCTGACTCTGTGGCGTTACATGGCGTTACAGGCGTTACATCACGTAACGCCTCATCCGGCGTCGCCGGAGCGCCCGGCGGGGCCGCAGACGGCTCGGCGGCCGGGTCTGGATCGACGGCGGGCTTTCCCGGCGCTTCGGCGGCCAGCTTCTTCGCCTCGCGCGAGCGGCGCACGCGCTCCGCAACGTTAAGGTCGGGCGCCCGCTCGCGTTCGTGCTTGGTCTGGCGCTTTTCCCAGTTGGCGAGCCGCTCGCCAGCGATCACGCCCTTGTCCCGCATCGCGGCGACGATTGCCTCGATCTGCGCCGTCTTGAAGCCCGTGAAGCAGGCGAAGCTTTCGGGATCGAAGCCGGCGATCGATCCGCGATCCTCGGCGCTCGACGCGCGGTCGAAAAGAGCCCAGGCCACGGCCACGACCATTCCCGGCAAAACCTTGGCCCGGGCCGCGATCATGAGCCACTTCGGGTCGGTCGGCGCGCCGTGCCACGATCTGAACCAGTCGGCGGTCATGACTTTTTCGCCTCCCTGGGAAGAGTTTACAGCTCGTCGGTCCACATGACGCGCCCGCCCGCGTCGAGTTCGACCCACTCGCCGAAATTGAGGACGCGGCCGCCGCCGATCAGCCCGGCCTTCGTCAGCCCGTCGAGCGCCGGCCGAACAGGCACGTCGAGCGACTTTGCGAGAGTGTCGGCGTCCAGCGAATACGCGCCGCCCGAGTCCGCCTCCGCCGCAGCATTGAGAATCAGGAAGAAGACGGCCTGGGTCACCGAAAATCTGGCGCGGCCGACGGCCGCCGCCCTTCGCACTTTGAGCGGGTGAATGTGCAGAGAAAACGCCCTCATTTTCAATCGCCGCGAGACGCAGTCGCCGCCGGGACCGGCTTTTCGGCGCCGTGCGCCCGCTCGAAGGCCAGACAGGCGGCCGTGGCGACAGCCGCCGCGATCGCGAGGCGCAGCAATCCTCCAGGCGTCATTTCAGGCTCCTGCCTTTAAGCTGACGGGCGGCCTGTTCGGCCGTGCGAGAACGGGGAAAGCCGAATGCGGCGAGCCACCTTCGCCGCGGGCGAAGGGGACAAAATCTTGACGTCCGCGCGGCCGCATCCGGCAAATCGAGCGTTCTCTGTCTGTCCACGGGGTCTCCAACGGCGGCGCGGGAACAGGAGCGAGCGGCGCGGTCATCGCGCGCCAACCTCGTGCGGCGGAAGTGAAGAGGATGAAGCCCGCCGTTCCGCCACGGCGCGCTCGAGCGCCTCGATCGGTCGCCGCAAGCCGGCGTCAGGCTCGTATTGCTGCCGATGACGGAAATATTGGTCGATGAGCTCGGTCGCGCCGTCGGCCCAGGCCTGCGGACAGCTCGGATTGAATAGGACGTTGAACGCGCGGATGCGCTCTCCGAACCGATCGCTCATCGGGCGCCCGAGACGAAGATTTGACGGAGGCAGGCGGCGACGGCGCAACTCGCAACCACAATGCCGACATAGCCGAGCGCGAACCCGGCGGCGCCCGCCAGCGCAAGAGGCGCACGGAGAGCGCGGCTCATGCGCCCTCGCGCTTTGCTTGTGGAGACGCCCGCTCCGGCCTGAACCAGATCGGCAGATCGGCGACACGCTCCAGCGCCGTCCCGCTCCTGGCCACAGGGCGGAACGATTGCGCGAGATAGGCCGCGTCGGCCGGCAGCTCGGCCAGCCGGAGATAGGCCCTTTCGGCGAATGGGATCACGCCCACAACCGTGTAGACCCGCTCCCGCCGCGGCAGCTCGACATTGCTCCGATAGGTGAAGAAGGCCTCGATCCCGTCCCGGATCCATTGGCGGTCGGAGACCGCGCTCATGACCTTCTGCCCCAAATGAAACATCGTCCCCATCGCGCCCTTGAGGCTTCTTCCGGCTGAAGCGACTTTCCGCGCGCAGCCGATCGCGGCCTTTCGGCGAAGGTCTTCGCCGCCGCGGCGACCGCGTCGGCAGGCGCTTCCGCCACGGCTCGCGCAACGAATTCTCGGCCGAATGAGAGGCGGCGGCGGGGCCGCGATTCCGCCCCTGTCCAGTTCCGCCGCCTGCTCCGAGAGAAGAAGAGCCAGTCCGCTCCCAAAGAGTTCCTCCCGCGTCATCATTTGAAATTTCCAATTTTCGTCTTGACACAGCGGACAGCTCTGTGTGTGAATCCGCACGCGCGGGCGTTACGCGGCGTTGGGTGTCTGAGGCCGCGGCACGCCTTCGGGCCACACTCCGCCGTCCATCCGGATCCTG
>Ga0326727_10029009_pt1 | contig 10012 bp, 9 predicted proteins | sample MB2enrmetagenome_FD_207643 | JGI IMG/M metagenome (GOLD analysis project Ga0326727, IMG submission 207643) | Lab enriched peat soil microbial communities from McLean, Ithaca, NY, United States - MB29MY | ecosystem: Environmental > Terrestrial > Soil > Wetlands > Peat | place: USA: New York...
CCGCCAGGGAAGGACGAGCCGTAAAGCCCACGATGCGGAAATTACTCGGGTGGACACGCAGCAGCAGGCGAGTGCGTTCATTGATGGCCGCCGCGTAATCGTCGATGCGGGTGCGGTTGGTAGTTCCCACCTCGCGCAGGATAGCGCCGCTCTTTGCGCAAACCTCGGGGATGCGGAAAGAGCCGCCAATCTCAATCAGCTCGCCTCGCGAGACGACCACTTCGCTTCCCTCGGCGAGAGTGTTCAGAGCCAGTAGTACGGCGGCGGCGTTGTTGTTCACCAGAAGGGCTTTTTCCGCGCCCAGAAGTTGGCCTAGCAGCCGCTCCGTGTGGACATCCCGCTTACCCCGCTCTCCCGCCTCCAAGTCGTATTCCAGGTTCGAATAGCGGGTGGCCACTCCCGCAAGATGCTCCACCGCCTCTCGCGCCAACGGAGCCCGGCCCAGATTGGTGTGCAAGATCACCCCTGAGGCATTGATGACAGGCCGCAGAGAATAGTGGGTGGCCGTCTCGGCCTCGGAGACAATCTCCTGCTCCAATGCCGCCAGGGAGACACTTGAAAGGCTGCCCGCAACGATCCCTTCCCGGAGCCGCTGGACAACCCGGCGCGTGCACTCCACCACAAGGCGGCGCCCTACCCGCGCTTCGAGTTCTTTCAGCGCGGCCCGATTCAGCATTTCGTTCACTGCCGGGATCTGGCGAAGCAGTGCGGTAACCTCCGGTCCGGCATCAAGTTCAGAATGTTCCATATCAGAGCGTCATTTGAGCATAGTTGTACAGGAGCGTCAACGGCGTAGGGGGACGGCTTGCCGTCCCCGCATTTCTGCTGGCCCCGGCGAGGGTAGGGCAAGCCCTACCCGTACACCTCCCGAATTGGGGACTTCCACTTTCCGGTTGACTGGCCTCACTCGAGCATGGGTATAATCCCCGCTTGCAGCAAGTTCGCGAGGCGACTTTGTGACCATTGATGAGGAACTGATCAAACTCGAAGACGACATTCGCCGCCTGAAGATTGAGTGGGAAGTGTACTTCAACGGAAGTTCCGAGCGCCCCCCGCGCGATTCGGTTTATCGTGTTGAAACCTACATCAAAAGGCGCACTGCCGATCAGTCTGACCTGAACTTCGGCCAGCGTTACAAGCTCAACGCCTTGGCGCAGAAATATGCCGTCCAGAATGCTCTCTGGAAAAGAAGGTTGATGGACAAAGAGGAAGGGCGTGGCGCGTTTGCCCAACAGAGGCAGGGGCTGGAGGCCTTGACAGCCGCCAAGATGGTCTGCGTGGTTTGTTCGGATCCGGAGATCGAGCCGGAGAAGGCCGACCAGATCTTGCAAGCCATAATCAGCGCCCAACGCGAGTTGGGCCGGAGAGTGGAGGTCGACCCGCTGCGGTTTCAAAAATACCTCTGCGACAAGACCAGGCAGATTAAGTCGATGTTCCGCTGCGCGAGTGTGCAGTTTTGGATCAGCACCGAGGATGGCAAGTTGATCTTCAAGGCGGCCAAGGCCTGACGCGCGCCATTTCCGACTGATCATGGGCCTGCGGCCCACCCAAAGGAATGAGAATCACCTGCGTCGTCATCCCCGCGAAAGCGGGGGTCCATTGTTGGTCCGGAACACAATGGATTCCCGCTTTCGCGGGAATGACGTGGATCCTTAGTCCGGGCAGGGCTTAAATCAGAAAGACAGCTTCTAATTGAGGAGCATCCATGCGAAAAGTCTCTCGAGCGCTGATCAGCGTCAGCGACAAAACCGGAGTGGTGGATTTCGCCGCCGGCTTGGCGGAACTGGGGGTTGAGATACTATCGACGGGGGGCACGGCCAAACTCCTGCGTGAGAGCGGCCTGACGGTCCGCGACGTCTCGGAGGTGACGGGTTTCCCCGAAATGCTGGACGGGAGAGTGAAAACGCTTCATCCCAAAGTTCATGGCGGTATTCTGGCCATTCGCTCCAATCCGCATCACCAAAAGCAGGTTGCGGAGCATCGGATCGAGTTGATTGATCTCGTGGCGGTGAATCTCTATCCCTTCGAGAAAACGGCCGCCAAGCCCGGAGTGACGCTGGAGGAGCTCATCGAGAACATCGATATCGGTGGACCTTCGATGATCCGTTCTGCGGCCAAGAACTTCCGCGACGTCACAGTGGTCGTAGATGCCCAGGATTTCCCACCGGTACTTGCGGAACTGCGCGCGAACCAGGGTAGCATCTCGCGCGAGACGCGCGCTCGCCTGGCGCGCAAAGCCTTCGCCACAACAGCGGCGTACGACGGGGCCATTTCTACAACCCTCCAGCGCTGGGCGAACGGCGGTTCGCTGCCGGAGCGCCTCCACCTGAACTATCGCAAGACAATGGATTTGCGCTATGGCGAGAACCCTCACCAGCGGGCCGCGCTTTACGTGGACCCGGGGGCCGGCGGGCACGGCCTGGCCTCCGCGCGCCAACTCCAGGGTAAGGAGCTATCGTTCAATAACCTCGTGGATCTTGAGGCGTCCTGGCGATTGGTCGGGGAATTTGACGAGCCGACTACGGTCATCGTCAAGCACACGAATCCCTGCGGAGTGGGCTCCGCTGCCACCCTTCGAGAGAGCTACCAGCGGGCGCTGGACGTGGACCCCGTCTCCGCTTTTGGCTCCGTCATTGCCTTTAATCGCCTGCTGGACGCCGAAACCGCGGAAGCCATGTCCAAGTTGTTTGTCGAAGCTGTGGTGGCCCCCGGATACGAGCCCGCCGCCTTGGAGCGCCTGGGGGAGAAGAAGAACCTCCGCTTGTTGGACTTGGGGACAGCCTCCGGCGATGAGGAAGGATTACAGCTCAAAGCCGTCGGGGGAGGGTTGCTGGTGCAATCTCCGGACACGCTGGGCGCGCGCTCTCAGGACTGGAAATGCGTGACGCATCGCCAGCCCACGGAAAGCGAAATGCGAGGACTGATCTTCGCTTGGCGCGTGGTGAAACATGTGAAGTCGAACGCCATCGTTTACGCGCGTGAAGGAGTGCTGGTGGGCGTCGGCGCCGGCCAGATGAGCCGCGTGGACTCGGTGAGACTAGGCGCCGCCAAAGCGCGTGAGTTGAAGCACCCGCTGGCAGGAACGGTGGTTGCCTCTGACGCGTTTTTCCCCTTCCCGGATGGGGTGGAAGAAGCGGCGCGGGCCGGCGCTGTGGCCGTGGTGCAGCCCGGAGGATCGGTACGGGATCAGGATGTCATCGAGGCCGCAAATCGGTTGGGGCTCGCCATGATGTTCACCGGTGCGCGGCACTTCCGGCACTGAAAGAAGCTTGCAGCCGTCAGCTCTCAGCGTTCAAAGTCTGGGAGCGCGTGCATCCTGCCCGCAGCGTGCGTGCAATTGCGGCGCAAAAGGCGGGCAGGATGCCCGCGCTCCCGGATATCTTCAAAGCAGGAACTAAGATCTGAAAGCTGAGGGCGGAGAGCTGGCAGTTGCACGTTCTACGACTTCGGCGCGTAATAGCCTTCCCGCGACACAACGCGGTATTTCACGACCTTCCCCTTGGGGTTGACGATCCGCAACGGGTTGCCTTGATCGTCCACGACATCAACCTTCAGCTTGTGGAATTTCCCGTCCTTCGCCGGGTTTGTGGGAACGAAGCCCAGGCCGTATTGTGTGCGCAGTTGCCCGTTGATTTGTTCGAAGATCCCGGGCAGCTCTCCTTCGAAGCGCGGGAAGTAAGCCTGGCCGCCCGAATATTTAGCGATCGTGTCCAACGCGTTCCGGGCTTGCAAGGTGTTAATGTTGTCTCCCCTCATAGAACGGACTGCCAGAAACTCCATGATGCTGACGGGGTAAATCGCGGTGTCAGAGGATTTCACGATCTTCAGGATCTCATCGTAATTGAGCTTGCTGAACGTATCAAATCCAGTACAGATGACAAGGATGGATTTTCTCCCCTTGATGTCCTTCATGCGATCCAGCGTAAAGGCAATTGCATCATACAGGTTAATTTCGCTGAATCCGGGAATCCGCAGTGTGTCCAGTGCCCCTTTAACTTGGGACCGGTCCTGCGTGAAGTCCGTCAGGATTTGCGGCTTCATATCAAAGGAAATCACTGCCGTCCAGTCCTTGGGCTGAATGAAGTGCAGATAGTTGTAAGCGTACTCGAGAGCCAGGTACAGGCGCGCCCAATACCGATTGCTGAATTCAATGACCATGCAAGTGGTCATGGGGGCCTGCTCGGTGCCGAAGTTGGAGATGGTCTGCGGTACGCCGTCATCGAAAAGCTTGAAATTGGTTTGCTTGAGGGTGGGAACGGGATTACCGTCCTTGTCGACTACCATGACATCGACGTTGACGAGATTGGTGGCGGTCGAGATGTTGAAGACTTCGTCGGGATTGATCCGCTCCGGCTTCTTCTCAGGCTGGGGGGGAGCAGGCTGGGTTTTTTTGGGAGCGAGAACGGTCGGACCCACATCGGGAGTAGGTCCCGTCGAGGGCTCCTGGTCAGTGGATTGGGCGTTCCCGCTCGGCGCAAGTCCGGCGAAAAGGAACAGGCCCAGTAGTAACAGAGTCAATTTCCGCAAATAACAGCTTCGCATAGCGCATCACCCCCGGTCCGCACGGACCCTATAAGATTTATGATGCCACTCACCCCCCTTCGGGTCAACCGGCACAGAGAACTGCTTTAGGGAGGGGCGGCGGCCTGTGCTGATCTGCCAAGGATGCCGTCATGCCGTGGGGTGTACCTAATACTTAATATCCGCCTCGAAATGTGGTAGGATCGGTAGGCATTGGCAAGGGAGTCCACGATGTGGGGCCAGCGAGTCTCGAATGTAGTACTTAGTACCCAGTACCCTTGTACTGTTGCAGTCTATTTCGATCGCCGTTATAACTGTCACGAACGATATGAAAGGAGGAAACTAGAGGAATCAAACGACCGCAGGACGCAGCTCTGCACAGTGACAATATGTCTAATACTTCTGCGCGCAAAAAATGTGCAGAAATGTATTGACTTTCATGAAATGAAAGCTTAGGCTCTCCCGTATGCCGACGGCCTAACTGTCGGCGCAACTATTTCGTCCAGGAGAGTCTAATGAAGAACCTAGTCGTTACGTTGCTGCTTGCGCTGCTTGTGGTCCTGACAGCCGTATCGGTCCGGCGGGCGGTCGCTGGAACTTCACCGTCCGCGGGCAGCCCGACCTTGGTGGCGATCGGCACTGATCCAGTTCCGCCCTTGCTGCCTCCTCCGCCTCCAAAGCCGCAGCCGCAGAAGCCGAGCAACTAGCGACCTCCGAGTCGCATGAGCGATCCGGAGGATGGTCGTTTGAGCACTCTTGTGCGGACCGCTCATGAGCACCAACCTAATCGGCCACGTGCTGCAGTATGCTGGAATCCTCATTGAGGCGTGCCTGGTTATTTATTTGGCTCGCAACCCCAGGAGGGGCCAGCTTGCTGGAGTATCCCTCTACCTTTCCTGTCTGCTTGGCACGGGCCTAGGGCGAAGGTTGGCCCTGAGCACGTACGGCTGGACTTCGCCGCAGTATAGTTATGTCTACTGGACTACGGATTTCCTGCTGGTCATCGCCGCCTTCCTTTTAGTGTGTCACTTCTTCCGACGTGCCTGCTTAAGCCAGGAAAAACTGTGGCGGTTCGTCCGCCTATTGCTGTGCTTCAGTTTTATACTTGTGGCCGGCATTTCAGGCGTGTCTTTCGTCGGCCATTACGGCGGGCTCTCCCTTCCCTACGTCATTGAGTTCAGTCAGGATCTGTATTTTACTTGCCTTGTTTTGAACACCTTGTTGTACCTGATGTTGCAGCAAATCGGATCGGTTGACGACCAGTTGGGGCTTTTGGTGTGTGGGGTGGGGATCCAGTTTGCAGGCCCTTCCGCAACTATGGCGCTCTACCACCTTACCACCGGGCAACGCTTTTCCGCGTCTTTGACGTCCTACATGTTACCCATGTGTACACTCGGAATGCTTATGGTGTGGGCGTACGCGGTCATCCATGTGAGCGATCGAGTTAACAAGGTTACTCCGCGCCGGAACCCTGTTCTGGCCGAGGTCACCGCAGATTAGAATTTCCTGACCAGGGTGGAAGACCATGATTGCTGCTGTGATGATATTGATCCTTTCGACGGCTTTGTTTTTCTTCTATTTCCAGGTCACCTGCCAGAAGCTTTTGGGCCGGCAGTTTGACCGGGAATATTTTCAATCCATCGCCAATGCCAATCGTTTGGAGTTCCCGTCCTTGCGAAAGTCGCTTGAGGAGTTCGGTGCGCCGGTCGATTATTCTCGATTGCGCATGATGCTCAGGTGCGACTTCCTCGCTTTGACCTATCTCCTCAAGAATGCCGCCAACGTGAATCAACGCTATACCTACGACGAACGCCTCTTGATCCTTTACTTCCGTTGGCAGTTCCTTGCGTTGGGCGTGCGGCGTTTACTGAAGCTTGGCGAGAACACCGCCGTTCTGAGACTGACCGCGGTTCTACAATACTTCGCGAACGTGGTTGGCCAGCGCGTCAACGCCGTGAAATTCGGCAACTTGACCGCTGCCGACTACCTTCTCAACCTTTAATTCGATTCGCCTCGAAGCTCACTTGGGCGGGGGCTGCCTGCTCAGTGTGTAGCCCTGCAGATTTCAAAAACTGACGGCGGGTTTACTTCGTCACGTGACGCGGTAAACCCGCCGCGGCGTTTAACCCACCACAGAATGCCAGTTGACCCGGGCCTGCGTTAGGTGTATGAACCAGGAAGACGGCGTGTTCAACCCCGAGACTCGAAAGGCCAGGTGCGGCTGCGATGAAGACGGTTTGGCGGGTGGCGATTCTGGTGTTGTGCGTTTTGACGGGACTGGTGGTGACCGGGCACGGCGTTGCCCAGGCGGTTTTAATTCACACGCCCGGCGGCCCCGACGTCATGCGGCATCTCCTCGAAGGAAGCATCTCCATCGCGGGAGGAGCTTGTGTGATGGCGGTTGCTTATGACCAACTCGAGTGCTTACGCACGCACCGCAGGAGCGGCAAGATCCTTTAGAAAATCTGTGATTGGCGATTTGTGATTTGTGAATGGCTGCTGAGTGGCGGCTTGCCTCTCAATCATCAATCACCAATCACAAATCACAAATTCACCCAGCTCCGAATCATTTCAAGGTCAAGTGCCCGGCGCACATGTGCGGCGAGGCGGTCCAGGCGGGATTGTCGCTCTGCCGCAAAGAAGGCTTTGGCGGAGTGAGGCGCCAGGCCGCAGGCGGCGCGCGCCGCGTCAAGAAATGCATGCCGGAAGTTGTCGTCGTCGAAGATTCCATGGATATAGGTGCCGAACACTCTCCGGTTCGCGCTCACGGCGCCATCCGCGATGACAGCGCTCGACCCCGCGCGCGTTATTTCGGCGAAGGGTTTGGTCTCATCCGCGTACATCGTTTCTCCAACGTGGATCTCGTACCCGCGAAAAGTGCATTCTCGCACGCCCTGTCCAAAGATCTCCGCCCTTAGAATGCGCCCGCTTGCCAGGCGAGTAATCTTCTCGGGCTGGAGCATGGTCCACAGGCGAAGCAGGCCGAGCCCCTGGCGGGCGCAAGGCGCGCCGTTGTTCTCGGTGCCCTGCGGATCGTCTATTTTGACCCCCAGCATCTGGAACCCGCCGCAGATTCCGGCGATACAGCCGCCGCGCTCCGCGTGGCTAAACAGCGGTGGAACCAGTCCGCGCTGGTGCAGCCACTCCAGGTCGGTAAGGGTTTGCTTGGTGCCGGGCAGAATCACGAGGTCGGCGGCGGACACGTCTTTAGGGTGGTCGACGAAGGCCAGCGCCGCCGCGGGTTCCGCCGCAAGTGCATCGAAGTCCGAGAAGTTGGACATGTGGGGGAACGCGATAACCGCGATCCGCAAGGCTCTGTCCGCAGACGCCTTTGACCACCCCTTGGTCCCCTCCTCATCGAGGCGGGGATTCCTTCCCTGGGTCCCCTCCTCTCTGAGGAGCGGATTAAGAGGTGGTGAGGCAGCTTCGACGGCCTTCCACACCCGCCCCGCGCTCCGCCGCTCTTCGACGGCCACGCCGTCCTCCTCATCCAGGCCCAGGTCGTGAAGGAACGGAATCACTCCCGCGCACGGTATTCCCAGGCGGGGTTCCATCATTATTAACCCGGGCTGCAGGAGCGAGATATCCCCGCGGAACTTGTTGATGGCGTACCCGCGAATCAAGGCCCGGTCAGAGGGATCCAGCAGTTCGAGCGTGCCCAGCAGCGATGCGAAAACGCCCCCGCGGTCAATGTCTCCCACCAGCAGGCAGGCGGCGCCCGCCGCCTGCGCCATGCGCATGTTGACGATATCGTGTTCCCGCAAATTGATCTCGGCGGGTGACCCGGCGCCCTCCAGAATGATGAGCTCGTATTCAGACGCCAATTTCTTATAGCTTTCAAGAACCACCGGGAAGAGTTCCTCGACTCGCCGCTGGTGGTAGTTCGCGGCCGTCACCTGGCCCCAGATCCGGCCCAGCAGGACGATTTGCGAACCCGTGTCTGAGGACGGTTTAATGAGCACCGGGTTCATTTCGGCGCAGGCCGGCACGCGGCAAGCCTCGGCTTGCAAAGCCTGTGCGCGCCCAATCTCTCGTCCATCGGGCGTAGCGGCTGAATTGAGCGACATGTTTTGAGCTTTGAACGGCGCCACACGGTAACCGTCGTCGGCAAAGATGCGGCACAAGGCAGCCGTCAGGATCGACTTGCCGGCATGCGACGCCGTTCCCAGCACCATCAACGCACGAGCATCGTTTTTCTTGGCCATCATCTTCTCGAGTACAGCTCATCCCAACGAAAGACAAATCAAAAGGCAAGGCGCAAAAGTCAAAAGGCAAGCAATTTCCCGTCATCCTGAGCGAAGCGAAGGATCCCCGCAGTTCGTTCACCCGGCGAAAAATCTACCAAGGATCAGCGCCTCTGTTTTTGTCGTTGGCGCCAACAACAAACTGCGAAGGATCCTTCGCTTCGCTCAGGATGACATCGAAGATTGTCTTACTTTGCCGCCGGAAATGTAAACTTCACCCCCGCCATGAAATTGAGCGGCAGCGCCGGGTAGCCCAGCACTTCCTCATAGTTCTTGTCCAAGAGGTTATTGATGTGCCCATAGATTTCGAGGCCGCGCACCAGGCGGTAAGAGAATCCCCCGTTCCAAACCGCGTATCCCTTGCCGTTAAACACGCACTGAAGGCCCAGTTCGCAAGCATAGACGCCGTCGTTCGGCTCGAGGTTGAGCGCCTGTCCGCGGAGATAAGCATTACTATTAAGCATCAGCCGGCCGCGCTGCCAGGTGACGTTGAAGCCGCCGGAATGCTTCGGCCGGTTGAGCAGTTCCTGTCCGACGCTGAACGGCGCCTGCACCAGCGTCGAGCCATCCAGGGCGAGGATGGCGGTATCCACCAGCGAGTATTCCCCGGACACCTGAAGCGAACTGGTAGGGCGCCAGCGGACCGAAGCCTCCAGTCCCTGAGCCCGCGAATTGCCGAGGTTGTCCGAGACGAAGGTGCTGAGGTTGGTGAGTGACCCACCCAGCGTCACAATCTGGTCGTCGAACTTGTTATAGAAGTAAGTGAGGTCGAGGAGCGTCCGGCTGTTGAAAAACCGCTGCTCGACGCCGCTGTCGAAGCTGATGCTCTTTTCGGGCTTCAGAAGAGGGTTGTTCGTGGTGGCCAATTCGAAGCCGTCCGGGGCGCGAATGCCGGTCCCGAAGCTGGCGTGCAATCGCGTCGCTCCCAGCCACGATCCGGAATCCGATTCCCGCGGCAGAAACGCCGCCGAGGCGCGCGGGTTCAGTTTGGTTACGGAACTAGCCGGAATGAGCGGGCGCGCCCCATAATCGCCGGGCGGGAGAGAGCCCGTGCGCAGGTCGTCCAGCCTCAAGCCCGCCGTCACGAAGAGCCGTCGCGAGGGGCTCCAGCGGTTTTCCGCAAAATACGCCAGGCTGGTGCGGGGCAAAATGAACGGGCTGTTGTTCTCGTCCGCCACATAGGTGTCCTCGAACTGCTCGCGTTGGTATTCAAAGCCCGCCACCAGAAAATCCTTGTTCGAGATGGC
>Ga0326727_10029010_pt1 | contig 10012 bp, 7 predicted proteins | sample MB2enrmetagenome_FD_207643 | JGI IMG/M metagenome (GOLD analysis project Ga0326727, IMG submission 207643) | Lab enriched peat soil microbial communities from McLean, Ithaca, NY, United States - MB29MY | ecosystem: Environmental > Terrestrial > Soil > Wetlands > Peat | place: USA: New York...
CGTGTTTCGGCAGGAAACCGGGCATGACCGAGGTGGAGCCGGTGGCGATGATGATTTTCTTCGCGCTGATGCGGGTAGTGGCACAGGCATCTTGCCTGTGAACGTCTGACAGGCTGGAAGCCTGTCCTACTATTTCAATCGTGTTGCGGTCAACGAAGCTTGCGGTGCCGGTGAATTGTTTCACGCCGTTGGCGGTGAGCAGCGAATTGATGCCGCCGCGCAACGTGCCGACGGCCTTGTCCTTGTTGCCGATCATCACGGCGTAATCCACCGAGGCGCCCTTGACGGTGATGCCGTATTTTTCCGCGTGTTTGATCTTCTCAAAGGTCTCGGCAGCGGCGATGAGCGCCTTGGTGGGGATGCAGCCCCAGTTCAGGCAGGTGCCGCCAAGCTTTTCCTTTTCGATGATGGCGACTTTTGCGCCGAGTTGCGCGGCGCAGATGGCCGCCGGGTAACCGCCCGGGCCGGCGCCGATGACTGCGATGTCAAATGTTTCCATAAATTTTAAGTCCTCAATTGTGAACTTTCAGGGCTGCTTTTCAAGTTGATTCCCGTTGGCTGGCAATGAAGGAATTCTGTCGCTGCCAAAATCCGTTCTGCCGGAAGATTTGCCGCAACTGTCAATTGCCGGATTCAATCTACCACCCGCCGGACCCGGTTTGCCGGTCAAAAGATCGCTTCTGCCGGTCGCCGGATGGCCTCTGCCGGTTGGAAAATGCCTTCTGTCGGTCAACTTATTGCATCTGCCGGTTGCCAGATGGCTTCGTGCTGTCGAATTATGACCATGTGCGGTTGCCGGATGACATCTGCCGGTCGCCAAATGGCTTCGTGCTGTTGACTTTTGACCATCGGCGGTCAGTTTATCGCCGCTGTCGGTTGGTTTATGGCCTCTGCCGGTTTTGAAATCCTCAAAAACGCCCATATTTCGAGGTTTTTCAACCGGGGTGACTAGACTATAAAAATAGCTGAAAATTGTAGAAGCCAGGACGCCGATGCCGGGTTCAAAATACCCACTGTGGAAAGTGATCTGAATTCACCTTCCGCAACCAAAATCAAAAATGAACACGAAACAACAAAACAAGCTGGCCATGTATCTGGCTGTAAAGGGTGTGCTCGATGCCAACAATTCCGTATGGCAATCGTTGCAGGCTTTTGCGGATGGATACACGGACTTCACCAGCCATGTCACCCAAATCCAGACCTTGGAACTTTCCCAAGTGACGGATTCCACCGGCATCGCGCAGGACAAAAAACAGTCCAAGGCGGCGATGGCAACGGCAGCGACGGCAATCAGTGCGGCGGTTCATGCCTACGCTGTCAAAAACAAGAACAACACGCTGGCCAACGAAACGGATTTTAGCGTTTCCGATCTGACCGGCGAACGCGACGCGGATGCCATTAAGGATTGCCAGAACATCCACGACCTTGCGAACACCAACATTGCCAGTCTTGGCAATTACGGCGTGACGGCGGCAAAACTGACCGCGTTGCAGGCGGCCATTGATGGATTCAAAGCCATCGTCAGCAAACCGCGCGACAACATCGTGGCGGGCGCGACGGTCACGCAGGAACTGAACGACGCGTTCGACGCGGCGGACGAAACGCTGGAAGAAATTCTCGACGGCCTGATTGTGCAATTTCAGGCAACCAACGCCAAATTCGTGAGCGACTACAACAACGCGCGAACGATTGTTGACGCATCGGCCAGCCACGCCAGCCCAAACCAGCAGACACCCGCGCCGACAACGACAACCGCAAAACCGGCAGCACCGACGGGATTGACAACCAAGCCGTAAAAATCAAATGCAGAAAACGCGACAGCCTCCAGAAATGGAGGCTGTTTTTTTGAAGCAAATGTGACGTTCACTTTCCCTGTAACAAAAGTCGAAATTTCATTAAACTACCTGTGAATGGCGTCAAAACAACCCGATGACACTTCGCGGCCCCAGCTTGGCGCAGTGTTCGCCACCACCCACTGGTCGGTGGTGCTAGCGGCCGGGCAAGGTGATTCCACCTGCGCCCATGATGCCCTGTCTTACCTGTGCCAGATTTACTGGTATCCGCTCTATGCCTACGCGCGCCGTTGCGGACACTCTCCGCATGACGCGCAGGATTTGACACAGGAATTCTTTGCCCGTCTCTTGGAGGGCAATTGGGTGGCAAAAGCCGACCAGCAGCGCGGACGTTTCCGCTCATTCCTGCTTACGGCCATGAAGCGATTCATGATCAATGAATGGAAGAAAGCGCATGTGCAAAAACGCGGCGGCAACCAGACCGTGCTTTCGTTGAACGACGATACCGCCGAACACCGCTACCAATTGGAGCCGATTGAAAAGCGCACGCCGGAAAGTCTGTTCGAGCGGGGCTGGGCCTTGTCGTTGCTGAACAGCGTGCTGTTGAAGCTGGAGCAGGAATACAGTCACGAAGGGAAAACGGAATGGATGGAAACGATGCGACCCGCGCTGACCGCCGAACGAGACGACATCCGCTATGCCGAAATTGCCACCAAGCTGGACATCACCGAAACCGCCGCGCGCGTGGCGGTGCATCGCCTGCGCAAACATTATCGCCACCTGATCCGGTCGGAAGTGGCCCACACGGTCGCCAGCCCGGATGAAGTGGACGAAGAAATGCACCACCTGTTCCAAGTTCTGGCCGGGGCGTAAAAGTTTTGTAACAGCCGCAGAATATTCTTTAAGCAATTGGCAGAAGCATAAAATGGACACGCAAAAAACATGCCAGAGCTGCGGAGCGCCGGTTGCGGCTGACGCGCCTCGCGGCTTGTGTCCGGCTTGCTTGATGAAGGTGGCGATGGCCACCGGGACAGCAGCGGGAGACGAGCCGCAAGGCTTTACTCCTCCGACCGTCGAAGAATTGGCGGTCAAATTTCCGCAACTGGAGATCCTCGGGTTCATCGGGCGTGGAGGCATGGGCGCGGTTTACAAGGCGCGGCAAAAGGAACTGGACCGCATCGTCGCACTGAAAATTCTTCCCCCGGATACCGGCCAGGACGCCGCCTTTGCCGAACGGTTCACCCGCGAAGCCAGGGCGCTGGCCAGACTGAATCACCCCGGCATTATCACCATCCACGAATTCGGCCGCGCTGATGGCCTGTATTTCTTCCTGATGGAATACGTGGATGGATTGAATTTACGCGATTTGCTGTCAAACGGCCGTATTTCACCGCGCGAGGCACTGGCCATCGTGCCGCAGATTTGCGACGCGCTGCAATATGCGCATGACCAGGGCATCGTCCACCGGGACATCAAACCGGAGAATATTTTGCTGGACCGCCGCGGCCGCGTGAAGGTGGCGGATTTTGGTCTGGCGAAATTGGTGGGAGGGGAAAGCGAGCCGGCTGTCAGCGCATATTCAGCCGGCTCGCCCTCTCTCACCGTGTCCGGCAAAATCATGGGCACGCCGAACTACATGGCGCCGGAGCAGAAGGAACATCCCGACACCGTGGACAACCGTGCGGACATTTATGCGCTGGGCGTGGTGTTTTACCAGATGCTCACCGGCGAACTGCCCGGCAAAAGAATTGAGCCGCCGTCGTCGAAAGTGCAGATTGACGTGCGCCTGGATGAAGTGGTGCTGCGCGCGTTGGAAAAGAAGCCAGAACTTCGTTACCAGCAGGTCAGCGAAGTGAAAACGATGGTGGAAACCATCGTGGCAATGGCGCCCGATCCGATGACGCCTACTGCCCAACCTCAACCTTCTACTCAAGCCATGAATACAAATATCATCAAATCATTCTGGCGCTGGGCTGTAATGTTTGTGGGTGCGGCCGCATGCGTGACTCTCGCCGTGTTTGCGATCATGTTCCTTTTTAGACCGCCAATTCTGATCGGCCCGTCTAATCCGGGGGCCGAAGACGGCCCGGACGGTTGGTGGGTCGCCGCCAATGGAGGAGCGCGAAGCTTCTTCATCATAGACCATACCGATCCGGCCAGCGGCGACTACGATTTTACTCTCGGAAATACCAATCTTGACGGGGATAATTCCGCGGAAAGGCGATCGGTGATGTTTCCGCTGGGACCGGCGACGGCCGGAGCCAGGCCGATCACGTTTTCATTCGCCTACAAATTACCGGATGAGGTGAATGCCGGGGACAACATGCTGGTCAAGTTGCGCTTCTTCGGCCATGCCACCAATTTTATAAGCGAAAAGAATTTTTGGATTGGCTCCAGAAGCCGAGACTCGGCCATGACCCGCTACAAAACCATGACTGTTGGCGGGGTTCGGGCGCCACGTCGTGCTGAGTTGGCTGATGTCATCGCCAGCGTCAATTCGTATGGTGACCATTGGAGTTCGGGGACCGCGCGGTTTGACAATTTTTCCGTCACTGTCGCGCCGCATTCCTTACTCGCAAAAGCTGCGGTCGTCGCCGCTGTTCTGGGTGCAATTCCTGTTTTGATCGTGCTGCTGAATCTCTTTTGGCGCTGGAGCGCGCTGGCCCTTGCATCCAGTCCGATTGCATTTCCTGCTCAATCTCAACCTTCCAATCAAACCATGAATACTAGCACCAGCAAATCGTTTTGGCATGGGGCCGTCATGTTTGCCGGCATGGCTGCATGCGTGACTCTCGCCGTGTTTGGCATCCGGTTTCTTCTCAAAACTCAAACCATACTCGGCCCGCCCGATTCCGATGCAGCGAGCGCCGGCGCAGACTGGTTTCCAGACGCGAAAGGTGGAGGCTCCACGTCGGTTGATTTTAACAACCCGGCCACCAAGGGCGGTTATGATTTTGTGCTCAACAGCACCGTTGCCGGTGTGGATAATTTCGCATGCTGGCGTTGTCCGATTTTTTCAGTCGGCCCCGCCGCTGATGGAACAAGGCCAATCTCATTTTCATTCGCCTACAAGCTCGATGATTCCGTTGCCGCCGGAAACAATCTGCGTGTCCAGTTGCGCTTCTGGGATGCCGCCGGCACCAACTTCATGGGAGAACGAAACATCCGGGTGGGTGCCTGGACAGGCGATTCAGCTATGACCCGCTATCGAACGTTGACGGTTGGCGGCATCATGGCCCCGCCGAATGCCCGGACGATTGATATTGCCATCTACGCCAATCCAACTTCTAAAGAACCTTGGGCTTCGGGCACGGGACGGTTTGCCAATATTTCTGTCACGACCACGAACCATTCCTTGCTCTTGAATACGGTGGTCGGCGCGTTTGTTGTGGCCACCATTGGTGCTTTGATCATGCTTATGGTCCTCTTTTGGCGTCGGCGAGCGCTGTTGAACCAATCTTCCGCTCAAACCATTTATGCAGGCATCCTCAAATCGTTCTGGCGTGGGGCCGTCATGTTTGCCGGCGTGGCCGCGTGCGTGGCCCTCGCCGGCTTTGCCATCCTGTTCCTTTTCAAAAGGCAAGTCATGCTCGGGCCACCCGGCTCCGGCACATCAAGCGCCATTGCATACTGGATTCCTGACACGAAAGGTGGCGGCTTGGTGTCGGCTGATGTTAACGACCCGGCCACCAGGGGCGGTTGTGATTTCGTGCTCAGCAACGCCATTGCCGGTCCGACGAACAATGCGGACTGTCGCTGTCCGCTGTTTCCGCTTGGACCGGCGGTCGCGGGAAAAAGGCCCATCACCTTTTCCTTCGCCTACAAATTGCCCGACACCGTAGCCAAAGGAAACGACATCCATGTGAATTTGCGTTTCTTCGATGCGACAGGCGCGAAATTTTTTTCCCAGAAGGTCATCCTTGTTGGCGCGCAATCGGGCGACTCGGGCATGGCCGGTTACCGCACCATTACGGTTACCGGCATCAAGGCTCCGCGAGGAGCCCAGACAGCAGACGTTTGGATCAACGCCAATTCCTTTGACCCGTGGTGGGTTTCTGGCACGGCACAATTTGCCGACATTTCCGTCACCACCACTACGTATTCCTTGCTCTTCAGGGTGACTGTCGCCGCGACATGCTTTATCGGCATTGGCGCTTCGATTTTGCTGCTGGTCTGCTTTTGGCGTTGGGGCACGCCTGCCTACCAATGAAAACCGAGATCTTTTGCTTCGGCTTCAACCCTAACCCTCATCAAAGCAGCATTGAAAATTATGGCATGGACTAAAGCAAAAATGGCCACCGTTACTGGCGTGATTGTGTTGCTCGCCGCTGGAACCATCACCATCACCATCAAAAAGAATCAGGAGCGCCGGCCTCAACCGTGGCAAAGCAATGAAGGCGAGATTAGCCGATTTCAGCTTAACCAGTTGCCGCAGGTTTGGATTCTACCCAGCAAATTTCACGAACATGCCGAGGCCATTGGCGGCAAGATGGTCGGAACGGGACTTGACGCAGAAGAAGTTGTGACAGCCGCTTTCAGCGGCGCTTTTTCCTCGGCCAGAGTCGTTTCCCATGGCGAACTGCCTGCTGGCAAGTATGATTACATTGCCACTTTGTCGGGCGGACAAACCGCAAATGAAAATGCGTTGCAGGAGGAAGTGAAACGCAAATTTGGCGTGGTCGCCAAAACCGAAACCCGCCCGGCGGAAGTTTTGCTGCTCAAAGTTAAACTGACCAATGCCCCGGGCTTAAAACACAATACTGGAGGCGCCTGGCCCAAACAGGGCAGTGGCATCGAGCCTCTTGCCAGTGGTTTTTCCCGAGGATTCAATGACCTGATCATTGGCATTGTTGCCGATATCGAGAACCGTGCAAACGTTCCCGTCATTGACGGAACTGGCCTCATCAATCGTTTCGATTTTGATTTGAATTATACGGACAGCGACTTGAAAACACATGATTGGGGCAAGGTGGATCAGGCACTCGATCCACTCGGCCTCGAACTGGTTGCGACCAACATGCCCATCGAAATGCTGGTGGTGAAAAAGGCAAATTAAGTTGGACAACTGCGGCTCTGCGGAGCGTTATTAACACAACCCTATGAATTCCAGCGCGCACCATCGCAACCGCGCGTTCACACTGGTTGAATTGCTGGTCGTCATCGCCATCATCGGCATTCTCGCGGCGCTGTTGCTGGTGGCAGTTTCTCAGGTCAAGGCCAGGGCACAGCGTGTTGTATGCGTCAATAATGTGCGCCAACTCGGAATTGCTTTGCAGGCATTTGTGGCTGACAACGGAGTTTATGTTTTGGAGGGGAATCCAGGTTATCGCCACGGAGCTTACCCCGAACACATGACTATGTGGACGACCGCCTTGCAATATACCGAGCTTTCAGTGCCGGGAAGTTCCACAAATCGCATTCCTTTTTCCAAATGGGCAGGAATGACCGTTTGGAAATGCCCCGCCGCAAACAAGCCCTCCATCTGGCCGACAAACTCAGGTCCATTCTTCAGCTATGGCTACAATGTTCAAGGCATGAGTGCGAGAACAGATACCAATTCACTTGGATTAGGTGGGCAATACGTTTGGAGCGCCTCGCACTATCCGGCTCCGCCTGTGAGTGAGTCAGCCGTCGTCAGTCCAAGTGGAATGATGGCCATTGGCGATGGTTTCAAGGGTGGTGATGGAGTCATTGAGGATGGTGATAATTGGTTGTGGCGGTCTTCTGGTGTGACAGGTTATTCGGGAAGCACAGCACATGCGTATGCACGTCACCAAGGCAAAGCAGACGTGGTATTTTGTGATGGCCACGTTGAGTCGCCGACACTGAAGTTTCTTTTTGAATATACCAGCGATGGGGCTTTGGTGCATTGGAATCGAGACCATCAACCTCATCGAGAGGAGCTATGATACCTAACACCTCGCTGGAGCCAACGCCGACTGGAGCCACTCGCCGGTCGGCGTGGCTCAGCTTTGGATCGTTAGGCAGCGTAATCCGTCATGTGAAAAATGCCCTCACAATGTTTCTTGTCGTCTGGTCGTTCGTGGTATCAGGCTGCCGAACATCAAGCGCATTGAGAGAGCAAAGCCAAGCGCGATACGTCTATAAAACTGGCGGCGAACGGAAGCTGACGCTCGACTTCGATCGGCCGCCTGATTGGAAGCCGTCCGATAAGCGCCCGGCCATTGTTTTCTTTTTTGGTGGAGGCTGGTCGGTTACCAACCTTGGTCAGTTTAAGCCGCAGGCCGAATATTTCGCCAAGCGGGGTTTAGTCTGTGTCCGCGCCGACTTTCGTCTCCTTATCAGAGATAAAGTCTGGCCCGACAAGTGCGTAGAGGATGCCATCAGTGCCGTGCGCTGGGTTCGCAGTCATGCGGCGCAGCTCGGCATTGATCCTAACCGCATTGTGGTTGCTGGTGGTTCATCAGGAGGGCATCTCGCAGCTTGCACTTTCTTTGCCGAAGGAATCAGTGATCCAGACGATGACAAATCCGTTTCGCATAAACCCAACGCGATGATTCTTTATAACCCCCTACTGAATTTAGTTGCCGAGGCGCGGACTACCGAAGGCTCCCCATTTTTCGCCGGCCTCGACGACGCGATGTTGAAGCGGATATCACCTTCTTTGCATGTCTGCAAGGACACGCCACCCACATTGATCATTGATGGCACAGCAGACTATCTTAATCCCCAGATTCGGGAATTTGTCGAGAGAAGCCAGTCATTAGGCGCGCCGGTCGAAGCGTGCTACACGGAAGGACAACCGCACGGCTTCTCCAACAAATCACCCTGGCTGGAAAAAACGACGGAAGAGGCGGATGAGTTTTTGTGCCGCATTGGTTATCTAGGTAAGGAACCGAAAGTGCCGCTCCCGGCCAGAGCCAGCTATCCATGATAACCGTGCTGCCTAACACCGCGCTGGAGCCAACGGCGGCTACTCCTTCGTTTGGAGATGTGCAGCAAATTCACGCTGTGGCTCAAACTTCGGATCGTTGCCACTCCTCCTGCGTGAAACGCGGTTTTACATTGATTGAATTGCTGGTGGTCATTGCCATCATCGCCATTCTTGCGGCGCTGCTGTTGCCAGTCCTGTCCCGCGTCAGGCTCAAGGCGCGACAGATTCAATGCGTCAGCAACGTCCGGCAACTGACCACGCTGGCGTATCTGCATTTGCAGGATTTCAGCTCAATCGACCACAGTGGCGGGAGCGTGTGGCTGCCCATGCTGGAAACCTACCTTCCGCCAACGAGCCAGGTGCGGTTGTGTCCGCTCGCCTCGGTTGCGCAGAGGCCTGAGAAAATCGGTATTCAGTTTGGAACGGCCGAAAACTGCTGGGTTTGGAATGGCGCCGCAGTGCTCACCAACGAGTGCAGTTACACCATCAACGGCTGGCTTTACACTCCCAGCACCCACAATCCGCTCACGGGCGACGACGCGGTGTATCATGTGCCAGATGATCCAGCGGGTTCTTACTTCATGAAAGATTCAAACATTAGGTATCCGGCGACTACTCCGGTATTGGGGGACGGCAATTGGCCGGATTGCTGGCCCAACAACAGTCCGAGTCTGGTGGATGGCACCTCCACGCCGCAAGGGGGCAACCTGTGCAATCTTCATAATGGCGACCAGAAAAGTTATCCAGACGGGTTGCCGGGCAACTGTCCCATAGGGCGCTACCTGATTGCGCGACACGGCTCGGCTTCGCCGTCCTCTGCGCCAAGGGCAATCCCGGCACCCTACACGCAACGGCTGCCGGGCAGCATCAACTTGGGCTTCGCCGATGGGCATGTTGAATCTGTTCGGCTCTTCAATCTTTGGACCTTCACTTGGAGCGGACACAGTGTTCCGCAAGGCCAGCCGTTGAATTGATTTCCAAAGACAAATAAAGGGGGCAGTCCCTAAATTCTTCCGTGCCTCTGCGCCGTTGCGCTGAATAATTGAAAAAGACAAAAACCGGGATTTTTCAACCCCGGCTTTATCGGTTCCTCCAGCGGTTAATTTGCGTTAAGCCGCCAGCCGTTTCCAGAGTTCGATGTCCTCGAGTTTTTGTTTGATGCCGTTGATGAACTTTGCGCCGAGCGCGCCGTCCACGATGCGATGGTCGCACGAGAGCGTGAGCTTCATGATCTGGCGCACGACAATCTTGCCGTCGCGCACGACCGGCGTCGGCCTGGTGCTGGCCACGGCGAGGATGGCGCTTTCGCCGGGGTTGATGATGG
>Ga0326727_10029014_pt1 | contig 10010 bp, 3 predicted proteins | sample MB2enrmetagenome_FD_207643 | JGI IMG/M metagenome (GOLD analysis project Ga0326727, IMG submission 207643) | Lab enriched peat soil microbial communities from McLean, Ithaca, NY, United States - MB29MY | ecosystem: Environmental > Terrestrial > Soil > Wetlands > Peat | place: USA: New York...
GATAAAGTCGGTTTAAGCGTGGGAGGCGGACTCGATCGCAAACTCACCAAGCGGCTGACGTTCCGCATTGACCTGCGAGATCACGTTACCAGTTCGCCCGCTTTCGGCCTGCCGAATTCTTATAGTGCTGCGAATTTTCCCGTCACCGGGCGCGCCAACAACATTGAATACACGGCGGGAATCGTCTTTCACTTGGGGAAGCTGTGAGCCCTCGCGGCTTCCACGGACGACTATCGGGGTACCTCGGAACCACCCTCGGCAAGGTATTCTGGAATTGCCAATTGTGATATTCTGAGCATGATTGGCCGTTTCCGTAGGTTTCATCCCCGCGGGGCGGGGCCAAATGAGGCCTACAGCTACTCACGGAATCATGCTTCGCGGGACTCGGGGAGGGTGGAGTCGGGCGGCAGGAGCGCCCTCGGTTGCTAAATGACGCCGCTCGGAGGTCGGAAGAGGTAACCAGGAGCGCGCCTGTATCGTCAAAACAAAGTGTTAAAATTGTGAGGCGAAATTAGGAAGCTTCCTGGGAAAGAGATGGGAGTGGTGGCAAGCGCCGCGCGACGACGGAAGACTTAAACTCAGCCATCCCAGACCATACCTTTTACGAGGGCATAGAACGGCAACCGCTCTAGGGTTGAGCCGGCGGTGAGGCGCCATCGGCAGCGAGCGAAGCTCTGTCCTGCGAAAACGCACATGGGGTGAAGTTTTGTCCGTTTTCCTCAGCAACAGCAGAGGCGAAAGATTATGAATTTGGAAAAACCCGACACGCTCGACCGGCAGGACGTGCAAGAAACCATGCCGAGCTACCAGATGACCGAGGCCCCCCCTCCGGGAAAGCCCAAGAGGTACGGATGGCTGTGGCTAGTGATTTTGGTTTTGGTTGGATTGGGCGTTTATTATTATTTCCGCTCTCAGGCAAATTCCGCCAAGGCGGCCAGTGATTCTGCCCAATCGCCGGGTGGCAGGTCCGGACGAGGCTCGGGCGCAATCCCCGTGGATGCTGCCCGCGCCCGCAAGGGTGATATCGGCATCTATGATACCGGCCTGGGTTCGGTGACCCCGGTTTATACGGTAACCATCAAGAGTCAAATTTCCGGATATCTGATGCAAGTCTTGTATCAGGAAGGCCAGACGGTTCGTAAAGGGGATTTGCTGGCAGAAATTGATCCTCGGCCCTATCAAGTCATGCTGGAGCAAGCCCAAGCGGGGTTGGCCAGGGATCAAGCCAACCTGGAGAACGCCAAGGTGGATTTGACGCGCTACCAGACACTGGCTCCCCTGAAAGCCATCCCGGAACAGCAACTGGCGACGCAGGTGGCCACGGTTAAACAGGACCAAGCCATCGTGCAAACGGATCAAGCGCTAATCGATAACGCCAAACTTGATCTCATCTATTGCCACATCACGGCCCCGATTGCGGGCCGCGTGGGCCTTCGGCTCATCGATCCGGGAAATTACGTAACCGCAAACGACGCTACCGGGTTAGTCGTCATCACCCAGGTCGAACCCATCAGCGTGATCTTCACGCTTCCCGAGGACCAGCTTCCCGCCATCCTGGGAAAAATGCGCGCAGGTGCGCAGTTAAAGGTGGAAGCCCTCGACCGGGAGAAGAAAAAGATTGGCCAAGGGTGGTTGGCAACGATGGATAACCAAATCGATCCGACCACCGGAACCGTCAAATTGCGCGCCAACTTCGATAACCGGGATGGGAACCTGTTCCCCAACCAGTTTGTCAACGCGCGATTATTGGTGGAAGAAAAACAAGGCGTCACTCTGATCCCTACCGCTGCCGTGCAACGGAATTCGCAGGTAACTTACATTTACCTAGTGAAACCTGATTCCAGTGTCACCGTACGGACGATCACGATCGGCACCACGGAAGGTGAGGATTCAGAAGTTACCTCCGGCCTGGTCCCCGGTGATCAGGTCGTAATGACGGGTGTCGACAAGCTCCAGGAAGGGAGTAAGGTCAGGGTGCAAATGAGCGGCGAAAGGACCCAGAAGGGAAGTTCATGAGCCCGTCAAGGATCTTTATCCTCCGGCCGGTAGCTACGTCGCTGCTGATGGTCGGCATCCTCCTGGCGGGCGCGGTGGCGTACAAGCAATTGCCCGTCTCAGCCCTGCCGGAGGTGGATTATCCCACCATCCAGATCATCACTTTTTATCCCGGGGCCAGCCCGGAGGTGATGGCTTCGTCGGTTACCGCTCCTCTGGAGCGCCAGTTCGGCCAGGTGCCGGGGCTCCAGCAGATGACCTCGACCAGCTCCGACGGCAGTTCCATCATTACCTTACAGTTCAATCTCAGCCTGAATATCGACGTGGCGGAGCAGGAAGTGCAGCAGTCCATCAATGGGGCGGGAACTTACCTGCCTCCCGACCTTCCCACGCCACCCATTTACAGCAAAAGCAATCCTGCCGATGCCCCGATTCTAACGCTGGCGCTCTTTTCCAGCACGCTGCCCTTGCCGAAAGTGGAGGACCTTGCGGACACGCGTCTGGCCCCGAAGATTTCGCAGTTGCCGGGGGTGGGCTTGGTGAGCATCAGCGGTGGCCAGAAACCCGCCGTGCGGATTCGGGCCAATCCTACCATGCTGGCCTCTTACGGCCTCAACCTGGAAGATCTGCGCAGCGCCATCGTCGCCGCCAACGCTAACCAGGCGAAAGGCAACTTTGATGGCCCGCACCAGTCCTATCAAATCGGCGCCAATGACCAGTTGCTTTCCGGCGCTGATTACGCCCCGCTGGTTATTGCCTACCGGAACGGCTCCCCGGTGAAGATGACGGACGTGGCCACGGTCGAAGACGACGTGGAAAACGTCCGCCAAGCCGCTTGGATGAACGCCGTCCCCGCTGTCATCATGAATATTCGGCGCCAGCCGGGCGCGAATATCATCGCGGTGGCGGATCGCATCAAGAACCTTCTTCCCCAGCTCACCAGCACCATGCCCTCTTCCGTCAAGGTCGGCATTCTGACCGACCGGACCAACACCATCCGGGCGTCGGCAGCGGACGTCCAATTCTCGCTCATGCTGGCCGTGGCGCTGGTGGTGATGGTGATCTTCTTATTCCTGCGCAATCTTGCTGCCACCGTCATACCCAGCGTCGCCGTCCCCTTGTCCCTGATTGGGACCTTCGGGGTCATGTACCTGCTCGGCTATAGCTTGAACAATTTGAGCCTAATGGCCTTGACCATTTCGACGGGTTTCGTGGTCGATGATGCCATCGTGATGATCGAGAACGTTATGCGGTACATCGAGGAGGGGGACCCGCCGCTGCAAGCTGCGCTCAAAGGGTCGGCGCAAATCGGTTTCACCATTGTTTCGCTGACCATCGCCCTGATTGCTGGCCTCATCCCCTTGTTGTTCATGGGGGATATTATCGGACGCCTCTTCCGGGAATTTGCCGTTACTTTGGCGGTGACCATCATTGTCTCCTGTGTCGTTTCGCTGACCCTGACCCCCATGATGTGCTCCAAGCTGTTGCGGCAACATATCAAAGCCGAGGAAGGAAGGTTATATCGTGCGACGGAAGCTGGGTGGAACGGGTTGCTCGCATTCTATGACCGGACCCTCCAGGTGGTGCTGCGCCATCAGACCGCGACTTTGCTCGTGGCCATCGCCACCCTTGCTTCCACGGCTCTGCTTTACACTTACATCCCCAAAGGGTTCTTCCCGATTCAGGACACTGGGGTGATTCAAGGTGTTTCCGAAGCAGGCCAGACCGTTTCTTTCCCCGAGATGTCCAGAGAACAGCAGGCGCTGGCGAGTGTCATCCTGAAAGATCCTGCCGTCGATAATCTTTCCTCCTTTATCGGCATCGACGGGACGAACAGCACGCTGAATAGCGGGCGCATGCTCATCAATCTGAAACCGCTCAATGAACGCAAAGTCAGTGCGAGTGCTGTCATTCGGCGCTTGCAGCCGGAACTTGCCAGGGTGCCGGGAATCACCTTGTTCATGCAGCCGGTGCAGGATATTACGGTGGAAGACCGGGTAAGCCGCACGCAGTTCCAGTACACCTTGGAAGATCCCAACATCGACGAGCTGAATACGTTCGCCCCTAAGATGCTGGCGGAGCTGCAAAACCAGCCCGACCTGCGCGACGTGGCAAGCGATCAGCAGGACCAAGGCTTGCGCGCCCAGGTGGTGGTTGATCGCGAAACGGCTTACCGCCTGGGCATCACGTCCTCAATTATTGACCAAACGCTCTACGATGCCTACGGCCAGAGAGAAGTTTCGACCATCTTCACCCAATTGAATCAATACCACGTCGTCCTGGAAGTGAAGCAGGATTTTCAGCAGAATCCCGTGGATCTCCGTGACCTCTTTATCCGCACCAACGCGGCCAGCACTGGCGGTTCGACAGGACTGGTATCAGGCGGATCGGCTTCCGCCCAGTTGTATGGTCCCACCAGCTCCCTGACCGCGGCTTCGACCAGCCTATCGAATACCGCCTCCTCCTCCGGCCTCTCCTCCACGATCGCTTCGGATAACGCCTTCGGAGGGGGACATATTGCCTCCACATCACAATTCCCCAACGGCGGCCAAGTGCCGTTGGCGGCCTTCACCCACATCGAGCAGATGAACGCTCCCATTACCGTGAATCATCAGGGCCAGTTCCCGGTGGTCACGCTCTCGTTCAACCTGGCTCCTAACGCTTCCCTGGGGGATGCCGTTAAGGCGGTCAATCGAGTGAAAGATGATCCCGCTCTCGGCCTGCCGGCGAGTATCCAGGCGTCGTTCCAAGGCATGGCCCAAGCCTTCCAGGCCTCGTTAGCCGATGAGCTCTTGCTAATTCTGGCGGCGGTCGTGACGGTCTATATCATTCTGGGCGTCTTGTATGAAAGCTACATTCACCCCATCACCATCCTCTCCACGTTGCCCTCGGCGGGCGTCGGTGCGTTGCTGGCCCTTTGGGTCACCCATAACGATTTCAGTGTCATTGCGCTGATCGGCCTCGTTCTCTTGATTGGCATCGTCCAGAAAAACGCCATTATGATGATCGATTTTGCCCTGGAAGCAGAGCGCAAGGAGGGCCTGACGCCGATCAACGCCATCTATCAGGCCTGCCTCCTGCGTTTCCGGCCGATTATCATGACCACCATGGCCGCCCTGCTGGGCGGTGTTCCCTTGGCGCTGGGTACAGGCACCGGGTCGGAGCTCCGGCGGCCTCTGGGCATCAGCATCGTGGGCGGTCTCATCTTCAGCCAGATGTTGACACTCTATACCACTCCTGTCATCTATCTCTGGTTTGATCGCCTCGCCAAACGGTTCTCCGGCGGGCAGGGGACTCTGCCAGGATCAGACCCTGTTCCGGCAGGATAAGTCATGAATATCTCAGAGCCCTTCATCCGCAGGCCGATTGCTACGACCCTCCTGATCATTGCCGTGTCGCTGGCGGGCGCTGTGGCTTTCCGCCTTCTGCCGGTATCGCCACTGCCCCAGGTGGACTTCCCGACGATCTCGGTGAGTGCGGGTTTGCCGGGCGCAAGTCCCGAGATCATGGCCTCGTCAGTTGCCACCCCTTTGGAGCGCCAATTCGGCCGCATTGCCGCGGTCACCGAGATGACCTCGTCGAGTAGCCTTGGGTCATCCAACGTCACCCTGCAATTTGACTTGAACCGGAACATCGACGCGGCCGCGCGCGACACTCAGGCCGCCATCAACGCCGCCCGCGGTTACCTGCCCACCAACCTCCCCAGCAATCCTTCCTACCGGAAAGTGAATCCGGCCGATTCTCCCATTTTCATGCTCTCGCTCACCTCTGACGTCCTGCCGAAGAGCAAGATTTACGATTATGCTTCCTCGATCCTGGTGCAGAAGCTGTCGCAAGTCAAAGGGGTGGGCCAGGCGTTCGCGGGCGGGGGCGCTTTGCCGGGAGTTCGGGTGGAATTGAATCCGACCATGCTCGACAAATACGGTATCGGGTTGGAGCAGGTGCGGGGGATATTGAGCAATTCCAACGCCAACGTACCCAAGGGGCACTTTTCCGATGGGCTCCGCATGTGGGAGGTGGGCGCTAATGATCAACTGCTCCGGGCGAGTGATTATCGCCCGCTGATCGTGGCTTACCGGAAGGGCTCCGCCGTACGCCTCTCCGATGTCGCCGAAGTGATTGACGCACCGGAATCCATTCGCGCCGCGGGCTATACCAACGGCAAGCCATGTGTGCTCATTATCATCTTCCGCCAGCCCGGCGCCAATATCATTGACACGGTAGACAGCATCCGGGCCATACTGCCCCAGCTCAAAGCGGACATGCCCCCTTCGATCGATATGCGCGTGGCCATGGATCAGACCCTGACCATCCGCGCTTCCGTTCACGACGTGGAGAGAACGCTCATCATCTCCGTCATTCTGGTGATCCTGGTGGTTTTCGTTTTTCTGCGCAACGTGCGCACCACCTTTATCCCCAGCGTGGCCGTTCCCGTGTCCCTGTTGGGAACCTTCGGGGCCATGTACCTGCTGGGCTATAGTCTCGACAATCTTTCTTTGATGGCGCTCTGCGTCTCCACCGGCTTTGTGGTTGATGATGCGATTGTGGTGATTGAAAACATCACCCGCTATCTGGAAAAAGGGATGGCGCCGTTCCAGGCGGCGTTGAAGGGCGCCCGGGAGATTGGCTTTACGGTGGTGACCATGAGCATTTCGCTGGTGGCGGTGTTCATCCCCTTGCTGCTGATGGGGGGAATTGTGGGCCGGCTGTTTCGCGAGTTTGCCGTGACCCTCTCCGTAGCCATCCTTGTTTCCATGGTGGTCTCCCTCACCGCGACCCCCTCCATGTGCGCGCACATGTTACGGGAGCACGAATCCCATGGCTGGATGTATCAGACTTCCGAACGCGCCTTCAACGCGGTGGTAAAGTTCTATGGGAGGACCTTGGCTACGGTCCTGCGCTTCCCGGCCATTACTCTGACGGTATTGTTGGCCACCATCGCGCTGAACGTCTACCTCTACATCCACGTTTCCAAGGGTTTTTTCCCCCAGCAGGATAACGGACGCATCATGGGCTCGATTCAGGCGGACCAGGATACCTCGTTTCAAGCCATGGACAAGGTCTTACGGCAGATGGTTGATATTGTGGTTGCCGACCCTGCGGTAGATACCGTCAACGGATTTACCGGCGGAGGCGGCCCCCGCGGTGGCGCCATGAACACCGCGCAGATGTTCATTTCCCTCAAGCCTCCCGAGGAGAGAAAAATCACCGCCGACCTGGTGATTGCGCGGTTGCGGCCCAAGCTTGGCCAGGTGCCGGGCGCCTCGCTCTATCTGCAAGCCGCGCAAGACATCCGCGTGGGCGGCCGCTTCGGCGCCTCCCAGTATCAATTCACCATGCGGGGAGACAATCTGTATGATCTGCAAAACTACGCCCCCCGCATGCTAGCGGAGTTGAGGACGATCCCTCTCATCGCGGACGTGAACACTGATCAGCAGGACCGCGGCCTTCAGGCCTTCGTGCAGTATGATCGGCCCACCGCGGCGCGCTTCGGCATTTCGCCGCAACTGATTGATAACACCCTTTACGATGCCTTCGGCGAGCGCCAGGTCTCGACCATGTACACGCCGCTCAATCAGTACCACGTGGTCATGGAGGTGGCGCCCGAATTCTGGCAGAATCCGCTGTTCCTGCGCCAAGTGTACGTGCACTCGCCGAGTGGGCAGGCGGTTCCCCTCAGTGCCTTCACGAAATATGCCCCCATTACCGCGCCGCTGGCAGTGAACCACCAGAGCCTTTCACCTTCCGCCACCATCTCGTTCAACCTCCAGCCGGGCGTCGCCTTGGGAGATGCCGCGGACGCCATCACCGAAAGGGCCAGCAAGATTGGTTTGCCCTCCACCGTTCGCACCGGTTTTGCCGGAACCGCACAAGCTTATCAGGACACGCTCGGGAGCCAGCCCTTGCTGATTGCTGCTGCGCTCATTTCGGTTTACCTGGTGCTCGGCATCCTCTACGAAAGTTACGTTCACCCCGTTACCATTCTCTCCACGTTGCCGTCGGCGGGCGTGGGCGCGCTGCTGGCGCTCATGCTCACGCGCACGGACCTCACGGTGATCGCCGTCATCGGAATCATCCTGTTGATCGGGCTGGTGAAAAAGAACGGCATCCTGATGGTCGACTTTGCCATTTCTGCCGAGCGGAACGAAGGCAAGAATTCACGAGATGCCATCTACGAAGCATGCCTGTTGCGGTTCCGGCCCATCATGATGACCACCATGGCGGCCATGCTGGGCGCTGTGCCGCTCGCTGTCGGCACCGGCACCGGATCGGAGATGCGCCGCCCGCTGGGAATCGCCATCATCGGCGGGCTGATCGTCAGCCAGTTGCTGACGTTGTACACGACTCCCGTGGTGTACCTCTATTTTGACAAGTTGCAGAATTGGCGGCATCGGGTTCGGGAAACCGGGCCCGAGGGCATCATGCCCTTGGCCCCGGAGATCTAGCCTTCAGAGAGCAGTCGGCAGAGAGCAATCGGCAAAAAGCAGTAGGCAGAAAACAGAAGGCAGAAGGGAGTAGATAGATGGACAGATGGGAAGTGCGAGGGCAAAAGGCAAAGCGCAAAAGGCAAAAGGCAAAATCCAGGACGCACGCACTTTTGACTTTTGCCTTTTGCGCTTTGCCTTTTGACTTTTCTGTCTGCCTACTGCTTACTGCCTTCTGCCTACTGCTTCCTTCCTGCCGGATAGGCCCGGAATACAAACGCCCGCCCGCCGCCGCGCCACCGGCTTACAAGGAGCTCCCGCCCGCGAACTCTCCCCAGGCGGCCGAGTGGGCGCCGGCGCAGCCCAGCGACGCCCTGGCCCGCGGCAAATGGTGGGAAATCTATAACGACCCGGAGCTCAATTCCCTGGAAGAACAGGTAAGTCTCTCCAACCAGAATCTTATAGCGGCGGAGGCGCAATTCCGCGAGGCTAAATTCGCCGTGCGGATCGCGCGCTCGAACCTGTTCCCGACCGTTTCCGCCGCTCCTTCCATTGTGAACGCGCGATCGGCGATCAGCGTTCCCCCTACGAGGTATACTACCTACGACCTGCCGGTGGACGTGTCGTACCAAGCCGATATTTGGGGAAGTATCCGGCGCAGTATTCAGGCTAGCGCGGAGGCCGCACAGGTCAGTGCGGCCCAGTTGGAGAACGCGCGACTGTCTTACCAGGCGGAACTTGCGCAAGATTACTTTGAGTTGCGCGGCACGGATGGCGAGAAGGAACTGCTCGATACCACCGTGAAGTCCTACCAGGATTACCTCAAGCTCACTCAAGACAGGTTTAATAGTGGTGTAGCGTCGGGCTCGGACGTTGCTCAGGCGCAGACCCAACTGGAAACCGCGCGGGCTCAGTCGATCGATTTTGACGTGGCGCGCACACAGTACGAGCACGCCATTGCCGTCCTGGCGGGCAAGGCCCCTGCGGATCTTTCCGTTTCTGCCAGTGGCATCAAGATCACACCGCCACCCGTGCCGGTGGGACTTCCTTCCAACCTGCTGGAACGCCGGCCCGATATCGCCGCCGCCGAACGGCAGATGGCCCAGGCCAACGAGCAAATCGGCATTGCCCAAGCTGCTTATTACCCAACCCTCTCGATCAGCGCAGCGGGAGGCCTGGAAAGCACGGCATTCTTAAAGTGGATTTCCTGGCCAAGCCGGTTCTGGTCCGTGGGGCCGCAGTTGGCGGAGACCCTCTACGATTCCGGCAGGCGTCGCGCAACGCTTGACCAGACACTGGCTGCCTATGACGCCACGGTGGCGAATTATCGCCAATCCGTTCTCACCGCCTTCCAGCAAGTCGAGGATAATCTGGCGGCGTTGCGCGTGCTTGAGAACGAAGCGCAAGCCGAGAACGAGGCCGTAAAAGCTGCCCAGAATTCGCTGGATATTTCCACTTACCAGTACAAGGCCGGCACCGTCAACTACCTCACCGTCATCACCGAGCAAGCTATTCTTCTGCAAGACCAGGAGCAAGCCGTGAATATTCTGACGCGCCGCATGAGCGCGAGCGTCCTTCTGATCGAAGCGC
>Ga0326727_10029015_pt1 | contig 10010 bp, 6 predicted proteins | sample MB2enrmetagenome_FD_207643 | JGI IMG/M metagenome (GOLD analysis project Ga0326727, IMG submission 207643) | Lab enriched peat soil microbial communities from McLean, Ithaca, NY, United States - MB29MY | ecosystem: Environmental > Terrestrial > Soil > Wetlands > Peat | place: USA: New York...
TTTGCATCTTCGCGGCGGTCTACGCTTTCTATCGCTTTTTCAAACGGCCCTCGTATTTGCGTCTCGGCGTCTGCTGCCTCGCCGCCGGCCTGGCTCTGGCCGCAAAGCACTCCGCCATCCTGCTCTTCCCCATCCTGGCGATGTTGATCGTGGGCGAACTGCTGTTTGTGCGCGACCATCAATCCACATCGAAGCCCGCGATCCCGCCCTTGAGCCGGTGGCTCAAGGGCGCAGGAGTGTTTGCAACCATCCTCGTGGCCGCCTTCGCGATCCTGTGGGCCTCTTACGGTTTTCGCTACGCCGCGCGGCCGGCGGGCGAGCAAATCACTCCGCCTACCGATGCCTACATCCAGGAGCTTCATTATCCGGTGGAAAGAACCGTCATCGGGTTCGCGGCGCGGCATCATCTGCTGCCGGAGTCGTACCTGTTCGGCTTTACCGACGTGACCATGCTGAGCCGCGAGGGCCGACCCATGTTTCTTTTGGGCAAGCGGTATCCGCAGGGCAAATGGTTTTACTTCCCCGCGGCCTTTCTCATCAAGTCAACCATCGGATTTCTTCTCCTGCTCGCGCTTCTTCCCTTTGCCCGCGCTTTGCGGCAGATTTCATTCCGCCGCGAGGCCGTCTTCCTCATTCTGCCGCCGCTGATCTTCTTCGGCGCGGCATTGACGTCGAAGCTCAATATCGGCATCCGGCATATTCTGCCCGCCATGCCTTTTCTGATCCTGCTTGCCGCGGCCGGAGCGGTGGCATTGGCGCGCCAGTCCCGCGCGTGGGCCTGGACGGTGGGCGTCCTGGTGGCGCTGCATGTGGCGTCGTCTCTCCATGCCTATCCGAATTATCTGCCCTACTCGAACGAGGCCTTTGGCGGGACTTCTCGCACCTATCGCGTGCTGGAAGATTCAAACGTGGGGTGGGGCGGAGGCCTGAAAGCGCTGCACTCCGAACTGGCCGCGCGCAACATCACGCAATGCTGGTTCGCCTACTCCGCGCTGCCCAACCCCGCTGATTTCCAGATTCCCTGCAAGCGCCTTCCCAGCTTCTTTTCCGCGCTCACCGATCGCGGGCAGCAACAGCCGGTTCCGGTCGACATCGACGGGCCGGTGTTTGTGAGTTCGGAAGAGTTGAACGGGTATTTCTGGGGGCCCGGTGCGATGGATCCCTATCAAATCTTTCAGGGCTTGAAACCTTCGCGGGTGATCGCGGGCGAGATCCTCGAGTTCGACGGCAGTTTCGATCTCCCCAAGGTCTCCGCCATCAGCAATTGGGTGGTCGCGGTGGGGCTTATGCGCCAGGGCAATTTGGATCAGGCAATTGCTTACGCACAGCAGGCGGCAGAACTCGATCCGTCCTCGATCCAGGCGCGCGAGGTGCTCTCGACTGCCTACGCGGCAAAGCACCGGAACGACGATGCCGAGCGCGAATACCAGGCGGCGCTCCAGGAGTATCAATCGCTCAGCGCGGAAGAGAAGAAATATGTTTTCGCTCCGCCCACGGACCCGCTGGCGAAGCATTGAAATTTGAGTAAAGTATGTTTCAGACGATGAAGTCGCTCAGGACATACAACGAAGCCTGTCAGAAGATCAGTAGCTGGCGTAGTTGCCGGGCGGATCATCTGCAACCAGGGAGTAGCTCCAAGACGGGATCACTTCCGGATGGGCGACAACCCGGCGGAACTCCTAAAATCGACCTCGCTGCACGTAGATGAGTGCCTCGGCTGTCGTCCTCGGTTCAGCGTGCAGAGCAGCCGACGGGATCGACCCGAATCGGCAGCGGCGCACCCTCAAGCGCGGAGACTTTCGGCGGCGCACAGCAGGCCTTGCCGAGACGCGCAAGGTCCGCCTGCATCGCCTTCTCTTCCCTGACAACCGCGATCGTCTCGCGAAGGATCCGCGCTGCGCCATTATGTGAAGGTACAACGATCTTGTAGTGCATCCATTTACCCTCGCGGCGCGCTGCCACCACCCCTGCTCGCCGCAGATACGCGAGATGCCGCGATATCTTTGGCTGGCTCTGGCCGAGGATCTCAACAAAATAGCAAACGCAGACTTCGCGTCCATCCATCAGGTTCAGCAGTCGCAGCCGGGTGCGATCGGAGAGCGCTGCGAACAGCAGAGCCAGATCGAAAGCCTTTGGGGATCGTTCCACGGTTTCATTATATACGTCTTGACACATATATCCAACAGAGTATATATTCGCCTTAGCGTATACAAGGAGGCGCAAGAATGGAATCGACGGCCAGTGTCCAGGAGCACGTAAAGGAAAAGTACGGAAGCGCGGCCCGCGCCATAGCGCAGTCGGGCAGTTTGCAGGCATGTTGCGATCCCGGCCTTCGTTGCTGCGATCCGATCACCACGAATCTCTACAGTGCGGACGAGAAGGGCCGTATTCCCGAAAAGGCCGTCCTGGCTTCGCTGGGATGCGGGAACCCGACGGCGTTGATCGAACTCCGGCCGGGAGAGACCGTCCTCGATCTCGGTTCCGGCGGCGGCATCGACGTGCTGCTCTCCGCGCAGCGCGTTGGGCCGGCCGGCAAGGCTTACGGTCTGGACATGACCGACGAGATGCTGGCGCTGGCCCGCGAAAATCAGCGGCAGGCAGGAGTCACAAATGTCGAATTCCTGAAGGGCCAGATCGAGAACATTCCGCTGCCAGACAACTCGGTGGACGTCATTATTTCGAACTGCGTGATCAATCTGTCAGCCGACAAGGACCGCGTGCTGAGGGAAGCGTTTCGCGTCCTCAAACCCGGAGGACGCTTTGCGGTTTCCGACGTTGTCGTCCGGGGCACGGTGCCGGACGAGGTGCGCAGGAGCATTCTCCTCTGGGTGGGTTGCATGGCCGGAGCTTTGGAAGAAAGCGACTATCTTGCGAAGCTGACGAAAGCAGGTTTTGGCGAAGTTTCCATCGAGCCCACTCGCGTCTACAACGTTGAAGACGCGCGCCAATTTCTCACCGAAGCCGGAATCGATGTAGACGCCATTGGCCCACAGGTGAACCAGAAGTTCATGAGCGCCTTCATCCGTGCTTCCAAACCGAAAGCGCCTTGCTGCGCGCCTGTCACGATCGGGGCGAAGGAGTAAGGCGATGCCGGATCACTACAATGTTCTGTTTCTATGCACCGGCAACTCAGCTCGCTCCATTTTGGCTGAGGCGCTGCTGAACCATAAAGCTAAGGGCGCCCTCACCGCGTACAGCGCGGGCAGCCATCCGTCTGGAAAGGTGCGGCCCGAAGCGCTGAAACAACTCGAACTCGCCGGCATCGCTACGGCAGGGCTAAGAAGCAAATCCTGGGATGAGTTCGCGGGTTCGGCCGCGCCAAAGATGAGTTTTGTCTTCACTGTTTGCGATAACGCGGCGAACGAGGTTTGCCCATTTTGGCCGGGACAGCCGATGACCGCCCATTGGGGAGTTCCCGATCCGGCGGGGGTGAAAGGCACGCCTGAGGAGATCGAGCGCGCCTACCGCGACGCATTCTCGATACTTGACCGGCGCATTGGGCTGTTTCTGTCGTTGCCGCTCTCCGCGCTCGGGAGCCTTGCAATCCAGAAAGAAATCGACAGTATCGGCCGCCAATGAAGCTTTCACTCCAGCGGCGCATCGCCGCCGAGTTTATCGGAACCTTGTTTCTCCTTGCCGCCGTTGTCGGCTCGGGGATCATGGGCGAGCGGCTGGCGGCGGGAAACGTAGCCCTCGCTCTGCTCGCGAATACCATTGCGACCGGCGCGGCACTGATTGCGCTCATCCTCGCCTTCGGAGCTATCTCAGGGGCGCATTTGAATCCTGCTGTGACCCTGGCCGATGCATTGCGGGGCGGGTTCGCCTGGCGTGAAGTTCCGGCCTATATCCTCGTGCAAGTGGCGGGAGCCGTGGGCGGGGTTATCGTGGCTCATTTAATGTTTGGCCTGCCATTGCTGGCAGTCTCGACACATAACCGCAGCGGGCCATCCCAACTATTCAGCGAGTTTGTTGCTACCTTTGGATTGCTGGCGGTGATCTGGGGCTGCGCTCGGCGCCGACCATCCGCTGTTCCCTATGCTGTTGGTTCCTATATCACCGCAGCCTATTGGTTCACCGCATCCACGTCGTTCGCCAATCCTGCCGTGACTCTCGCCCGTTGCATGACCAACACATTTTCAGGTATTCGCCCGGCCGATGTCGCCGGTTTCATCGGGGTGCAAATCGGCGGCGCGATCGCTGCGACGCTCCTTTTTCAGTGGCTCGCGCCTATAGCTAAGGCGGATTCAACAGCTCAGACCGCGGAACACGATCGGTGATTGTCTGCCACGATGTTTCTTGGGATCTCCGTGGATTGCAGCCGAGTGACCGCTTATCCGGAAATTACCGTTTGGTCATCGTCGCAACGGTTTTGCGACCAGCGTGGAGCAGCGATGCCTCAAAAGACGATCTTGCCCGCAAATTGCAGTTCGCGCGCGGGAAGCGCCGAGTTAACCACGCCAAAGGTACCGCCGAGAAGCGTGTTGGGATCGCCGAAGTTGGTCTCGTTGGTCAGGTTGAAGGCCTCGGCGCGGAGCTGGAGGCGGGCCCTTTCGGTGAGCGGAAAGTCCTTGGTCAGGCCCAGGTCGAGCTCCCAGAATCCGAAGCCGCGCACGGCATCGCGCGGCGAGTTGCCAAAGGGCGCATTGGCCGGCGGCGTGGTGTAGGCCGGCGTAGTGGGGCTGTTGTTGAGGAATGGAATGCCACCAAGAGCGCTGCTGTAGGCCCAGTCTGTGTTCTTGATAGCTGCGCCGGTCAGGTTGGGACGGTAGGCGTTGCGGCCGTTGATGGTGATCAGCCCCGAGACCTGGTTGTTCGAGTTGGAGTCGGGACTATAGGCCATGGTGAGCGGATCGCCGCTGCGGGCCTGGAAGATTCCGGTGGTCTGCCAGCCGCCCACGATCTGGTTCAGAACGCTGTTGGCGTTGGGCAGCAGCCATTGTCCTTTGCCCACGGGCAGCGACCACACCAGCGAGGTCGCGTTGACGAAGGGATGGTTGTAGGCGGAGAGGCCGCGGTCGGCCTGCCAATCATAGATGTTCTGCACCGAGGGAATGCCGTTGGCGCAGTTCGAGCAATTGCCTCCGCCGTCGAGCGATTGAGCTGCGATGTCGATGGCCTTCGACCAGGTGAAGGATTCGAGCAGGTAGAGCCCCTCGGAGAAGCGCTTCTCCGCCTTGGCTTGCAAGCCGTTGTAGTCGGAGGTGCCCCAGGGCAAGGTGCCGATGATGGAGCCGAAGCCGGGGTACTGGTAGATGCGGGAATCGAGCGATGCCGTGCCGTCGGCCGTGGCTTGTGGCGCGGCCTGGTTGATGTCGTTAAAGAAGACTTCGTTGATTCCGCTGTTGCCTACGTAGGCCAGATCGAGCAGCCAGTTGTGGCCCAGGTCGCGCTGCACGCTGAAGAACCAGCTCCGCACCTGGGTGTCGGGAGAGTTCTGCGGCATATATTGGAGGGCCGTGTTTTGCGGGTTGTAGTTTGCGTTTGAAGGGTCGAGCAACGAGCCGACAAAGGCGGTCGTAAACCCGCTCTGCGTGTTCGAGTAGGTCGGGAGGCTGGGATAGACATACTCGAGCGAGGTCACGCCGAAAGGCGCATTCAGGGTCAGGTAGCTGGAGCCGACGCGGTTCCAATGCGAGTAGCTGATGCCGTATCCGCCGCGCAGTACGGTTTTGCTGTCCAGGGTAAAGGCTGCGCCCACACGCGGGCCGAAGTCCTCCTTATTGGGATTGACCGTATAGCGGTTGCCGGAGCTGGCCAGGATCATGGTTCCGGGGTCGTTGGGATTGAAGTTGGAGAGGTGGTTGTTGGCCTCGTAGATCGGCGTGTAGTACTCGTAGCGCAGGCCCAGGTTCATGGTGAGACGGCGGTTCACCTTCCAGTCGTCCTGGAGATAGCCGGACCACCCCCAGTCGCGGATATTGGCGACGGGGGCGTTGGAGAGACCGGCCGCCCAACGGTAGCCGAGCAGAAAGTCGGCGTAGTCGAACATTTTGGCCGTCTCGCCGGTCTGGGCTCCGTATAAGGGTGCGCCGTAAGCGGCATAACAATCGTGGTAGTAGCAATAGCCGCTGATCTGCGCGGCGTAGACATCGCCGCCCATCACCGGATGCAGATCCTGCTGCGCGACGTGCAGCATCTGGTACTCGACCCCGGCCTTGATGGTGTGGCTGCGCAGCAACCGCGTGTAGTTGGCCTTGGGATTCCAGACGGTAGGGTTCTGATACTGCGGGCTGGTCCACAAACGGCCCAGGCTGGTGAAGCCGCCATCGGAGAAGTCCTCGTAGGTAATGCCGCCGGTATACTGCGATTCGTTGTCGCCCGGCAGGCCGTCCCAGTTCTGTCCAAATTGATCCGCCATGCTGGGACCGCCGGCCAGCGGCGGAGTCTTGCCCGCCTGCATGCGCGAGAAGCCGAAGCGCGCTTCAAGCACCGAGACCGGGCTGATGGTCCACGTGGCCCCGCCCACGATCTGAACCACCGGGGCATAGATATGGCCGTCGCCGCCCAGGCCCGCCGTGCCCTGAATGGTTCCGGGATCGTAGGCGTTGAACCGCGCCTGCGAGTAGCGGGCAAAGAGACGCAGGGTTTTGCTGGCGTCGTAATCCACCTTCACGTCGCCCTTGTCGCGGTCGAAGGTGTTGGGGTGCAGGATGATGTAGTTGCTGGTCGAGTTGTCGTTGGTGGGGTAGGGCAGCATGGTCTGTAATATCTGCGCGGCGTAGGGAATGACGGCGGAAGCGGGGACGTGGCCGTTCAGGTACTGCGTGCCGCCCAACTGCGCCTGCGTGGGGAAGCCCGGGATCGGGATCGTTTCGCCCAGGCCGCCTCCGAAATAAGCCGCGTTGTTGCATGGATTCTTACCCATGTTGTAGTTACACGGGTTGTCGACCGGCAAAGTGCCGGTTGCTTGCGTGTTCGTATCGACCTTGTCGTCGATCAGGTAATAGCCCTGGGCCGCACCGTTATTGCACTGGTTCTCGGAGTCGCCCGTGAAACCGCGCTCGGCGCAGGTGGGCAAGGTCGCCGAATCGGTGAAGGAGCTGGTTTGCCGGAAGCCCTCGTAATCGAGGAAGTAAAAGAGTTTGTCTTTCTTGAGCGGGCCGCCCAGGTCGCCGCCGAACTGGTTTTGGTGCAGCGCCGGCTTGCCGCCGATGTCCGGCTTGAAGAAGCCGGCGGCGTCGAGATCGGTGTTGCGGATGAACTCCCACACGCCGCCGTGCAACTCATTGGTGCCGTACTTCGTGACCACGTTGATGGTGGCCCCGCCGGCGCGGCCGTACTCCGCGCTCATGTTGTTGGTCACCACCTGAAACTCCTGAACCGCGTCGGGCGACAACTGCACCACTTCGTTGCTGAAGCCCTGGTTCGAGGTGCCGTAGAAGTTGTTGTCCAGGCCGTCCAGCAGATAGTTGCTGTAGACGCTGCGCAGGCCATTGACATTGAACGCGCCCTCGCGCTGACCGTAGCCTGTGCCGAGTTCGCTGGGGCTGGGAACCACGCCGGTGGTCAGCTCCACCAACTGCGAGTACTCGCGACCGTTCAAAGGCAGTGCGGCAATCTCCTGGGTGGCCACCACCTGGCCGTGTTCGCTGGAGTCGGTCTCAAGCTGCGCCGCTTCCGCAGTGGCCGTCACCGATGTGTTGGCCGCCGCTACCTTCAGTTGCACATCCACGCGCTGGCGCGCGCCCACTTCCAGCTCGAAGGTCGCCGCGGCGGCGGCGAATCCCCGCGCCGTCACCTCAAGCCGGTAATGCCCGATGGGAACGCCGACGAAGCGGTACTGGCCCTGCTCGTCGGTCGCGGCGGTCTGCTCCACCCCAGTCGCCGTGTTGCGCAGAACCACGTTGCAGTGCGGAACCACTGCCCCGCTGGGATCGGTTACGGTTCCAAGCACGGTTGCGGTATCGAATTGCGCCCTGGCGCTCGATGCCAGCACCACCAGAAACAAGCAGATCGCGAAACGACGCATTGCGGCTTCTCCTCAAATTGAATTGATGGCCTCTTCGTCGCAAGCGCAACCCGGTGGCTGCACCGGATGTCACCGCTGGTGAGCGATTGGGGGGGAACCTCGTCTTGGCGAAGACATGCGATGGGAGGATTTTATTCCTGCCAACAATCTATGGTGCGGTTGTGAATTGTCAACAGAATTCATGTGAAAGTACGGTTCAAATGCATGAATTTGTGATTTAAATCACTGATGGGAGGTCTTTTAGCAGACTGCGGAAAAAACCCTGTTGAGGGGCGCGAAAGGGCACGACTTCTAGCCTGCCCTGAGCTTGCCGAAGGGTGCCGCAACCATCGCAAAATGTGCAAGGGCTTTACAGGCTGGTGAAGAACTCGCCCGGCGGGGAGTTTTGTAACAGGGCACGAGTTTACTCGTGCCGCAAGTTGCGCAAAGTAGGTGTCGGGCTTTAGCCCCTGCAGTCGCTTCGAGGGCAATTCGTTCGTCATTCGCCGTTTTTCCGCAGCCTGTTTAGCCCCTGCGGAACGGTTTCCGTCGCATCCATCGAAATCTCGGCCTTTCTCCGCAGCCTGTCTACGCCTTCTCCATGTTTCCGGCGGGCGCAAGGGAATCGAGCGCCGGAGGGGGAAAAAGACGGGCGCGCACGAGGACCTTGCGGGCCAGTCCGGTCAGCGCCATTGCCGCGGCTTCGTGCAACGGAACCCAGCGGCGCTCGCCGCCCGCGACCGCGAGCGCATCCACGTCGTCCTCAAAAACGGTGCGAATGCGCACGTAGTAGTTGACCTGCATGATGGCGTGGCGCAGGGTCATGCGCAGTTCTTTGGGCGGCACGTGGGAGTCGACGAGCGCCGGCAGCTCCCACATGCCCGGCATCACCGTCTGGTGCGCGGGACGCTGCTCCAGGAGCACTTCGCGCCCGCCCAAGCCCCGGCGATCTCCCGTTCCGATGCGCACGGAAAGCGCGTAGGCCACCTCGCGGCTCGTCATCGGAGCCCGCGGCAGGGTCTTGTGTTCGCCGCGCGTCTTGCAGCCGGCCGCCAGCGGACAGACCAGGCACTGCGGATTGCGCGGCGCGCAGACCGTGGCGCCCAGCTCCATCATGGCCTGATTAAAGTCGCCGGGCCGCGCGGGATCGAGCAGCCGCGCGGCAAGCTTCTCGATTTTTCGGCGCAGCGCCGTTGGGCCCTTGCGGCCGCCCGCTTGCCATCCGGCCAGGCGGCACAACACGCGCTCCACATTGCCATCCACCACGGCCACCGGCTCGCCGTGCGCGATGCTGGCCACGGCCGCGGCGGTATACGCGCCAATGCCCGGCAGAAGGCGCAACTCGCCGGCCCGCACCGGCAGATTGCCGCCCAAATTCTCCGCGACAAATTGCGCCGCCTTGTGCAACATGCGCGCGCGGCGGTAGTAGCCCAGGCCGCTCCACAGCGCGAGCACCTGCTGCTCGGGGGCGAGCGCCAGCGCTACGGCCGTAGGAAAGCGCTTCATGAATTTCTGGTAGCGATCGACGACCACGGCCACTCGCGTCTGCTGCAGCATGATCTCGGAGACCCAGATGGCGTAGGGATCGGCGCTCTTCCGCCAGGGCAGGTCGCGGGCGTGCTCGGCGTACCACCGAAGCAGGCGGCCGCGCAGCGCGGCGGTCTTCGCGGGATCGTCGTCGAACTTCGCCATGGGGAAAGATTACGGCATGCGGCCTGACGCATAGCCCTATGTGCGAACGGTTCGGGGAAACGGGTACCGCCGAGCGTGAGAACAACCTAAGTTTTCGTGGAGCGGACCGGCCCGAGACATGCCCAGGATTCGATCGGACGCAACACCCGATCGTTACCGCAACCGGCTTTCAGTCCGCTCGAAGCCGCGCTTCCATGGAGACGCCGTGAAAAAGACTCTTGTTCTGCTTGCACTCGCCCTGTTTGCCGCATCGGCAAATGTGCCTGCGCAAACCACCCAAAAGGCGAGCGATGGCCCATCTTCGGCCGCGAACGCCAACACCATCGCTACGGCGTCTTCTCATACGCCGGTGAAGCCGCGCCTCATAGCC
>Ga0326727_10029017_pt1 | contig 10010 bp, 8 predicted proteins | sample MB2enrmetagenome_FD_207643 | JGI IMG/M metagenome (GOLD analysis project Ga0326727, IMG submission 207643) | Lab enriched peat soil microbial communities from McLean, Ithaca, NY, United States - MB29MY | ecosystem: Environmental > Terrestrial > Soil > Wetlands > Peat | place: USA: New York...
ACCCAAGGGACCGATGAAAGATGGAAATGGCCTTGAGGAGTCCGATTACCTACTGAGGAGATGATTATGGCTACGGCGATGGCTCGTCAAGCACATTATGGGCGTTGACAAGAAGTACGGCCCTTACTTGAACTCCCAAGGGGTGCACTGACGCGCGAGCGGCCACTCCGCCGCCGAACCCGGTATCAGAATACGCCCTCCGGCAGCCTGAACTTGCGGAGTGCCGGGTAGCGGGAGTTAAGTTTCCGGAGATCCGGCCGAATGAACTAAGGGAACATCATCGTGAGCGCTTTTCAGAGGCAGGGAATTAGCCATGGGAACCCCGCAAAAGGCTCTTCTTCTTCCTTGGAGTGAGGACTACTTTGTTGGCATCGCCTTTGCCGACGTACAGCACAAACAGATTGTGGACATCATTAACCGGCTCCACCAGGCCTTGGTGGATGGCCAAGGAAAGAAGGTGGTGGGTAAGGCCTTGGATGATCTCATCCGTTACAGCCAGGCCCACTTCGCCGCGGAGGAAAAGGTTTTGCAAAGCTGGGGATATCCCGATTTCCTGGACCACCACACGGAACACGAATGCCTGGCCTATAAAGTCCTCTTGTTCTATCAGAAATTCATGGGTGATGATGCCAGCATGACCGCCGAAGGGGTGAACTTCCTGAAAGACTGGATGGGGAAGGAAATTCTGGATGTCGATATGAAATTTGCCCCCTTCCTGAAGGCCAAGGGCGTGCCATAGCGTCCCCATCGGCCCCCTTTCCGGCATCCTGGCGATCCGGCGCAGAGCGTGCGGGGTTAACCGACCCATCATAATTTCTCTTGACAATAACCCATATTGTATGATAGGCTACAGTTGAAATGTGCGGCCTGCCCTCTTCCCATCACCTCCTCCTCAATTTAAGAATTTCACTTGAACACCGCGTTCTCGGCAAGTTTGTCCCTTTTACGTCTGTTTTTTGTCGTGGGCGACACTTCTGGCATTGCCTCAGTGTCCTCTCCAGCAACTTCACGTAAGTTATTGATTCTACGTAGAGCGTATCTAAAGTTGCTGCCAACCATGGACCCGCCAGCGGCGGGCAGTCACTCTGTGACCACCACCCCACGCAACGGAGATCGGAGAAAGTACCTCGCTACCCTGGAATGATTATGAAAACACAATATGTTAGCGGAGAATTGGGGGAATTTTGATGCCCGGACCAGGAAATCAAGTCGCTGAAAACATGGCTTTTTTTCAATTCAGATATAGGCTATTAAAAAGGGAGAAATGAGAAGGGAGAAACCAGCCGAGATGGTATGGGGATTGAAATCGCACCTTGGCACGCCGAGTGCTACAAAAAGTCTGGGTCTATTTTGGTCTGATGGAGTGGGTGACTTCGCCCACCGCGCAACGCTCTCGCCCCGCACCTGAAGTGCTGACCCGGTCAGAATCGCGTCGGAGGCATTCCCATGCGGAAGCCACCATTCCCGCCAACTCGCCGCTCCTTCCTGAAGCAAACCTTCATGCTGGGGAGCACCCTTGCTGCTGTTCATCTGGATGACCGCCGCGCCGTGGCTTTGCCCTCAACAGAAGGAGTGAGTTCCCGCGTGGTTATTGCCCGCGACGCGAAGATTCGGTGCGCGGGAACGGGTTTCGACTCTGCGCAGATTGCCCGCTTGCTCGACCGCTCCCTCCAGGCCTCCTTCAACTGCGACTCGCCCCTTGAAGCATGGAGAAAGGTCGTGCGCCCGGGTGAAGTGGTGGGGCTGAAAGTGAATTGTCTGGGTGGCCGCGGCAACGCCACTCATCCGGAGCTGGTGGAGGCCATAACCGAGCGCCTGCGGCAAGTGGGGATTACGGAGATTGTCATCTGGGACCGGCAGAACTCTGACCTGGAGCACGCCCGCTTCAAGATTACCGAGCATGGTTCGGGGCTCCGCTGTTTTGGCAACGATGTTATGGGTTTTGAGGACGATCTGGTGACGTTCGGCAAGGCAGGCAGCCTGGTGTGCCGCACGCTGACCAGGGTTTGCGATGCAGTGATCAACCTGCCTGTCCTGAAGGACCACGGCATTGCCGGCGTCACCCTGGCGCTCAAGAGCATGTTTGGGGCGATTCACAATCCCAATAAGTATCACTTGGATGCCGGAAATCCTTATGTGGCTGACGTTTACGCATTTCTCCCCATCCGGCAGAAGGTGCGGCTGCACATCTGCGACGGCCTGAACGCGCAATACGATGGCGGGCCGTCCTTCATGCCGCAATGGATGTGGCCGTTCAACGGCCTTTTGGTGTCGCGCGACCCGGTGGCGCTGGATTATGTGGGCTGGAAGATCATTGAAAAGAAGCGCGCCGAGCTGGGAATGAAGCCGCTCGGAGAATTGAAGCGTGAGCCGGCCTATATTTCGACCGCCGCCGACTCCGACCACCGTCTGGGGACCTGCGATCCCCAGCGCATTGAGCGGGTGGAAATATGATGCGAAAATCGTCCTTGGTCCGTCGTCCGTTGTCCCTTGCCCGGAGGAGTTCCCCCATTCCTTCGGGGGCGGATATCCTGACTCACGCCGGGGAGGGCTTCGGGGAAGAGTGCATGGCCAGTCTCGATCGCCGCGGGTTCTTGCAAGCCGCGTCGGTGCCGTGTCTCGCGGCGTGTAGCGGGGCGCTTATGGGCCTGCCCCAGGCAACGCCCTTATTTGCAAACCCACCCGCGTCGCCCGCCGCCGAGGATGACAGCCAATACATCCGGGAAGCAAAATTCTACGAAAAGCTGCCTTACAAAAAGACCAAGTGCAAGCTCTGCCCGCGCGAGTGCGTGATTGACGACCAGGAGCGCGGCTACTGCGGCGTGCGTGAAAATCGCGGGGGAACTTACCACACCCTGGTGCATTCGCGCGTGGTGACCGCGCACATCGACCCCATCGAGAAGAAACCCTTCTTTCACCTTTTGCCCGGCGCCATCGCGTTTTCACTTGCCACGGCTGGGTGCAACGTAAATTGCAAGATGTGCCAGAACTGGGATATCTCCCAGGTGCGCCCCGAGCAGGTGCGCTCGAGCTATGCGCCGCCGGAAAAAGTCGCGGCTCTGGCAAAGCAGAATAACTGCCCGGTCATCGCCTACACATATAGCGAGCCCGTGGTTTTCCTCGAATATGTGCTCGATTGCGCCCAGGCGGGGCGTGCGGCGGGGGTGCGCAGCGCGGTGGTGAGCGGCGGATACATCCAGGCCGAACCCCTCAAAAAACTCTGCGGGCAAGTCGATGCCATCAAGATTGATTTAAAGGCTTATTCCGAGAAATTCTATAAAGACGTTGTAAATGGCGAGCTGAAGCCGGTGCTGGAAGCGATCCTCACGATTCGCAAGGCCGGCGTTTGGAACGAGATTGTTTATCTCGTCGTCCCCACGCTCAATGACGGCGATGCGGAATTTCAAGGCCTGGCGCGCTGGGTGAAATCCGAAGTCGGCCCCGACGTGCCCCTGCATTTTTCGCGCTTCCATCCCGAGTATCTGCTCAAGAACCTGCCCCCCACGCCCATCGAGACGCTGGAGCGCGCCAAGGCCATCGCCGACGCCGAAGGGCTCCACTATGTTTACATCGGCAACGTGCCCGGGCATCCGGCGGAGAGCACCTATTGCCCGCATTGCCGGAACAAAGTGGTGGACCGCACCGGGTACACGATCAACGGTGTCTATCTCCACCACGGCAAGTGCCAGTTCTGCCACACGGCGATTCCGGGAGTGTGGACGTAGAAGGGCGGTAGACGGTAGACAGCATACGGAAGACAGGGGGGTGGAGCCGGGATCGGCAGTGTGCAAATAGCTGGTACGCAGAAAGCGGAACGCAGGGGACAGAAGGGCAGAGCGAAGTCAAAAGGCAAAACGCAAAAGGCAAAAGTGAATAGCTGCTCCTGCAAACACGGAAATGTATTCGAAATCAGAGGCTGAATGAAGCTAAACACCAAATCCGTCGGAAAGGCGACCCTTATTCGGCTTTGCTTAGTTTTTGGTCTGTTGTTAATTATTCCTTTGCTCGGCTGGCCTTGGCATCTCATTAACGGCGGCAGTCTTGAGTCGTCAGGCGTAATCTTCAAAGTTCCCTCCCGATACTTCTCCCTCGATTCTACTGATGACCATCCATCAATGATGCGATGTGGGATCGGCTTCCCATTTTGGCGTGCGCGCTATGGATTCATGGGGCTACACCCGCACCCCAAGCGACACAAGCTTGACATGAAGGTGGACCTGGATCGCCTCCTGACAATTCTGGTCAATCAGGAAAGGGCAGAGGGGATGAGTTTGATTGCGCAACGAACGGTGGAGACCGAGATAGGACCTGCCTTTTGCTTTGAGTTCAGATCCGGGGCGCGTTCTATTATCGATTGTTATTTTGATGGGAGCACATTGAGTTTGGATTATGAAGGTTCAGAAAAGTTCGCGGGAGACATATACGAATTGGTAAATTCCGCCCGTTGGCAGGGCAATGGCCCCATCGGACCCCCAGGAATGGCTTTGCTCGAGAACTACCCGGCGCCACGTCCTTGACGATCTTTGCCCGAGGGCATTCAAGCTGGTAGCACAGCGCGGCAAAGCCGATATTGCTTTTACTTTTGCATTTTGACTTTTGCGTTTTGACTTTTGACTTTCTTTTCTTCCCACTGCCTCTTAGGTGATGATTATGAAGACTCGCCGTACCAAGCTTTTAATCCTTCTCGCACTCTCTGTATTGATAGTTGCGGTTCCGCACGAGGCCGGGTGCGGCGCCGAACAGAAAGTTCGTCCCGCCGGCGTGGCGGGTGGTTTTTACCCCGCCGACCCCAAAGAACTTGCCCAGAAGATTGATGGCCTGCTGGCGCAGAATACCGTGCCGCAGGTTCCCGGGCCGCTGGTGGCGCTGATTTGCCCGCACGCCGGCTATGATTTCACGGGCCCCGTGGCGGCGGCGTGCTTCGCCCAGCTCAAGGGAAGGAAATATACCCGCGTCGTGGTGATTGCGCCGTCGCATTATGTTTATTTTGCTTTTAACTCCATTTACGACGGCGACGCTTATGCAACCCCGCTGGGCAATGTTCCCGTGGATAAGGAATTTCGGGCCAAACTTGCCAAGCTGAGCTCCGACATCAAAATCTCCGATAAGGGTCATGTGCAGGAGGGCGAGAACGCCGAGCACTCACTCGAAGTGCAACTACCCTGGCTCCAGCGCACGCTGGGCGATTTCAAGCTGGTGCCCATCATCATGGGCGATCAGGAATACGGTTTGGAGCGCTCCCTGGGACGGGCGCTGGCCAAGGCGCTGCTGGCGGAGACGCCGGAGGCGCGCGCCCAGACCCTGATCCTGGTGAGTTCTGATCTCTCGCATTATCACACCTATGACTATGCGAACAATATCGACCACCAGACGCTCCAGGCCATCGAGGATTGGGACTACCTCAATTTGTCCCGCAACTTCGCGCGCTGGCGGCCAGGGGTTGAGACCTGGGAAGCCTGCGGGGGAGGCCCCATCGTCGCGGGCATGATCGCCGCCGAGGGCCTGGGCGCCACGCACGCCCAGATTCTGAAATACGCCAACTCCGGTGACACCACGAATGACAAGTCGCGCGTGGTCGGCTATGGAGCAGTGGCCATCACGCCGGGGAGTGCCGCGGAAGCAAAAAAGCGCGCGGATTTTACCCTGACCAGCGGTGAGAAGAGCGCCCTGATGAAGATTGCGCGCAATTCGGTGGAGACCGCCGTCCGCGACCGCAAAATGTACCTGGTGGGTTCCACCGGCTTCCCACGCCTGGAAGATGCCCGCGGCGCCTTCGTCACGCTTAAGGAGCATGGTGAACTGCGGGGATGCATCGGTTACATCACACCCATCAAATCTCTGGCGGAAACGGTGCGGGATGTGGCGGCCTATGCGGCCCTTCAGGATTCGCGCTTCTCGCCCGTCACCGCCGAGGAGCTGCCGCTTCTTGAGTATGAAGTTTCCGTCATGTCGCCGCTCCGCCGTGTCCTGGATGTAAAAGACATCAAAGTGGGCAAGCACGGATTGATTATGAAGCAAGGGGAAATCGAAGGAATTTTGCTGCCCCAGGTCCCGGTGGAAGAACATTGGGGCCGCGACACTTTTCTGGAAGAGACCTGCCACAAGGCCGGCCTGCCGCGCGACGCCTGGAAGGACGATGACACCGATATCTTCATGTTCACAGCGCTGGTGTTTGGCGACCACTCGCCGGATGAGGTGACCCTGCCTGAACCGCACACCGGCCCCACCAGAACGCAGTTGCCAACACCGCCGGGGCTAGATTTACCGCGGCCGTGAGCACTGCCACTTTGCAGGTGTTCAAGCTCGAGAGCGTTATGTTGAAACCAGGGGACCTACGATGTGCTATGCTATGTTCACATGAATTCCGATCAGGGCGTACTTGAGAAAATTAGGTCGCTCGTGCGCGCAGGGAGATATCGGATCAGGCTTCACGCCGTCCGGCATATGATTGAAGAGGGTTTCGATGAGGGGAACTTGGTCGAAGCGGTGATTGGCGAGAGCCGCGTCTTGGAAGTCTATCCCCACGAGAAGCGATGCCTGGTACTTGGCTACTTCACGGTGAGTGAAAAAATTAGGCAGCCCCTCCATGTCGCCTGCGACCATTCGAATCCGAGAGTAGTGGATATCGTCACCGCTTACCTTCCTCAAAAACCATGGTGGATAACGCCGGGCAAGAGAGGCAGACTCATATGAACGGAATGTTGAAGTCAAAGTGCTCCGAGTGTGGAGGTCAGGTTCGGAGAAAGACCATTGCCCAGGAGTTCGAAAAAGAAGGGGTCAAAGTCAAACTCTCAGGACTGCAGGCGTGGGTCTGCGTTCGCTGTGGTGAAGTCTACTTTGAGCCGGGCGGGGCACAGAAAGTCGTTCAGGCAGTTAATTCTTTGTTTAGGTTAGCCTTCGCCGAGAGACAGCACAAGGGGACTTTGAGCGCTCAACTCTCGTGAGTGCCCAGCCTGCCTCCATCACCCATAATTACGCTTTCTTTGCCGCTGTGAGCAGACACCGCCGCCAACACCGCCGGGGCTAGATTTACCGCGGCCATGAGCGTTGCCGTGCGCAGAAATCCGTAAACAGGAATCAGCACAATGCTCAGCGCCAAAGCTCCTACGCAAGCCCCGGCGAGATCCAGGGCGTAGAGCGCTCCGGGCGAGCGGCCCCCCTCCGGCGCCTCGCCAAAATAGGCGCGGCTGGCCAGCAGGAATTGGAAGCCGCCCAGCAAACCGGCCACCAGGGCCAGCGTCGGGAACAGGATCTCGCTCGCGGCGCGTTGCCCGCCCGCGCTGCTCACGCGCCCGAGTTGAACAAGCAGCGTATAGAGCAGCAAAGGTGATGCGCCAATAAGGACTTGCAGTCCTGCCAGGAGCCGCAAATCGCGAAACATGGAAGCCTCGCCCCTGCCGAGCGCCCACCCGCCGCCCAGCGCCACCCCCACCATGAACAGCGCCACCAGAAGGGTAAGCTCGTGGTAAACGTATCCATAGAGCGCCTGGAAACCCAGCAAGAGGAGAATCTCCAGGCCTAATTCCGTGAAGCCCACCGCCGCCACCGCGAAGGCTGCTGACCGGCGTGCGCGCGCCGCCCGCTTGTCCTCACGGCCCGCCGGCCACAGCCACAAAAGCGGCGCCAGCCCCGCAAGCGCCAGTATCGTGCCCGCGAGAAGCCGCTTAAAACTCACGCTGGCGAGCGCCTCAAACCACTGGGCGGAAGTTTGGTGGAAGGGTGCGCTCCACAGCGCCACATCAAAGTAATAGGCCACGGGTGCAAAGTCACGATTGACCGGCGTCGAGGGCAGCGGCTCGATTTGCAGTTGCAGATCCTGCATGCGGTCCGGTGACATGCGAAAAGGCAGAAAGTATTCCCGCACATATTGGGTGTGCAAACGGCGCGCGCGCAGCCGCCGCACGAGTTCCTGAGGATTGGTGGTTAGCGTTCCGGGTTTTTCCGCCGCGAAGAAATGGACCGTGTCACCGGGAATCGCCGCGACCTCCGGAAATACCTGGCGCAGAGTGCGTTCAAGGCAACGGAGAAAATCGGCCAGTTCCTGACTGATGTAATTTTCCGAGCCGGTCACCTGGAACGACACGATTCCGCCCGGGGCCAGCCGCGCGGCAGCTTCGCGGTAGAACTCTTCCGTGTAAAAGCGGTTGAGCTGTGCGGTGTGCGGGTCGGGCAAGTTAATAATAATGACGTCGAAGGAATCCGCGGTGGTTTTCAGGAAACGCCGCCCGTCCAGGGCGTGGACATGCACGCGCGCATCGCGCTCGATCCTCCCCCACGCCGCGGGGAAATATCGCGCTGCGATGTTGAAGATCATGGGGTCAAGTTCAACGTAATCGACGCGCTGCAAGCTGGGGTGGGTGAGCGCCTCCGCAACGCTGCCATTCACGCCGCCACCGATGAGCAGCAGGCGGCGAGGTTCGGGATGTTCGAGCAGGGCAAAATGCACGGCCTCTTCCGCCGCCGCGGGGTCCGGGACGGTCATCACGATCAAGCCGTTTTCGAAAAGGCTGCGGCTCGCCCCCGTCTCCACCACCGCCAGGCTGCCATAAACGGAGTTCTGCGCTGTCACCAGGTTGAAGCCGCGCCAAAGCCGGGCAAGCGAAAGGGGTTGAAGTTCATAGCCGCCCACGAGCACCAGCGCCGTCATCACTCCAAAGCTTGCAGACAAAGCCCGACGCCGGGTGCTCAGGGGGGAGAGAAGCGCCCAGGCGGCAAGGAGATTCAAGACGCCCAGAAGCGCTGTGATCTCAAATGGATTCGCAAAGCCTACCAGCACGAGGCCGGCGAGCAGCCCACCCACTCCGGAACCCGACGCTTCCAGCAGATATACGGCGCCCGTGGCCTTGGCCGTGGAGGCACCGGACATTTCCGCGAACAACCGGCTGCCTGCCGCAAACAGGCCGCCGGAGATTACGCAAGAAACACTGAGCGTCAGACAGGAGGTGAGGATCATCGGCACCGGCCCCAGGACTTCACCGGGGGTCGATTGGCAGAAGCCTTTGCTCGAGCGCACGGCCAGCAAGGTGAGGGGGAGCGCGAAAGCCAGCAGCGTCTGTAGCCCCGCTACGAGTTTTCGCGGGTGGATGGCGCGCACCGCCCCCCGCCCCAGCAAGCCAGCGCCGAACGCCGTCCACAGGAGCCAGTTGGCCAGCATCACCCCCAGCGCGAGTTCGTTACCGTAGAAGACCACCAGTAACTCACGCATCAGCACGACCTGAGCGATGACGGCCGTGAAGCCGAGGAGTGACAGGACAAGGCGCAGCGTCCAGGTTACCCCCGACTCTTGCCGGGCTGTACTTTGGAAGCCTATTTGCTCACTCATCGGATTGGAACTAAGGGCAATACGGTTGCCAATTCGCGTAAATCATCGGACGCTCGATGTGCGAATTGCCAGCTTGGCACCCTGAACATGGCAGATACCCCGCACGCCTCCGAAAATCCCGTCCGCCCCGGCACTCCCCGGCGGGAGATGCTCATTAACCTCCTGCGCGCCGGGGGGTTAGGCGTTTCCGCAGCGGCAGTGGCGCTGTGGCTCAGCAGCCGCAGTCATCGGTCGGAGGATGAAGCGCCTCTCGTGCTCGGCCACAGGTTTACGGTGCCAGCCGACATCCGTTATCCGGAAATGGTGGTGGCGCAGGGAGAAGACCCGCGGGCCATGGTGCGGAAGGCTCTGGAGGGGCTGGGGGGCATCGGGCGCTTCATCGCACGCGGTGATGTGGTGGTGATTAAGCCCAATATTGGGTGGGATCGCACTCCCGAGCAAGCCGCCAACACCAACCCCCTGGCGGTGGCGGAAATGGTGCGGGAATGTCTTAATGCCGGCGCCAAAAAGGTCATCGTCACGGACGTAAGTTGCAACGAACCCCACCGCTGCTTTGAACGCAGCGGCATTGCCCGCGCCGCCGGCGAGGAGGGCGCGGAAGTGGTTCTGCCGGAGGATCGCCTGTTCCGCCCGGTCAATCTGCGCGGCGACGTTTTGGGTGAGTGGCCCGTGCTCGAGCCCTTTATCG
>Ga0326727_10029022_pt1 | contig 10007 bp, 8 predicted proteins | sample MB2enrmetagenome_FD_207643 | JGI IMG/M metagenome (GOLD analysis project Ga0326727, IMG submission 207643) | Lab enriched peat soil microbial communities from McLean, Ithaca, NY, United States - MB29MY | ecosystem: Environmental > Terrestrial > Soil > Wetlands > Peat | place: USA: New York...
CTATGGAACGCAGATTCACTTACCCTTGACATCGGCATGAGCATAACCACACTCTTCCAAATGTACCCCAATAGCTTAGACATAGTCTACCCAGATGGATCACGATCGATAGAATCTGTAGGATACGGCAACGTCATCTATTGGAACGACACTAGACTTATACCCAATATGCCGACCATACAATCCCCAAGCCCTATCCTGCCGCCCTCTACGCCATCACCCACCCCCCAACAAGAGACCTCCTTGCTGTCCTATCCGACTACGGTTTACATTTATGCGATTGCAGCAGGCATTCTAATTGCTGTAGCGGTTGCTATTACAGTTTTAAAGTTTAGAAAAAGACGCGATAACGCCCATCAAAAGTCAAGTTTCCCCGAATCAGATCATTAACGGCAAATTGAATTATTTTTGAATCTTGCAACCCATGACTATAGACTTTCTAGAATTTGAGTTGACTTTGAATAATTTTTCAGCCTTCTCTTAGTATCCATTTTTAAACTTCATAAATTTTATATTCAAATCATTTTATATCGAACCCTTCAGACCCCCAAGCGCCTGTAGGATAAGGATATATATGCAAAAAAGAAAAATTACCGATGTATTTTTTAGGTTCACCAGTAAAGCCGCCACTTCATTCAAAGTTATCATTCCAGTTCTATGCATTCTATTACTGTTTGCGGCTCAGATAACGCCGCTGTCTGCTCAGCTCAGCACTGAAGCTTCAAACAGCACGCCGGTGAGCGCCCAAATCTGGAATTTAACGAACGACGACGGCCAGACCGCAACCGTAATAGTGCAGCCCTTCACCTACAGCGGTACGTTCAGCGAAACCGCCGACAGCGCCGGGTGGTGGCTTTTGGACTCTAGCGGTGCTCAGGCTTTTCGATTCAACATCGGGGGAAATATAGCTCATAGCAGTTCGGGTGACGAATGGACTTTTGTCAACTTCGGAGGTTCAGGCGGCGGCTATCAGAGCCTTGGAACAGCTGAAGGCACAGCTAATGGCAACTTTCCCTACGCTACCTACGTCAGTGGAACATACACTTTAACCACTACTTCGCCTCTTGGAACCGTTTCAGGATCTGGCACGTGGTATGGGGAACTAGTAAGCGGGGCACCAACTTCATCGCTCACGCCAACGCCAACGCAGCCGACGTTCGACCGCTTTTTAGGCAGCGTTTCACTATGTAAAGGCTCAGCGGTGTTCACAAATACAGGCACGGATGTGCCGCTTTCTTCAGGTCAAATGGGCTCTGGAAACACAGTTTTGACCGGTAACAACTCAATTGTCGGCTTTAACTATCCTATGCAAGATGGAACCGTGTATTTGGACGGAAATACTGCTGCCGGTTGGGTAGCTCTTACATCGGAGCCGGCGCCGGATAACCAAATTGCCTATTCAATGTACCCATCAGATACCGCTCTGCCTCCAAGCTGGGGACAAGACGCTACAGATATGCTATTATCAATACCATTGGAAGCAACGCTTGCGGTAGCGTTATTTGGAGAAGCAGTTGGAACAGCTGCGGCAGTCGCGATAGTCGTCGAGGGCGGAGTATTCTTGATACATTATGGAACTGCATACATCAACGAGCGTAACCCGCATCTAATCCAAGTACCTCAAGGAGTAGTCGCGGGTGAAAACACCGAATATGTTGTAAATGTCCACCATGGGGTGACGACGGTTGAGGTCATTGATGGCCCAGTCTATTTCATTGATCCAATCACAAACAACACAATAACGGTAGACACGAATCAGATGCTGACACTTCCCCCGGCAGGACAAAGCGGGTTCAGCGAACAAAGCTTGCAGTCTGACGTATCCTCCTTCAACCCAGCTTCAACAAACCAGTGGTGGACACAAGTAACACCCAACGCTTCAAACGACCTTGCAAACTTTCTATCTGTTTATCAACCCGTAATTATAGCGGTTGTTATTGTGGCTATAATCATCGCGGTAGGCGCCGTTGTCGCTGCAAAGCGCAAAGGAACAAAGCTACAACAGCCCGGCTTGCCATCGACAAGAATCCTGCCTGTTCCGCAGCTTTGAAGCCCACCGCAAGGGGGTAATACCAACAAAAATAGCCGTGCACCGCCTTATTTGCTAGGATTTATCTTTGTGTTTGCCGTGACATGTGAATAAATGGCTTTTTCTTTAGGCTAATTAAAGAAGCGGAAGGATTACCAGGCCAGTGATTAATCCGGCTGCTAACCCTAGCATGATTGGGAAAGGCAAGCCTGGAAAGATTCCTTTTTTCTCAAGCATGAAGAACGTTATGATGGAACCTGCCATAATCCCCACGATTGACATTAAGCAGGGTAGAATGCTGGGTAAAAAGCTGAAGAACATGGCTCCAGTCAGCATGGAGTAGAATACTAAGTCGCCGAGCCCCATCTGAATATCTTTAAAAGAGAAGCTCAAACCCTGAAGCTGATCCATTCCCCCTGAAGACTGAGCAATTTTTCCCACTGGACCACGATAAACCGCATAAACATCATACGCTGCCAAAAACACCAAAATCAACACTGAACTCCATAATGGAATTGAGAAGCCAAAGAAGATACCAAGTGCACCGCCGATGCCGATTACAGCAATGTTTCGGGGTATGCTGCCTAAGCGGAAGATGGCAAGGTCAAACAGTGCCGTAATGACTACCGATAGAAGTATGAGTACGGGTAGGGTGTCCAAGCTTGGAAAATAGGCCGAACTTGCGTTCAATATTGCGTTCAAGTAAACCAGAGATAACAACAAAGACGCAGTCGTCATAGCAACAACGATTAGTCCTTTGATGATTCTTTTGCTTCGCCGCATAATCAAAAGATAAAACACCACTGCACTAGCCGCGACAATAATGACAAAGTAGAGAGCATTGAAAACTGGTGCTGCAGGAGTGTTGCCAGGAATCGGCGTGACCGGAATAGCAGTCGACTGGGGCTGTGGCATCAGCAAGTAAGCGCAGCCTAAACCGAAAACAAGACTTGCCAGTATCGGAAACAAATAAACAATTTGAAACCTGAACTCGTCCAGCTTATCTTGCTCAGTCACAGTTGCTTCCCTAAATTACTAATAGCTAACGCCGCTTCCAAATAACAATTGTCACACAATAAGCTTTGCTTTTTATCCGTGTCAAAAATAGAATTAGAAAAATGCATAACACACAAACTTCTGGGGCAATGCGGCAAACCTAACGTGTGCCCCAACTCGTGAATAGATTCCTTCAAAGCCCGCAACACAAAAACAGCCGAGCCGGCATTTTCACCGTAAAACTTTGGCTTAAGCCTCCACAACGAAATCAAAGCAGCCCGCCCAGGAGTGTACGCTTCACCAAACACATAGTTCAATTCAGGCACAAAGATGTCAACATCAACCACCCCTAAAACCCCATGAAACCTTTCGCTTTTAGACGCGTAAGCCCTAATTTCACTGAGAATCACGCTGGAACTGTACTGGTTACGTTTCTTATCAAAAGCCAACTTAGGAACAGGCAAAACTTTCTTAATAATCGTGCAAGCGGTATCAGGAAAAGTTTTAACTAAACCCTGCTGAACCCCAACCAGCACCTCAGGAGCTATTTCCCCAATAGGCAAAATACCAATCTTCATAACAAACAGCCTATATCTCGTAGGTTTCTCCAGTCCTCGGCGCCACAGCGTTCAAACCCAACTCAGTTTTCGCCCAATTCGCCAAAAGCTCACAGTTACCCTCTGCGCCGTGAACAACGAAAACTTTAGGTTTACCTCCAAGCCGCCGCAGTCCTTCTTTGAGCTGACTTGCACCGCAATGGGAAGAGAAATCAAAATGCCGATACTGCGCCTTAACCTTGCTTACTTTTCCATCAATCATGGTGATGCCCTTATCCAATAATTGTTTGCCAGGCGTTCCTGGAATCTGATAACTAACCAGGAAAATAGCGTTTCCAGCCTTCTTGCCTATTTTGGAAACATAAAACTGTGATGGACCACCCTTCAACATGCCCGCAGGTGAAATAATGACGCCTGGATCCTTCGATGCTCTTCGTCGGTCTCGCCAGCCATCAACCCAATCCAGCGAGTGCATAGCATTCATGAAAAGCCTCGGGTCCCTGAGGAACTCTTTGTAGTTCATTATTATTCTGCTGGCTTCCCGAGCCATCCCATCCAAAACAACAGGGTACTCAAAATGATTCGCTGTTAAAACACAAGCAATTTCCTGTGCACGCCCCACACCGAACGCTGGCACCAGAACGGTTCCGCCTCGCTCAACCACCTCAGTCGCCGCCTCAACAAAACTTTTCTCAAGCTCGGGCCGCGGTGTATGATCCTCACTTGCATAGGTGCTTTCAGTGACAACTGCATCTAAATCTCCATAATCCATCGATGCACCCTTTAACAATTTACTGTCTTCCATGTTGTAGTCGCCAGTGTAAAGAATCTTCTTGCCATCCGCTTCAATAAGCACCTGAGCGCTTCCAGGCGTATGACCCGCATCGAACAGTTTAACCTTCATGTCACCGATGGCTTCTTCAACACCGAAATCCAAATGCCTATTGTTATGCATCATAGCATCAAGCTCAAGATACTCAAAAGGCAAATAATAACCAGACAAATGAATAAAATCCTGAATAAGAATCTGCGTTAACTCTAAATTAAGCCTGTTCGTGTAAAGCGGTTTCTTATCGTTAATGTAAAACATCGGTATGGCGCCTGAATGGTCAAGATGACTGTGAGTTAAAATTATCGCGTCAAGTTCTTTCGGTGGAACATGCATTGGAAAACCAGGTTCATGATCAAGCATGACACCGTAATCTAACACCACCTTGCTTTTCTCAGACTTAACAGTTATGCCAATTCTGCCAACTTCTCTGGCGCCGCCCAAAAATCCGACTTGCAATCAAACCAATCCTTGTTGTTAACAGTTAACGGTTTAAAATGAACTATGCTGTTTTAAAAATGTATTGACCCTCTTGCTGCCTGCGTGGATATAGAACCCTTCTTAATCGCCCGCAAAACAGAGTCAACACCTAAAGAAGCATCAATCTTTGAGCACACACTGAACAACTCTGACAATCGGTGGGCATCGCTGCCAGCTGTCCCAGGCAAACCCATACTTTTAGCAAGCTCTTTGGCTTCGTTATTCGCCGCTGACGTGGACCCGCCGTTTAGGACTTCAATGGCGTCAACTTTGTAGTTTCTCGCTAAATCACCCATACCATACTCACGGTAAGGATGCGCCACAATAGAAACTCCGCCTATGCTTTTAGCGTAATCAACCACAGCTTCAGGCATCCAAGGTCTCGGCGGCAACTCCTCAGTGCCCAAAACCAACATGTCCCCACTTGGCGTGGTAATTTCTACGCCTGGAATAATCAAAATGTCAGGATAAGCCGAAGCCAACTCAACTGTGGCCCTGAAGCCTCTTACGCTGTCATGGTCTGTCACGGCTGCAGCCTTAATGAAACTGTGAGCTTCAAGCTGGTCAACCAAGGTTTTTGGTTGAATAAGGGAATCACTAGAATAAACAGTGTGAATGTGTAAGTCGGCATACAGAGATTCCATAATTACATCCCCATTAATACTAAGATTGATTACTTATTCGGGTTCCAAGTCAATTATGCTGAGCTAGCTAAAAAAGATTAGTTTAAGATATTGTTACGTTAGCATTTTTATATTCGTTTATTACGCAATAAAAAGAAAGATTTAGGCGCTGTTAGCTCCAATTAAGCGAAACATAAGTTTTGCAAAAACCACACGTGAAATTTAAAGCTACGCAGCAAGTTTACTATATAGGAACAATTAATAGAAACAATTGTGGATAGCTATGCGAAGGAAATTTAATGTCGCCTGATCGCTTTGTTATTGCTCTGGATAAAACTCAGTTCCCTGAACCTCATGACCCAGAACATGCAATTAAACTTGACAAGGAATCAAATGGTTATTGTCCATTATGTGGCTACTGGTCTATAGTTACTGATTTGGTTATAGATTTTAAAACAGGTGAAAGAGGAGATAAATGCCAAAATTGCGACACAATATTCGATGCTTCAGAACTTGTATTCATAGATTCGCAAGTGTGCAAATGTGGACATCCCAGAATCTTTCACGAGAAAAGTTACCTAAATTGTGAAAAAGGGCAGGAACTATACAATTGTCAGTGCAAAAAATATGAACCAACACAGGTGACAATCGTACCCTTGTCACAAAAGGAAAAGTAAGATACAAACAAAATAGTGAGCTAAATTTATAAAAGATATTTTGTGAACACACTTTTTTTGTTAAAAAAGATGTAAATAAGCCTGAATAAGGTTATTCGCTCAATTGTCTACGCAAAATGTTCTCTAAACGAATCAAAGTCTCTTTGCTTTCTGCCACGTTGGCATCAACAAAATCAAACTCTAAACCCTTCGCATCACACGCTAACCTGCAGGCATTTTTAACGGTGTCTTTCCAAAGTTTAGGGTCGTTTAGCAGAACAATGCTGGTGTAAGCCGTGTGCATGATGTATTCACGGGTTTGACTTGCAACGTAGTCTAGAGTTTCCAAGTCAAGCGGTAAAGCAGCCTCATGTTGGCTGAGCGGATAAACTTCATCAAGCTCCAGTGGAACCACCCCGAATGGAGCAGAGTAGACGCAAATGTGAATTTTAGAGGCGAGTTCTTCGCCTAAACAGCGGAAAAGATGCCTAATCTTCTTAAATTCAGGCGCCCTATGAAACGGTTTATTCCTTGTTTGCGGCACAAGCAAAAGAACCTTCGCATCTTTTGGCGGGTCATATCGTTCGTTTAACCGTTTGCGGTAATGGGTTATTTCTGGACGCACAAGCCCTACTGAATCGAAATAGAAGAACCCGTTGCTCTTCACAGTTGGACTGTACTTTTCAAGAAAATCACCATGACCTTGCAACCGCTTTAACGCTGAAAGCAACGCTGGATGACCATGAACCCGCATTTCCGTATGCTCCCAAAGCCTGCCGTTCCTTATAGCTTGTTTGATGCGTTTAAGCTCTGCCTGGCAAACGTAGAGGTTATGCTCAGCCAAGAAAACTTCCCGTTCACTCTTCGACCATTTTTCCAGTCCCCTCGGCGTTTCCGCGGAGCATCTGGGGCAGCAACATGGAAAATAATCCATTTCTTCAAGCCGCCACGTGCCATTCTCAGTCATATAACGGTTTTCCCTAGCGTACAACGCGTAAGCTGCTGAATCAAAGAGGTCGCATCCCAAAGCCACTGCCAAAGAGAACATTGCTGGGTGCCCAGCGCCAAACAGGTGCAGCGGACGCTCTATGGGCAAACCTTTTTTCGCCGTTAAAATCATGTCGGCTAATACGTCGTAGCGGTAGCTTTCCATTACTTCTGTTGGGCTTCCAAGCGCGTGGATTTGGAAAGGTAGTTTCCCCATTTCAAGCGCCGAGTTTGCCACAAGATCCAGGTGTCTTCCGCCCTGTATCGGCCCAACCCATAAAATATCATCCCGCGTCTTAGTTTTGAAAAAATCCTTTGCTCTCCGTAATGTTTCAGCCACGGTTCCTTCGGCTTGTTCTTTGGTTATTTTCCAGCCTGTGGGTATGTCAAGCATGGTGGCGATGTCGCTGCCGACGTCTTCTTGGTAGGCAACGATTTCTTTTTGGCTAACGTCAACTTCTCCGTAAACGAGGATTTGGTAGGCTCCTGAATCAGTCATTACTGCGCCCTCGAAGTCGAGAAATTTATGCAGGCCCTCGTTGACTAGTTTTTCTTGATAGCGTTTTTTGAGTATGTAAGCGTTAGTTATGACTGCTTCAAAACCGAACGTTTCCTTAAGCCTTCTAGGCGCAACAAGCTGGATGCTGGGGTTAATCACTGGAAATAAGAGGGGGGTTTCTACTGTTCCACTTTTAGTTTTAAGTTTGCCTATTCTTCCAAGCAAGTCTTTTTCTTTTATTTCGAAACTCAACGCTGAAGCCTAAACAAGAATCACTACTCTCTTATAAAAAACATTAGCTCACAAAACCTTGAGGGGCAAGGCAAGCAGAAGCAACTTTTCTATCCGCACTTTTTTGCCTATGTTTTCGCCGTTTCTTTGACTTAGGCTTATCAGGTTTCCCGAATTTAATGTTAATAACAACAATAATTACGACGGCTAAGATGAAAGCTAAGGCAATGACCACTATATTGTCTATGTCAGTGGTTGTGAAATACCCCAGTATTGGAGTCGATGACGATTGTTGGGATTTTAGAGGCGTTGGGGTGGATGAAGGCCCTATCCACGTTATAAAAGGCGTGGTTACTGGAGTTGGCGTAACAGAAGGAGGAGGTGTAGGACTAGCATTAGGAGTTGCAGTTGCAACTGGCGAGGTGGTCGGAGGCGGCGTCGGAACAGGACCAAGTATTGGGATAGACGGAGCGAAGGGACTTGACTCATTGAGAAAAGGGACAAAGGTCACTATGCCCAAGTTCGCGGCATTTTTGAAGTCCCAAATTGTTTGATTAATGGCTGATGCAACGGCTGTTCCCCACCAATTATATGTAGCATTAACATTTCCTGAATCTGTTAAGTGAATATTCTGAGTATTACCAGATGTCTCGTTGTAATTGCTGAATATGTTGTTATAAGTAATGGTTGCTAAGGAAGATGGTCCCCAAAGTCCTGCCGAATTATCAGTTATGGTGTTGTCTTGAATATCCCCGGGTCCACTGATTCCACACAGGTTGTTGGCAATCGCATTGTTCTGAATTATTGAAGCAGGACTACTGCTATCTATTCCATCGTTAGCGTTGTTCATAATATTATTTTGTTGAATAATTGATTCGCCTACTGCATCAATACCTGACCAGCAATCGGTGATGTTGTTGTCAGAAATGGTAGCGGTAGCGGCACCTGCAATGTAGATTCCATAATATTGCTCTTCGCCCGTAATGAAGTTAGATGAAATAGTAGGAGAACCATAATTGACATAAATGCCATCCGTAGAAACCAAATTTATGACGTTATTTTCTATTAAAGGAGAACCGCCGTTAACAGTAATCAATGCTGGGGTAGGAGTGCTGGTGAAATAATTATTGCTTATTTGCGGAGAGCCACCCCCGACCACTATAGGCACTGAAGAAATAATCGCGTCATCAACTATACACCCATAACCAGCTTGGGCTGTAAAGTAAATTTGCTCGTTAGAATCGCTATCGCTTGAAAGAACAATTTCGTCGGCGCTCGTGCCCTGTGCGTTTAAGACACCATTCACCGTAATCTGGTATGGACCAAAATCTACTGTAACCCCAGGTTCAATGGTTAATGTTACTCCACTGTTTACAATTAAATTTCCTGTAAGCGTATAAGGACTGGACGCCTGCGTCCAAATCGTGTCGTTGCTTATTGTTCCGCTGATTGTTGTAGTTGCATGCCCTTCTTCTAGAAGCAGAAGCCCACCAACCAAAATAATCATGATTAAGATTATGCATGCAAGCTTCCGCAAGTTTACACCCTGCATACAAGTGCTTTCTTTGAAAATTTAAGTTTATTCAAACATTAAAGGCAGGAAGGCTCGATTCAATTTAGCAAACCAAAATTAGTATCTAAATGAGAAAGGGATAGGTAGTTTTTGTTACTTGGATGAATAGATATTTTGGATGCAAGATTCTAAGAGCAATTGAAAGGTATCGAGTCTGGATTAGGCAACCTTATATCGCATCGATTTGTCTAATACCGACAAGAGAGATGCTGAACCATGGTTTGCTCAATAGATATAAGTGAAAGGCCGAAACTGAATGATCCGATTCTGATTGAAGGGTTGCCAGGCATAGGGTTTGTAGCTAATATTGCCGCGCTGCATTTAATCAGGGAGTTAAAGGCTAAACGGTTCGTCCAAATTTTTTCCTCGTCATTTCAGGATTTTGCGGTAACAACTGAGGATGGCGGTACGCTTTCGCCTGTAAATGAGCTGTATTATGCGAAGCGGGAGGATGGGGGGCGCGACTTGATTATTTGGTATGGAAACACGCAGGCGCTGACAACTGTTGGGCAATACGAGCTTGTTGATAAAGTGCTTGATTTAGCTC
>Ga0326727_10029023_pt1 | contig 10006 bp, 9 predicted proteins | sample MB2enrmetagenome_FD_207643 | JGI IMG/M metagenome (GOLD analysis project Ga0326727, IMG submission 207643) | Lab enriched peat soil microbial communities from McLean, Ithaca, NY, United States - MB29MY | ecosystem: Environmental > Terrestrial > Soil > Wetlands > Peat | place: USA: New York...
TCTGCTGCCCCATTTGCTGACTCAAACCGGCGTGATTGTGGACGGCAAGCCGGTATCTTACGAAGAGATGCAGCAGATGCTGCGGCGGGAGATTTTGGGGGTGTCGGCGGCGTTCTCGGCTGACCTGGCCACTAACCGCGCGGAGTTAGTGATACAAGGCGCCGGCAACGACCTGGCGGAGAGCCGCCGCGCCATCGAGTGGATGCAACTGGTGCTGCATCATCCCGACTGGCGTCCGGAGAACCTGCCGCGGATTCGTGACCTGGTGGAGCAGCAGCTATCGGCCTATCGCAACTCCATGCAAGGCGCCGAAGAGCGCTGGGTGCGTAATCCGGTCAACGCGTACTATAAGCAGTCGAATCCGCTGTATCTGGCGACCGAATCGTTTCTTACGGGCACGGATAACGTGGACCGGCTGCGCTGGATGCTGAAGGACGCGGGCACCAGTGAGGACCGCGCGGCACTCTCGGCATTCCTGACGCAACTCGCAAAGACTTCCGCGGCCGATTGGAAGACGCGGCTGAATGCGATCGAATCGGGAAACGCGCCGGACTTAAAAGACCTGACGCCACGGGCTCGGGAAGGCGCGATCGATGTGGCCAGGGATCTCGATCAAATGCTGCCCGATCTGCCGCAAGCGACGATAACGTCAGACTTGAGTTCCCTGTGCCTTCGCATCCGTGACGATCTTGCGGTTACACCGGAAGTGACCCTGCGCCGGCTGGACGCCTTGCGGGTCAGCTTGCTCAAGACCGGCAACGCGCGTCTGTGGATGGTGGGGTCGAGCAGCAACCGGCAGGAACTGGAGCCGCGGGTTGACGCACTGGTGAGTGGTCTGGAGGCAGCGCCTCGCAATGTAGTTCAGTACTCGGGAGTACGGCGCATCGATCAGCGCTTGCGAGAGCACCAGCCCGACGCGATTGCGCCGCGATTTGTGGGTCTGTACAGCCCGAATCTGCAAGGCGGCGTGTTGAATACCCTGACGCCGGGCGCCAGTTATCACGACACGGACCGCGAATCGCTGCTGCGATTTTTGACCCGTAATCTCTTCGCTGGCGGAGGCTCGCACTCGGTGTTCACCAAGACCATCGGCGCAGGTCTGGCGTACAGCAACGGGATCGGCGGCTCGCTGCGGGAAGGAACCGGTAGTTATTACGCGGAGCGTATGCCGGATGTCAGCCAGACGCTGCACTTCGTGATCGATACGGTGCGGCATGGACCGCGCGATCCGCGGCTCGCGGAATACGTGATGGCGGGCGCGTTTCGCGATTCCTACGCTGCCGATCCTTATGAAGTGCGCGCGAAATCGATCGCGGACGATCTGGCGGATGGCATCACGCCGGATGTAGTGAAACGCTTCCGGACGGCCATTCTGCAATTGCGGAAGGAACCGAACCTGGCGGAAGAACTTTTCAAACGCGTGGACCAGGTGTACGGGCCGATTGTGCCGGGGTTCGGCGTGAAGGCGAAACAGGTGCCGGGCGCGGTTTATTTCCTGATCGGCAACGACAAGCAGTTTGGCTCGCTGGAGGGAGATGTCGAGACTCGCGAGGACGAGCATGTGTATAAGCTTTACCCGCGTGATTATTGGCTGACGAGCACAGGCCGCTCCCTTACGGTCGCGGCTCAGTAAGTCGACTTCGTTCTGAGCCGCGCGCGTTAGCAAGCGGTCAGCCGCATTTTTCACGCACAAGGATATTTCCAGGACGGAGGGCTGTCGATTGCGGCACGCCACAGTTCCGCCACAGGCGTCCATGCAGGTTTTGACGATGGCCAGCCCCAATCCGGCGCCACCGGTGCGGCGATTGCGCGATTCATCGAGACGGTAGAACGGTTGAAAGATTCTTTCGAGCGCGTCCTCGGGCACTCCCGGGCCGGAATCGGCAATGGTGATCACGACATCGCCATCCGATAGCTTTGCCGATACCAGGCGAAGGTGAGCAGTTCGTCGGTGAGGTCGGAGAGCATCTCGACATCTTCCTTGAGATCCGAGACGTAGCGCGCTTCTTCTTCGTCGGCTTTGCGTTGCAGGATGCCGGCGGCCAATTGCATGCGGCCCAGAGGCGAACGCAATTCATGCGCCGCGTCGGCGAGGAAGCGCTTCTGCCCGCGCACCAGGGAATCGAGTTGCACCGCCATGCGGTTGATCGACGCTACCAGTTCACCCAGTTCGTCGCGGCTTCTCGTCGTCGTCGATGAGGAGTAGGCGTGCGGTGTGCTCCACGCAAGCAATTGTACTAGCGATTGGGGGAATTTACGTGGAATTTACGCGGGCTTAACAGTGGGGCGTTGCTCCGGGATGGCCTGTGGTGGCGCTTCCGCGCATAAGGGGGGTACGGGTCTGTGTGGATTGGTAAACGGTGGCGCGTCAGAGAGGATCCATCGGGTGACCTCTAATATGTCAAAAATGCTCGCGGACAATCGCCGCAGGTGAACCGGATCAGACACGCCGCGATCCCTGTTGGAGAATAGGACTGAGTGAAGGGAGGTAGCATTCTTGAGTGCCGGTACGGGACTTCCGTTTGGCGCGTGCGCGCGCCAATGCGTAGCGACGCTGCTCTTTCTGTCCTGCTTGTTGTGGGCACAAACGCCGGCCAAGCAACATCAGGCGCGTTCAGTTCACCTCAATTACCGGGGGCCCCAGTCCGCGGTTTTCTATAACGAGTTGACGGTCGAGGAGTCCGTCCCCGGCAGTTACTTCATGGTCTGCGGGTTCCGCCAGGGCTACTTTGGCATCCAGGAACGTCCCGCTGGCCAGCAGAAAAGGATCGTGTTCTCGGTATGGGACCCGGGTGCCCAGAGCGACCCGGGTAGCGTCCCGGCCGATCAGTGCGTGGAAGCGCTCTACAACGCCGACGACGTCCTATTGGGGCGGTTCGGGGGCGAAGGGACCGGCGGGCAGAGTTTCTTCGAATACGACTGGAAGATCAACCAGACCTACAGGTTCATGGTGCAGGCTACCGTGGAGGGTCGGAGGACCTCCTTCGCCGCGTGGTTCTTCCTTAACGAGACTGGAGTCTGGAAGCACTTGGCGACCTTCAGGACCATAAGCGGTGGTGCACTGCTTTCGGGCTTCTATTCCTTCATCGAAGATTACCGGAGAGACGACAAGAGCCTGGGAGAGCGCCGCGCCGCCCTCTTTGGCAACGGTCGGGTATGCGGAACGGATGGTGTATGGGCATCGCTCACGGAAGCCCGCTTCACGGCTGATGCAACGCCGGTGGATAACATCGACGCGGGAGCCCGAAGCGATGACTTTTATCTAGCCACGGGGGGAAATACGGCCCGGCACACAGAGTTGCAGTCCACAATCCGGCGCCTGCGGGGAAGTCACCGACCGCCGGAACTTCCCTGAAACCCGCCGCCGAGCAGAGGCTTCTCATAAGGAGGGCCCTGGCGTACCGGGTTACCGCGGATCACAAGCGTGTAGTCGCCCAGCGTCTACCAATCGCTGCCGGGCCCTGCTAAAAAACGGACACTTGGCCGCATAACGCGCGATGCTTACATCGGCCTACGAGTGCGAAGACGGCCTCCACGCGATATTCGCAAAATCATGCGAGGTACTCGAATCGCCTGTCTGTTCGTATATACATGGATCGTATATACTTAAGTTGTGCTGGACGAGATCGAGGGCTTCGATTGGGACAAGGCCAACGTGGATCATATCTTGCGCCACGATGTCACGCTTATTGAAGTCGAAGAGATTACGGGCGGCACGTATGTTATTAATCCCGGCGAGAACCGTCAAACGAGAGAAGCGATGGAAGCTGTTTGGCAAAACGCCATCCGGGCGATTCCTGGTCGTCGTGTTCATCACTCGCCGGAAACTGTTCCGCACCGTGACTGCTTATGAAATGAATGCCACCGAGAGGAGCTATTATGCCCCGTAAATCGACTGACATGATGAAAATGAAGGCAAATCGTGAGGAAGCCGACTGGTACGCGACCCCGCAAGGGCGCCGGCTGACACAGCGAGAGTTTGCTCGCGCGCTCAAAGATGGAACGCTGATCCGCCAGCATCTTAGAGCCGCTCCTTACCACGCCTCCCGCCCAATAGGATTGGCGTGCAGCCTATCGGCCATTCCAGTGACGCGCCTCGCCGATTTGCCACGCTCCGGCGGGCATCAGTTCCGTCCGGATGCGGAGAGCTTCGATGGCCAGCGGTTGAGCTTCGTCCGCGTGGCCGCAGGCTCCGAGCGCACGCGCCGCAGTCAGCGCTGCGTTCGCAATCAGGGGATGGCGCTCGGGGAGGAACTGGCGGGCCATAGCCAGGGCCTCGCGCGACAGGGGTACGGCCTCGGCGCAACGTTTCTGCTTCACGCGAACGTTGGCGAGGAGCAGAAGCGAATCTGAGATAAACGGATGCGATTTTCCATATTGGGCAAGGCGGAGCGCCAATGCTTCGGTCAGCATGGGCTCGGCGGCGTCCAACTCGCCTTGGGCAACTAACAGCCGCCCATAGGCTGCGAGCACCGCTGCCGTTTGGCGAGTTGGGACGCGAAACTTACGGCAGATGGCGAGGCTGCTACGGAGGAGCGGCTCGGCGGCCTTGAGATCGCCCCGCTCCAGAAGGACGACGCCCAGGTTGGTCTGATAGGAAGCGATCACGGCATGCGCCGGACCCAGATTGCGGCGTCCGAGTTCCAACGCCGAGCGGAAACGCACTTCGGCTTCCTTCGGACGCCCGACTTCCAGATAGAGCCGGCCCAGATTGTTGGTGGTGGCGATGAAGTTGTAATGCTCCTGGCCAACCGTCCTGCGAAAGCCTTCCAGTGCGGCGAGGGAGATAGTCTCCGCCTCGGCATACGAGCCCGTGAGCATGAGGACCCAAGCAAGCTTCATCATGGCGAGGGGCACCTGCGGATGGTTGTCGCCCAGAAGCTTGCGCCTTCGCTCCACCACCACGCGCAGAATTTGCTCGGCCTGCGGATATTGGGCCACATCTCCGAGGACGTCGCCCCAATTGCTCATCAGGGTCAACGTTCTCAACTCGTCCGGAGACACTTTGGACAACCGGACGGCGCGTTCGAAAAGCGGGAGCGCTTCGCCGGAATTGCCTTCCGATTGCAGGACCAGGCCCAGATTGTTGAGAGCGTCCGGCATTTCGCTTTCACGTCCATCGTGTTCCAGAATCGCCAGCGAAAAGCGCAGGTCGGCCTCCGCCGCCGCGTTTCCGGGCGAGCCGGGTCTCGGCATGATTCACCAGAACCGGGCGCATAGCCATGGAGGCCACGGCGAAGAACTGTTTGCGATTCTGAAAAGTCATGTCCCCGGCGTCGACCAGTTTCAGAAATGCCTCGTGGATCAGCGCGGTAGGCTGCAGGGTGTGGCCTTCGGGCTGGCTGCCGAATTGACGCCGGGCAATGCGGCGCAGTTCGTCGTAGACGAGCGGCATCAACTGCTGCAAAGCCTGCTCGTCGCCCGCGGTCCAGGCGGAGAGCAGACGCGTGATGTCGCCGGGAGGGTTCATGCGGTCATTACATTTTACGGCGATTGAAAATTTTTTGGGCTGGCGATGATGTGAAGCAGCGCGGATTCCTGTTTCCTTCCCAATGGACGGATATTTCGAAAGGCGTACCGTGGGCCAGGCGAATGCCCGCGTGGATTAGCAGCGACGAGATTTATCGTTACCATCGGGCTAGCTTGCGAATGGCGGCGACCCGCCCGGCATCCAGCCGAACTGCGGTGATCGTAAACGCACGAGCCGCGAGGCGAACGTTCGGAATGGAAGAGTGCGCATCGTGCAGAGTTCCTGCCTTCCGGCGCGTCCTTCCAACCTTGGCATTTGCCACCATCCATTCGGTGCATGCAGCCGGGCTGTTGACGAGGGGCCGTCCCTTCTGAGGGTGTCCCTCCAAGCCTACTTGATACGATGAGCGCGAAAAGGAGCCTCGGCGTCTGATCCAAAAAACTCGCAGGGTTTTCCTGGAAGCCCTAACCGCCGCGTCCGCGATTTGCGTGTTGGGCGCAAATGACAAGGTCATTTGCGGCATCGTGGGCCTCGGAGGCCGTGGCAGCCACCTCAATGCTACTGACCGCCTGCACCGTTTGTGCTCACGCGGCCCGCCACTCACCACTGCTCATCTGCCGAAAGCAATAGTTCCGGTTTTACCGCAGCAGGCCAGGACCGGTCGGCACCAAGGGGCCCACCGGGCCCAGAGAAGCCGGAGTAACCTGCTGCGCTGTAGGGAGCACCGTATGGGTCACGCCGGAGAGGGTATCGTAGGTTTCGAGAGAAACCGCCAGGCTGCAGGGCAGCAGCCCACCACCTAACGTCTGGACTAGCGAGACGACTGCTCGAAATACGGGCCGCGAAGAACTGGAAACGCCGAAGGCCGAGAAGGGCAGAGTTGCGGAAAAGATCTGCCCGCTGGTCAGATTATTAAAGGCATTTGCGCTGCCAATGTTCGCCCCACTGCTATTCAGAAAGGCTACCGTGCCGCTGCAGGAAGGCGCGGTCTGGCTGGAAGTCGAACTGTTCTCATTCACCACATTCACCTGCGCCGTTTCCGAGCTGGCCAGCCCAATGACCGCAAAAGTGAAGGTTTGGGTCACCGTGGTGGTTTGAGCCACGGCATTCATGCCGCCGAAAGCTAGCGCGATGAGCGCTGGAATCATAAAGCCCAATCGTCGCGACGACATTTTCTTGCCTCCTTTATTGAGAATTCGTGGTTGGGGGGCCGCTACACCCCTCTTACAAACGACGCATTCCCATGGCGGCAGGTTGCCTCATCTCTCGCGCCAAAGGGGTGAAGACGTACGCCATTGAACGCCCTAGGCCGGGTGGGTCGCTTGTGCCGATTGCTTCAAGGCCCGCCCGGCGATAGAGCACCGATCAGCCCGAGCTATTGCTTTCGGCCCATGATTAGTGGCGAGCGGCGAGCCGCAAGAACGCACCCGGCGCAGGCGGTCAACAACAGCAGCCCTGCCGACGGTTCGGGGACGCCTGAAGCCTCTGCTACCACCGAGACATCGTCGAAGGACCAGTAGCTGTCGTCATCCACAAAGGCGAAAGTCAAAGCTGTGCTTGACGTTGACGCTGTTTCGGTATACTGATATTCTGTCCACACCCCGTTGGGCCCTGGGGAGGACACGGTCGGGGTCAGATCTAGCAGCGTCGTCCCTCCCCAAGTCGCGTCGAAGCTATGGGTGTAAGTACCAGTCGGAGGCAGGTCCTGATCGAGGTAGAAGGTGATCTCGTACGTTGTTCCTACGGAAGTTGCCAGTGTTTGGCCCAGGTCCACCGGATTCTCCGAAACTATTGAGTCCTGGCTCATGTACGCCCCATAGGTTGACCCAGGGTAGGCGTCGAAGCCGTCGACTCCGTAGTAGTTGCCGCCCGGATTGCTGGTATTCCCGCTGATGGTCCAGCCGGTGAAATCGCCACTTCCGAAGGCGCAGTTCGCGACAAGATTGCCGCCCGTATTACAGACATCCGCGTGGGCTTGGCTCTCGAATCCAACCAAACCACCAAAAACAAGAAGAAGCGTGTATAAGGTTCGCATAGGTCTACTCCGTTAGTTTCAATAATCTATCCCCAAAGAAAGCACATATAAGACGCGCTATGGAAACGCGGCCGCCAGGTTGAAGGCGTTGACTGCCCCTATTCCAGTGGTGAAATCGTACCCCGTCATGCTCGGATAGGCAGGAACGTCTGAGGTATTTGAAGTGGACAAAACGCCAATGGGTTCTCCGCCAAAGTAGCAGTTGTACGTGCTCCCATTAGAGTTGTTCACGCAAGGCACGACGTTGTCGAATTTGGTGACGTCATAGAACGCACACGTATTGGACACGGGGTTCACGGTATTGGAGTTGCACGCCGCCGCGCCCGCACCGGAACCGTACTCCGTCTTCGCAATCGCATAGTATTCGGTGTTCGCATTTCCCCACAGGCTACCCGTCTTCTGGTTGATCAGCGCCTGGATACCGGCCATGATCGGGGACGAAACCGAAGTGCCCCCAAAGCCGGCCCAAGTGCTCGGCAACCCGAGACACGACCCACCTCCATTTGCCGTATCCGTATAGCAGGTCACGTAGTACGTGCCCCAGAAACCATTCGAGGCAAAGAGGGCAACGTCGGGGCTATCGCGGACGCCGTCGGAGGGATTGCCCAAAAGCCCGGACTGGTAACCGGGTTTTGGATAACCTGTGCAAGTGCCGCTGACCACTCCCGACACGGAAGGCGAGCCGGTGGCGCAGGCGCTGGGGCCGCCCGAGCCCGCGGTGGTGTTCAGATAATTAGCTCCCTCAGAAGTGTTACAGAACGCGAGACCAGTGGTTGAAACGTAGAACGCTACCGCCCCGCTGGCGCATGAGTCATCCCATGGAATCTCCGGAATGTATGATTTAGCCGATGCGTAGTTGGCGTTGTTGGTCGCGTTCCAGTAAGTACTTTCACTAAGCCCTTCCGGGATAACACCGAAATCGGTGCCGCCGACGAGCGTATCGTATTGCGAGGCGCCCCACCCGTTAACGCCATTGATGCCGTGCGACGCCTCCTTTCTACCGCGATCCGACATGGCCGAAGCCTGATCGCCCGACGACACAAATCCTGAAATCCCCATTGAGGCCGCTTGCTGCCAGGCGCTGTTAAAGGCCGCGATGAGAGCCGCGCCGCTGTTAGTTTCGGATTCCCCATAACTCATGCTGATTACTGTGGGCAAATTGGCGGCTGGACCGTTCAGAACGTTGTCCAGCGCAATCAAGCCCCCAAAGGTCGTAGTGTCCGCACAAGCTGCGAGTACAATGGCCGCATTCGGAGCCGCCGCCGACGCCCACTCGACGTCGATGGCCGCTTCGCCGTCATCTCCATTGACCCCCGGATTATTACAGGTAACGGCGCCCGTAGGAGCAACCTGCGACAGGGTGCCATATGGATACGCACGAGCCAGACCCAACACCTTGCGGAACATGTTCCAGTCCCCGGTCGCATACAGAAAAGTGTCTTCAAGGACCATAATCGTTTGTCCCCGGCCCGAATAACCGGCCGCAAATAGCGGACTGATGTTATAGATGGTCTCGATATCGCCAGCCACGAGCGGATGACTGGTTGAGGAGAGCGTGTACTGGGTTACCGGCAGCACCATGGGCTCGGGACGGAAATTGTGCAGGGAGACGACTCCCGTCACCACCGGCTCCAGGGCAACGGGAATCTGCGGATCGCTCATATTCGCGAAATGAGTCTCACCGTTCACACTGAGAGTGTGAATCTCGGTGTGATAGGCCTCCGTCACCATGCCGGCCGTACCGCTGAAGTCGATCACTAACCCGTTCGACAGAGTCCCATGAATGGCGAAGCCATGGGATTGGAGCCAGTTCCGGACTGTCTCGACGTCTGTATCGGCTACACCGTAGTGCTCGCCAAAACTCTCCGCTGTCAGCCATTGGTGAAAATTCGGGGATGTGCGGTCATGCAACTGGTCGATGTACGTCTCCAGGGCAGCTTCCCGCTCTGGCGACCGCTTCAGTTGAAGCAGCATGTGCCCCATGGGGAAATCGTCCGGAACTCGGCCCCGATCGTTCGCCGGAATGGCCTCGGGGCGAGTATTGCCATACAACGTGATCCGCCTGGATTCATTGATGGGTTCGCGAATTATCGAAAGTGGACGGCCAGCCGGCTGCGCACAGAGCAAAGGTGCCAGCCCGATCACCACTATGCCAACAGATAGCAACCTGCCTCTTACTAAGGTTTTCATCTTCTTGTTCTCCTCGTCCTTCTGACACACCGACCCTACGGTGATGTTCGCTCCCAACCCCGCGGCAAACAGCGCGCTACTACTCTCCTTCTCAATCCCAGCGAAAGCTGCGCAACAGGGTGTGCGGCGATCCTGCAATCCTGGGGCCAGCTTTTTCAAGAACCGACCCAGTTTACGTTTTGCCCAGCTATTTAGTTCAAGATAAGCGAGTAAGCATTTCCAACCAGAATGATGGAAGGCAATCGAAGGCAACTCGAAGATAGACAGACAGCCGTTTTTTTGGTACTGTTGCCCGCGTAATTGTATACAGG
>Ga0326727_10029024_pt1 | contig 10006 bp, 9 predicted proteins | sample MB2enrmetagenome_FD_207643 | JGI IMG/M metagenome (GOLD analysis project Ga0326727, IMG submission 207643) | Lab enriched peat soil microbial communities from McLean, Ithaca, NY, United States - MB29MY | ecosystem: Environmental > Terrestrial > Soil > Wetlands > Peat | place: USA: New York...
TTTACTGCTGCAGGTCAGCGATATTTCCAGCATGCATCACGATGAACTGGATCGCGAAGTGGAAAAGATTCTCGATGAACTAGGAGTGCTAGGACGCCCGCGCTTGCGAGTGTTCAACAAGGTAGATCAACTCACTCCCGAACAGCGTGAGCAATTTGAGGCGGCGTGGAGTCGTTGCGCAGGGAAAGAGGAGTTCCCCGTATTTGTTTCGGCGCTGACGGGCGAGGGAATCGACGAACTACTGCGCAGAATTGAGAAGGCTATACCGATCGATCCGATCGTAAAGTTGTCGCTGCACATGCCGCTTACTGAGGGGCGAACGCTGGCATTGATCCACGCGCTTGGGCGAGTAACGCGCTCTGAAGCGAACGAGACGCATATCGACATGGATGCTGAAGTGCCCGAGAATGTGGCGAAGCGATTGAAGCTGAACGAGTTTGTCGCGAAGGAAACATCCAGGCGCTCCCCTTCGTATAGATAGATCAGGAGTAGAAGTACGGGAGAACTCAGATGGTTGCCTTTCTACTGTGGTGCCTGTTATTGATCGTGTGCTGGCCTTTGGCGCTGTTGGCCTTGATTGCATACCCATTTGTGTGGCTGATTTTGCTGCCGTTTCGGATCCTGGGGATAGCCGTGGACGGAGTTTTGGGACTGTTGCGAGCAATATTACTGTTCCCCGTGCGCGTTTTGCGTGGGCCTCACGCGATCTAAAATGCAGAGAAAATCGGCGCTAGTGACTCTCGAGTAATACAGTAAAATCTCTCGCGATATGAATGAAATATGAATGAAAAGGGATGAGCCCGGGGAATCGTGGGGCAGGCCTATTACTGTGGAAAACGCTGTGGAAACTTGTGAGCTAACAACCGAAAGGTGAACAAGAATGGAACAGGGAATTAGAGAGCACGGTGAGCTTGGTCATTGTAAGTGACTGCAAGTAAGCAAGATAAATGGCGCATTTGATATTTAAGTGACCAGCATCAATTAGGATTGTTCAAGAGTCACAGCCGAGGTTTTGCACAGGTTTGCAGCACCCGTGTTACGAATTAGTATCCCTACCTGAAGTTTCCCCTAAATAGGCAAATAACCGTAAAGTACCGAGGATGTTGAGAAACCGGGCATTTGTTCCCACGTTGACGGGTGCAAGTACGGAGTCTATAGTGAGCCCAGCGAGAGAAAAAAGCGCAGGAGAGCCCGAGCAAACCGCTGGCACATGAATCTTCCGAACTCATTGACACTGTTGAGGATCTTTTTCGTTCCGGTACTCATTGTGGTGCTGCTGACCAGGAGTCCGAACGTGGAGATGTTAGGATTCACGATGCACTTCGAGTTCTGGGGCGTGCTGATCCTGTTGGCGGCGGCGGCCACGGATTGGGCAGACGGCTATGTAGCGCGACGAAATGCCCAGGTAACCACGCTGGGAATTCTGCTGGACCCAATCGCAGACAAATTGCTGATTTCCGCGGCCTTCATTTCTCTGGTGGACATGCACCTGGTGGCGGCATGGATGGTGGTGATCATCATCGGGCGGGAATTTACGATCTTGGGATTGCGGAATATTGCGTCGGCCGAGGGATTCACGATTGCGGCGTCGGCGCTGGGCAAAACAAAAATGGTTTTGCAGGTTTGTGCAGTAGCCGTGTTGATCGCAGGAGTACGGCATACGCGGTTGAAGCCGCTGGGATTATTTTTGCTTTGGCTGGTGGTCATCAGCGCACTGGTTTCCGCAGGGCAATATTTTTATCGATTCTGGAACCGGTTGGACGACCGGATTAAACAGCGACGCAAATTAAGCATGCTGGAAACGCCCAAGAAGTCACAGGATGCCATCCCTCTCTGAACAGGAAAAGAAGCAGATTCGCGAACTCGCACAAGCGAGTTTGCGAGAGTCTGTCTGCCACCATCGATTACTTCATCCCATTCCCATGGATGGAATTTTGGGTCAAAAGCGAGGCGTGTTTGTGTCCTTGCACGCCAAAGGAAAGCTGCGCGGCTGCATTGGGTTAGTAGAGCCCAAGGAAACTTTGGGGGAAGGAATAGTGCAGTGTGCGACAAGTGCAGCGCGGGAAGACCCGCGATTTGCGCCGATGCATGCGGATGAACTGGAGGATGCTGAAATCGAGGTGTCGGTGCTCTCGCCCCTGGAGCCCATCAGCGCGGAAGAGGTAGAGATCGGCAAACATGGACTGCTGATTGTGCAAGGCACTCAGCGCGGTTTGCTGCTGCCCCAAGTAGCGGTGGAACATGGATTAGCGCGTGAGAAATTCCTGGAGGAGACTTGCCGGAAAGCCGGGCTGCCGCGAGATGCGTGGAAGAACCGCGAAACGCAGATTTTCGGATTTACGTGCGAAATCGTAGGGCCACGCAACTAGGCGATGGCAGAAAAAACCCGCGCCAGTTACGACGCGGGTTGAGAGAAATTTGCGCTAAAGAGGGATTACTCGATTTCGACGTAATCGCCAGCATAGGCTTCGATCCGGCTGTAGGTAATGAAAACGGTGGAAGAATTCCTGCTGGTATTGATCACGACTCCCTCGCCCAGCACTTCGCGCGGCAAATCATTCCATTCATATTTGGCGGGAGTGCTGCCAAAACCAAAGAGCTTGTACTGATAGCCTTCGGTGTTGGGAACAAGCTCGGACATCGAACCCTGGTAGCGGAAAATGCGCATGTAATCGCCCACCTTCACGCCCTGGTTGTTGCCCAGATTGATGTACACAATCGAATTCTTGCCATACAACTGAGAAAACTCCTGGCCCACGACCAGCATGCCGACAGACTTTCCGCTTACAGGAGCAAAGTGCTCGAACGTGCCTGAGGGCTTATAGGGAGGTGAAGGGCGCTCCTGATAGGGGCGGACGATGTCGCCACGCTGCATGTAATCGCAGGAGAACGAAACCTGGGCGATGGAAACATTGGGTTGCACGGTGGTAACGATGAGTTGGCCAGTATCTTTGTAGAGCGTGCCCATAGCCTTCATGAGCTTGTCTTGCCACTTAAACCACTGGACCTTGGTGGGATCTTCTGTGGCACGAATGACCGAGTAGCGATCACCAACCTTGACGCCCTGCGCCGAGCCTTTGTTGATGTACACATAATCGCCGCGAGCGAAGGTAATCTTTGCCCTGGACTCCTCGCCCGAGATGAGCACGGTATCATTCGAGACCCTCTCGTCGGAAACGAAACTGGAACAGTACACGGCGGTGTAATCAGGCGAGGTGGCTTCGTTGACGCGCTGCGTGGAGTTCACCACCGGAGCCTGCGAAGCGGTCTGAGCTGAGACCACGGAGGCCACCGACAAAAAGGCTAAAGAGAATGCTGCTGCAAATGCGCGCATAATCGTACTCCTTCGAATCACGCCAGTAAGGGCCGTGCGGGGACTTGCACCTTTGAAGCTAACAAGCGCCCAGGGAGGCGTCAACAAAATGGACGGGAGGCCTTTACACATTCGTAAAGGCATGCTACAAGCTTTATTTTCAATGGGTTAGGAGGTATTTTTAGAGGATGTCGGTCTTTGGCACAGGACTGAGACGGATTTGTGGTGTGGCGGCCGCGTCCACAGCGCAGGAATTGACGAAATTGGTGGGTCTGGCCGTGAAGGAAACCCCGACAGTCGAGCTGCGGCTAGACTGGTTGCGAGACGATTCCGAGCGCACAAAATTCCTGGATTGGCTGAAACGCAAGAAATTCAAAAGCGTGACGTTCATCGCAACTTGCCGGCGACGGACCGGTGGCGGCGAATTGGCGGGGAATGCGGAAGCGGAGCTGTATTGGTTGATGCGCGCGCGCGATGCAGGTTGCCAGTGGTGCGACCTGGAAGTCGAGACGCTGCGGGAGTTGCCGCAACAATCGGTGCGAGGTTATGCGGTGCCGAGCAAGGTCATGCTCTCCATGCACGATTTTAGAGGCACGCCCAAAGTTTTGAAGAAAGTGAGTTTGCCCTTCGCGGGCGGGTGCGACGCCGTGAAGATTGCGGCAATGTCGCAAACTATCGCGGACAGCGGGAGATTGCTTAAAGTGGCACGCGAATCCAAGCAATTGGTGGCCGTGCCTATGGGAGAAGTGGGATTGCCGGCACGCATTTTGGGATTGCGCGAGGGAAGCGCCCTGGCGTATGCACCGGTAGCAGCGGCGACGGCTCCGGGTCAGGTCGGATTGCTAGAATTAAAGAAACTCTACCGCGCACATGAACTTACGCGGAAGACCGCAGTTTACGGGGTGATCGGTAATCCCATCGGGCATTCGCTTTCCCCGTTGATGCACAACACAGGTTACGTGGCTGAACGGAGGGATGCGGTATTTCTGCCGTTTCTGGTGGAAAGACTGAAAGATTTCCTGCAGATAATTCCCCAGTTCGGAGTGCGCGGATTCAGCGTAACGCTGCCACACAAGGAATCGGTTTTCCGCGAGTTGGACGATTGCGAAGTGCTTGCGCAGAAAATCGGTGCCATAAACACCGTGACGGTTCGGCACGATGGTTCCTTGTATGGAAGTAATACAGATTATCTGGGTGTGCTGCGGGCCCTCGAAAAGAAGATCGCATTGCGGGGCAAGCGCGTGTTGATTTTTGGGGCCGGCGGTGCGGCACGGGCGGCCGCGTTTGCTGTGGCAACCGCGGGAGCGGAAGTGCTTGTTTGCGCGAGGAGAGAACAAGCGGCGCGGAGTCTGGCGAAGGCGGTGAAGGGCGGAGTTGTGAATCGAGCGTCGCTACGGCGCGAAAAATTCGATGTGATTGTGAACGCGACGCCGGTGGGCATGCACCCGCAAGACGGAATTTCGCCTCTTGCACCGGGCGAGTTAAACTGTTCGTTCGTCTTTGACCTGGTTTACCGGCCAATGCAGACGAAACTGCTGCGAATGGCGGCGGCCAAGGGGCTGCAAACGATTTCAGGAGTGGAAATGTTCGTGGCTCAGGGTATCGCGCAATGGGAAGGCTGGATGAAGCAGAAAGCGCCCGAGGCGGAGATGAGAAAAGCGGTGATGGGCGCGTTGAAAGCGAAAGAGCACAAACTCCGTTGAGAATTCGAGATTGTAAACCGATTTTTCGCGCTGCACTCATGAAATTGATTCAGCTTTGAACGGACGGCATGATTCAACCTTCATTCCAGGAATTTGAAAAGCTAGCGAAACAGGGAAACCTCATTCCTGTGTACGACGTTTTCTCGGCGGATTTGCTGACGCCGGTGAGTGCCTATCTGCGCGTAGCGCAAGGAGCGCGCTATTCGTTCCTTCTCGAGAGCGTGGAGGGCGGCGAAAAAATCGCGCGCTACACCTTCGCAGGCGCGAATCCCGAAGAGATATTTCGCTATGCCGGCGGAGCGTGCGTTTTGGAAAGCCGCGACCGGTTGATCTGGGAAGAGCGCGACCCGATTACGTTTTTGCGGCAACACATGGAGCGCTACAAACCGGTACGTTTGCCTGGATTGCCGCCGCTGGTTGCCGGAGCGATCGGCTATTTCAGCTACGACATGGTGCGGCTGATCGAGCGGCTGCCCAAGCGCTTGCGCGATGAGATTGGTTTGTACGACGCGATGCTGATGTTTTACCACGGCATTTTGGCGTTCGATCACGTGCAGCATCAATTGTGGATCGTGCGCAATGTATACGCCGAAGGGCCGGGTAGCCTGCGTTCGAAATACAACGTCGCGGTGAAGGAAATTCAGCGCACGCGGAAATTGTTGGAAGGACCTGCGCCAAACGAGCATTCACCTAAGCCAGCCAAGGGCAAGCGCATTGCCCCGGTGGTGGCATCAAATTTCAAACGGCAGGAATATCTCGACGTTGTGGCCAAAGCGAAGAAATACATTCGCGCAGGCGATATTTTCCAGGTAGTGATCAGCCAGCGCTTTTCCGCGAAGACCAAAGCTGCGCCGTTCTCCATTTATCGCGAACTGCGGGCGCTGAATCCCTCGCCGTACCTTTTCTACCTGCAATTGAACGATGTGCACGTGGTGGGAAGTTCGCCAGAGATGCTCGTGAAAGTGCAAGGACGCGAAGTGTTCTACCGGCCGATTGCCGGGACGCGGTGGCGGGGCAAGGACGAAGCGGAAGACCAGCAGTTGGAACGGGAAATGCTTGCGAGCGAGAAAGAGCGCGCCGAGCACATCATGCTGGTGGATCTGGGAAGAAACGATCTGGGCCGGGTATGCGATTACGGCAGCATCAAGGTCGAGCGCTTAATGACCGTGGAACGCTACTCGCACGTGATGCATCTGGTTTCCAGCCTGCGGGGAAAATTGCGCGAGGATGTAGATTGCTTTGATGCGCTGATGTCGTGCTTTCCGGCGGGGACAGTATCCGGAGCGCCGAAGGTTCGCGCGATGGAAATTATCGAGGAATTGGAAAAAACGCGGCGCGGAATATATGCGGGCGGAATTTTGTACCTGGATTTTGCGGGCAACCTGGACTCGTGCATCGCCCTGCGCACCATGGTCATTAAAAATGGAGTGGCCTACGTGCAGGCGGGCGGCGGGATTGTGGCGGATTCCACGGCCGCGGGCGAGTTCCAGGAATCAGAGAACAAAGCGCGGGCATTACTGCGGGCGCTGGAATCGGCCCACGCCAATGGCAAGGCCCATGCCGGGAAAGGAAAGCGCAAATAGTGATCCTACTTTTGGACAACTACGATTCGTTTACCTATAACCTGGCGCAATATCTGGGTGAGTTGGGCTGCCAGTTGGAAGTACACCGCAACGATAAAATTTCGGTTGAGGAAATTGTGCGAAGGAAGCCGGAACGCATTGTGATTTCGCCGGGGCCGTGCACGCCGCAGGAAGCGGGGATCTCTGTGGAGTTGATCGAGAAGCTGACCGGGAAATTCCCAATCCTGGGAGTATGCCTTGGGCATCAAGCGGTTGGAGCGGCATTTGGAGGAAAGATCGTCCGCGCACCCAAGTTGTTTCACGGGAAGACCAGCGAAGTGAAGCACGATGGAAAGGGTATTTTCAAAAAGCTGCCAAATCCGTTTGTCGCTACGCGGTATCACTCGCTGATTGTGGAGCGGAAGTCGCTGCCGAAGGAACTGGTGATTACCGCGGAAACCGAAGACGGTATCATCATGGGGCTACGCCACCGGCAATATAAGGTGGAAGGCGTGCAATTTCATCCGGAGTCGGTGCTGACGGAATCGGGCAAGCAGTTGCTGCAGAACTTCCTGTTGTTGTGACAGCGGAAACCATTGGTCATGGATGTTGTGCCTTGAGTAACTATCGTGGCTATTCTACTTGACGTATTTCTATGTACGTGTATTGACGTACTAGTTAATTAAGTATATCGTTCCCTCCAGTGGGTTTGTCCCCTCCTCGCTCCAACCCTGGAGGCCCTCAATGAATCTCCTTCGTGGCGTGGCAGCTATGCTGCTTTGTGCCGTTCTCTCTGTTTCGTCAAGTTTTTTGATCGCAGCGGGAGATCCGCCCATAGGCATATTGACCCGTGCGTACGATGCAACGCTGAATTCGGCCGAAGCTTATCCCGGTCTCTCGGTGTTTGAAGGCGAAAGGCTTTCGTTGGACACTGACGGAAAGCTGGGAGTGCGCGTCGGTAGCGCAACGCTGGCATTTTCGCGAGGAGCGGCGGCGACCTTGCAGCGGATCGAAAATGGCGCGCATGTGGATATGGAAGGGGGATCAACTTTTTTCACGGCGCCCGAGATGGTAGTCATCGAAGTGCATGTTGCCGATGCACTGTTTCGACCGGAACCTGGTCATGCGACACAAGCAGAGGTGAGGCAGTTGGGGCCGAAAGTGATTCAGGTTTCGGCAATGAAAGGGAATCTGGAATTCAGGTATCGCAGCGAATTTCAACTGATTCCGGAAGGCGAAACCTATCGCCTTTACCTGGATGCACCTGCTGAGCCGCAGAAGCCCGCGGGGACCGGAGCGCCCGCGGTTGGCATCAGCCACAAGGTGGCCATTTATATTGTGGCTGGGGCAGTTGCGGGAGTGGCGACTGGTTGGGGTGTGCACGAATTGATTGAGTCCGGGAGTGGACCGGAAAGTCCTGCGAAGCCCTGAAATATCTTAGGAGTTTGGCGAAAAACGTCAGGCGAGTTCTTTGTGCGAGAACTCTTTGAGTTGATATAGCTTTTCCAGCGCGGCGCCAGAGTGAATGGCATCGGCGGCTAATTTTGCGGCTTCGCGAAAATGTTCGGCATGGCCGGTGACAACGAGGGCAGCGGCGGCGTTGGCGACGACGATGTCATGCGGAGGTCCGGCTTCGCCCTGAAAAATGCGGCGGACCAAAGCCGCGTTATCGTGCGCGTCGCCACCCTGCAGTGCTTCGACCGGCGCCCGGCTGAGTCCAAAGTCCTTCGGGGTGACGGTGAAGCGGCGCACCGTGCCATTTCGTACTTCGGCGATTTGCGTTTCGCCTGAGAGCGAAATTTCATCCAATCCGCCCGCGCCGTGAAGTACGAAGGCGCGTTCAACACCAAGATCGGCAAGCGTAGCGGCAACAAGATCGATCACATCGGCAGAAAACACGCCGAGAATTTGCATTTGTGCGCCTGCGGGATTGGTGAGCGGGCCAAGAAGATTGAATATCGTGCGCTTGCCAATCTGCTTTCGCGCCGGAGCGGCGTGGCGGGCCGCGCCGTGTGCTGCCGGGGCGTACAAGAAACCGATGCCGATCTCGCGAATGGATTTGCCTGCATGCAGCAGCGAATGATCAATGTTGACGCCGAGCGCTTCCAGGACGTCGGCGGAGCCGGAGCGGGAGCTGGCGGCTCGATTGCCATGCTTGGCCACGCGCGCACCAGCGGCGGAAGCGACAATTGCGGCGGCGGTGGAAATGTTGAAGGTGCCGCTGGCATCTCCACCGGTGCCACAAGTGTCCACCATATTTTCAGGCCGGGGTTCATGGGCAAGAAAAACAGGAGCGGAGTGGCGTCGCATGATCGTGGCGAAGCCAGAAAGCTCCGCTGCTGTAACGTGGCGTTGATTCAACGCGTCCAACAAACGAACGATATCCGGTGTTTCTACGCGGCCGGATAGCAGCTCTTCCATGAGCAATTCCGCGTCCGGACGTGAAAGAGCAGAGCCAGCTTCCACACTTCGAATTAGAGATATGCCCTTTGTCATTTGCTCAGTCGACGGAAATACCTGTTGCCTTGCTCGTTCTGCGCGTCTCAAGTAAACTTTATTGTTCTACGCTGCATAAATACTAACACCTGTGCGCGGTTGCTTCGCGGCACAGGAGCTACGGACCTGATTGAAACAGGACCGCACCAGAAGGCAGAACCCGAAATGAAGATCCACGAATATCAAGCGAAGGCGATCCTTGCCCGCTATGGCGTTACGACTCCCCGCGGTGAGGTGGTGTTCACCAAGGAAGAAGCGCGCGAGGCGGCGCAACGGCTGAAGTCGCATGTGGTAGTGGTGAAGGCGCAGATTCACGCCGGCGGACGCGGCAAGGGAGGCGGGGTGAAGTTGGCCCGCTCGGCGGATGAGGCAGCGGAGCTCGCTTCGCAGATCCTGGGAATGAATTTGATCACGGTGCAGACCGGCCCACAGGGGCGCATCGTGAAGAGGTTGTTGATTGAAGAAGGTTTGGACATCAAACGCGAACTTTATCTTGGCATTCTGATCGACCGCGAAACCGAGCGGCCTGTGTTTATCGCCAGCGGTTCCGGCGGCATGGAGATCGAGCAGGTCGCCAAAGACAATCCAAACGCGATTTTGCGGGAATCGATTCACCCAGCTGTGGGCCTGCAAGCGTATCAGGCTCGCAAGATTGCATTCGGACTGGGAATGACAGGCGAACAGGCCGCGGCAGCAACACCGTTTTTCATGTCGCTGTATCGCGCGTTCATTGATACGGACGCGTCAATGGTTGAGATCAATCCCTGCGTGATCACCGGCGACGGCAAACTGGTGGCGCTGGACGCGAAGATGACGTTCGACGACAACGCGTTGTTCAGGCACAAAGATTTGCGCGAATTGCGTGACTTGGATGAGGAGGATCCGCTGGAAGTGGAGGCTTCGAAATACGGATTGAACTACATCAAGCTCGA
>Ga0326727_10029025_pt1 | contig 10005 bp, 8 predicted proteins | sample MB2enrmetagenome_FD_207643 | JGI IMG/M metagenome (GOLD analysis project Ga0326727, IMG submission 207643) | Lab enriched peat soil microbial communities from McLean, Ithaca, NY, United States - MB29MY | ecosystem: Environmental > Terrestrial > Soil > Wetlands > Peat | place: USA: New York...
ACCGTTCGAGTGGAAATTTACCCGGGCAGACCTCCATGAACTGATGCACAAAATATCCCGTCCGACCCCCATCGCTCTGGCCGCTTAACTGCTAAAATACGTCATCGTATTTACGCCCCAGAGTACTAAGTCAAGAGAAAAAGGTTGAAAAATCAGCGCCTGGCCGCCCCTCTCTTCGCTTCGCACGCCAAGCGCGAATAGGTCTCTGTCCCGGCCAGCAAGACCGGGTCTTCATCCAATTCTTTAACCGTCTTGGGCAGCCGCTGCGACCAGTTGTCCGGACTGACGGTGCCGGGAGTGTTGAAGCGCGTGAGTTGCCCGAAAACATCGGTGATCATGACCACGACCATCCATGAATTGGATTGCAACACGGCGCGCAGATAACCCTCGCGCAACCGGCTTGTGAACTGGCGCGGCGGCTCCTCATCCTTGACCCCGGCAAAGTCCATCAAGTGCCGCAGTTCGCGCCGGTTGTGCTCGACTTTCCTGCCGGCGTCGATGTTTTGCCAATGCTCCGCCCAGGCGGCGGCCAAAGGCGGATGATCGTGCGTGGCCGGTTGGGTCAGCGACAGACGCGGATACTGCGCCGGGTCGGCGTAACGGCCATCCTTTTCCCGGAAGAAGGAGGGAATGCGAAATCCCGGTATGCCCAGTTTCTGCAAGACCGCCGGAGTGTAATCGGGCACGACTCCGAGGTCTTCGGCCACGATGGTGGTGTCGCCGGAGGCTTCGAGCACGACGCGCAGCAATTCCTCCCCTTGCTGTTGATTGGCGGCCTTGTGCTCGATGGTGTCGTCGGGAAATGGTTTGAAACCGGGCAGTCTGCCCCCCGTCCGGGCCGCCGCCTGGGTGTCGTCCAGGGGCAAAAATTCCGCGTTGCGGTCCGGGGTCCACGGAAACGAGTAAATACGAAAGAACCCCGGCGCGTGATCAATGCGGCAGAGGTGGAACGTTTTTTGAATATTGCCGATGCGCGTGCGCCACCAGTCGAAATTGCGCCGGCGCAATTCATCCCAGCGATAATTGGGCACGCCCCAATTCTGCCCCCATTTTTCGGTGAAGGCATCCGCCTTGAAAAGCGTTTCGGGCGGCGCGCCCCCGCTCCAGTCCAGGTCGAACAGGGCGCGGTTGGCCCAGACGTCCGCGCTGTGCCGGCCCACGCCAAAGGGCATGTCGCCCATGAGCCAGACTTGTTTGCTGTCGCCGTAACTTTTCAGCGCCTGCCATTGGCCGAAAGCCAGCCATTGCACGTACATGAAAAAGAGCTGCTTGCGCTCCAGTTTCCCGCGCTGTGGTTCGGACAATGAAAGAAGCCAGGCGCGGGCGCCGGGCGGAGTCTGATGGGCGGGCAGCCAGCGGTCCCACACGGGGTGGTTGCCGTTCTCCTCCATTAAAACGCGAAACAGCGCGTAGTCCGCAAGCCATTCCGCATTGTCCGCCAGAAATCGGCGGAACCCCGCGGCGCGCGGTGTCCCGGGGTTGAAGTGCCGTGTGAGGAAAGTGTCAAAAGCGGCCTGCAACAGCGCGCGTTTGAGGACCTTGACCTTCGGATAATTGACCGGACCCCGGCGCAGTTTCCGCAGAAGCCGGGGCGGGGCGATTTGGTTGAACTTTTGCCGCGACAGGCCGGGGATGAATCGCGGCGAAACGGCGAGGGTCGCCGGCTCGATGGCCAGCGAACTGATGGCGTTGTAAGGGGAGTTGTCATCGCTGGTTTCGTTGATGGGCAGGGTCTGGAAGATGTTCAGGCCATGTTGATGGCACCAATCCATCATTTGCCGGACGCCGTCGGTGTCGCCGATGCCGAGGTCCTCTTCGGTGCGTATGGCGAAGACCGGTTCCAAAATGCCGGCCAGCGCCTGAGCTGGGCTTAATTTCATGCTAAAACCTTCACAATTTGAACAAATGCGTTCCGCCAAAAAACGGCATTTTTGCGCCATTTAGTGCTTGCATCCCGGCGCGGAACGCGTCATTACATATTCATCAATATGACAACCTTTATGGAAAACACCAAAAAAACAGCGGCGAAGTTTTGCCTGAGCCTTTTGTTTATCCTCGGCCCGGCAGTCCTTTGCCAGGCCCAAAGTGTTGTTCGCGCCGGCCAAATTTCAGGACAAAGCGTTCCGGCACACGCCCTGATCCAAAGCAGCGCGCCGGCGCTAAACGGATGGGAAGTGTCTGCCGGCGCTGGGACGGCATTGTCCGTTGGCGTGGTTAATGACATGACGGTGGCCTATGCGCCTTCCATCGCCGCGCCCATGACGCCGGATGCGAGCGTGACATTTTCGCCGGCGGTGAACCCGGCGGAACCCTCCACGCTGAGCCTGTGCCTGGTGGCCGGCTCGGCCGCCCTGTTGCGATTCGGCTGGCGCAAGCGTTCCAATTAGGCCCTTTGCTTTTTGCCGCGCCGGGCCAGTTTATACTTGACCGGAGCCGGGGCGGTTTTCCCGCCCGGCGCATCCTCGGCGAAGCTGTGTTTCAATTCCCGGATCTGGTCGCGCAGCAGCGCGGCCTTTTCAAACTCCAGGTTGTTGGAGGCCCCGACCATTTGTTCCTGCAACTCGCGCAGCGTCTCTGTCACGTCGAAATTCCCGCCCAGCCCGTCCAGGAGCAGCGCGGCCCTGGAGCGGGCGCTTTGATAGACGGCCAGGCTGTCCTCGACGGCCCGGCTGACGCTGCGCGGAGTGATGTTGTGCTCCCGGTTCCAGGCCAGTTGCTTCTGCCGCCGGTATTCTGACACCGCCAGGAACTTCTGTATGCTTTGCGTCATCACGCTCGCGTAAAGTATCACCTCGCCGTTGATGTGGCGCGCCGCCCGGCCGGCGGTTTGAATGAGGCTCGTCGCGCTGCGCAGATAGCCTTCCTTGTCCGCGTCCAGAATGGCCACGAGCGAAACTTCGGGCAGGTCCAATCCCTCGCGCAGCAGGTTGATGCCGACCAGGACGTCAAAATCGCCCTTGCGCAACGCGCGCAGGACCTCCACCCGTTCAATCGCGTCGATCTCGCTGTGCAGGTAACGGACATTGATGCCCAGGTCGCGCAGGTAATCGGTCAATTCTTCCGCCGACCGTTTGGTCAGGGTGGTCACGAGCGAGCGTTCTTTGGCGTCGCTGCGCTGGCGGATTTCCTCCAGCAAATCATCAATCTGCCCCTCCAGCGGTTTGACGGTGATTTTGGGGTCCACCAATCCTGTCGGACGAACAATTTGCTCGACTACGCGGCCTTGCGACCACTGCATTTCCCGCTCGGCGGGCGTGGCGCTGACGTAGATGGTCTGGCCCTGCAAGGCTTGAAATTCCTGGAACTCCAGCGGCCGGTTGTCCAGCGCGCTGGGCAGGCGGAAACCGTGCTCGACCAGCACCTCCTTGCGCGAACGGTCTCCCGCGTACATCCCGCCGATTTGCGGCACGGTGGCATGGCATTCATCCACGATCAGCAAGTAGTCGCCCGGAAAAAAGTCCAGCAGCGTGCAGGGACGCGATCCCGGCGCGCGCCCCGCCAGATGGCGCGAATAGTTCTCGATCCCGGAACAAAAACCCATCTCTTCCATCATTTCCAAATCGTACTCCGTCCGCATCTTGATGCGTTGGGCCTCGAGCAGTTTCCCGCGCGCCTCGAACCAGGCGATGCGCCCGCCCATTTCCTCGCGAATGGCCAGCAGGGCGTCGTTGATCTTGGATTGCGGCGTGACGAATTGTTTGGCCGGGAAAATGACCATCGACTGCGGCGCATCGGTCCGTTCCCCGGTCAGCGGCTCGAAGCGGGACAGGCGCTCGATTTCCTCGCCAAAAAACTCAATGCGCAGCCCCTCTTCCGTCCAGGACGGGCGCAGTTCGACCACGTCGCCCCGCACCCGGAACTGTCCCCGCTCGAAGGCGACATCGTTGCGGGAGTACTGCAAATCGACCAGGCGGCAGAGCAACTGGTCGCGGGAAATCTGCATGCCGACATGGACTTGCTGCACCAGGGCCTCGTAATCCTCCTTGCTGCCGATGCCGTAAATGCACGAGACGCTGGCCACCACCACCACGTCGCGCCGCGTCAGCAGCGAACTCATGGTGGAGAGCCGCATCCGCTCGATCTCCTCGTTGACGCTCGAATCCTTCTCGATAAAGGTGTCGGTGCGCGGGATGTAGGCCTCGGGCTGGTAATAATCGAAGTAACTGACGAAGTACTCCACGGCGTTGCGGGGGAAAAAACTTTTAAACTCCGCGTAAAGCTGGGCGGCGAGCGTCTTGTTGTGCGAAATGACCAGGGTCGGCTTCTGCACGGCCTGAATGACATTGGCCACCGTGAAGGTTTTGCCCGATCCGGTCACGCCGACGAGCGTTTGATGCTTCGCGCCCGCCAGGACCCCTTCGGTCAGCCGGGCAATGGCTTGCGGCTGGTCCCCGGCCGGTTGATAGGGTGCGGACAATTCAAACATGCGGACACAGTACGGGGGTTGGCCGGCAAGTCAAACCCCCATGAGCCGGCGAATCGGGCTTGCCTTTCTGGGTTTGAAAGCGTACAACGCTTTGCAGCATTACAGAATGATTGAGCTTGTTTTTCATATATGAGTGCCAGAAGAGATGTTGCCGTGGAGAAGTTTCTCGCCGGGTACAACTGCGCCCAGGCGGTTCTCTACTCGTTTTGCGATGATCTTGGCCTGGACAAGGACACCGCCCTGAAACTGGCTTGCGGGTTGGGGGCCGGCATGGCTCGAAGGCAGGAGGTCTGCGGCGCGATCACCGGCGGCATCATCGCCCTGGGACTCAAGCACGGACGCGGCGAGGGACAAGACCGGACGCCCACGGAGGAAACGTACCGGAAGGTGCGGGAACTCATGTCACAATTTGAATCCAGGCACGGTACCTGCCTCTGCCGCACGTTGCTCAAGGGCTGCGACCTGAACACGCCAGACGGACAGCGGCACTTCAAGGAGAACGATCTCCAGAACAAGACCTGCAAAGGTTGCGTGGCAACAGTCGTGGAGACACTGGAGAAAATCCTTTGAACGGTTGCCGGGCGGCCTTTTCTTTTCGCTTGGTTTGGGCAATGGCGATGCTGCATCATTGGCTTCCATGAATAGTATTTCCGCAAATTCCGCCATTGGCCGCCGCCGGTTTATCGGCCTGGCCGGCGCCGCCGGAGCGGCCATCGCCATGCCGGAGTTCATTCCCGCCACCGCCCTGGGCCGCGCGGGCAAACCCGCCCCGTCCGAACGGATCGTCGTGGGCATCGTCGGCTGGGGCATGATTGCGCCCGAAAATACGGAGGGATTGATGAAGTTGGACGACTGCCAGGTCGTCGCCTCCTGCAACGTCGATAAAAACCATCTCCAGCAGTCGCTGGACGCCATCAACACCTTTTACCAGAACGAGGACTGCAAGCCTTACCACGACTATCGGGAAATGCTGGCGCGCGAGGACATCGATGCGGTCATGATCGCCGTGCCGGACCATTGGCACGAATTGATTGCCGTCGAAGCCGCCAAACGGGGCAAGGACATTTATGGCGAAAAACCGCTGGCCAAAACCATTGCCGAGCAGCAGGCCATCGTCAAAGCGGTCCGGGAGCACGGGTGCATTTGGCAAACCGGCTCCTGGCAGCGTTCCATAGGCAGTTTTCATAAAGCCGCGGAAATTGTCCGCAACGGCTTGATCGGCAAAATCACCCGCGTCGAAGTCGGCCTGCCCTCCGGGCACACCGACTTTGCCCACGACGGCGAGCAAACAACCCCCACCAAGCCGCCTCCCGAATTGGACTACAACATGTGGGTCGGCCCTTCCAAAATGGTCCCCTACATCCCCTGCCAGAGTCATTTGAATTGGCGCTGGAATTACAATTTCGGCGGCGGCCAGTTGATGGACTGGGTGGGCCATCATGTGGACATCGCGCATTGGGGGCTGGGTTTTGACACCAACGGCCCCTTCGAGGTGCAAGGCCGCGGCGAGTTCCCGCCCAGGGAGGCCGTTTGGAACACCTGCACAAAGTATCGCATCGAATGCAAATATCCCGACAACATCCACATGACCATCGCAGGCGGCCACCAGGACATTAAGATGGGAACGAAATGGATCGGCACGGACGGCTGGGTTTACGTGAACCGGGGCGCATTCGATTCTTCCCAGGAGGAGTGGAAGGACATCAAGGAACTGCCGGATGAGGACGTCAAAATCAGGCTCCATCGTTCCACCAATCACTTCCGCAATTTCATTGACTGCGTGAAGTCGCGCCAGCCGACCATTTCCCCGGTGGAGACGGCGCATCATTCCACCATTCCCGGTCATCTGGGTTTGATCTCGATGCTCATTGGCGGCAAGGTGCGCTGGGACGCCCAAAAGGAGGAGATTCTGGGCGACGTCACAGCGACGAGCTTGATGACCCGCCACTATCGCCGGCCCTATAAAATGGGTTAGGTCATCGCCCCTCTCAAAACCGCCGCCACCTCGGTGGAATCGATCTGTTCCGGCATTGACCCGCCGGACTCCTCGCAGATCAACACCGGCTGCTCCCCGGGCGCGGTGACGCGGCGCCCGTGCGATCCTTTGACCAGGCTCGCATCCAGCGGAATGACATCCATCAGCATCCGAAAACCGAGCGCTTTGCGCGCCAGCCGCCACAGGATTTTCAGCTTCACCAGCGGCATGTGCGGGTCCAGAAAAAGTTCCGCCGGGTCGTACCCGGGCTTGCGGTGGATATCGACACAACGGGCGAAGTCCGGCGCCAGCGCGTCATCCATCCAATAGTAATAGGTGAACCAGGCGCGTTCCGCCGCCACGGCGATCAAATCGCCCGCGCGCGGATGGTTGATGCCGAGCGCTGCCTTTTCCGCGTCGCCAAGCACAAATTCAATGCCAGGTTGGCCTTCAAGCAATTCGCGCGCCGGCCCTGCCAGCGACGGATCATTGAGATAAATATGCGCGACCTGATGATCGGCCACGGCGAAGGCCCGGCTTGCGCCGCAGTCAAGCAGTTCCAGGCCCAGTTCCTCCCGCACCGCTATCCAGCCCTTTTGCCGGAAAAGACGGTTCAAATGGACGGGCGCATCCACCGGCGCGATGCCGTACTCGGAAAGCAAGATGATTTGCACCCCGCGAGACTGAAACCAGGCGATCAAATCGCCCGCGATCGCGTCAATTTGCGCCAGGTCCTGGACAACGGCGGGGTTTGTTGCCCCGCCGGTTTGTCCCGCGACCGGCGGGCCGTGCCGCTGTAAATTATAATCCAGGTGCGGCAGGTAAATCAGGTTCAGCGTCGGCCGGTGGCGGTTCTCGATCCATTTGGCCGATGCCGCGATCCAGCGCGACGCCGCATCCGCCGTGCTGTGCCGGGTGGGGACGCCCGCGGCGGGACCCCAAAACGCCGGAAACGGGAACTCCCCCAAATCCCGCTTGATCTCCGGGCGGATGTTCGCCGGCCACGCATAAATGTCGAATACCTTGCGGCCGTCGGCCGGATAGGCCGGACGCGGAGTGATCGAGTAATCGGCGGTGGAATACATGTTGAACCACCAAAATAATTGCGCGCAGGTGAATTTCGGATCGGCCCGCCGCATTTGCTCCCAAATTTTCGGCCCCGCCACCAGGTGATTGGATTGCTTCCAAAACTGCACTTCAGCCAAAGCGCGGTCATACCAGCCGTTGCCGACGATGCCGTGATGGGCGGGGTTTTGGCCGGTCAGATAATTGGATTGCGCCGTGCAAGTCACCGCCGGAAACGCCGGCACAATGCGGGCCATCTTGCCCCGGGCGGCGAAGCGCGCAATGTTCGGCATGGCTGGGCCGATAAGGGACCCGGTCAGTCCAACAATATTGATGACAGCCGTTCGATTCATCCGCCGTCCAGATTGTTCATTAGATTCTTACCATTGAAATCTCGTCGAATCATCTCTCAGATTTTCAATCCGTGTCCATCCGTGTCCATCCGTGGTTAAGAATTTCAAATCCTTTTCGCCAGGATTTCGTCATTAGTCATTCCGGCTGCTCGTCGCGCTGCCGCAGTTCGTGGAGGGCCTCCACCATTTTGGGCGCGACAATTTCATGCACTTCCACCGCCTGGCCGATCCCTTTGAGCAGCGTCAGCGTCAATGGTCCGCCCAGATGCTCCCGGAATTCCTCCAGCCCCTTCAACACCACCGGCTGCTGTTCGGCGTCAAGATGAAGCAATTCCTCCGCAAAAAGCTTGAAGCCCAGACGCCGCAACAGGGCCAGTACACGGTCGGCCGACGCGCCGTCCAGCAACCCGATGTTCCGCGAATAAATCACATCCAGCGCCATCCCGATGGCCACCGCTTCGCCGTGCCGGATTTGAAAGTGGGACAGTTGTTCCAGCTTGTGCGCCGACCAATGCCCGAAATCCAGCGGCCGGATCGACCCCAGCTCAAACGGGTCCCCGCTCCCGGTGATGTGCTCGATGTGCAATTCCGCGCAGCGCTCGATCAGCAGCCGCATCGGCTCCGCCTCCAGCCGCGCCAGCGCGCCGGCGTCCCGCTCCAGCCGCTCGAAAAACTCCCGGTCCCGGATCAGCGCCACCTTCACCGCCTCGGCGTACCCGGCCCGTTTGTCCCGATCGGGCAGTGACGCCAGCAGGTCGAAATCATTTATGACCGCGTAAGGCGGGGCGAATGCGCCAATGAAATTCTTTTTGCCGAACGCGTTGATGCCGTTTTTTACGCCCACCCCCGAATCGTTCTGGCTCAGGACGGTCGTGGGTATGCGCACATGGCGCACCCCGCGATGCGCCGTCGCCGCCGCCAAGCCGGCCACGTCCAGGAGCGCGCCGCCTCCGACCCCCACCAGATACGAATGACGGTCCACATGGTGGCGATCGATATGGGAATGGATTTCCGAAACGTGAAAGTAAGATGTCTTGGCGCGTTCGCCGCCCTCGATGATCAGCGGCGGCCCCACCAGATCCAGCCGGCCGGCGCGCGCCGCAAAGTAACCCTCGATGCTTTCGGCCAGATGCGGCTGGGCCGCGGCGAGCGATTCATCCAGCACCACCAGGACCTTCGGAACACGGGGCGGCTCGGCCAAAACGGAGTGAAGCAGCACATTGGAAACACCGAACACTCCGCGCGTGAAATAAACGCGATGTTCAAAACTGACCGAGATGGTGCGTTTGATGGACTCCATCTTTGTCCAACTATGGCATTTGGACCGCCCAATTTGAAGGCTTTTTTGAACCTTCAGCCAATTTGCCTTGCGGGCGCGCGATGGGATTTGTTAATGATGGCCTTACCTATGGCTGCCATTGGCCGCTTTCAAAAGGGCGATGAAGTTTTTTACGCGAAAGTTGCGGACGGCGATCTTTACCGGCTGCGCGGGGACGTTTTTGGCGCGCCTTCCTTTGCCAAAAGACCGATGTCCTTCAAGGGCTTGAAAATACTGCCGCCGGCCAGCCCTTCCAAAATCGTCGCCATCGGCCTCAATTACGCCGATCACGTCCGGGAGCAAGGCAAGGCGCTGCCCAAGGAGCCGCTGTTTTGGTTCAAGGCCCCCACTTCCCTCCTGGCCGACGGCGGCAGGATCGAAATTCCCTTTCCGCAGCACCGCACGGATTACGAGGCGGAACTGGCCATTGTCATTGGCCGCCGCGTTCGCAACATCCCGCCCGCCGCCGCCACCCGCCACATTTTTGGCTACACCGCGGCGCAGGACATCAGCGACCGCACGATTCAGAATGCGGAAAGCCAGTGGGCGCGCTGCAAGTCCTTCGACACCTTCACCCCGCTGGGGCCTTATGTGGAAACTCAACTGGACCCGCGCGATTTGACCATCCAACTCTTTCAAAACGGCCAGCTTCGGCAAAATTCCAACACCAGCCAGCTCCTCTTCAACTGTTTTGAGCTGGTCAGCTTCGTTTCCACCCATTTGACCCTGCTGCCCGGCGACGTCATCCTCACCGGGACGCCCAGCGGGGTGGGGCCGATCCAGTCGGGCGACCGGCTGGAAGTGCGCATTCAAGGCCTGGCCCCGCTCATCAACACGGTCAAGTAAATCATGTTATGCGTTGGACACA
>Ga0326727_10029026_pt1 | contig 10005 bp, 3 predicted proteins | sample MB2enrmetagenome_FD_207643 | JGI IMG/M metagenome (GOLD analysis project Ga0326727, IMG submission 207643) | Lab enriched peat soil microbial communities from McLean, Ithaca, NY, United States - MB29MY | ecosystem: Environmental > Terrestrial > Soil > Wetlands > Peat | place: USA: New York...
GATAATGGGCGTAGCCTGCGAGTTCGACTGCCGTTCGGCCACCCACATGAAGGGCTTTGTGCATCACCTGCTGAAGTGAAAGGACAACGACATCCCAACGGAGCGGGTCGTTGGCCACTTGCCTGGGACGCCGATAAACCCTGGAGGCTATCTTTTCGAGCCACCCCCGGCCCACGTAGTCCCGTATCGACGAACGCGAGAGGCCCTGCGCCTGAAGCCAGGCGCTGTCTGCCAGGAATCCCTCCGGCAGGGCAAGCAGGAACTGGTTTAGTCGTGAAAATCTCTGTGCGCCCATAACGCACATATCATACCATACATAAACCTCTATTTAGTTCACGTATTTTGATAATTGCGCGTCCATAACGCACACTTACTAGAAACAGAGAACCTAGATCCGGCAAGAATTCAGCTCAAAAAACCGCTTTCGCCGCCGTTTTTCAACCCCATTTCAACCCCAAATAACAATACCGCGAACGTATTTTCAACTACTTAGCACTCTTTGAAACTCCCAACCGCGCTGTCTAACTCGTTGATAATACGTTAGTTACTCCACTCATAACCCAAAGGTCGCTGGTTCAAATCCAGCCCCCGCAACCAATCAACTTCAGATTCTAAACGGCTTCCGAATGCGACTCGGAGGCCGTTTCCGCTTTTGGCGGGAATTTAGGCAAATCCTGGGCAAGAAATTCTCTTCCAGGAAGTGCTCCGAGTTCTTTAGCTGTCATTCGGCCGTAGTGGCGATGCGAGGACTCTCGCGGCAAAGGTGGCGCTGGATTTAGATACCCGGGCATCAAGCGGATCTTCACGGCGAGAACCGAACGCTCAGGAAGCGGCTACAGGATGAACGTCCCGTCACCCGTAGAGAAATTGATTTAACCATCTAATGCTGACTCGCGGTTCCTGACATCATGGTCGCTGATTTCGGGGGAGCTTGCGTTACCTGGACAGGCGTAGGCAACTGCGACCGGTCCCAACCGCCGCCCAGGGATTCGATCAGTTGAACCGACGCTGTCATCTGTTGAACTTGCAGAGTCGCCAGGGACTGCCGACTGGCGAGCAGGGTGGTCTGCGCTATGACCACGTCGATGTAAGGATCGATGCCGGTATCGTACCGCCCCAACTCGAGGCGCAGAAATGTCTGGGACGAGTCGACAGCTTCCTGCTGGCGACGAATCTGTTGTGACAAGATGCGGACCGCCGCGAGCGAATCTTCCACCTGCTGGAATGCAATGAGCACCGATTGGCGATACGCGGCAACATTCGCATTGTACGTTGCGATGTACTGATTTACCGTTGCGCGACGCAGGCCCCCATCGTAAACGGTCTCAGAGATCGATGGGCCGACAGACCAAAAACGGCTGGGCCATTTCAGAATGTTCTTGATGGCCGAACTTTCCAGGCCGCCGCCAGCGGAGAGCGTCAGAGCAGGATAAAAGGCGGCATAAGCAACTCCGATCCGCGCATTCGCGGCTGCCATGTTCCGCTCCGCAGAAGCGATGTCAGGACGCCGTTCGAGCAGTTGGGACGGCACTCCGACCGGTATTGGAGGAGGCGCGCTGGTCCGCGGCTCGATCGAGATGGAGAACGCAGAAGCCGGCTTGCCGATGAGCGTGGCGATGGCGTGCTCATACTGCGCGCGCGCAATTCCGAGGTTCATTGCCGCGGATTGCGCACTCTCCAAAATTGTCTGCGCTTCAACAACGGAAATCTGGTCGCCAACGCCAGTGTCGTAGGCAGCCCGCACAACTTCGAATGCCTTCCTGTCGGCTTCCACCGTGTCGTCGAGGATCTGCTGCAATGCATCCTGACCGCGAATCTCAAAGAAGTATTCGGCAAGACTCGCCTGTTCAGTCAGCCGCTCATTTTCAAGGTCAGCCGCGGTCAATTGGGCAGTGTATTGGCTGGCGCGCACTGTGTTGCGAACCTTCTCCCAAAGGTCGGGCTCCCATGACACATCGGCCGGAAAAGCAAACACCTGCGTCTGTTGACCGCTTGAAGTACCGGTGCCGGCCGCGGAGCCGACGTTGGAAGATGCCTGCGATCGGGTATAGGAACCGCCTACGCTTACGGTAGGAAAGTACTGCGAGCGCGCCTCGCGCACCAGGGCTCGCGCTTCCATGAAGTTTTCGAAAGCCTGCCGTATATTCTGGTTGTCGATGTCGAGTTGATCTTCGAGCGAATTCAATTCCGCATCGTTGTAGATCTCCCACCACTTGCCGCGAAGAGTTGCATCCTGGGGCTGGGCCACGGTCCACCCATCGGATTCCTTGAACTGCGTGGGAGACTCTTTGAAAGCGCCAGGCGCCGTGGCTGTTGGCGGAAGATACTTTGGCCCGACATTGCATCCAGCCAGCACAGCACAAAGCGCGGCGATAGCGAGTACGCACCAAGCCGCGAGCGGGCTCCGGGATTGCATGATCGACTTATTCATAGCGAGCGCTCCAAAACGATCGTTTGTTACGTGGCCTCCGCGGTCCCGGGGTAAAGAGTTACTGCCTGTTTGCCCCGGAAGCGCAGACGCAAGCGATCGAAGAACAGGTAAACGACGGGCGTGGTGTAGAGAGTCAGCATCTGGCTCACAATCAATCCACCGACGATCGTGATGCCAAGCGGACGCCTTAGCTCCGAGCCGGTTCCCGTACCGAAGGCCAGCGGCAACGCGCCGAACAAGGCGGCCATGGTGGTCATCAGGATGGGACGGAAGCGAAGCTGGCAGGCTTCAAAGATGGCCTCGGTCGTGCTCTTGCCGCGGTCGCGCTCCGCAACCAGCGCAAAATCGATCATCATGATCGCGTTCTTTTTCACGATGCCGATCAGCAGGATGATGCCGATGATCGAGATCACGTTGAGGTCTATCTTGAAAAGCATGAGCGCGAGCATGGCGCCCACGCTCGCCGAAGGCAAGGTGGAGATGATGGTAAGAGGATGGACCAGGCTTTCGTACAAAATGCCGAGAACAATGTACACCGCCAGCAACGCCGTTCCGATAAGAAGCGGCTCACTGGCGAGCGAGGTTTGATAAGCCGCCGCCGTCCCGGCAAAAAAGCCGCGTACGGTTCCCGGCATAAGCAGCCGCTCCTGCATCTGTGTAACCAGGCGCGTGGCATCGCTCAGCGACATGTTCGAGGCAAGGTTGAACGACACAGTGACGGAGGGGAAGGAGCTGGTGTGATTGATGATGAGCGGGGTGGCGCTGGCTTGCGCCGAGGTTACCGTGGAAAGCGGAACGACGCCGCTGCCGGTGGTATTCAGATAGATGTTCTTCAATCCATCGGGACTCTGCCAGTACTGCGGCGCTACCTCCAATACCACGTAATACTGGTTCAGTTGCGTGTAGATGATTGAGACTTCCGACTGCCCGAAGGCGCTGTAGAGGGACTGATCTAAAGACTGCGGCGTAATGCCAAGCCTCGCCGCGGTGGGGCGATCATAGCTGATCAACTCCTGCAGACCGCTATTCTGCGCATCGCTGCTCACATCCTGAAAGCCGGGCAGCTTCTGCATTCCCGCAAGCAGGATGGGACCCCAATGCGCCAGATCCTCCACGCTGTCCGACTGAATTGTGTATTGGTACATGGCATTGCTCGATCGGCCGCCGATGCGCAGGTCCTGCGCCGCCTGCAGGAATGCCGAAGCAACCGGAAGCCGGTTCAACTTGGGGCGCAGTCGATCGATAATCGCCACCGCCGAGACCTTGCGCACATTCAGCGGCTTCAGCGCGATATAGATGGTGCCGCCGTTGGATGCGCCGCCGCCGCCGGTATGGGCAATGACATTGTCGACAGCCGGATCGGCCTTGATCACATTTACCAGTTGCATGATCGAGTTATTCATCACCGCGAACGATGCGTCCTGCGGTCCCCTTACGCTGCCTGTGATGGCTCCCGTATCCTGCTGGGGGAAGAACCCTTTGGGGATAATATCGATGAGATAAAAATTCAATGCAATGGTCAGCAGCAGGAGGGTCAGCACCGGCCCTGGATGCCTCAGCACCCAGGTCAGGGAACGGCTGTACGCGGAATGCATCCACGTAAATCCCCTCTCACTGATCCGATATGCGCGGCCGTGCTTGACTGCCCTCTCATCCTTGAGCAGATAGGCGCACATCATGGGCGTGGTGGTCAGGGAGATGACCATCGAGACAACGATGGCCGTCGAGAGGGTGATCGCAAACTCGCGAAACAACCGTCCGACGATGCCGGCCATGAAAAGGATAGGAATAAAAACCGCAATCAGCGACATACTGATCGACAGGATGGTAAACCCTATCTCGCTGGAGCCTTGAAAGGCGGCCTTCATGGTCGGCATGCCTGCTTCGCGAAGGCGCGAGATGTTCTCCATTACCACGATCGCGTCATCGACAACGAATCCCGTCGAGATGGTCAGCGCCATGAGCGAGAGATTGTCGATACTGAAGCCGAACAGGTACATCACTGCAAAGGTGCCAACCAGCGAGGCGGGAACGGCGACGGTGGGAATAAGGGTGGCGCGCCAGTTGCGCAGGAACATGAAGACGACAAGAATCACCAGGACAATGGAGAGAATGAGAGTGCGTTCCACATCGCTGACAGACGCGCGGATGGTTGTGGTGCGGTCAAGAACGATTGTGGTCTTGATTCCTTGCGGAATGGAGGCTTCGATCGACGGCAATTCATTGCGGACGCGATCGACGGTTTCTATGATGTTGGCGCCCGGCTGGCGGAAGATCATGACCGTGATCGAGGGTGTGCCATTCAGGTACCCTGCGGTGCGAATGTTCTGTGCTCCGTCAGATACGTCGGCTACATCGGAGAGCCTGATTGCGGCTCCGTTCTTATAGCCGACAATGAGCGGCTTGTATTGGTCGGAATGGGATATCTGGTCGTTGGTGACTATGTCGGCGGTCGTATTGTCATCGGAGATTTGACCTGCCGGCTCGTGGGCATTTTGCTGGGTGAGCACGGATTGAACATCCTTGATTGTGAGTCCGTGACTGTTCAGCAGCGTAGGGTTCACTTCCACGCGCACCGAAGGGCCGGCGCCTCCGCCGACGGTTACTTGCCCCACGCCTGCGATCTGCGAGAGTTTCTGCGCAATGACCGACGATGCTTCGTCGTAGAGCGTCGGCTTGTCGTACTTATCCGAGGTGAGTCCCAGAATCATGATTGGCGAATCCGCGGGATTCACCTTGCGATAAGTCGGATTGGCAGGCAGGTTCGCAGGCAGGTAAGTGCGCGCCGCGTTGATGGCCGCCTCCACGTCTCGCGCCGCGCCGTCAATGTCGCGGCTCAGATCGAATTGCAAGGTGATCGAGGAGCTGCCAAGCGAACTCGACGAGGTCATCTCGGTTACGCCGGCAATGTGGCTGAACTGGCGCTCCAGCGGGGTTGCAATGGATGACGCATTGATCTCGGGACTGCCGCCGGGCAAGCTGGCCGAAACCGAGATGGTGGGGAAATCGACTTGCGGCAATGGAGAAACCGGCAGCACGCTGAAGGCGATCGCTCCGGTAAGAATCACGCCCGCCGTGAGCAGGGTGGTAGCTACCGGGCGGCGGATGAAGGGGGCGGAGATATTCATGTTCCCTCCGCCGGTTGCGGTTGGCTGGATGCGCCGGTGGCTTTAGGCGAATGGCTGAAGCGCTGGCCGATTCGATCGAAGAAGATGTAGATCACCGGTGTGGTGTAGAGGGTGAGCACCTGGCTGAGCAGCAGGCCGCCGACCATGGCAATGCCCAAAGGCCGCCGCAGCTCCGAGCCCATCCCCTGGCCCACGGCCAGCGGAATCCCCGCCAGCAGCGCCGCCATGGTCGTCATCATGATGGGACGGAAGCGCAGCAGGCAGGCATCGTAGATTGCATCCGTCGCGCTCTTTCCGTGGTCCCGCTCACCTTCCATCGCAAAGTCAACCATCATGATCCCGTTCTTCTTCACAATTCCGATGAGAAGAATGATGCCGATAATGGCAACGACGCTGAGGTCCTGTTTGAAAAGGATGAGGGCCAGCAATGCGCCCACGCCGGCTGACGGCAGCGTGGAGAGAATCGTGATGGGATGAATGAAGCTCTCGTAAAGAACGCCGAGCACGATATAGACGGCGGCCAGTGCGGCAAGAATCAGCAGGCCCTCATTGGCCAGCGAACCCTGAAATGCAGCGGCGGTCCCTTGAAATCCATACTGGACGCTGGCCGGCATGTTCAGATCTTTCTGCGCCTTGACGATGGCTGTGATCGCGCCTCCCAGCGCTGCATTGGGGGCCAGGTTGAAGGAAACGGTCACCGCCGGAAACTGGCCCTGGTGATTGATTGAGAGCGGCTCGATGGCCTTCTCGATATGAATGAATGCGCTGAGCGGCACGGCATTCGAGGCCACGGTTGTGGTCGCAATTGCATTGCTGCCGGCGCCCACTCCGGACTTGATAGCATTCGTGGGCGCGGTGAGTGCAGCCGACGACGGAGTGTATGCAACCGCGGTCGTGGTCGCATTCGAACCTGCGGACGAGGATCCCGAGGACGCGAAGGACGAGGAAGCTCCAGGCCCGGAGCCGCCCGCGGACGCATTCGTCTGGATGTACAGATCCTGGAGTTTGGCCGGACCTTGCTGTGAACTCGGTGAAGTTTCAAGAATCACGTGATACTGGTTCAATTGCGTATACATGGTGCTGATCTGACGCTGTCCATAAGCGTCATAGAGCGTGCTGTCGATTGTGGATGGCGCAATGCCAAGCCGCGAAGCGGTAACGCGGTCAATGACCAGCGATACCGCCAGGCCTCCGGTTTGCTGGTCGGTAGCAACATCGGCAAGCTGAGGCAACTGCTTCATCTTTTCGACCAGCCGCGCGGTCCACTCGTTCAACTCGTCGGAGTTGGAGTCCTCCAGCGTGTACTGGTACTGGGTCCGGCTCACGCGGTCGTCGACCGTAATGTTTTGCACCGGCTCCATGTAGAGCTCGATGCCATCAACCTGCTTCAGGCTCGATTGCAGCCTGCGAATCACGTCGGAGGCGTTCATGTTGCGTACGTTCAGCGGCTTCAGGTTGATGGACATTCGTCCGCTGTTCAGCGTGGTATTGGTGCCATCCGCGCCGATAAAAGAGGAGATGCTCTCGACCGCCGGGTCCTGGAGCACGATGTGAGCTAGTTGCTGCTGTTTGCTCTCCATAGCCGCAAAGGAAATGGCTTCGGGCGCCTGCGAAATACCTTGAATCTCGCCCGTATCCTGTGTGGGGAAGAGCCCCTTGGGGATGACGATGTAGAGCACGACAGTCAACACCAGCGTGGCTACGGCAATCAGCAGCGTGATGGTCTGGTACCCGAGCACAAATTTCAGAGTGCGGCCGTAAAACGCGATCATTCCGTCGAAGACACGCTCTGAAGCCTTGAAGAAGCGGCCCTGTTGATCTTTGGGAGTGTGGCGCAGGATGCGCGAGCACATCATGGGCGTCAGCGTCAGAGAAACTACAGCCGACAGGATGATGGTGACTGCCAGCGTAACCGCGAATTCCCGAAACAGACGGCCCACGACGTCGCCCATGAAAAGCAGGGGAATCAGCACCGCGATCAGTGAGACGGTAAGAGAGATAATCGTGAAGCCAATCTGCTCGGCGCCCTTCATGGCCGCCTGCATGGGTGAATCCCCGGCCTCGAGATAGCGGGAAATGTTCTCGATCATGACGATGGCATCATCCACCACAAATCCCGTGGAAATGGTGAGAGCCATCAGCGAAAGATTGTCCAGGCTATAGCCCATCGCATACATGACGCCGAAGGTTCCCACCAGGGAGACCGGCACGGCGATGCTGGGAATAATCGTTGCGTAAAGATTGCGCAGGAAGAGAAAGATGACCATCACCACCAGGGCGACGGTCAGCATCAACTCAAACTCTACGTCGGAGACGGAGGCGTTGATGGCCGTGGTGAGATCGGTTAGCGGCGTCACCTTGATTGAGGCGGGCAGGTTCACCTCAAGCTGGGGAAGGATTGCCTTGATGGCCTTCACCACGCTGATGGTATTGGCGCCGGGTTGCCTCTGGATGTTGACGATCACCGCCGGGGTTTCGTTCATCCATGCCGCCTGTTTGTTGTTCTCGATTCCGTCCACCACCTGGGCAACATTGCTGAGCATGATGGGCGCGCCATTGCGGTAGGCAACCACAACTTTTCGGTAGTCGTCGCTGGTCACCAACTGATCGTTGGCGTTGATCTGGTAGTCCTGGTGAGGTCCGTCGAAGTTGCCCTTGGCGGCATTCACACTTTGCGCGGTGAGCGCCGTGCGCAGATCTTCAAGGTTGAGACCGTAGGATGAGAGCGCGGCCGGATTGGCTTGAATGCGCACCGCCGGTTTTTGCCCGCCGCTGATACTGACCAGACCGACCCCGCTCAATTGCGAGAGCTTGGGCGCAAGCCGCGTATCCACCATGTCCTCAACCTGCGAGAGCGGTATGGAGTTGGATGTAATGGCCAGCGTGAGGACAGGAGCATCCGCTGGATTTGTCTTGCTATAGATGGGTGGCGACGGCAGGTTCGAGGGCAGAAAGCTCTGCGAGGCGTTAATCGACGACTGAACCTCTTCTTCCGCGATGTCGATGTTCAGGCTGAGCTCGAACTGCAGCACAATCACCGACGATCCGCCGGAACTGGTGGACGTCATCTGGCTCAGCCCCGGCAATTGGCCGAACTGGCGTTCGAGCGGAGCAGTCACTGTAGTGGCCATCACGCTGGGGCTGGCACCGGGATAGAAAGTCATGATCTGGATGGTGGGGTAGTCGACCTGCGGCAAGGCGGAGACCGGCAACTGGGTATATGCAACGATGCCCACCAGCAGGATTGCGGCCATCAGCAGCGAGGTAGCAACAGGGCGCTGAATGAAGGGCCCGGAAGGATTCACGGGGTATTGCCCTCAACGGGATTGGCTGGAGCAGCCTGCTTCGCCACGACAATCTTGCTCCCGGCTTGCAACTTATCGAAGCTGCTGGTGGCCACAACTTCGCCTGGGTTAATTCCCTTTACGTCTGTCATGCCGCCGTCCGCAACGCCGGTCGTGATGGTGCGCACGCTCGCCGTACCGTGTGCAATCACATAGAGGAAGGTCACCTCACCGTTATGCTGAACCGCCGCGGTAGGAACCAGCGTCACTCCGTCGAGCGTATTTACCAGCAATCTTGTATTCACAAACTGGTTCGGGAAGAGCGCACCATTCCTGTTATCGAAGAGGGCGCGCAGTTTCACCGTTCCCGTCGTGGTGTCGATCTGGTTGTCGATTGTGAACAATTTGCCCGTGGCTATTTTGGCGGTCTGAGACCGGTCCCACGCCTCGACGGGCAGTGTATGCATCTGCCGCATTCGCGTCTGCACCTGCCCCAGACTGTCTTCCGCCATCGTAAAGATCACGGTAGTGGGCTGCATTTGCGTAATAACCACCAGCACCGCGGACCCGTCTGCCTGCACCACGTTTCCGGGGTCGACCAGGCGAAGACCTACCCGCCCGGCAATCGGTGCGTTAATGTGGCAATAGCTGAGCTGGACCTGGCCGTAGTTCACAGTGCCTTGATCGTTTTTCACCGTACCCTGATCCTGCAGCACAATCTTTTCCTGGTCATCCAGCAACTGCTTTGGAATCCCGTTTCCAGCCCACGCAGCGCGATAGCGATTCAGATCCATCTGGGCCTGCGCCAGTAGATTTGTGTCGTGCTCCAGTGCGCCCTCGGCTTGCAGCAACTGTGCCTGGTAGGGACGCGGATCGATGTCAAACAGCGCGTCCCCTTTCTGGACGAATTGCCCCTCGCTGTAATGCACCGCAGTCAGGACTCCGCTGGCCTGCGCGGTGATGGAGGAGGTGTAGACCGGAGTTACTGTGCCAATGGCATCGAGGTAGATGCCGATGCTGCCCTTCGCGGCCGTGGCTACGGTTGCGGTAACAGACGGCTTCGCGGCGGCCAGTGCGCTTTTCGCAGCTGCTGCTTTAGCATCCTTTTCGTGGATGACCTGAAAAAGAATCACTGCCAGAATGAGTAGTAAGAGCAGGCTAG
>Ga0326727_10029027_pt1 | contig 10005 bp, 10 predicted proteins | sample MB2enrmetagenome_FD_207643 | JGI IMG/M metagenome (GOLD analysis project Ga0326727, IMG submission 207643) | Lab enriched peat soil microbial communities from McLean, Ithaca, NY, United States - MB29MY | ecosystem: Environmental > Terrestrial > Soil > Wetlands > Peat | place: USA: New York...
TAAGTTCGTGGACACGATGACCGATCGCGTCGCCCCCGGTTACTTCGCCACCATGGGGATTCCGCTGTTGTGCGGCCGCGAGTTTCGCTGGCAGGACGACAAGAAGGCGCCGCTGGTGGCCATCGTTAACGAAGCGCTGGCGCGCAGGTACCTCATTGGCCAGGACCCCATCGAGAAAGCGCTCGGGCACATCCTCCGTCTGCGCGAAGGCATTCCGATCCAGGTGGTCGGCGTGACTGCGGATTCGAACGTGGGTGCGATCGGCCAGCCCGTCGATCCGGTCTTTTATTCGTCGGCCACGCAGATGGGAGGCCCGAAGATGACCCTTCACGTACGCACCGCTGGCGACCCGGCGGCTCTTGCCCCGCTCGTCCGCGGCCAGATCGCCGCGCTCGACCCGGAGATCGTTCCTACCAGCGTGGATACGCTCCGCAACGTAGTCAACCAGCGCGGGCTTGCGTTCGTCCGCCTGATTGCAGTGCTCACGGGAGGCTTCGGCACGCTGGGCCTCATTCTCGCCGTCGTGGGCCTTTATGGCGTGGTCTCTTTTATGGTGCGCCGGCGGACTCAGGAGATCGGCGTGCGCATGGCGCTGGGCGCGAACCGCGGCCGCGTGCTGCGGATGGTGGTGGGCGATGGACTGGCGCTGGTTTCCGCCGGCCTTGTCGTTGGCCTCATCGCTTCCATGGCGGTAACGCGCCTGATGTCCGAGCTGCTGTTCGGCGTCAGTCCCTGGGACATCCCGACTTTCGCATCCATTGCCGGCATTCTCGTGCTCGCGGCGATCATTGCCAGCGCGATTCCGGCCGTGCGCGCCATGCGCGTCGATCCCATGACCGCGCTGAGGTACGAGTGACAGGCCGCTATCGCTGAACGGCGCCGTGATAGAAGAACCGTCCCAGGCCGACGGTGAAAATCAGGCAGCCGTACAACGAATGCTCGAAGGCGGAGACGAACAGCGAGCCGCTCTGCAGATAGCGCGCGGCAAACAGCAGGCCGGCCACCGTGGTCAGCGCCACCGCGTAGCCGTTCCGAAACACGACGTGCAGAAAGCCGAATGCGAGGGCGCTGGCGACGACCGCGCCGGTGGCCCCTCCGAGCGTTGTCCCATAGCGGAACATGGTTCCATAGCGATGGAACAGGAACGCCCGGTAGATGATGCTCTGCGGATACACGGAAAGAATCGGATACGCCAGCATGATGACGACCCAGAGCAGCGGGTTTTGCCGCGGAAGGTTCAAAAACAAATCCGCGGCGAAACGCCATACCGCCAGTCCCATGGCCACCGCGACAATCGCGAACAGCGGCAGGATTCCCGGCAAGCCGTGGCGCCAACGCAGCAGATAACCGGGAAGCGCCGCGGCATTCCAGAGCCGATGGCGGTCCACCGTGGGATCGCGCAGGAGGATCGCCAGACAGAGCGCGGCGATGGCCCAGAGCGCCGGAAGCGCGGGCAGGCGATGCCGGCTAAACGCGAACAGCGCGGGAAAAGCGACAAAGAGGATGACGAACTCGATAGCGCGCGGCATGCCGTCCGTTCAGGGCGTGCTGCCCGCGCGAGGGCGCGCGAAGAACGATTCGTCGATGGGCACGTTCGGCGTGATCTCGGTGAACGTCTCCTCCCAGCCCATGGCGGGGCCGGCCTCCTTAACGGAGTACGGCACCATGACACCGGCTACGGGACGGTAATCGCTGGCATCCAGCGTAATGGTGGACTTGCCGCCTCCATCCTGAGCCTGGTCCATTTCGAAATGGATCATCAATCCCGTATCCACGGCGAAGTACAGGCGATAGGTCAGCGGCTCCAGCCTGGTTTCCAGAACCCAGACATCCTTACCGTTCAGTGTCTCCCGCTCTTTGAAAGCAAGATCCGGAAAGACGTCTTTCATGTGCAGCGCGCGGTCGAAGGCGGCGCTGCGGCGCAGATCGTCCAGTTCTACGCCGGTCACCTGGCGAATGCCGGTCTGCGGGTCTTCGACCCATCCCACCGTGCCGTCGTATCCCTGGCGCAGCCTGCCAATTCCGGGAAGATCGGTGATCACCAGCAGCTTGTCGGGGAACGTCGCCCAGATCTCGATTTTGCCGGTGACTCCCTGAGCGGGGAAGGTGATGGTGCCTTTGGAAACGCGCGAGGACAGTTTCCGAATAGCCGCCTTGCCGCCGAGGGCGCGGATATAGTGGTCGAGGATCTTGTCAACCGAGGGCTCCTCCGCCGGCTGCGCGAGGGCAGACACGGCGGAGGCCAGGAAGAACAGCCCGAGGGCTGCACCGGAAAGCCGGCGATTCTCCACGAAACCGCGCACAACGGCCGTGGCCGGCGTCCGGTTTCGGGCTTTCAGGGAGGACGCCGCCGCGCCCTGTGCGCTCATTTGCCGGGCGTGGCGTCGGCGGGTTTGGCAGCCGGTTCCGCCGGCTTGGCGGCTTCGGCCGGTTTGGTCTCCTCACCGCTCGGCTTGACGAACTTCGCGTCGTCGATCGGATCGTTGTGCTTTACGTCGCTGATCTTCATGTTGAAGTTCATCTGCGGGCTGGTCATGGTCATGGTGCAGGGAACCTGCACGCCGTCCACAGTCTTGTAGTCGGCGAGATACATGACTGCGGTGCCCTTGCCGTCCTGGACTTTCACCTCCTCGTCGGTGCGGACCAGAAGCCAGCTGGCGGAGTCGAAGTAGAAACGATGCTTCAGCTCGTCGATGCTGGTTTCCAGTATCCAGGCATCGTGGCCGTTCACCTTGTCGCTGCCTTTCACGGTCAGACCGGGATAGACGTCCTTCATCCGCAGTTCGCTGTTGTATACCGCATTGCGCTTCATGTCGGCGAGTTCATCGCCCGCCAGATCGCGCAGGCCGGCCTGGGGATCGTCGGCCCAGCCGGTAGTTCCGTCGTAGCCCCGGCGAACCGTGCCGAAGCCGGCGATGTCGATGGTCATGAAGGTTTTGTCGCCGGTCTTGTTGTAAATCTCCATCGGCCCGGACACGCCGAAATCGGGGACTTCGAAGGTGCCCTTCTCGGTGGTGCTGGTGAACTTCGCGATCGCGTCGCGGCCGCCAAGTGCCTGAATGTAATGGTTCAACACGTCGTCAACGGACGGCGTGGCAGCCGTGTCGGCGGCGGGAGGAGCGGCCGCCGGGGGCGTCTGGGCCACGCACAGCGCCGCGGCGGCGACGAGAACGAAAGGTCTGGCAATGTGTGTCACGAAGAGTTTCATGGTTGTCCTTTACATATCAAACGGGAGAATCATACACCAGGTTCGGTCAATCCGTGCCCGGGAAACGATTTCCCGATATATTGGCATAAGTGCGGACACTGAAGGACTGGATGGAACACGCGGAAGTGCTCCCGCAGGATTTCGCCATCGCCATGGGCCCGCGGCAGATCACTGCGGTACTGCTCCTGGCTCTTACGGTTACCGGCATTCTCTGTTGCCTCTCCTACATTATCGGACGAGCCTCTCCGCACACTGTGACTGCCGCAGCGCCTCCTCCCGTACGTCCGGCAGCCACAGCCGGCAAAGCCGCCGTACCCTGTCCGGCAACAGTGGTTCCCCCCGCGGCTAAGACCGCCGATGTTCCCGCCTGGAAGAACAGCGATCCACAGCCCGGCGTCGCGTATCTTCAGCTCATGTCCGTGGAGCCGGGCGTGGCTGAAGTTATGGCCAGGGGGCTTCACGACGACGGGTTTCATGTGCTGGTTGCGCCGGGCGCGGGTGCCGGAGTCCGCAGAGTGCTGGTCTGGCCGGGGGACGGCGAATCACTGAACGGCGTGCGAGTGCGCCTCGAAGCGCGGGGTCTTCATCCGTTTCTGAAGACATGGACCGAACCGCCAACGCCTGCCGCCCCGCCGACGGCCGCGCCAGCGCCGACCGCGGCGCCCAATCCGTAGCGGGGTGCTGAAGAATGCGCAAAACCGCTTGGTCGCGCGCGTGGCTCGGAATCGGGGACTGCGTTTGGAAGTACTTACGGAGCCGCGACCGCGGGGGAGCGGTCGGTCGGCGGCGTTTTTCAGTACTCTGCCACGGCGATGAGTTCCGCTCACCCTAACGGGAGGCCGGCTGCAGCTCGCAGGCTCGAACCTGCACCGCAACCAGGCGGTCGGTCTTGCCGATGTGATGCGACAGCCAGTCGCGCAGGAACTGCATGGTGTTCGTGGTCACCGTCAGCTTGCCGCCCCTGAGATCTGCCTGCAGGCTGGCCACGCGGGCGATGAGCTGCCGGTGAATCTCCGCGTGCGCCGGCAACTGCGGGTAGGAGTAGCGCTGCATCAGCGCTTCCTCATGAGCGAAATGCGTGCGCGTGTATTCGGCCAGTTCGTCGAACAGTCCGCGCAGAATCGTATTCCCGCCGCCGGAGAGCATGGCCTGGTGGAGCCGGTCGGCCAGTTCGAAGAGCTTTTGATGTTCGCGATCGATGCGGTCGTTGCCGACCGAATACTCGGGACCCCACGTGAACATGGCCATGTTGTTCATATCGGCAGACGGCGCGCGGACTTCACTCTCCCAGCCAGGCGCTGAAAAGCGGGACCTTCACGAGCGCGCTCCGGATACAATGGCGTTCGGGGAAACCACTCCATGTTCAGGCAATTCGCCATTCTCGCCGCGTTCGTGGCGGCAGCGGTATCGGCACCGGCGCAGGGTTGCACGCGCGACGGCCTGAAGGCCGCGATCGCGGAGTACTTCAAGGCCGTTGAGACGCATGACGTGTCCGTGCTGCCGGCCGCGGCCGACCTGCGCGTTACCGAGAACGGCCAGGTGATGAAGGCCGGCGAAGGGCTGTTCCGAAGCGGCGGCAAAACGCGTCTCGAGCGCAGTCTGATCGACACGGAGCGCTGCGGCACGGTGACCGAGGCGGTGATCGAGGAGACCGCCGGCGGAGCCCCCACGCTTTCGGTCATGGCGGTGCGGCTGAAGGTGGATCGGGGAAAGGTGAGCGAGATTGAGACCATCCTGACTCGCGAGGCTGAGGCGAAAAACCTCTTCAACCTCTATAGCCCGCGGGAACTGCTCGCCACCAGAGACCAGGACTGGACCACGCCGCTGCCCGCCGGCAAGCGGCTTACGCGCGAATACATGAACGATGGGGCCAACAAGTACTTCGATTCCTTTTCGAAGAATCCGCCCGCGATTCCTCCGTTTGCGACGCCGTGCAATCGCTGGGAGGGCGGAAAGCATACGACGCCCGACGGGGACTGCCTGCCGAAGGACCTGGTGCTGACGCACACGCATCGGCGGTTCCCGGTGACCGATCTGGAGCTGGGGATTACGGCGGGCTTCATCAATTTCAATCGGTCGCTGCCGGACGTGCACATCTTCAGATACAACGCGGATGGGAAGATCGAGCTGATCCAGGCGGTGTTCGGCGGGCGGCAGAGCGGGCTGATCTGGCCGGATGAGGCGGGGCGGTAGCGGAAGGCCGGCGCGAAATCAATTGCGGGGCTTTGCGGCAGTCTCGAACAGGAGCTGCACCACGTCGCGGACGTACTGTTCGCTGCTCAGCCCGTCGAGCGCCTCGGGCGGGAACTCCACTTTCTGCTGGAAGTGGCGGGCGAGGGTGTCGAACAGTTCGAGGCGCGGCTCGGGGTCAATCTCCTCGCGGCGGAGAATCGCCTGGAGCGCGACGCCGGCTTCGTCGGGTGCTGTGCGCTGGCGGAGGCGCGCGCAGAGGTGAGGCCACTGGCGCAGCGTGTTGTAACGCTGGCGCAGCGCTTCGCTCAGTTCCGGCGCGACGGCCGCCTGATGACGGATCACCACCGTGTTCGCGGCCAGATCGCCGAGGCGTTGCGCGTGGCGGGTGACGGCGCAGCTCACACCGCCGACGGCGTAGAACAGGGGAAGCGTGTCCACGGCGCGCAGCAGGTTGCGGAGAATGATCTGGCTGGGGGTGAGGCGCAGGCCCTCGCCGTCGATGACGCGAATGCGCAGCACGCGCTTGCCGATGGTCTGACCGCGCCACATCCATTCGAGCGTGATGCCGTAGCCAATCTGCAATCCGAAGTAAAGGAGTATGGCGATGCCGGTGGCCCAGTCGCGGGTGAGCGCGGCAAACAGGGACATGATGCGGTCCACAACATACACCGCCGTGCCGATACAGAAGAGATCGATGATAACGGCCAGCATGCGCGCCACCGGGCCGGCGAGCGGCCAGGAGAACTCGACGCCCTCCGGGGTGCGCACGGTGAGGCGACGGCCGGTCATGGGGTGCTGTCCTTGCGCCCGCTGAAGCCGAGAAAAGCGATCAGCAGGACCAGTTCCACCGCGCCGAAGGCGATCTTGACTTCGTAGGGCAGCACCGGGCGGTGATATTGCGAGATGAAGCTCTCGACGATGCCCGCCCAGACCAGCATGACCGCCGTACCGCCGGCCAGAGTCACAATCGCGGGAGTTGCCTCGCGCAATCGTTCGCGACGCGGGCGGCGATCGCCACGGCCGAGGAGCGCGCCGGCCAGCACGAACGAGGCCTGGCCTGCGACGAGAATGGCTGGGATCTCAATGACGCCGTGCGGCATCAGCCAGCCGAGCAGAAAAACCGTGTAGCCGGCGCGTGCATAGTCGAACGCCACCGCGCCGAGAATCACGCCGTTGTAGAAAAGCATCAGTACCGAGCCCACGCCCCACGTGATTCCCAGCGCCAGCGTGAAGAATGAGACGCGCATGTTGTGGGTCATCAGCTCGGCGGAGAAGGTGGAGCGGTGACCCTGCAGAGATTTATTCGGCCCGGACTCTTCGTTGCGGACGCGCTCGCCGGGATCGCCTTCGAGCCCGGAGAAGGGCATGAGGACGTACTTCGCGTCGGGGTCGATAGCCAGCGCGAATGCGCCGAACGCGCTGCCTCCGATGGTCAGGGCCACGGCCAGCGCGAAAGCCCCGATGTGCCGCCGAAACGTCCGTGGGAAATCGCGGAAGAACCAGCGCCACGGAGAGAAGCGGGCCTTGCGGCGGCGCGTTTCGTAGATTTCGGCATAGGCGCGGCCCACCAGACCGCTCAGGTATGCGCCCGCTTCCGATTCGGCGGCGAATGTGCTCAGGCGGGCAAGGTCGGCGGAAGTGCGCTCGTAGAGGTAGTGCAGGCGGCGCGCGTCGTCGTAGGTGAGCTTCGCGCCGGCCTGCATGCCGTCGAGCAGTTTCTCCAGCTCCCGCCAGTGCGGCCGGTTCTGCGCGAAGAAACGCTCGACGTCGATGATCATATGGCTTGCCGCTGTTTGGTGTTCAGGTAAAAACGCGTGAGTTCCAGCGAGAGCTTCGCCGGATGCGCGGTGAACATGCGCACGCCGCGGGAGCGCAGGCTGGCCGAAAGTTCGGTGAGACGACGCCAGGCGAGATGGCCGCCGAGCCGCTCGTAGACTTCGGGCACGGAGGCGGCGGGCAGTTCGAACAGTGCCTCGTCGTGCTTTCCGCGCACTGAAGCCACGGCCACCAGATGACGCCGCGAGAGCGCGCCCGCCACCTTCAGGAAATCCTCGGAGAGCACCGGATCGTCGAGCTCGGTGAGGAAGACCAGCAGGGCCCGGCGGCGCAGGCGCGAGTCCAGCGTGGCGGCGAGCTCCGTGAAATCGGGAGCGACCATGCGCGGCGCGAGATTCAGCAGCGCGTTGCGGCAGGCGTCGTAATGCGCGTTGGTTCCTCCCGCGCGCGAAAAAGAGTGGACGGTGTCGCTGAAGGTGACCAGACCGAACAGATCGCCCTGCTGACGGCAGGCGAGCGAGAGCACCAGAGCCGAGGTGATGTAGCGCTCCAGCACGGTCTCGCCATCGTCGGCGTCGCGCCCGGTGAGCCGCGAGCAGTCGAGCACGGCGTAGATTTCCTGAGTGCGCTCCACGCGATACTGGCGTGTGATGGGGTGCCCGCGGCGAGCGGTTGCTTTCCAGTGGATCTCATTGAGGGCGTCGCCGGGGATGTATTCGCGCAGCTTCTCGAACTCGCGTCCGCGTCCCGCCTGGCGCTGCAGGTGCAACCCGGGGTGACGGCGCAGCAGCAGCGGCGCGACGACGCTCTGGTCCGCGCCGAGGTCGGGATAAACGCGAACTTCCGAGTGCACGCGAGGCCGGCGACGAATGTTCCAAAGGCCCATCGGCGAGGGCGACTCCAGACCGGCGGTGTCGATGACAAACGTCCCGCGCGTGCGGGGATGTGCGTTGAGGAGCGCCGCGACCGATTCGCCCTGGGGCGGGACGGCCAGCGTGAATTCGCCGGTGTCGCAGCCTCTTAAGTAAACGTCGGCACAACGGAGCGGACCGCCAGCGTTACTCGGCTCGTACTGTGGGCGGCTCCGCCCTGTGCCGACCAGCGAGTCATCCAGAGCGACGCCCACGCGCACAGACGACACGCCGGCGCCACGATTGCGAATGGTCACCGGGATGGTGCCTTTTCGATTCCGCACAAAACGCACCACGGCGGGAAGCTCAACTTCAATCCCCTGCAGACGCTGGCGGCCGAGAAGCGCATCGAGCACGACAACCAGCACGAACAGCGCGATCAACAACAAAGCCGGCAGCGAGCCGATGGCCGCCGCGGGCGCCACGACGACGCTGAACAACAGCAGCAGGCGAGTGCGCGGAGCGATCATCGCGGGACCGGGATCTCGGCGAGAATCTGCTGGATTACTTCAGCCGAGGTGAGACCTTCCAGCTCGAACTCGGGGCGCAGCACCTGGCGGTGCGCGAGCACGGGTACGGCCAGTTCGCGGATGTCGTCGGGCGTCACGAAATCCCGGCCCTGAATGGCGGCGCGCGCGCGGCTGGCCATCAACAGCGACTGCGTGCCGCGGGGCCCCGCGCCGGACATGATGGCCTCGTGGGTCCGCGTTCGGCGAACGACGTCCACGGCGTATGCGGCCAGCTCCTCGCGGAACGTGACCAGCGCCAGCGCCCGGCGAACCGCGGTTAGTTCTCCATCGCGGAGCACCGGCTGTACGGCGCCATGCGTCAGGGTTTTCTCGGGAGCATCGCCGGAAAGCATGCGCCGGCCGAGTTCGGCTTCCTCCTCGCGCTCGGGCAGCGGCATGGAGATCTTCAGCATGAAGCGATCTTTCTGCGCCTCGGGCAGTGGGTAGGTGCCTTCGTACTCGATCGGGTTTTGCGTGGCGAAGACGGTGAATTCGGGCGACAGCGGATACGTCTCGCGGTCGATGGTGACGGTCCGTTCCTGCATCGCTTCGAGCAACGCCGCCTGGGTGCGCGCGGGAGCGCGATTGATTTCGTCGGCCAGGAGGAACGTGGTGAAGATCGGCCCGCGAACCAGCGAGAATTCGCCGCGCTGCATGTTGAACACGTTGGTTCCCGTGATATCGGTGGGCATCAGGTCCGGCGTAAACTGCACGCGCATGAAGGAGCCGCCGAGAACGTGCGCCAGCGTGCGCGTCAGCAGTGTCTTGGCGACGCCGGGCACACCCTCCACCAGCGCATGATTCGCCGTGAAGATGCACACCAGCGCGTAGTCGACGGCGTGTTCCTGGCCGATCACCACCTTGCCCACCTCGGCGCGCGTCCGCTCCAGCACCGTCTTTAGTTGTTCGAAGTCTGCTTCCATGGTTGCCTCGTCTCCTCTTCGCCTGACCGCGCACAACGGCCGCGGCCGGCGTCCGGATTCGGGCCTTCAAAGTGGACGCCGCCGCGTACTGTGTGCTCGATCGCCTTTCGGATGAACTCGTAGCCGCGAACCGGGTCGGCCGCCTGCGCTCCCTGGCGCATGGTTTCTTCCAGCTTTTTGCGTGGCTCGTCGGCGAGGCGCTGCACCACCACGCGGCCCGCCGTCTGGGTGTATTCACGAACGCACACCTCGAGCAATTGCGGTGGACGCACGCTGCGCTCCAGCAGGCTCACCAGTCCGGATGCGGACGAAAAACCGCGCAGGCCGGCGGCGGCGGAGCGGTTCGCAGGACGCGCCAGAAATGGCGATGAACTCTTCCAGACATACAAGCCCGCGAGCGCGAGCAGCACGGCGACCAGCCCCTGCAAGTGATATCGGCGCAGCAGGCCGGCCACGCTGCCGCTGTCTTCGAGTCCCAGGTGCCC